>WNFI01553982.1_pt1 | contig 14195 bp, 15 predicted proteins | sample 5400471 | NCBI WGS metagenome assembly WNFI01 (sample SAMN13153348, study PRJNA577476) | soil metagenome | isolation source: 100 cm saprolite on Douglas fir-dominated hillslope | place: USA:California | collected 2013-09-17 | reverse complement strand
TATCCGTGACGCCTTTGACCATTGCATAGCTGAACAGGGTGCTGTTTCCGACGCGTCGTGCTGGCATCACTTAGATGCCCCTGAAACGGCCGATCCCGAGCGATCTGGGCGTGCGTACGGCGCTTTAGAGTCGCCGCTGGCCAAACACCGCTCGGTCCTGGGGTTCCAGATCCCCCGGCACCTTGGACGGCGGCCCACAATCGAGGAGACCGACATCGCACCGGCGAACGCCTTGTGGTGCACGCACCGATCGGTGCTGGGCGGACTGCACCACGAATACTCGCTTGCTCCCGCATCGGGCTGATCGAGTATTTGCGGAGCACAGTCATTTTCTGTGGGCTGCTAGCGACCGAGTTGAGCGGCTAGCCACGACCGCTGTGCCGCGGCTAGACGCGGCCCACGATGGGTCCGCTCAAGCGCGTTATTAGTTATCCCGCTCACCGTTCCATGAATTGGTGGATTCTGCCGCAACGCTCAGTGATTCGCCTCTTAGTGAGTTCCCGGAGCGCCTCAAGATCACCGTCGCGCAGCTCCTCCGGTTCATCGAACTTCATCATCGGCGTCGGAGCTCCAAGAGCTCACAAGCATTGTGAGGACCTAAATGTCCCACTTTTCTGCGACATTGGACACCTGTGGTCCGCAATAATTCGCGCCGTGGGCGCGTTGGTGTCCGACGCCTTCCGGACAGGCCCGATTCTGAAATTCCCTGCTTTGGAGTTTGAGATTCCCTGATACCCCCAGTTAAGTTCCCTGTTCGGAAAGCGTGTTCTTGGCCGCTTGCGTGGCCGAAAGGGGCGTTTCTAGAGGGAGAATGCCAATTGATCTTAGTGGGACGTGCCTCTATTGGCCGAGAATTCCCTGTAAAAATCCCTGTTACAGGGAATTTCGACCTTGAGACTGGTTCGCTTTGGACTGCGGCCACCGCCACCAGTCCTTTGCGTTCAGCGCCGGAAGCCAGGGCGACTGCATCGCGTGGTTCGGGCAGTTCCACAAGGAGCAGGCGTGGATCCCGGGTGGCGCTCAAGGCGACCCACGCTCCTCGCCCTGAACATGGCGTCCAACGATCCGCGGCGCCGCAAATGGTCCGTGCTCGAGCTTGCAGCGGGAATCGTGATCCCGCTCGCGCCGATGGCTTTCTAGTTGGCTGCCAGGGCGTCCGGCCTTTTGTACGATTTCGAACATAGAGCGTAGTATGCGTGGGCAATCGCAATCGTGATGCCTACTTTTGCCGGGTATCTGGTGGCCCTCAAAACCACCTAATCTTGGGGAGGAGTCATAAATTGAAAACGAAGTTCCTTCTTACCGTGGCAGCAATGTGCGCCTCATCCGCGTCATTGGCGGCCGACGTGTCACCGACGATCAATCCGCTAGCCGAGGCGACGAAGATCATGGACCGGTGCGCCGGTATCGCGAACCGGATTTCTTCCATGAAGGTGCCCCCAGGGGCAGCAGAAGCAAGGCTTGCGGAACTCCACAACGAGGGGGTAGCCAAGATGCAAGCGACAGCCGCCCCTGGAGTGAAGTCGAAGGAAGCTGCTCCTGAGGTGAAGAGAATCGCGCCGGAGCACCAAGCCTTCATGAGCGGCATTCGGGCCGAGCGCGGCCAATTGGAAAAGTGCGGTCAGGAATACGCGAGAGTCAACAAGCCGGCGGAAGCCCTCATGAAGCGGACCGGCGAGGCCTTCGAAAAGAATCCGACCAAGAGTCCCAGCGAAGATGACAAGAAAGTGGGGGCGGCCATGATGGCCTACTCCAAGGCAAGCGAGAACCTGGCCACTTCGATCACCGCGCTATCGAAGGACTCGGTGCATCAGCGCTATGTCGGTCGCGTGGTCAACAAGTATTTCCTGGGGCGGGAATGATTATTCGATTGAGGGAGGTAACAACTTTGAAAACAATGAATCGGTCAATCGGCAGCCTCGTGTTCGCGGTCTATGCGATGTTATTCCTTTCTCCGAGTTACGCGGCGGATGAATTTTGCTGGAAAGACTCCTATGGTCGTGGAGTCGGCACCATTCCGGCGGGCTGCACCAGCGGCAAGTCCAATCAGGCCGGCCTGTGTTACGACGATTGCAAGTCCGGCTACAGCGCCGTCGGCCCGGTGTGCTGGGCCTCATGCCCGCCAGGCTTCCCAGGTTGGATGGGCGGCGCCTGCCGTTGGAAGGATACGAGATGCCCCTCGGGTTACACGAACGTCGGGCTGTTTTGTGCCCTGACGTCCGCCGGCAAATCGGCGCCTCCGGGCTTCTCGGGCACATTCCTGGATCCGATGAAGAATTCCTATGGACGTGGCGCAGGAACCATTCCGACCGGCTGCGGTAACGACCAGAATGACGCTGGCCTGTGCTACACGAGGTGCAAGAATGGATACTCCGGCGTTGGCCCGGTGTGCTGGGGTCAAGCGCCATCGGGATGGGTCGAGTGTGGCATGGGCGCGGCCAAGTCTTCGTCAGCATGTGGAAACGCTGTTTTTGGCCAGGTCGCTGGTGTAGGCCAGATGGCGATTACCGTTGCGTCATTGGGAAGTTCCACGGCGCTGACCGCGGGCATGAAGGCACCTGAAGAAGCGGGCAAGCTTGCCAAGCTGAAGCAGGAGTACACCCGGCTGAAGACGGCTTTCGATCTTGCAAGGAAGAATAACCAGAACCTCCAAAAAGCCGTGCAGACAGCGGATGCCGCAAATAAAGGCAGAAAAGGCTACAAGGCAATGGAGACGAGCGAGGATTTGGTGACGGAAGAGGACATCGCTCGAATGGCTGCTCAAATCGCCGCCATTGCGGATCCCACCGGCATTTCGGATACCGTGGCGGCCTACACTTACCCGAAATGCAGTAAGTTGTTTAAGTAATCAGCAGGTGACATGACCCAAAAAAATCGGCGCCTTCGGGCGCCGATTTTCCTTGGTAACCGCCAAGCATCATGGCAGCATTCATCGTCCGTCCCGGATGACAAGCCGGAGGTCCCATGAAAGCGCTCCTCGCTACCCTCGCAATCCCCCTCGCATTCGCCGGCGCCGAAGGGCTCGCACAGGTGCCGGAAAAGAAGCCGATGCCCAGCCAGACGTACGTCAAGAAGGGGAACCTCAAGCTGAACCCTGCCGGCGAGAAAGGCAGCCGCCTCTCGATCTACGAGGTCCTGAAGAGCGGCGAGTACATGGTGGGCCCGGATCGTCAGAGCGTCGCGGTCCTGCACACGGACGGCAACTTCTGTTTCTATCGCGGCGATCCCAACAAGGCGGTCGAGCGCCTCTGGTGCTCGGGTGTGACCGGCGGAGAGGGCGCGTATCACGCGACCGTCGGAGCGGATGCCAACTTCTGTGTCCACCGCGGTCCGCCAACCGACAGGAAGGGCAATCTGTGGTGCACGAATTCCAGCTCCACCTACGGTCGCCGGGTGGATGTCTACCTGGAGGTCGAGTCCGGGCGTGTCGCGGTGATCTCGCCTGAGATCCCAGGGGGTGGAATGGGGAACCCCGGCATGCCTAAGACGTGGAACTGGACCGCGCCCTGATCGCGCGCCTCCGAAGCCGATCAATTACTCATTGATTTTTTGATCCGTCGCGCGGGTTCCGCCGCCGCTCAGGCCGATCTGCGCTCTCTTCATCGCGTCGCGAACGTGCGCGGCCACGGGCCCGACTTCGCTCACCCATCGCACCAGCTCATCGGGCGTGATGCCGAAGGTCCGGGCCCAGATGTACAGCTCGTGATCGTCGTTGATGTCGATGTGGCCGGTCATCGCGGGTCACCGAAATGCGTGGCGCGTGATCTGTTTTCGCTCCGGGCGTTTCACCGCTTCCCACTGCGTCTGGTATCCGAGGACGAGGCGCGAGGAAGTCGCGGCGGCCAGCGTCCTCAGCAGCGGCGAGTCGCAGCCGTTGCCGTCGTTGGCCGCGATGATCTCTTCGTAGACGAGCGAGGCTTTCGGGCAAAAGAAGAACGCATCCGCGCCTTCCGCGATTTGCCGGAAGACGATTCCGCCGAGATTCTCGAATGACCAGGTCACCGGATTGTTGGCCCGGCCGAGGAGGTATTCGGCGATCGCATCGCCGGAGGATCGCACGACTGTGAACGAGTGCCAGCCCATTTCATGCCCTGGGAGACAACGTTCAGCGGTTGTATCACGCGCCTTCGACGCAGACAAAGTCTGTACGCAAGCGCTCAGAAGTTTGCCGCGCCGGAGCGTGACGGTAGAGTGCGTTCTTTCTCCGACGAAAGCACCTCTTGGCATATGCAGACCGGGTGGCGAACAACAACAAGCTCATCTCCAAGCTTCCCGCAAAAGATCGGGCGCGATTCCTCGCCGCCTGCACTCCGGTGGAGCTGCCGTTCAAGGAACTGGTGGCGCAGTCCGAAGACCCCATCGTGCATGTGTACTTTCCGACGGGCGCATACATCTCCCTCCTGAGACCCATCGACGGCCACAACGTCGAGGTGGCGCTCGCGGGCGATGAAGGGATGTTCGGCTGGCCGCTCAGCGTCGGCGTGAACATCTCCAACGTGCAGGCGCTCGTGCAGGGCGCGGGCACGGCCTGGCGCATGAGCCCGAACGCATTCCGCAAACAGCTCACCTTGAGCGCCCCGCTGCGCGACACGATCGGTCGCTACGCGCACGTGCTGATGAGCCAGTTCGCGCAGACCGTGGCGTGCAACCGTTTTCACGTCGTCGAAGAGCGGCTCGCACGATGGCTCCTCATGACGGCCGACCGCGCGCACTCCGGCACCTTTCGCATCACGCAGGAGTTCCTCGCCAACATGCTGGGCGTGCGGCGCGCGGGCGTGACCAAGGCCGCGGGACGTCTGCAGGCGAGGGGCCTTATCCGGTACAAGCGCGGCACCATGGCCGTGCTCGACCGCCGCGGCCTGGAAGAGGCCGCGTGCGAGTGCTATCGTATCAATCTCGATACGTACAGGCGCGTCTTAGGCTGACCGAGGACCAGGCTCCGCTTTCGCGAAGCTTTCACTTCTTCCTGTGGACGCGGATGTTGTCCACCGCGGCCAACCAGATCCTGCTGGTCGCCCTCGGCTGGCAGATGTACGACCTTACCGGCAGCGCCTGGGACCTCGGCCTCGTCGGGTTGCTGCAGTTCATTCCCACTCTCGCGTTGACCATTCCCGCCGGCCACCTCGCCGATCGCATCGACCGGCGGCAGGTGATCACCGCGGCGCTGGTGTTGCAGGTGATCGTCGCGGCGCTGCTCGCGTGGGGCAGCGCTGGCGCCTGGGTCGGGCGCGGCCTGATCCTCGGCGTGAGCGTCCTGCTCGGCGTCGTGCGAGCGTTGCAGACGCCCGCGCAGCAGGCCATCGTTCCCGCGTTGGTCGAGCAGGAGCAGCTGCCGCGCGCGATGGCGCTGAGCTCCGCGGTGATGAAAGTCGCGGTCGTCGCCGGACCCGCGCTGGGCGGATTCATCTACGCGCTCGGAGCGCAATGGGCGTACGGGCTTTGCACCGCGATCGTCGTGGCCGCGATCGTGTGCGTGCTCTCGATTCACCGCGTGGCGCTCATCAAGAGCAAGGAACCGGCGACGTTCGCCGCGATGTTCGCGGGCTTCGGCTTCATCGGCAGCAAGCCTGTGGTGCTGGGCGCGATCTCGCTCGATCTCTTCGCCGTGGTCCTCGGGGGCGCCACCGCGCTGCTGCCGATTTATGCAAAGGACATCCTGCATACCGGGCCATGGGGCCTGGGCCTGCTGCGCGCCTCGCCCGCGGTCGGAGCTCTTCTCATAGCGGCGTGGATGGCCCGCTACCCGATCCGCGACCATGTCGGCCGCAAGCTCTTCGTCGCCGTCGCCGTTTACGGCACGGCGATCCTGGTGTTCGCGATCTCGACCAACTTCATCCTGTCGATGGTCGTGCTCGCGGTGAGCGGCGCGGGGGACATGGTGAGCGTGGTGATCCGCCAGACACTGGTGCAGATCGAGACGCCCGACGAGATGCGCGGGCGCGTGAGCGCGGTCAACGCCACGTTCATCAGCACCAGCAACCAGCTCGGGGAATTCCGCGCCGGGGCGACCGCGGCGCTTTTCGGCGCCGTCGGCTCCGTGGTGCTGGGAGGCGCCGGCACCCTGCTGGTCGTGGTGCTGTGGATACGACTTTTCCCCGCGCTCGCGCAGCGCGATCGGCTGGTCCCGTGAGAGCCCTGCGTTAGCGCGACAGCAACGCCGCGATCCTGCGCGCGTCGGAAAGGTCCTCCAGTGCCATCACCGCGTCGCGCAGCTGCGCCAGCTGCCCCGAGGGCAGCGCCCGTCGCCCGAGCTTCTCGAACTTCGCGACGACTTCGGCGTCGGAGGCGAACTTGTTTTCGCTGCCTCGGGGCGCCTCGATCGAGCGCTCCATCCGCGTGCCGTCGTTCAAATGCGCTTCGACGCGCACCGCGTGCCGATAGAGCGCTCCGCGCGCCGTGATCGCGGGATCGTGCCGGATCTCGACGCGTCCGGCGAGCGCCATGCGTGCAGGATCGGCCACATTGCCTTCGGCGAACTGCTCGACGAAGCAATCGCCCTCGAGAAGAAGGGTCGCGACCGAATAGGGGAGGTTGAGCTGCGCCGAAGTGAGCCCCTGCGGCACATACTTCCAGCCCACGTGCTCCACGGTCGCGCGGGATGCGTGCACGACGATCCGGTCTACGTCGCGGGCGGCGAACGGCCTCTCGGATTGCATCTCCCGGAGCGCGTCCAGCGTGGTGTGACTGCTGCCCACGCACGCGTAGAACTTGAGCGCCACCCCCATCGTTTGCCAAACCTCGCCGAAGCCGCGCACGAGCTGCGCGAGATCGAAGCGATCGCTCGAGCGCGAGAAGGTGGTGCAGAACCCGCCGTAGGGGCTTTCGAGCACATCGACGATCCCGGTGAAACCCGCCTCGGCGAAGAGCGCCCCGTAAAGCCCCGACTGCGACGAGCGCCCGGCGTGCATGCGCTTCACCATCGAGCCGTACTGCGCGGCCATGAGGCCCGCGGCCTGGGTGCCCGCGATGCCGAGCGCATGAACGGTGCGGTCCGGATCGAGCGCGAGGCCGCGCGCTGCGCCCGCGGCGGCCGAGAAAACGCCGACAGTGGCGCCGGAATGCCATCCCTGAGCGATGTGTTCCGGGCCCACGCAAAGGCCGACGCGTGGGCCGATCTCGTAACCGGCCACCGCCGCGGTGATGAATTCCCGCCCCGTGATGCCGGGCTTCGTCTCGGCGATGGCGATGAGCGCGGGAAGCACGACCGCGCCGACGTGAAGCACGCCGGCGCGATGGACATCGTCGAGCTCGAAGCCCTGCACCTGCGTGCCGTTGACGAGCGCGGCATGGGGCGCGGAAAGACGCAATCCCGTACCCCACACAGCGCAGCGACGCGTGTCGTCGAGCGTCTCGAGCCGGCCCTGGAGGATGCGCGTCCAGGGAAGGTCCGACCCATAAAGCGCGCATCCGAGCGAATCGAGAATCAGCAGCTTGATGCGATGCGTGACCTCCGCGGGGATCGACTCGTATCGCAACGCGGAGACGAACTCCGCGATCCCGCGCGTGTAGCGATTGTCGACGGCGTTCGCTTTCGACACGGCTATTGAAGCTCGATCTTCGCCTCGCGGGCGACGGGCCCGAGGCGACCCAGCTCCGCGCGGATGTGCGTCGCGAATTCCTGCGGCGAGCTGCCGATCGGCTCGGCACCTTCGAGCGCGAACGCCTTCTTCACCTCCGGCTGCTGGATCGCTTTCACGATCTCGCCGTTCAGCTTCCGGATGATTTCCGGCGCGGTGCCGGCGGGCGCGAGGATGCCGTACCAGGAGCCCGCCCGGTAGCCCGGCAGGCCGCTCTCGGCGATCGTCGGCACATCGGGCATGAGTGCGAGGCGCCTTTCACCCGTGACCGCGAGGGCGCGAAGCTTTCCCGCCTGCACGTGCGGCAGGATCGCCACCACACTGCTGAACATCGCCTGCACCTGGCCCGACAGCAGGTCGACAAGGGCCGGTCCCAGGCCCTTGTAGGGCACGTGCGTCATGCGCGAGGCGCTCATCGATTCGAACATCACCGCGGCGAGATGCGAAGAGCTGCCGTTGCCGTTCGACGCGTAATTGATCGCTTCCGGTTTCGCCTTCGCGAGCGCGATGAATTCCTCCAGCGATTTCGCCGCCACCGATGGATGAACAACGAGAATCAACGGCGCGGAGGCGACGAGCGAGATCGGCGCGAAGTCCTTCACCGGATCGTAGGGCAGGTTGCGATGCACGCTCGGATTGATCGCGTGGCTGCCCACGCCCCCGAGAAAGAGCGTGTAGCCGTCGGGTGCCGATTTCGCTGCCAACTCCGCTCCCACCACGCCGCCCGCACCCGCGCGATTATCCACCACCACTTGCTGCCCCAGCCCCGCCGAGAGGCGCTGGGCGATCGTGCGCGCCACGGCATCGTTGCCGCCGCCCGCGGCGAACGGGACGATGAGGCGAATGGGCTTGAGCGGATAATCGGCGGCCGTCGCGATGAAAGCGCCGGCCAAGGCGCTGAACGACAGGGCGGCAAGCGCTGGAATTCGCATATCCCGGATTCTCGACTATTTCGCGGCCGCCGAGCGCTTGTGCGCGATGAGCGCCATCAGCCGTCGGTCGCGCCAGGATTGCCGGTGCGCAAGCTGAGTCGCGGGGAGTGTGCGCCGGCGCTCGGCTTCGAGCCGCGCGAGGGTTGCATCGCTCCAGCGCCGCGGGACCTGCGAGGCATTGATCTCGTTGAGCACCGGGCCATAGCGGGAAACGTAATCGACTACGCCGCCGGGCGCGTTGAGGTCGATGGTCTCGAACGGACCCATGAAAGACCAGCGCAGCCCCAGGCCGTCACGCACCGTTGCATCGATGTCCTCGGCGGTCGCATAGCCATCCTCGTAGAGTCGCCACGCCTCGGCAAGCAGCGCGGCCTGGAGCCGATTGAGGACGAATCCCTGGATCTCTTTTTTCACCACAATCGGCACCTGTCCTGCGGATACCTGCAATCGGCGCGTGCGCTCGACAACCTCCGGCGCCGTCCACGGCGCCGGCGAGAGCTCGACCAACGGCACGAGGTAGGGCGGATTGACCGGATGGACGACGAGACAGCGCGAGCGACCGGCGAGTCCTTCGCTGAAGGCGGATGCGGGAACCGTCGAGGTCGAGCTCGCGAGAATGGCCTGTGGCGAAGCGATCGCATCCATGCGCGCGAAGATCTCGCGCTTGGCTGCAACGGTCTCGCCGACATTTTCCTGCACGTAGGCCGCGCCGGCGAGTGCTTGCTCGAGTGAGGCGGCGATCCCGATGCGCGCGCGCACGGTCGCTGGCGGCTCCGCAAGCATGCCCGCCGCATGCAGGTCGCCGAGACTCACATCCAACGCGGCGAGGTTCGCCGTGAGCGACACCGGATCGGAATCGTGCAGCGAGACTTCGCGCCCGGCGCGGGCGAAGACGATGGCCCAGGAGCGTCCGATGAGTCCCGCGCCGATGACCGCGATCTTTTCCATTGTGAGGGCTCCCGCGCGTTCTCAGCTCAGGGTTTCGACATTGCCGCACACCGGCAGCGACTGGCCGGAGATATGCACGCCGGCATCCGATGCGAGGAAGAGCGCCATGTTGGCGATTTCCTGCGCCGAGACAGTCGTGCGCAGCGATACGCGCCCGAGCAGCTCCCGCTTCTGCGTCTCATCACTGATGCCGCGTGCCCGGGCCTTGGCCTGGATCACGCGATCGATGCGTTCGCCCTCGACGAATCCCGGCTGGATGCAATTGACGCGGACTCCATCGGGACCCGCTTCCATGGCGAGGCTCTTGGTGAACCCGACCACTCCCCATTTCGCGGCCGAATAGGGCGTGCGCAGCGGATACCCCAGTCGGCCCGCCGCCGAGGACAGGTTGATGATCGAGCCGCCGCCGGCCGCCTTGATGAGCGGCATGGCGAGCCGCGTGCAGTAGAACATCGAGTTCAGGTCCACGGCGATGGTTCGCTCCCATTCCTCGGGCGCGATGTCCTCGATCCTCGCCGTCGGGCCCGCGATGCCGGTGTTGTTGACGAGCACGTCGAGCCCGCCGAGCTCGCGCTTCACGTCGGCGAACAGTCTCTCGACGTCCGCAGGCTTCGATACGTCCGCCACCGACTGCGACGCGGCCATCTCCTTGTGGCAGAGGGCCAACGCGCGCTCGTCGATGTCGCAGATGTGCACACGCGCCCCATGCTCGAGGAATGTCGCGGCGATGGCGCGTCCGATGCCGGCCGCGCCGGCGGTGACCAGGACTCGCTTGCCGTCGACGCGAAGTGAAGTGGTGCTCATGAACTTCTCCCTAGATTGAGCCCCGGACCATTGCTGCGATTGCAGCTTCCGGGGTGACGCTTTAGACCCAGAGTACCGATTTGCGGAAGGCGAGGTCGGTGAGGAGCGGCTGCGCCGGCCCCGAGTGGCTCACGCGACCGCGGTCGAGGACGTAGGCGCGATCGGCCAGCGCCAGCACCAGGTCCAGGTCGTGCTCGATGATCAGGATCGCGATCTCGCGGCGCAGCTGGTCGAGCGACTTGAACACTTCCTCGACCACCGCGGGCGCGAGTCCCTCGAAGGGCTCGTCGAGGAGGAGCAGGCGCACGTTGCCTGAAAGCGCGCGGGCGATGGCCACCATCTGCTGCTCGCCGCCGGAAAGCACGTCGGCCTTGGTGCCGAGCTTCTCGCGCAGCCTGGGAAAGTAGCCGAAGATGCGCTGCTCGTCCCAATGCACGCCTTCGCCGCCTTTCGACGTTCGCGCGAGCCCTCCGAGCTTGAGGTTCTCGGCCACGGTGAGGCCCGGAAAGAGGCGCCTTCCCTGGGGTACCAGCCCGATGCCGGCGCGCGCGATCGGCTCGGGACTGCGGCCGTCGATCGCCTTGCCGTCGAAGCGGATCGCGCCGCTCGCCGTCGCCACCAGCCCCATGATGCTCTTGAGGGTCGACGATTTGCCCGCGCCGTTGCGGCCGAGCAACGCGGTCACCTGGTGCTCGCGCGCCACGAGCGAGACGTCGTGCAGGATGTGGCTCTTGCCGTAGTAGGTGTTGACGCCTTCGAGCTCGAGCAGAATTTCCCCGTCTCTCTTGGGAGAGGGTGAGGAACTCTCCATCACCACCTTGCGCCCGCTGCCGAGATAGACCTCCTGCACCTGCCGGTTCTCCGAGACCTGCTCCGCGTTGCCTTCGGCGAGCACCGTGCCGTTGGCCATGGCGGTGATGCTGTCGGAAAACTCGAAGACCCGGTCGATGTCGTGCTCGACCAGCAGCACGCCCATGTGGCGGGCGAGGGATTTCACCATCGGCCCGCCGTAGGAGAGGGTCGACACGGGTGCTGCCTCGACGCCCTCGAGCCCGAGGAAGCGAATCAGCTCGCGCGTCCGGACGCTCACCTCGTCGAGCTCTTCCTTGGCGCGCCACATGTCGAAGCGGCGCGGGTCGTGCGCCTGCATGCCGAGGCGCAGGTTCTCGAACACGCTGAGGCCGGGAAAAAGGTTGGTGACCTGGAACGAACGCGCGATCCCCAGCGCGACGAAGCGCTCGGGCGGCATCCCTGAAATCGCCTGGCCACGGAATTCGACCTTGCCCGCATCGGGTGGGTACATTCCCGACAGCACGTTGAAGAGCGTGGTCTTGCCTGCGCCGTTGGGGCCGATGAGCGCCTGCAACCGGGCGTGGCGCACCTGGATGCCGACCGAGTTGACCGCGGTGAAGTCGCCGAACTTCTTGCGCACCTGTCCCGCGGACAGAATCGTATCGCCAGGCGCAAGCGAATCACCGCGCACGAGGAACGCGGGCACTTCCTGCGATGGAAGCGGATTCAGCCGCGACGCCATCGCCGCGAGATCCTCGCGCCGCCTGCGAAATTGCGCCGCGATTCGCTCGCCCAGGCCGATCAGTCCCGCGGGAGAAAACAGGATGAACCCCATGAAGAGCAGCCCGAACCAGAACATCCACGATGCCGTGTAGCCCGAGAGGATCTCGCGGAACAGGATGTAGAAGAGCGCGCCGAGCGGTGGACCGAGGAAGTTGCCGGTCCCGCCGATGATGGTCATCGCGGCGAGCTCTCCGGAGAAGGTCGGGTGGACCGGATCGGCCGAGGCGAAGAGCTTGAGGAACGCGAAGAGGGCGCCGGCGAGCCCGGTGATCGTCGCCGATACCGCGAAGGCGGCGAGCTTGTAGCGCCGCACCGGGTAGCCGATGAACGCCGCGCGCTGCTCGTTTTCGCGAATCGCGGCGAGCACCGACCCGAAGGGCGAATGCACGATGCGCCACGCAACCCATGCCGCGCCGAAAACGAGCGCCGCGGCGAAATAGTAGAAGACGAGCTGGTGATCGAGGTTCAAGCCCAGCACGCTGGGCCGCCGGATGCCTCGCAGGCCCGACTCGCCCCCGGTGAAGTCGGTCCAACGAAAGGCAACGGTGAATGCGAGAGCGGTGAAAGCCAGCGTGAGCAGCGAGAAATACACGCCGCGCCGCCGCAGCACGAGGAAACCGACCGCCACGCCGAGCGCGGCGCTGAAGGCGAGCGTGAATGCGAGAGGGGCGAAGATGCCCGACTTGAACCAGTGGATCTGGGTGAGGGCGGCGGCATAGGCCGCGCAGCCGAAGAAGAGGCCGTGGCCGAACGAGAGCAAGCCGGTGTACCCGAGCAGCAGGTTGTACCCAAGGCCCACGAGCGCGAACAGCGCGATCTCCGTGGCCAGGCCGTAGGTGAAGCCGATCGCGGATACGAGGAACGGAAGCGCGGCGAGCGCGGCCGCGCAAATCGCAAGCGGATGGCCGAGCCGCTTCATCGCGCTCATTCGAATTTCTCGAATTTCTCGCCCATGAGGCCGCGCGGACGCAAGAGCAGGATCAGCGCCATCAGGATGTACATCGACGCTTCGGCCGCCGGCGGATAGAACACGACGGTGACGCCGCGCACGACGCCGATCAGCAATCCCGCGTACACCACGCCCCAGAAGCTGCCGAGGCCTCCGATGACCACGACCACGAAGGCCGCGGTGAGGATCTCGCTGCCCATGGCGGGCTGCACCCCGGCGAGCGGCGCCGACATCACGCCGGCCAACCCGGCGAGGCCCACGCCGAGCGCGAACACCGCGGTCAACGCGGGCTTCAGGCTCACGCCCATGGCGCGCACCATCTCGGGATCGCGCGTCCCGGCGCGCACGATCATCCCGAACGAGGTCTTGTTGAGCAGCAACCAGCAGCCGAGGATCGCCGCCGCCGAGACGCTCAGCACCGTGAGCCGGTAGTACGAGTAGATGAAGTCGCCCACGAGAAGCTGCCCGCGCAGCGCCTCGGGGATGGGAAACGGCAGCCCGGAAGAGCCCCACAGGAGCCGCAGGCTCTGCTCGGCGGTCATCGCGAGCCCGAACGTGAAGAGCAATGCGAGCATCGGATCCTCGCGATAGAGGCGCCGCAGGAAGAGCGTCTCGATCACCATGCCGACCAGTGCGACGCCGAGCGGCGCAAGCACCACCGCACCGCCGAACCCGAGGCGTTTCTGCACCTCGAAGGCGAAGTAGGCGCCCAGCGCGTAGAACGCCCCGTGGGCGAGGTTCACGACGCCGCCCAGGCTGAAGATGAGCGAAAGCCCCAGCGCGAGGACGATGTAGTACGCGCCGACCAGCAGACCGTTGAGGATCTGCTCCATGACGATGGCTACCACGTCATCCTCGGCGCCTCCGCAAGGAGGCAATGATCGGGGACCCAGAAGACCGGCTGGATTCCCGCCTACGCGGGAATGACATCACGTCATCGTGCAGGCGTTCTCTTCCCGGGTCGGCTGGATCAGCTCGAGGGACTCGTTGGGGCGCGGGACCGGCCGCACGATCTCGAAGATGTCCCACTTGTCCGCCATCTTCGCCTTGTCCTTCACCTTGACCACGTACATCTCCTGCAGAAGCTGGTGGTCCCAGGTGCGGAACGAGCCTTTGCGCGCCTTGAGGATGTCGAAGGTGGCGCCGCTCTCGAAATACTCGACCAGCTTCGCCGGCTCGGTCGATTTCGTCTCGGCGATTCCCTGCGCCATGATCATCACGCCGACGTAATCGCCCCACGCCTGGTTGTCGGGCGGGAAGCCGTTCTTGTCGCGGAAGCGCTTGGTGAAAGCTTGCGCCGAGGGGATGTCGAGCATGTGGTACCACAGGCTCTGCCAGTGGCCCGAGATCGAATCGATGCCCGCGGCCCAGAACGGGATCGTGTCCATCACGCCGCCGGCCACCGGATAG
>WNFI01005683.1_pt1 | contig 14195 bp, 15 predicted proteins | sample 5400471 | NCBI WGS metagenome assembly WNFI01 (sample SAMN13153348, study PRJNA577476) | soil metagenome | isolation source: 100 cm saprolite on Douglas fir-dominated hillslope | place: USA:California | collected 2013-09-17 | reverse complement strand
GCGTTCTGCGACGAACCGACGGAGCGCCAGAACATCACGGGCACGTGCGTGTTCTTGAGCATGGCGCCGACGCGCACGTTCGGGATTTTGTAGTTCGTGTTGGCAATGCCCTCGATCGCTTGATTCTCGAGTCCGCCTTGTGTCGCTCGGCCTCCGACCGAGCGCAGAATCGAACCGACGGCAATCTTCGCGTCGAAAGCGACAGGCATGCCATCTGAGTCCAGCGCAGTTTTTAGCCGTACCGCAGCCTGCGGACGGTAGCGGTCTTGCGTCATATCTTCTTCGCGTGTCCACACGAGTTTCACAGGCTTCCCGACCTGCTTGGCAACCAAAATGGCCTGCCGCATTTCATCGTTGACAGTGCGGCGCCCGAATCCGCCACCGAGGAAGCAATTGTGAATCACGATTTGCTCCGGTTTTAGACCGGACGCGGCGACCGCTTGCTGGAGCGACCCCATAGGCGATTGCGAGCCGAGCCAGACATCAAGCTGACCGGCCTGCAAATTCACCGTCGCATTGAGCGGCTCCATCGTGGCATGAGCGAGATGAGGCGCTTCGTAAACCGCCTCAACGATCTTGCCGCCTTTTGCAAAGACGTCATCGACATTGCCGTCATTGCGCGCAATCACCATCGGACCGTCGAGGGTGTCACGATAAAGTTTGGCGAATTGCGCGGTGTCGGTTGAACCGGCCTCGCCGACATCCCATTCGGGTTTGAGCAAAGCGAGCGCTTCTTTCGCGCGCCAGAAGCGATCGGCGACGACCGCGACCGCATTGTCGAGTTTGACCACCTGCAACACACCGCGGCGGCCTTTTGCCGGGGACTCATCCACACTCTTGAGCTTGCCGCCGAACACGGGACATGCGGCAATTGCCGCATAGACCATGTCCGGAATTCGCGTGTCGATCGCGAACTTGGCGGAGCCGTTTATCTTGAGCGGCGTATCGAGGCGAGCAACCGGCTTGCCAATAAATTTGAATTGATCCGGCGTCCGGGTCGCCGGTTCCTTGTCGAGCTTAATCTTGGCGGCATCTGCTGCCAGCGCACCGTAGTCCAGACTGCGGCCGGAGGCTTTGTGCAAGATCTTGCTATTGGCCGCTTCGCATTCGGACGCCGGCACGTTCCAGCGCTGTGCCGCGGCAGCAATCAAACGCTCGCGTGCACTTGCGCCGGCTTGCAAGAGCATTTGCCACGACATGCGGACCCCGCGGCTTCCGGCCGTCACCATGTCACCGTAGACATCCTTTTCCCGGAGGTTGCGTGCTGCCGAGGCGTGCTCGACCTTCACTTTCGACCAATCGCATTCAAGTTCTTCGGCAACAATCATCGGCAGCGCAGTGATCGCGCCCTGCCCCATTTCCTGATGCGGCGAGCGGATCAGGATGGTTCCGTCAGGGTCGATCGCGAGGAAAGCATTGATCTCGTTCGGAACGCTCGCGGAACCCCATGCCTGCGGGCCGATGCTGGCGGCATCGGCAAGACCTGGAAACGCGACGCTGATGGCCAGGCCGCCCGCGGCCGAGGCCGACGAGACGACGAAATGGCGGCGGGTGATGGCGGTGTATGCAATATGGTTCATGGCTCGTCTCCCGCTCACGTCTTCATCAGCGTGGCTGCGCGATGAATCGCACTGCGGATTCGGACGTAGGTCCCGCAGCGACAGATGTTGGTCAGGTTGGCATCGATATCGGCGTCGGTCGGCTGCGGATGTTCCTTCAGGAACGCCACCGCTGCCATGATCTGCCCGGATTGACAGTAACCGCATTGTGGTACGTCCTCGGCAAGCCAGGCCTGCTGGACAGGATGCCTTGCGTCGGCGGATAGACCTTCGATCGTAGTGATGTTCTTGTTGGCCACATCGCCGACCTGGATCCCGCACGAGCGGACCGCCTCTCCGTCCACATGCACGGTGCAGGCTCCGCATTGTGCGATGCCGCACCCAAACTTTGTGCCGGTCATTCCGAGTTCGTCGCGGATGACCCAGAGCAATGGCGTTTCAGCCTCAATATCGAGCGAATACGCCTTTCCGTTCACTGTCAGTGCAATCATGGAGCCCTCGCTCTTGCTTTCCGGAGTGGCAACACATCAGTTGCCACCCATTTGGTCGCAAAAGACTAACACCACAGATGGCCGGCGCACTTCACAGACGCTTGTACCGGGTTTTTTTTATGCCGTTTTAAGAACTGGACCCACATACCCCACCGACATAGGGAACCCGCTGGCAACGCATTGGAGTGAAGCGGTCTGTCGGGTAATAGTCCCGTCCCTTTGCCGCGGTATTTTCAAGCATGACGCAAGCAGCCGAAATCATCAGCGCCCACCGAGCGCCATATATCCGGGTTGTCGGCGCAGTGTGTGCGGCACACTTTGTGTCGCACTACTACATTATTCTTTTGGCTCCATTGTTGCCGTTCGTGCGTGCGGAGTATGGCGTCAGTTATACTCAGATTGGTTTTGCGTTCGCCGCATTCAACATTGTCACGGCGGTGCTCCAGACACCGGCCGGGTTCCTGGTCGATCGCTTGGGCGCGCGCGCCCTGCTCATCGCCGGCCTCGCAATCGGCGCCAGCGCTTTTATCATCGTCGGTCTCATCGATTCCTTCTGGGTTATGGTTGCAATGTTTGCTGTCGCCGGCGTCGGCAACACGGTCTACCACCCGGCCGACTACGCGCTGCTATCGCATCATGTGCCGTCCGACCGTATCGGGCAGGCATTTTCATTCCATACCTTCGCGGGCATGGCCGGCTCGGCCGCCGCACCCATCACGCTGCTGATGATGCAAAGTATATGGGGATGGCGCGGCGCGTTTATCGGCGCCGGCGTATTCGGCTTCGTGGTGGCTGCAATTCTTCTTGCAATCCGCGACCAAAACAGCGCGCAGACCACCGTGGCGGTACCGCGCCGCTCTTCGGACAAGGATGTCGCCAGCTTGCGGCTGCTGTTGTCGGCGCCGATCCTGCTCAATCTCGTTTTTTTCGTCCTGCTCGCGATGATGAGTGGCGGGCTTTACAACTACTCCGTGGTGGCACTTGGGGCGCTCTATGACACGCCAGTCGCAACTGCCAATGCGGCGCTATCGGGCAACCTGCTGTGGTCGGCGATCGGTGTCCTGATTGGTGGCGTGCTGGTCGGCCGCACCACGCGTCACGGCGGCGTGGCGGCTGTTGGCCTCGCTGCAATTGCATTATTTACCGGCTTGATCGCCCAGTTTGACTTCGGCCCACTGGCGCTGATCGCGGTTATGTCGTTGAGCGGTCTCTTCTCGGGCATCATCATGCCATCGCGCGATATGATTGTGCGCGAAGTCACTCCGCCCGGTTCATTCGGGAAAGTTTTCGGCTTTGTCACCACTGGCTTCAATATCGGCGGTATTATTTCGCCACTGATTTTCGGCGCGATCATGGATCATGGCAACCCGCGTCTGGTCTTTGTCGCCGTGGCGGCTTTCAGTCTGATTGCCATTATCACGGTTGCGACGCGGTCAAGGCGAACCGGATAAACAGCGCCATCCTGCCTACGGACTTGTCAAATCAGCTGAATTGCCGCATGTCAGGGGCCAACTTGATGGCGGCGGGCACGGCTCCTGCAAATCCCATTGGGGAATAGTTCAACGGTAGAACATCGGACTCTGACTCCGAGAATCTAGGTTCGAATCCTAGTTCCCCAGCCATTTCTAACTCATTGAGATGTATTGGCACTTTTAGTTCTGGCTCGCGGATAGCCGGAACCATACTGAACTTACTCCGAGCGCATGGCGCGCTTCGACCGTGTGATCCGATGCGAATGCGAACGCGCATGGCTGTCCAAAACGGCGCGACAATCGTCGCTGATGCGGCTCTTATTCGTCAGCAGGCAATGGAGGACGTCGTCGCGATTTGGAATAGCGGCCCAGCACCCCCTGAAGGCATCGCCTATGCACGCCTGCCGCTCTTCTGACGTTTCGGCAACGGCGGCCGGGCACAAAAATGCAACCAGCGAGAAGGCCGCTATTGGAAAAAATATTCTCATCGAACTCCCCGTGTGCAGTTTGTGTCTTGCCCGGCATTCACACGTGTATCGACTTGTCGGATTTGTCGTTCCGACAAGGGATGGAGATCTCTATTGTTGCGGTACGACGAAGCGGTCGCTGCCGCTGCAGGTGTGGCTTTCTGCCTGACTAGCGACCGCTCCAAGCCAAGCGTCCCCACGCCCGCTCGAACCCACCATATGGAGTCATTGGCACCGTCCCTATGACCGCGGCGCAACAGTGGACAAAAAAGAGGCTGGCGAAGTTCCGTAACGATACGAGCGAGGTACGGCTTAATTTCCTAGTCCGATCGAAGACAAACGGCGGGACACGACGTTCAAATCCTAAGGCCCGTCCTAAGCATCCAGTTTTCACCGGTCGAAACTGCAGTGCGGTAACCCAGTCGTGTGCCGGACACAGCGTGCGCAATTGGACTGGCCAATAACCGATTTGTGGCTCATCTTAACGTCGGGTGCTGGTCAAACACCAAATAGAAACTGGCATAGGGAGGCAAACGCCGTGGCTCAGACCATTGAGGGATTCGTCGGCAACGCACTGGACGACGCAAAGATATCACCGCTCCACGTGAAGGTGGTTGCGCTGATCGCCGCCGGGTATTTCTTCGACGTCATCGATCTGATCGTCCTGGGATCACTGATCCCGGACATGCTGGCAACAAAATTTGGAACCGGACCCGAGCTTGCCTTCGTCGGCGCCGCAACCGTGTTCGGCATGTTTATCGGCGCAGCAGGACAAGGCGAATTCAGCGACCGCTGGGGCCGCAAGACGGTCTACCAGTTCAACCTGCTGGTGTTCGGCGTGTTCACGATCCTTGGAGCGCTGGCGCCGAGCGTGTTTTGGCTCATGGTGTGCCGTTTCATCGCCGGGCTTGGCCTCGGCGGCGAACAACCGCTCGCCTTTGCCTATGCTGGCGAATATGCGCCAAAGGCAATCCGTGGGCGAATCCTTGCGATCGTTCACTTCATCGGCGGCGCCTGCGTATGGCCAATCGCCTCCCTGTTCACGCTCTTCTTCCGCGATCAGATCGGCTGGCGCGGCGTGTGGATCGTCATCGGGATCGGCGCGCTTATTGTTTGGGTGTTCCGCTTTGCGCTGCCGGAGTCGCCGCGTTATTTGGCGACGCATGGTCGCGGCAAAGAGGCACTCGATGTGTTAGCTCGCCTGGGAATTGCTGGGCCGAAAGAGCAGCTTGCAACGACTGTCGCAAGCGACAACAAGAGTGATCCCTTCGCCGTCGTGTTCAAAATGTTTCCGACGCGCGTCGTCGCCGGCATGATCTGCTTCTCAGCGTTTTTTGGCACAGCCATCGGTCTAGGAACCTGGCTGCCCAACATCATGACCGAGAAGGGATTCACAATTACCAAATCGCTCACTTACACCTTCGGCATGACGCTGGCGGTACCGTGCGCGAGCCTGTTCATGATGTACGCGCTCGACAGGTTCGGGCGTAAGAAGACGTCGGTCGCCGCGTTCGTCTGCGCGGGCATCATGGCGATCGTGTTTGCCAATGCGACAAGCGACACTTATCTTCTGGTCGCCGGCTTCATCATGATCTTTTTCGTTCAGGTCGCCGGAAACTCGATGCAAATCTTCGCCTCGGAGGTGTTTCCCACAAACGCACGCGCTTCCGGGTTCGGCTGGGCGGCGGGCGTGGGGCGTCTCGCTACCGCGTTCATCGTCCCATCGATACTCTTGATCCAGCAGACCTACGGCCTCACGACGGTCTTTGCTTGCCTTGCTGTCCTTCTGCTCATTGCCGCTGTGTCCGTGACACAGCTCGGACCGGAGGCAAACCAGCTGGGCCTCGACGAAATTGCACCGCCCACCCGCAAGGTGGTGGATGCAGACAATGCATTCTGGATGAAATTCGGCGGGGCGGTCGTCGTGCTCGTGTCCTTGAGCTGGTGGCTGTATTTCTACCTTGCCGCGAAGGAAATCGTGAACACCTTGCCTTGCATCTTGTATACGTCACCGCGCTGCGAAGCACTGGTCGCCGTGGCCCAAGCGGCAGGAAAATTTGCATTCCGGCCTTATCTGACCTGGATCGGGGCTCTGCTGATCATTGTCGGCCTCGTTATGACGATGATGAACAAACCCGTTACGAAGACAACGTAAGCAACACCGCTCGCAATCGAGGCCCGGCCCGGCGAAATGCCGGCCGGGCCTCGACGTATCCATCGATACATATGTAATTGTGTCGGTTAGCAGATGAATACCGCTGTAATTGTGCCGGTCAGCAGATGAGTACCGCAGCGTCCGCCAAGAACGTCAGACTTCTGGCGCGTAACGACCAAGGCGGCCGGACGGACGGCGTGCAGGTTATCCTGCACAAGGGGCACGCATTTATCGGTCACATGTTCAGCGATGGCTATTCGGTTGTGGATGTGCGTGACCCGCTCAACCCAAAAACCGTGGCGTTTGTCGCCGCACCGAAGAACACCCGATCGCACCATCTGCAAATCCATGGCGACATCCTGCTCGCCGTGAACGGCCCGAACATCTGGGCCATGCAGCAATATGCAACTCAGCAGGATTATTACGCGAAATCGCTGATCGACTCAGTACAAAGCGAACAACCGTTCGCGGCCGGACTGCGCGTTTTCGATGTGTCAGAACCGGCGAACCCGCGTGAAATCTCGTTCCTCACGATGCCCGGTTTCGGCGCGCATCGCATCTGGTGGGTCGGCGGGCGCTACGCCTATGTCTCCGTCCATTTCGAAGGATTCATCGACCACGCGGTGGCAATTATCGACGTTTCGGATCCCGCCCGCCCGAAACTTGCCGGACGATGGTGGCTGCCGGGCATGAACCGCGCCGGCGGGGAGACCCCACCCGCATCGTTCGGCAAGCGTACGGCTCTGCATCATCTCATCAGCGCCGGAAATATCGGCTATGCCGCGTGGCGCGACGGCGGCTTCACCATCCACGATTTGAGCGCCCCGCCAAATCCGAAGCTGCTCAGCCACCGCAACTACGCGCCGCCCTTCGGCGGCGGCGCACACACACCCCCGCGGATGAAGATTTTTGCGCGAAAGGTGCGAAATTCGGCCCGCACAATTTGCATGAGAACCGGCCCGGCTCGCTGCAAACCGAAGATCTCGTATTTGGCACCTACCACAATGCAGGCCTGCGAATTTACGACGTCCGCGACCCGTTTCAGCCAAAGCAAGTCGGCTATTTCGTGCCGCCGCCGCCGGAACGAATTGTCGATCAGCGGCCGAACCCCGCCAAAGTGATCCAATCCTGCGATGTCTACGTCGATCCTAATGGCGTGATGTATATGACCGACACCAACGCAGGGCTTTACATCCTGCAGTTTGAAGGCAAATAGCCGCACAAGGAGCCACATTCGCTTTGGAATGGAGCAATCGCCGTAATGACGAACAAATTCGGACGCCTCGCCCTGCACATGTGGACGATCGACACGACGCCGCTCGCCACTGCGCTCGACGCGGCAAAACAGGCTGGCTATGACGCAGTCGAGTTGCGCCGCACCGATTTCAAGCGCTGTTTTGATGCCGGCATGAGCAATGCTCAGGTCCTCGACCTCATCAAGAAGAGCGGCATCCCTTGCGGCGTGCTCGGAGTCGAATATGGCTGGTTGTTCGCCACCGGCGATGAGAGCAAGCGGCTTTTCAAGGTCTTTCGTGAATCCTGTGAAAACGCCGTTTCACTTGGCTGCGATACCTTGATGAGCGCGCCCGGGCAGGTGAACGGACCGATCAATGACGCAATCAAATATCTCGAGGATGCCGGAGATATTGCCGCTGAATACAAATTGAAGCTCGCGATCGAATTCAATTCACAGCACGATGTGCTCAACAGCCTTGCCGTGCTGACCGAATTGATCGAAGGCGCCAACAAGCCGAATTGCGGCTACTTGATCGACGCCTATCATTTCACGCGCAGTGGCGCCGGCGGCCGTGGCTTCGAAAGCGTTCCGGCCAGCAAGATTTATTGCTTCCAGTACAGCGACCTGTCACCCAACCCGGTGACAGGCGTGCGGCGGCCAACGGACCGCCTTCCCCCTGGCAAGGGCGTGGTCAAATGGCGCGAAATGCTCGGGCTATTGGCCGAGAAAGGCTATACCGGCTATCTCAGTTATGAAGCTCCCAATCCCGACCAGTGGGCACGTTCGCCCCATGACGTCGCGCGCGAGGGCGTTGAGCTCACGCGCAAATTACTGCGGGACTATGTCCCAAATTATGTCAGTTGAGGTCCATCATGGCAGAACAAGAACTTCCGCTCTTCCTCGGTCTGAACGACAAAACAGTCACCGACATTCCAAAGACCGTCGAGAAGCAGCGCTACATGACCAGCGTTGCACCGAAAGCCGCCAACCCGGGGAAATGGGTCGAACAGCCGCGGATGCCGATCCCGACTGGCGAGCACGCGGTCATCGAATGCCAAGGCAAGATTCACTCGGTCGCCGGCTACGCCAAGCATCGCGTCGATCAGAATTTCCATCAGGTGTTTGATCCAAAAGCGGAGACATGGTCCCTCAAGGCGCCCTTCCCGGTGCCGTGCAATCACGTCGCCGGCGTCTCCGTTGGATCGAAGATCTACACTTTCGGCGGCTTCATCGAGCAGAACCGCTGTCCGCATTCCAAGTGTTTCGTTTATGACGCCGCAACTGACCAATGGGCGCCGGTTGCGGGGCTCTCGCGGCCGCGCGGCGCGATGTCTGCCATCGTCCTCGACGGCAAAATTCATCTGCTCGGCGGGCGCGACGTACGTTCGGTGGAATGGCACGAAATTTACGATCCTTCGACCGACAAATACACCATCCTCGGCGGCATGCGTGGTTCAACGGGCACGCAGCCTTTCGTCGGGCAGCGCGACCACATGGGCGTTGCTGTCGTCGACGGAAAAATTCACGCCATTGCCGGCCGCATGGACTCTTACGACTTCAACACCGGACTCAATGCCGTCTACGATCCCAAAACCGATGCGTGGACATTCCGCGCGCCACTTCCGACGCCGCGAAGTGGCCCGTCATGCGTCTACATCAATGGCAAAATTGTCGTGTTCGGTGGCGAGGCCACCGGCAAAGTGTTCGGTACCAATGAGGGCTACGATCCGAAAACGGATAGCTGGGAGCAACTCACGCCCATGGCAATTCCGCGGCATGGCCTACATGGCGCGACCTGCGCCGTCATCGGCAACATGGTGCATGTCCCCGGCGGCGGGCCGGTGCCCGGCGGCCAGGTACAGGGCGCTTACCACGACGCCTTCACTTTCGGTTGACGCGTCCGGCAGTGAACGAAAACGAAGCGGCCGCCCATGGTCGGCCATGGGCGGCCGCATTGATTTAAGACGGGTAGTCGCGGATTAGCGCGCCGGCCGCAAAGTCAGCTCGGCGACGCCGGCTGCTACGTTGAGGCCGGCCTGCCCCTGCATGGACAGCGGCTGCAGCGCCATTTCTCCGCCGGCCGTAGCGCCAAGATCGAGACCGAATTTATCGATTCCGCCAACGTACACTTCACGTGGGCCCGGCTGGGATGGCGTGAACATGCAGGTCACGTCTTTGTGCGAAGTAATAATCAAGCCGATCCCGCCAGAAATGTCGCACGTTAATGTTCCGGCTTTCGTCCGCTCGGCTTGGGCCATGGTCGCAATGGGTGACGCCACCGCCGCGACAACCGCCAACGTTGCAACAACGTTCAATGGCCTTTGCGTGGGCCTTTGCCTGGGCCTTTGCATGTGAAACTCCCTTCTTCCAAGGAACGATGGCCTATCAACGTCAACAGGATCAACAAGTTCCAGCTGCAAACCGCCATTAAAGATTCAGGCAGTCGTCAGGCGAGACACCGACCAGCAAAATTCAGTCTTGCGTTTGCCGACAGAGAACTGAAAACGGACTCGCACCCGACTAACGTTGCCGGCGCGGTCGACGGAGACTTCTGATGGTCGCTCGCAGTCGGCACTTGCAGCACCTGCAGCCGATCACCTTTGTGTGTCCGGTTTACAAATTGCACGGCCGAATCTCTTTTCGCCACCGGCCACGCAACCATGACCATGCCCAGCCCAACGGGGGGCGCAATCAGGTCCATCGCCAGCACAACGACGACTCCGGCCACCAAATATGACATGAAGCCACGCATGACGCCGCTCTCCACCATCCCACCGAAATCGTCTGGTGTAGCCAGCTCTTATTTCGTGGGTGTGACAGGAAACGGTGGCCGACCAATTATGTTCCGCCGCGATCAGCGCGCGGCGAGAACTTGGCCTGCGGGAATGACAATGTGACAGCGCAATCCATCGGGGTCGAACTCCAGATTGACTTCGGCATCGAGTGCGCGTGCGAGGTTGCGCTCGATCACCATGCTGCCGAATCCTTTTTTGCGCCTGCCTTTGACCTTGGGTCCGAGTTGTTCGCGCCATTCGAGCGCGATCGCGCTGCCGGTCGTCATTTCAGGCTGGCTCCAGGTGATGGACACGCGTCCCGTCGGCACCGACAAAGCGCCGAACTTCGCGGCATTGACGGCAAGCTCGTGCAACGCGAGGCCTAAATTTTGCGCGGCTTCCGGTTTCAGCGCGATAGGTGGCCCTTCAATCGAGACTTGCGGGGCCGAACGGTCAAGATAGCCGGCCAGCTGCGACCGGATCAGCTCATTGAGCGAGGCCCCGTACCAACTTTCGCGCACGAGCAGGTCGTGTGATGCGGCGAGCGCTTGCAGCCTTGCACCAAACTGAGCGAGGAAGCCTTCGACTGAACCCGCATGATGGGCGGTCTGGCGGGCCATTGCCTGGATCACTGCCAGCAGGTTCTTCGAGCGATGAGTGAGTTCGCGCAACAGGAGCCGTAAATGCGCCTCGCCTTCTTTGCGCTCGGTTACGTCGACCGATGCACAGGTCAGGCCGACAACCTCACCCGCCTCGTTGCGCAATGGTTCAATATGCAGATCGTGCCAGCGAACTCCCGGCGTATCTTCGAACGAGACTTCGGCTCGTTTTGCCTCGCCGCTGGCTAGAACTTCACGCTTTACGGCGGCCACCGCCGCGCCGCCGTTGGACGGCAAAACCTCCGCATCCGTGCGGCCGAGGAGATCCTCAATCGAGCGACCCAGCATAGGGTTGCTTATCGAGGTATACCGGAGATCGCGATCCTGAGTGTATACCGTCACTTGCGAGCCACGCAGTGCGGTTTCATAACGCGCAAATCGCGCCCGCAATAAATTTAGCTCCCAGGCTTGCGCGTTGACTTGGTCTTGTAGCTGTCGACGCTCCAATTCGAGCTTGGCCAGTTCGTTGGTTTCCGCACCGGACATGTTGCGAACCCTACCAATCGTTTTCTCATTTTCCCGCGCGAGATGCGGCCGGGCGGATAGATTGTCTTTCACAGCGATTAAAGAGGCCCTCCGCATGAATAAGTTTAACCGACGACGTGTCAACGAATGAAATCACGTTGCACCCCGCTGGCCCGACACTTTTCGGAGCAATGTGAGCCCAACCGAATCTAACGTCGGGGCGCACAAACTGTTGCACCAAAACGGTGAATTAGCGCGAAGTTGTGAGAACATTCTTCGGCGATCTTCGCCGATTATCCGCCACGGCGCCCGGATAACGTCGGTGATATCGCCGTGATGTTCGGTAATCCGCGGGCCCAAACCTCAGGGTGCAACCATCTTAGCTCGCGCGTCGCTCCCGCCTTCTCGCGTTGCGCTCAAAAAACAATGCTTGGCTCAACACGGCCGACACCGTCGAGGGCTGAAACGGTTTTGCGATCAGGAATGCCGGTTCTGGCCGCTCGCCCGTAAGGAATCGCTCCGGATAGGCGGTGATGAAAATGACCGGCACCTCGAACGTTCGTAGCATTTCGTTCACGGCGTCGAGACCGGAACTGCCGTCGGCGAGTTGAATATCGGCAAGGATAATTCCGGGGCGCTTGGTTTTAGCGAGCGCTACGGCTTCACTATGGGTGCGCGCAACGCCCAGCACCCGATGACCAAGGCCCTCCACCAGACCTTCGAGGTCGAGCGCGATGAATGTCTCGTCCTCAATAATCAGGACGTCAGTGGCGATCTCGGCGGCAAGTTCGCGGCCGGATTCCTCGACAAGGTCGCGCAACGTTGGTGCGTCGATATCGAGAACCTTGGCGGCGTCGTCTTCCGAAAGCCCCTCCAAGGCGACCAGAAGGAAGGCCTGGCGCGGTTTTGGCGCGATTTGCGCCAGATGGCGCTCAACGGGCTGGCTGGAGGCCCCACTCGACGGCTTGCCGTTTACGGCGACCGAATTCCAGATCTTCGTAAAAAGCCGATAGAGGGCAATGCGAGTGGAAAGTCCGGTGTCCAGCACCTTTGGGTCCTGGACCAATGCCTCGAGTGTGGCTGCAACATAGGCATCGCCAGAGGCTTGGCTGCCGGACAGGGCTCGTGCGTAGCGGCGAAGGTACGGCAAATGCTGAGCAACTGCTTGAGATGTCGACAAGAATCCCTCCCGAATGAAAGCGCGTCGCGACCGAATGAGCTCGCGCCCCCTGTTTTAATCAGCCTGTAGCGCGCCAACGCCGCCGTCGCAAAAAAGTTCCGTTCTAGGGGAACCATATGCCATGCCACGGGTTTTGACAGGAACACTAGGGGGCAACCGGTGCCTGCTCCAGGGCTCGGAAGGCGGCGGGGTTGAACAATGAACGAACGAAAGCCCGTGGGACAGCAAAATCAAATGGAAGCCGCGGCAGCCCGTAACAAAAAATCCAATGCGAAATCGGCCAAGCTGGGCCGAGATGTACAGGCCCGCCTCGGCCAACAATTGCGTGCGATGTACGACGACGTCGTAAATCAGGGCGTCCCTGACCGGTTTACCGATCTTATCAATCGGCTTGAGACCGCTGGGAAAAAGGACACGCAGTAATGGCGATGGACGACTCAGTCCGCAAAGCCGTTCTCGGCGCGGTGCCAAGCCTCCGCGCATTCGCGATCTCGCTGTGCGGGAACGTGGATCGCGCGGACGATCTGGTGCAGGAAACGTTGTTGCGTGCGCTTGCCAATATCGACTCCTTTCAACCCGGCACCAACATGTCAGCGTGGCTCTTCACGATCCTGCGAAATCATTTCCGCTCGGAATATCGCAAGCGCCGCCGTGAGGTGGAGGATAGTGATGGCCACCATGCCGAGACGCTGAAATCGCAGCCAGAGCAATACGGACACGTCGAATTCCGGGAATTCCGCGAAGCGTTGGCACAATTGCCATCGGATCAGCGCGAAGCCCTCATCCTTGTAGGCGCCTCCGGGTTTTCATACGAAGAGGCCGCCGGCATCTGCGGCTGCGCTGTCGGCACGATCAAATCGCGCGTCAATCGCGCCCGCACACGGCTCGCCGAGTTGCTGAACGTCAATAGCGCCGAAGATTTCGGCCCCGATGAAACGACACGTGCCGTGCTGGCGAGCGGCGGAGAATAAGTCCGCCAATATTGCCTACACCCGCCGATCGTGACGTCGGCGCCGACGCGTAAAGTCCGCGAAATTTCAGCGGCCTGTCCTGGATCAAAGTGATAGACTTCAGGAACCGGTTCAATTGCCGGCCAGTTCACCCGTGTCCGTGGCGTTGAAGGAGGTGCGTCCATGGCGCCGCGTCCAAACTTGAAGAGCTTCTTCAAATTGTCGTTAGTGTCGCGCGCAGTCGGGCTGTACTCCTCGACGACCACGAGTCAAAGCATTCGCTTCAACATCATCAACCACAAGACCGATAACCGTATTCGTAACGAGGTTGTGGACGCTCGAGCACGCGGCGCAAAGTGACAAAGGCGTGCTAGTGCGCGATCCCTAACGGTGGGCTGTCAGGATTATGCGCGCGCGGAAAAAATCAGGGCTGAAGACCTATCGCGCCAAGCGCCAGTTTGGCGTTACCGCAGAACCGAAGGGCAAGATTGAGCGCAAGCGCGGCAACGCTTTCGTTGTTCAGAAACATGCCGCACGCCGGCTCCACTATGACCTGCGCCTCGAACTCGACGGAGTCATGAAAAGCTGGGCGGTGACGCGCGGCCCCAGTTTGGTGCCGGGTGAAAAACGACTGGCGGTCCAGGTCGAGGACCACCCGATCGCCTACAACAAATTCGAGGGCACAATCCCGCAAGGCGAATATGGCGGCGGCACCGTCACGATTTGGGACCGAGGCCGCTGGCAGCCGGAAATTGATCCGCATAAAGGATTGGCCAAAGGCCATCT
>WNFI01680798.1_pt1 | contig 14196 bp, 12 predicted proteins | sample 5400471 | NCBI WGS metagenome assembly WNFI01 (sample SAMN13153348, study PRJNA577476) | soil metagenome | isolation source: 100 cm saprolite on Douglas fir-dominated hillslope | place: USA:California | collected 2013-09-17 | reverse complement strand
GGTTTCCTGCCGGGGCAGCAGGACCTCTCCGGTGGCGTCGCCGCCGAGCCGGACGGTATCGCCGTCGACCAGTCGCACGGCGGTCCCGGGCAGCACCCGGTCCCCGTTGACGAACGTCCCGTTCGTGGAGTGCTCGTCGCGGATGCTCGCGTGGCCCGCGTCGTCGACGGTCACGGTCGCGTGCCGCCTCGAGACGTTCTCGAACTCGGAGAAGGCTGCGGCGACCAGAGATTCCGCCGGGTCACGGCCGAGAAGCAGGGAGGTTCCGGCCGGGACCTCGACGTTGCCTGTCGGGAAGGCGAGCCGGAGCACCGCGGTAGAGATGGATCCCGTCGCTTCCTCCCGCCGCAGGTACTCCTGCATGACGGTCGCCGCCGGAGGCGGGTCCTCATCTGGCTGCCTCCGGGGCAGGTTGGCGCCGCAGGTGAAGCAGATGAGGTCGTCCGGCTTGACCGCGGCAGCGCAGGCGGGGCAGGTCAGGGACACCATTAACGTCCTCCAGGACGGTTAGCTGAGCTGGACAACTACTCGCACGAGAGCGTAACTCGCGCCGCCGACTCCGTGGGCCGGTGGGTGCGGGGGTCCGCGCCTCAGCCGCCGGCGGGAGACGCGCCGTTGCCGGGCCTGGCGAGCCCGGCCAGCTTCGGCACGTCTTCCATGAGGCGGATGGTGTAGGGGTTGGCGGGGCGCTCGAGGACCTGCTCGACCGGTCCCGATTCGGCCACCGCGGCGTCGCACAGGACCACGGCCGACTGGGCGATGCTGCGGACGAGGGCGAGATTGTGCGTTATGAAGATCATGGCCAGCTGACGTTCCTGCTGGATCCGGCGGAGCAGCTCCACGATGATCGCCTGAACCGAGACGTCCAGCGACGAGGTGACCTCGTCGCAGATCAGCAGGTCCGGCTCGACCACCAGGGCCCGGGCGATCGCGACCCGCTGGCGTTCCCCGCCGGACAGCTGGTCCGGGTAGCGTGACAGGAAATCCTGGCCCAGCGACACGTCCTCGAGCACCTGGACGACGCGCGCGGCCCGGTCCCGGAACGCCAGGTCGTGGAACTGGCTGAGCTGCTGATCAAGAATCTGGCCGACGGTCTTCCTCGGGTTCAGTGACGTATACGGGTTCTGGAATATGTACTGGACGCGCTGCAGCACGTCCCTGCTGCGCTGCCGGGCCCCGCGGGCCAGGGGAGTGCCCTGGAAGGTGATCTCGCCGGTCCAGTTGCTGTGCAGCCCGGACACGCAGCGGGCGAGCGTGGTCTTGCCGGAACCGGACTCGCCGACGACGGCGAGGCAGGCCCGCGGCGGCACGTCGAGCCCGACGTCGGACAGCACGCGCGTGCTGCCGTAGCTGGCGAAGAGGCCTCGGACCGACAGGGTCGGCGTCTCGGTCGAGGCGGGAGTGCAGGCCACGACCGCCGGGCGCTCGGGGCGGCTGGCCTGGATATCCCAGGCCCGCAGGCAGCGTACGGACCGGCCGACGATGACGACCGGCTCCGGGGCGTCCGTCCTGCAGTCATCGATGGCGTAGCCGCAGCGCGCGGCGAAAGAGCAGCCCGCGCCCCTTCGCCCGGGCCGGGGCTGCTGACCGTCGATGCCGGTCAGCACCTCGGCGCGCTCAGGCGACGGGACGGCCCCGATCAGGCCGCGGGTATAGGGGTGCACCGGCTCGCGGAACAGCCGGGCGGTGGGCCCTATCTCCACGATCCGCCCCGCGTACATGACCGCCACGTCCGACACCAGGCCGCTGACGACCGCCAGGTCATGGCTGACGTAGACGGCTGCGACCCCGTAGGACTGGCACATGCTCCGCATGGTGTCCAGGACGTGGCGCTGGGTGGAGACGTCCAGGCCGGTGGTCGGCTCGTCCAGCACGATCAGCACCGGCCGGCACGCGAAGGCCATGGCCAGGGCGATCCGCTGCTGCTGGCCTCCGGAGAGCTGGTGCGGGTACCGGCGCAGCATCTCCGGCGTGGCGTCGAGGTAGGCCTCGCGCATGACCTCGGTTACGCGATCGGCAGGGTTGTCGATGACCCCCGCGTGGACCCGCAGCGCCTCTCTCACCTGGTTTCCCACCTTGAGCGCGGGATTGAGCGCCGATGACGGGTCCTGGGGCACGTAGCTGACCCGTGCGCCGCGCACCGCCCGCAGCGCGTCCGGCCGCAGCGCGAGCAGGTCCTTGCCGTCCAGCAGGACCTGGCCTGAGGTGATGCGCAGGCCCCGCCGGGCGTGGCCGAGCAGAGCGAGGGCCACCGTGCTCTTACCCGAGCCCGACTCGCCGACGAGGCCCAGTACCTCGCCCGCCTGGACCGCGAACGAGATCTCGCTCACCACGTCGGCCCCGGACCCGGCCAGGCGGACCTCCAGGTCCGTCACCTTGAGCCTGATGCCCCGCTGGGCGGGCATGGTCTCGACCGGTGGCGCGATGCTATGGCTCACTCAGTCCCCCCGCTCGCTCACTCGGGCACCTCCTGGCTGAGGTCGTCGATGAGCGCCGCCTCCTCGGGCCGGCGGTCGACCCCGATCGTCACGCGCGCGAATGCGTCGGTAAAGGTGTTCGTCCCGATCGTCAGCAACGCGATCAGCGCGGCGGGAACGATGACCGCCCACTGGTTCAGCGGCAAGCCGATCCGGTTGTCATTGATCATCAGTCCCCAGTTCGCGGCGGGCGGCGCCTGCCCGAAGCCGAGGAACGCGAGCCCGGATATGATCACGATGGAATAGGTCAGCCGGAGTCCCGCCTCCACCATGAGCGGGCTGACCAGGTTGGGCAGGATTTCCTTCACCATGACCTTGGCGGACCGCATCCCTTGCAGCTCCGCCGCCTTGACGAAGTCGCGCTCGGTGAGGTCGAGAGTGGCCGACCGGATCACGCGAGCGACCTGGGGCGCGTGGGAGAAGCCCACCGCGATCGTGATCAGCCACAGCTTCGGCCCGAGCAGGCTGAGCAGCAGCAGGGCGAACACGAGCTGCGGAAAAGCCAGGATCACGTCGACCGTCCGCATGATGAGCCCGTCGCTGCGCCCGCGCAGGTAGGCGGCTGACACCCCGGCCGCCGCGCCGCCCGCGATCCCGAGCACGGTCGCGCACGCTGCCATGATCAGCAGCACCCAGCCGCCGTCGAGCACGCGGGACAGCAGGTCGCGCCCGAGGACGTCGGCGCCGAGCAGGTACTGCCCGGACGGCTTGGCGAACGGCAGGGTGAGCAGGGCGTCCGACGCGTAAGGGGCAACGAACGGGCCCATGACCGCGATCAGCACCACGAACGACGCCAGCCCGAGCCCGATCGCGCCTCGCGGGGTGCGGGCCGCCGCCCACAGCACGGACCCCCACTGGTGGCGCCGAATCCGGCTGACCTTCTCCGGCGGCGTCCTGGCGGCCGGCGTCGCGGCTGGAGCGTTCACGGCCATGGGCTACCTGGCGATTCTTCGCCGCGGCGTGGCCAGGAGGGCGATCACGTCGGTGACGATGTTCACGACCACGTAGAACGCGGCCAGCATGAGGACGATGAACTGGATCACCGGGACGTCCCGGTCGAGGACCGCGTTCACCAGGCCCTGGCCGATGCCGGGAAAGTCGAACACGTACTCGACGATCACGATCCCGCCCGCCAGGTACAGGAAGTTGAGGCCGATGACCTGGATGGTCGGCGCGATCGCGTTCGGCAGGGCGTGAATGAGAACGATGCGCCACTCCGGCACCCCCTTGAGCCGTGCCATCTCCACGTAGTCGGACTCCAGGGCCTCGACCATCGCGGCGCGCATCATACGCAGGATGTACGGCACGATCACGATCACGAGCGTGGCGACCGGCAGGACGAGCAGGCTCGGCTGGCTCCAGGCGTAGGTGCCCGGGGCTAGCAGCGAGACGGCCGGCAGGACGTGCCAGACCACGGTGGAGAGCACGATGATCAGGCCGGTCGCGACGACGAACTCGGGGAGCGACGTCACCGCGAGCACCACGACCGAGGTGATGTGATCGAACCAGCCGTCCTTGCGCAACGCGGCGATGGCGCCGAGGGCCACGCCGACGATCGCGCCGATCGCGCCGGCCAGGAACACGAGGACCGCGGAGTTGATGAGCCTCGGCTCGACGAAGCCCCAGACCGGCAGCCCGTTGACCAGAGAATTCCCCAGCTTGCCGGTGAACAGCCCGGATATCCAGACCCAGTACTGATCGAAGAGCCCGCGGTTCAGGTGCAGCGAGACCTCGAGCGCTCGCAGCCGCGCCGGGCTGGCCGTGCGCCCGAGTACTGCGTACGCGGCGTTGCCGGGCAGCACCTCGGTGGCCAGGAACACCACCACCGAGACCAGGAACAGCGTGACGACGCCGATGCCGATCCGCCGCCGGACCATGTGTGCGACGGGATGAGCGTCGCGAGAGGGCGGCCGCCGGGCGGGCGCCGTGGCTACGGCCACGGTGGGCTCATCCAGCCGAAGACGATGACGCCGTGCGCCTCATTGTCGGGGGCTGCCACGTCGTCCATTCCTTTCGCTTTCACCTCCGGCGGTCGTGGAGATGAGCGCTCATCCCTTTGATCACTTTTTCCAGCGTAGCCGGGCCATTGAAGGCCGGGCAATGCCGATCATTACCCCGCCGGCAGGTAGCGCCCACACCTATTCGGCGCGAGCATCCCGTCCGACACGATCAGCCGGCCCCGCAGCAGTACCGCACGCACGCAGCCCCGCGCCCGCAGACCCGCGTAGACGCTGCGGCCGGTGCCGTCGTCGAACGCGTCGTCGCCGAGCACGGTCTCGCCGGCCGGGTCGAACACCACGATGTCGGCGTCAGAGCCGGGCGCCAGCGCCCCCTTCCGCGGGTAGTGCCCGAACGCACGGGCCGGGTTCGCCGACGCCAGCTGCACCAGGCGCCCAACAGGTAGCCCGCGGCGCAGGCCTTCGGACAGCAGCAGCGGCAGCCGGGCGCCGATGCCGGCGATCCCGTACTCGTAGCTGTCGCCGGGCGCGGCGATTTCGTCGAGTACGGGAGAGCGCGTCTGACAGTGGTCGGAGCCGATCGCGTCGACCGTCCCGTCCGCCACGGCCTCCCAGAGCGCCTCGACGTGGTCCCTCGACCGGAGCGGGGGACAGACCAGGAACCTCCCCGCGTCCGGGCCGTGATGGCGCGTGTCGTCGAGGAGCAGGTGGTGCAGGCAGATCTCGGCGAAGACCTGCGGCCGGTCCCGCCTGCGCGCCAGGCGCACCTGATCAAGTGCTCCGGCCGTGGACAGGTGGACGAGGTAGCACGTGGCGCCGGTGAGCGACGCCACGGCCAGGGTCCGGGCGACCGCTTCCTCCTCGACCTCGGGCGGCCTGGTATCGGCGAAGACATGCTCTCCGCGGCGGCCCGCCCGCACCGCGCCGTCCACCAGCTCCTCGATCAGCGGCCCGTTCTCGCAGTGCACCTGGACCAGCAGGCCCGCCCGGCGGGCGTCGGACATCAGCCGGTGCAGGCGCCTGGTCGAGAACATGATCCCGAGCTCGGGATAGGCGAGGAACACCTTGACCGCGGCCGCCCCGGCCCGCCGAGCGGCGACCAGGTCCTCGAGCGTCGCGCGACTGGGGTCATAAAGCATCGCGTGCAGGCCGACGTCGATGGCCGCGTCGCCACGGCCCAGCTCCTCCCGCCGGCGAATCAGGCTCTCCAGGTCGCCCTGGCCCGGCTCCGGGTTGGTGAACGACAGGGCGGTCGTGGTCCCGCCGCGCGCCGCCGCGGCGGTCGCGAGGCCGACCTGCGACATCAGATGGCAGTGCGGGTCGACGCCGCCGGGCAGGACGTAGCAGTCGGCCGCGTTAAGCCCCGGGTCAGCGGCGGACCCGGCCTCGGCGATGGCCGCGATCTTCCCGTCGCTGATCAGGACGTCGGCCCGGCGGAACCCGTCGGGCGTCACCACTGTCCCGCCGGTCACCGCCGCCGCGGTCGTGACCGTGGTCATGACCTGTCTCACGACCTAATGCCCATAACGGAGGTCATCTCCTGGCCGGGTCGGTGTCGGGGTCGAGGCGGCGTACCTCCCCGGCCCTGATCACCAGCCTCGGGACGAGAAGCCGCTCGACCACCTCGGTGGCCCCGGCCGCGTCGGGCAGGGTCCAGTGCCCGGTGCGCAGCTCGAAGCCGGTGATGTCCGCCTCCCGGCCGGGCGCCAGGGCGCCGATTCGGTCCTGGCGCCTCGCCGCCTGAGCGGGCCCTGGGCGATGGCGCCGCGCGCCACCCGGTAGGCGAAGCTGCCCACGCCGTGGCCGACATCGAACCGGACCCCGCGCTCGCGCGCCCGCCGGACCTCGGGAAACAGCCTGCCGTCGGCGTCGAGGATGCCGCCTTCGTTGCCATGGAAGCAGTGGGTGACGATGTCGCCGGCGCCCATGTAGGGCAGCAGCCAGCTGATCGGCGGCCGCATGTCGATCACGTGCACCATCAGCGGCAGGCCGAGCGAGTCGGCGGCCTCTCGGGCCAGGCGCATGGCCGGCGCCGGGTCGTCTCCCACCATCTGATAGCCGAGGCGGACTTTGATGCCGACGATGACGTCCGGATGCTCGCGCGCCCGCTCCACCGCCTGGGTCACCGACGCCCAGCGCAGGTCCTCCAGTTCGCCCAGCAGGTTCGTGATCATGCCCTGCACAGCGATGTGCAGGAACGCGAGGATCCGTGTCCGGGACCGCTCGATGACGTAGCTGCGCAGGCCGGGGAAGGTCTGGGCCCCCGACGAGCCCGCGTCGACCGCGGTGGTCACGCCCCGGTCCAGGCAGTAGGCGTCGGCATCGATGCCGTAGTGCGAGACGCCGCGGTACAGATGGGTGTGCAGGTCGACAAGCCCCGGGACGACGATCAGGCCCGACGCGTCTATCGTCTGCCCGGCGGCCGCAGCATCCTCGCCGATGCCGGTGATGGCGCCGTCAGCAACGAGAATGCTGGTCGTCGCGTCGATTCCCTGGCCGGGGTCGAGGATCCGGCCGCCGACCACGGCCAGGTCGGTCACACGAGCCCCTCGGCGGCCAGGCGCGGCAAGGTCGCGGCTAGCGCGTCGGCGGTGCGTTCCAGGTCGCTCTGGGAGTGGGCGGTGCTCAGGAATCCGGATCCGTGGAAGAGGTGCACTCCCTCGCGGAGCATGCCGCAGTGCAGCGCCGAGGACAGCGGCCGGGGAAGGCCCGCCTTCAGCGTCGCCGGGTCGCGCCGTTCCGGTGCCTCGGGCCCGAACAACAGATGGAACACCGAGCTCTCGCCGTAGGCGCGGCCGGCCACGCCGCATCGCTCGAACACCGAGCTGAGCTCGGCGCGCAGCGCGGCCGCGAGCCGAGCCATGTGCCGCTGCGCCTCGCCCGACGACACCAGGCCCAGCGTGGCCACGCCCGCGGCGGCCGACAGCGGGTGCGCGTTGTGGGTACCGGGATGCGTCACCCGCCGCGGGTCGTCGGGGAGCCCGCCCAGATGGTCCATGACGCCGGAGCGGCCGCAGACCGCGCCGCCAGGCATGCCGCCGGCCAGGACCTTGCCCAGAACGGTGAGGTCGGGCAGGACCCCGGCGACCTCCTGCACTCCGCCGGGCGCCCACCGGAAGCCGGTGACGACCTCATCGAACAGGAGAAGCGTTCCAGTCTCATCCGCCAGGCGGCGGGCCTCCGCCAGGAACCCGCCGGGCAGCGGCACCGTGCCCCAGGCCGCGCCCGACGGCTCCAGGATGAAGGCGGCGACGTCGCGGGCTCGCAGCACATCGGCCAGTACCCCCGCGTCGGCCGGGATCACGGCCACCGAACCGGAGATGTCCCAGGGGAGCCCGGCGGTGTCCGGGGTGTCGAACGGTGGGTCGGCGCCGAGGGCGGCCTGGTCGTGCCAGCCGTGGAAGTGCCCGGCCAGCTTCACGATCTTCCCGCGGCCGGTGACGGCGCGGGCGAGCCGGAGGGCCAGCAGCGACGCCTCGGTCCCGCTTGAGGTGAAGCGGACCCGCTCGGCCGAGGGCACCAGAGCGATCACGGCCTCGGCCCAGTCGCTCTCCAGTTCGTGGCACGCACCCGGGTGAAACGACCTCGCCGCCTGGTCGCGGACCGCGCCGACGACCTCGGGATGGCTGTGCCCGGCCAGCAGCGACCCGTGACCCATGACGTAACAGACGAGCTCGTGGCCGTCCAGGTCCCACTTGCGCGAGCCCGCGGCGCTCGCGACCGCCAGCGGGAACGGCTCGGCCAGCCGGACGTCGTGGGTCACGCCGCCGGGGAGCAGCCGCCGTGCGCGGGCGCTAAGCGCCTCGGACCGCGGATTCTCCCTGGCCCAGGCGGCTGCTATGGCGCCCGCGCGCGACGATGGGCCGGCCCCGCCCGCGTCGTGCGGCCGGACGACGCCGCCGACGACGACGCGTTCTGTCCTCATGCTGTTACCCCTCGGCGCGGCGCGGCCCCGATGTGAAGGCCCGGCGGCGGCCTCCCTATGCTGGCGCCGCACGGCAACACCGTACTGGACGTATTACGCCGGGACGAGGAGTCATGGCGGCGATCGACGCGGGACAGGGAGCGCGGGGTCCGTGGGAGGGCCCGGCGCGGGACTTCGTCGGCTATGGTCGCCGCACCCCGCCGGTCCGCTGGCCGGGCGATGCCAGCCTGGTGGTGAACATCGTGCTCAACTACGAGTCCGGCGCCGAGTACTCGCTGCCCGACGGGGACGGCCGGAACGACACCTGGGGCGAGTACTCCTACCAGGTCGGCCCGGAGGTCAGGGACCTGGGGACCGAGACCCACTTCGAGTTCGGCTCCCGCGCCGGGATCTGGCGGCTCGCCCGGCTCTTCGACCGTTACCAGGTACCGGTCACTATCGGCGCGTGCGGGCGGGCGCTGGAGCGCAACCCGGCCGTCGCCGAGTGGATCACCGAGGCGGGCCACGACGTGCTCGCCCACGGGTATCGCTGGTCCGAGGTCAGCGAGCTGACCAGGGAGCAGGAGCGGGATGACCAGCTACGCGCCATCGAGTCCATCGAGCGGCTCACCGGGCAGCGCCCGCTCGGCTGGTACGCGCGGTCGTTCCCAAGCGTTCATACCAGGGAGCTGCTGGTCGAGGACGGCGGCTTCCGCTACGACTCCGACGCAAGCAACGACGAGCTGCCCTATTTCGCGCACGTGCGTTCTGGCGTTCGGTTCCTGGTGGTGCCCTACTCGAAGGTCTATAACGACAACCGGTACCTGCTGAACCCCACGTACTCAACGCCACGCGACTTCTTCGAGAACCTGCGGGCCGCGGTCGACTACCTGTGCGAGGAGTCCGCCGGGGGCCACGGCGCGAGGATGATGACGGTCGGGCTGCACGAGCGCTGGAGCGGGCAGGCGAGCCGGGCCACGGCGATCCGGGACTTCGTCGAGTACGTGCAGTCTCGCCCGGACGTCCGGTTCATGCGACGGCTGGACATCGCCACGTGGTGGCTGGACCACCACGCCGAGTGGGACAGTGCCGTCCCGGGCAGGGGTCGGGAGGGCGGGCGGATGACAGTGACGAGAGGTGGTCAGCCGTGAGAGCCGTCGTATTCGCCGGGCACGGAGGCAACGAAGTCGTCCGGCTGGAAGAACGCCCGGACCCGGTTCCCGGGGCCCACGAGGTCCTCGTGGCCGCGCGCTTCGCGGGCATCAACTGGGCCGACGTGTCCCAGCGACAGGGCAACTACCCGCCGCCTCCCGGCGCTCCGGCGGACATCCCGGGGCTCGAGGTCGCCGGGGAGGTGGCCGCCACCGGACCGGGAGTGCTCGGCTGGCAGGTCGGCGACCGGGTGTTCGGCCTCGTTGGCGGCGGCGGGCTGGCGGACCGCGTCCTCGTGCACGGGCGGCACCTGGCGGCCGTGCCCGAACGCCTGAAGGACGACGTCGCCGCCGCGGTTCCCGAGGCCTATATCACCGCCCACGATGCCGTGTTCACCCGCGGCGGACTCGCGCTCGGTGAGGTGCTGCTGGTCAACGGGGCCAACGGCGCGGTCGGGTCGGCCGGGGTCCAGCTCGGGCTAGCCGCCGGGGCCCGGGTCGTCGCCAACGTTCGGTCACCCGATACGGCGCGCGCGCTGGCGGAGGCGGGCGCGATCGTCGTCACGCCGCAGACCGCGGCCGAGCGTCTCACCGACCTGGGCGGGGCCGGCGTGGTGCTCGAGCTCGTGGGTGCGCCAAACCTCGACCTCGACTTCGGCGTGCTGGCGCCCCGGGGCCGGATCGTGATCGTCGGCTCCGACGCGGGCGCGGACGCGACGATCTCGCTGCGCCGGCTCATGGGCCTGCGGGCCAGCCTGCACGGCACGGTACTGCGGGCCCGACCGATGGACGAGAAGGCCGCGGCCGTGCAGTTGTTCGCCCGGTCGGTGGTTCCGCTGCTGGCGGCGGGCCGGGTGACGATGGCAATCGACCGCGTGTTCCCGGCCGCCGAGGCGGCAGCGGCCTTCGATTACCTGGCCCAGCCAGGGAAGTTCGGGAAGATCCTGCTGGAGTTCTGAAAGTGGGGGTCACGGGCGGCTCGCGGGTTGTTCGAGAATTGCCGGCGGGGTTCCTGGGCGATAAGGCCGCACATTGGCGCCCCTCGACCTCCGGGCGGGGCAGCGGGCCTGAACTGCGGGTGATGGCGGGACCGGTGAGACCTGTGCGGCGCCTGTGCCGGGCCAGCCAGCCTCCCGGCGCATTTCGTACTGCACGAAAGTACCGATAGGCCCGTTATAGCGTGTATAACGGTACTTTCGTCATCGGGCTCCGACAGCCGACCCGGGCATGACCACGAGTCCGGTGGCGTCGATGACCTCGTCGGCCCCGGCCAGCACCCCGTCGTCACCGCTGAACGCGGCGATGCGTTCCCCGGCGACGACCACATGAGCACGAAACGTCCCGTAGTGAGCCGCCACCGTGCCGTTGGCGATAACCCGGGTAAACTCGCCGTTCATCGCAGATCACCCCCATCTACGCATAATGTCAAGAATTGTTGCATGAGCTTGATCTATGAGCAACATCACTTGTGAGAGTATGTCCCCCGATATCAGGTCAAGCTTCGCCGGAGGTGCTCTTTATGGAACGATCAGCGCAGCTGGATCGGCGCCAGTTTCTGCGGGGGGTCGCGGCCACCGGCGCCGTCGCCGGCGCCGGCGGCATTCTCGCTGCCTGCAGTAGCTCCAGCACGACGAGCGGGACGCCTGCCCCTTCCGCCCGGAAAGGCGGCGGGAATATCAAGGTCGGGCTCTCCGGCAGCTCGGGCGCTGACACGCTCGACCCGCACGCCGGGCTCACCTACCTCGACACCGCCCGGGCCCAGGCCCTGTATCAGCCACTGGTCCAGCTCAACAGCGCGGCGCAGAACGAGTACGTGCTGGCCGAGGAGATCACCCCGAACAAGTCCACCAGTGAGTGGATCATCCGGCTGCGCCCGGGAGTCACCTTCCACAACGGCAAGCCGGTGACCGCCGAGGACGTGATCTACACGTTCCGCCGGATCAAGACCGGGAACAAGGGGGGGACGTCGTTCTCGGGCGGCAACTCCCTCGGGCCCATGAACCTGAGCGGCCTGAAGGCGCTGGACGGCCACACCGTCCTGGTGCCGTTTACCAGTCCGTACGGCAGTTTCCTCAACCAGCTGGCGTACTGGTACTACCTATACATCATCCCGGAGGGATTCGACCCCACTAAGCAGAAGCCCAACGGGACCGGGCCGTTTGTTTACCAGAGTTTTACCCCGGAGCAGCGCAGCGTGTTCACTCGGAACAAGAATTTCTGGAAGCCGGGACGGCCGTATGCGGATATGCTGACCATCATCGACTTCAGCGACAACACGTCGCTCCAGAATGCCCTCACTACTGGCGTGATTCAGGGCGCGGGGGGATTTGACGGACCGGAACTCACGGCGATGGCCTCGGCCGGCGGCGTGAAGACCGTTGCCTCGCGCACCGGGGCGATCACGCCGTTCACGATGCGCGTGGACCAGGCGCCGTTCCACGACGTCAACGTGCGCCAGGCGCTCCGCCTCCTGGTCGACCGGCAGCAGCTCGTCAACTCGGGCCTGGCCGGCTACGGAGTGGTCGCCTCCGACGTCTTCTCCCCTTACGACCCCGATTTTGATCACGCGCTGCACCGCGCGCAGGACATCCCGCAGGCGAAGTTCCTGCTGAAGAAGGCCGGGCAGGAGAACCTGACCGTGACCCTGACCACCTCGCCGGCGGCCACCGGCATGGTATCGATGGCGACCGTGCTGGCCGAGCAGGCCAAGGCGGCCGGAGTGACCATCAAGCTCAGCAACGTCCCCTCATCTACGTTCTTCGGGAAGAACTACCTGTCGTGGCCGTTCTCGCAGGACTTCTACAACTTCTCGCCGTACCTGGCGCAGGTGGCGCAGTCGATGCTGCCGACGGCGCCGTTCAACGAGACGCACACGAACAACGCCACCCTCAACAACCTGTACAAGCAAGCGAACGCGACGCTCAGTGAGTCAACGCGCAAGCAGATCGAGTACGAGATGCAGCAGTTCGACTTCACTCAGGGGGGCTACATTATCCCCGCGTACATCGATGCGCTCGACGCCTACAGCACCAAGATCACCGGATATTCCCCGTCCGCCGTGGGTCAGCCGCTGTCGGCGTTCGACTTCGAGAACTGGTCGTTCGTCTGATTCTGAGGATCGTGATGCCAATGAAATCCACCCTGCTCGCGTCCGGCCTGGGGTTTCCCGAGGGCCCGGTGGTCATGGGCGACGGCCGGATCGTGCTCTGCGACGGCAACACCGGCGAGCTGCTGGTCTACTCCGGCGCGGCCGTCTCCACGTACGCGCGGACCGGCGGGTCGCCCTGGGGCTCGGTGCTCGGCAGTGATGGCGCGATCTACGTGACCCAGGGTGGCGACGTACCCGGCAGCGACGACACCAGCGCGGTGTCAGGGATCCAGCGGGTGCTGCCCGACGGGTCGGTCGAGCTGCTGTTCTCCGAGGTGGCCGGGTACACGCTGTACGGCCCGAACGACTTGGCGTTCGGGCCGGACGGAAGGCTCTGGTTCACCGAGTCCGGGTCGGAGCAGGACTTCCGATTCGACGTCCGGTCGCCCGGCAGGCTGTTCGCCGTGGGGGAGTCCGGTGCTGGCGAGATGCTGCTGGAGCTTCCGGGGGTCTACCCGAACGGGATCGCCTTCGACGCGCAGCAGCGCCTGTACTGGACCGAGTCGATGGCGCACCGGGTGTGCCGGCTGCAGAACGGCACGGCGGTCACGTTCTGCCAACTGCCGGACAGTCATGTGCCCGACGGCATGGCCTTCGCCGCGGACGGGCGCCTGTTCGTGGCGACCACGGTCTCCGAGGGGGTCACGGTGGTCTCGGCGGACGGCGCGGTGCTTGAGGAGATCCACCTGGGACAGCACGCCACGAACTGCATCTTCGACGGCTCGGACCTCTACGTGACCGCGACGCGCGAGGCGGACATCGAGGCCTCGCAGCGGACCGGGACGTTCTGGCTGGTCGAGACCGACGCCACCGGCCTGGACCTCATCGGGGGCCAGCTCTAACGGCTGCTTCCGCCAGCGTTCAGCCACGACCAGCTGCTGACGGCCGGGGCGCGGCGGGCGTTCAGGAAGTCAAGCAGCTGCGCGGCATCGGACGGCACGATCTGGTCGGGAACGGCCAGGCCCGCCGCGGCCAGGGCCTCGGCCAGCCCGTCGCGGTCGCCGATGAGCACGAAGTCGTAGCCGTGCCGGCTGAACTCCTCGGCCTGCTCGGTGACCTCGGCCAGGACCCGCGCCGCGATGTCGGCGGGGTAGTCGTCGGCGGGCAGCTGCATCGCACCCCAGTCCGCCGTGGCCAGCACGGCCAGCGCGTCCAGCCCACCAGGCGGCGGGTTCACGTAGCGGTCGGCGACCAGCGCGATGCGGAATGACCGCTCGTCCGGCTTCACCGCTTATCCAGCAACGACTCAAGCTGCGTCCGCTGGGTCAGCTCGTCGTGGTCGGGCAGAGCATGTGTCTCGCCGCCCAGCCCTGCCGCGATGCCCCGGCGGCCGAGCTCGGCCCGCAGCTCCTCGATGAATATGCCCTCGCCGCTGGTCAGCTCGGCAGTGCCCTCGGGCCACTCCGGCAGCCCGCCGCGGGCCGGGTCCGAGCTGGTGATGTGCACGCCCATCGACGGGCTGCCCTCGACTCCGATCAGGACGATGTCCTCGCCCCGGCGGGCGCGCACGGCGATCATGCCGGCGACCGCGGCGGCCAGCCGCCTGCAGTGCCGGCGG
>WNFI01341613.1_pt1 | contig 14196 bp, 15 predicted proteins | sample 5400471 | NCBI WGS metagenome assembly WNFI01 (sample SAMN13153348, study PRJNA577476) | soil metagenome | isolation source: 100 cm saprolite on Douglas fir-dominated hillslope | place: USA:California | collected 2013-09-17 | reverse complement strand
CGGCAGGCCGGGCCGCGAAAGGTTCGCGAGCAGGTGCTTGGTGTAGAGCCCGTTCACGCCGTCGCCGTCCGAAGCCACCGCGCCCGGCGCGGTGGCGAACGCGACCAGAGTGCCCGAAGGCGCGTCCATCTGCGCGAGTCCCAGCGCCGAGGAACGAAAAGAGCGCGCAAAGGGATTGTTGCGGCAGGCGTCGAGGATCATCAGGTTGAGCGCATTCTTCGCGCTGTCCATCTTGGCTAGCACCACGTTCGCGTCCACCGCCTGGTCCTCGACTTCGTCCTCGCGCTCTATGTCGGCGTTCACCGGAATCAGGAAGTTCCTGCCGCGCACCTGCATGCCGTGCCCGGCGTAATAGAACAATCCGACGCCGCCGCGCATCAGCTCGTCGCCGAAGACGCGGATGGCGCGCCGCATGGTCGTCTGCGTCGCATCCTCGATCACTGTCACCGAGAAGCCGGTCGCGGCGAGCGCCTTGGAGATGGCGCGCGCGTCGTTGACGGGATTGCGCAGCGGCGAGGACTTGTAGGAGGAATTGCCGATCACCAGCGCGACGCGCCGCTCGCCTCCCGGCGCCTGCTTGGATGGCGCGATCTGCAACTGGCGTTCCGCGCCATGCGCAGAGACAAGCAGGCTGGCACCTGCCAGAAATGCCGCTATCGTACGGCGCGTTTCGCGCACGCTCCCTCCCTCCGCTAGTTTAGCTCTTAAAATAATGTCGTGACGCCCTTCGCCATGGAATTTCCCTACGCTTGGCCGCGCAAGCCGCTGTTCGCGGCGAACGTGGTGGCGACCTCGCAGCCGCTCGCCGCGCAGGCGGGCCTGCAGATGCTCGCCGAAGGCGGTACCGCTGTCGACGCGATCCTCGCCACGGCGATAACGCTCTCGCTGGTCGAGCCGGTATCCAACGGCATCGGCTCCGACGCTTACGCCATCGTCTGGGACGGCAAGCGGCTGCACGGCCTCAATGCGTCCGGGCGCTCGCCTGCCGCCTGGACCCTCGATTACTTCAAGGGGCAGACGGCGATGCCGGTGCGCGGCTGGAACACGGTCACAGTGCCCGGCTGCGTCCAGGCCTGGGTGGACCTGCACGCGAAGTTCGGCAAGCTGCCGTTCAGGAAACTCTTCGAGCGCGCGATCCGCTACGGCCGCGAGGGCTTCCCGGTCTCCGCGACCATCGCCGGGCAGTGGGCAAAGCAGGTGTCCGAGCTCAAGGACCAGCCCGGCTTCGCGAAGTATTTCATGCCGAACGGCCGCGCGCCGCGACCTGGTGAGATTTTTAAATTCAAAGAACATGCCCTGGTTCTGGAAAAGATCGCGGCAACCAAGGGCAAGGCGTTTTATCGCGGCGAGCTCGCCGAGAAGATCGAAGCGCATGCAAAAAAGCACGGCGGCGCGATGCGCGCGAGCGACCTCGCGGCCAACAAGCCGTACTGGGTGAAGCCGCTCGAGATGGACTACCGCGGCTACACGCTGCACGAGATCCCGCCCAACGGCCAGGGCATCGTCGCGCTGATCGCGCTTGGCATCCTGGAAACTTTCGACGTCCGATCGCATACCGTCGACGGCCCCGACAGCCTGCACCTGCAGATGGAAGCGCTGAAGGTCGCTTTTGCTGACGCGCGCCGCTATGTCGCCGACATCGACCACATGACGGAAGTGAAGCCGTTGCACCTTCTGGACAAGGAGTATTTGAAATCCCGCGCCAAGCTGATCGACATGAAGCGCGCGCAGGACTTCGGCCACGGCACCCCGCCTAAAGGCGGCACGGTGTATCTGACTGCGGCCGACGCGTCCGGCATGATGGTGTCGTACATCCAGTCGAACTACATGGGATTCGGCTCTGGCGTGGTGGTCGACGGCATCTCCATGCAGAACCGCGGCGGCACCTTCGTGATCCGTCCTGGCCACCCCAACTGCGTCGGGCCGTCCAAGCGACCCTACCAGACGATCATCCCCGGTTTCGTCACGCGCGACCGCAAGCCGGTGATGAGCTTCGGCGTCATGGGCGGCACGATGCAGCCCCAGGGGCATACGCAGGTGATGGTGCGCATCGCCGACTACGGCCAGAACCCGCAGGCGGCCTGCGACGGGCCGCGCTTTCGCGTAATCCAGGGCATGGAAGTGGCCGTGGAGGAGGGCAAATTCCCGGCCGAGACGCTCGCGGAGCTGCAGCGCCGCGGCCACAGAATCGTGACCGTGGACGACTACAACCAGTTCGGCAGCGGGCAGCTCATCTGGAAGCTGGACGGCGGTTACTTCGGCGCCAGCGACCCGCGCCGGGACGGCCAGGCGGTCGGGTTTTAGGAATTTCTCGGCTTTCTTTTTTTCTTTTCGAGAATAATTCAATGTTGAAAATCTGGGGGCGGATCAATTCCGTCAACGTCAAGAAAGCCCTCTGGGCGGCCGAGGAGCTCGGGCTGAAGTACGAGCGCATCGATGCCGGGATGCAGTTCGGCGTCAACAAGACGCCCGAGTACCTGGGGATGAACCCGACCGGGCTGGTGCCGACGATCGACGACGACGGATTCACGCTGTGGGAATCGCATACGATCGTGCGCTACCTCGCGGCGAAGCACGGCGCCGGCACCCTGTGGCCCACAGACCTCAAGGTGCGCGCGGACGCGGAGCGCTGGATGGACTGGGCATTCACCTTCCAGAACGCGATGCGCGCGGTGTTCTGGGGACTGATCCGCACGCCGCCGGAGAAGCGCGACCTGAAGGCAATCGAGGAGGGCCGCAGCAAGAGCGCCGAGCTGCTCGCAATTCCCGAGTCGGTTCTTTCAAAAAAGCCCTACCTTTCGGGCGCGAGCTTCACCATGGGCGATATCCCGCTGGGATGCGAGGTGCAGCGCTGGATGCGCGTGCCAATCGAGCGGCCGGCGTTCCCGAACGTCGAAGCATGGTTCGGCCGCCTGTGCGCGCGGCCGCCGTTCAGGAAGCACGTCGACTTCCCGCTGTCCTGAAAATCAGGATGCCGGACCCGGCGGCTCGAGCCGTTTTCCCGACTTCGCCATTTCCCTTACTTTTTCATAGAAGGCACCGAGGCTGCCGCTTTGGCGCAGCAGCCGCTCGAACTCGGGCACGAGCTCGGTGTAGAGCGCCACGGAGACGAGGAAGGCATTGTTGGGCTCGGCGGGAACGAGCTTCGGGTTTTCGGCGCGCAGCTTGTCGAACTCTTCGCGCTTTCTGCTCGACAATATTTCTGTTGAAACGCTTTTCTCCCGATAGATCGCAGCCAGGCGCGTCCTCGCCTCTTTCACCTGCTGCCCGAACTGCCTTCTGCGTGCCTGCGAAACGCGGAATGCCTCAAGATCGGAAAGCCGCGCCTCGGCCTCGAGCCAGCGCCGCACCCCCTCCTCCTCGACCACGACCGCGAAGGACTCGTTGAACGTGGTGTCGTCGCGCGCGTACACCAGCTGGTGCGCGAGCTCATGAAATACCAGGCGGGCGAGCTGGGCGTCGGGGTAGCGGATGAAGGTTGAAAGCAGCGGATCATCGAACCACCCCAGCGTCGAATACGCCGGCACGCCGCCGACGTGCACGTCGTAGCCATCCGCCTTGAGCCGCTCGGCGTGGCGCCGCGCGTCCTGCTCGGAGAAAAAGCCGCGGTAGCTCACGCAGCCGGCGAAGGGAAAGCATTCCTTTGTCGGCTCCACCGAGAATTCGGGCGCGGCGAAAACGTTCCACGCCGCGAAAGGCCTGCCGAGCTCGGCGTACGCGGCATAGCTGCGGTTGTCCGGCAGACCGAGGCCATGCGAGGCGAATTGCCGTATCCGGCGCGCCGCTTCCAGTCGCTCGCGCAGCGCCGCGGGAGTCGCCGGGTCGGCGAGCCAGGCCTCCACCGGCCGCGCCGCGCTCATGATCTCCAGCTGCCCGCCGATCGCCTGCCTGTAATACGCGATGCTGTCGCAGCCCGCCGCAAGCGGCAGGAGAATCAGCATCAGGACGCGGGAAATCACTCGAAGCGGCCGGCACCGAGAAAGCGCTCGACCATCTTGGCTACCCGCCCGGAGACGATAAGGAGACTGTGGCTGAGCGGAACCAGCGCCTGCGCGCTCATGCCGTCCACTTCGGTTTCCGACACGCACACCACGCCGTCGCTCGGTCCCGGCATCCGGCCGAGCGCGCGCCCCAGGCCCATCGGCACCGTGCCCGCGACCACGCCCAGCGGCGCCGCGCGCCGCCACCTCGCGCTGCGCTCATCCCATAGCGGCCGGCTGCCGCCCATCATCCATCTGCCCACGCCCGCAAGGCCGAGGCGGCGGCCGGCGAAGCTGCCGCGCACCGGCGCGCCGAGCAGGACGATCGAGCAGGCGGCGATTTCCGGATGGCGGTTCAGCATGTCAAGGATCAGAACCCCGCCCAGGCTGTGGCCGACGTAGTGCGCCGGGCGGCCGCCCAGCGTCTCGCGCGCGAACCGCGCCAGGCGCTCGACGTTGGCCTCGAACGGCTTGCGCCCGCTGTAGGCAAAGACGCGCACCGAATAACCGCGGCCGGCGAGGCGCGCGGCGAGCAGCGTCATCGCTGCGGCGGGCATCCACAACCCGGGCACCAGCACGACTTGATCGGTCATTCTTGCCTGTCGGAGCGGGCGAAAATCGCGCTGGCGCGCACGATGCGGCGTTCGCCGCAGACGAGGTAGCAGTTCGCAAACGCCAGGCGCGCTCCGACGCGCTGGATCTCGACCGCCGATTCGATCCAGTCCCCGACCCTTGCCGCGCCGGCGTAGTCGACGGCGAGGTGCGCAGTCACGAACGCGGCCTTGCCGCCGGTCTTCAGGTGCATCGCATAGCCGAGGGAAAGATCGGCGAGCGTGGCGAGCACGCCGCCATGACAGACGCCGCGCGAGTTCGTGTGCTTCCTTTCGATGCGCAGTCCCACCGAAAGGTCCTTGCCGCGCTGCCGCCGCTGATAGAGCGGCCCGACCAGCGCATTGAACGGGCTCAGCCGCGGGATCGGGCGGAAGCCTCGCGGTGCTTTTTTCATTTTTTCAGTCTGCTGAACGAATCCAGAAGGGATTGGGCGCGGAACACGATCGGATAGTCGACCATCTGGCCGTCCACCTGGATGGCGGCCGCGCCTCTCGCTTCGGCCTCCTTGAACGCCGCCACAATGCGCTCGGCCTGCGCCAGCTCGTCGGACGTAGGCATATAGGCGGCGTTTACCGGCGCGAGCTGGTCGGGATGGATGCACAGCCGTCCCTGGAAGCCGCCGCGCCGGCTGCGCTCCAGCGCGCGGCGGAACGCGTCGCTTTCCTTGAGATGGAACCACGGGCTGTCGATCGGGTTCTCGAGGCCCGCGGCTCGCGAGATCATCACGATCCGGGAGCGCGCGCTGGCCAGCTCGGGCTCATCGAGCGTCGGCGACAGCCCGACATCGTTGGCGTAGTCGCCGGCGCCGAACGCAACCCGCTTTACCCGCCACGGACCCTGGTAGGCACGCAGGTTCTTGGCCTGGACGATGCGCTCGATGCGCTGCACGCCGGCCGCGGTCTCGATCTGCGGCATCAGGTCGATCGAGCCCTCGGCGAGGCCCCGCTCGCGCTCAAGATTGGCGAGCAGCCAGTCGATCGCATGGAGCTCGCCGGCGCTCTCGACTTTCGGCAGGACAACGCCGTCGACGCCTTTGTGGATGGTCTCCACCAGGTCGCCGTAGCAATACGGCGTGGAAGCCGCGTTGACCCGCACGTAGCCACGGCCGCGACGCGGCCCCGAGAGAGCGCCGGCCACAGCCTTGCGCGTCGCCGCCTTGTCGGAAGCCGCGACCGAATCTTCCAGGTCCACGATCACGGCGTCGGCCTCGAGCGTCAGGGCCTTCTCGACGCGCCGCGCCACGTTTCCCGGGGCAAATAAGAAGGAACGGTTCAAAGCCATGCTGTTTTCCTCTATTTGAGCAGCTTCCGTTCGCTCCACTGCGGATACGGCAGCACCTGCTTCGCTGTCTCGAGCGACCGCGGCCACACCACCTCCGCGCGGCCATTCAGGACCTGTACCAGCACCGGCCGGGTCGCCATCTGCTCCCCGGTCTCGGGATCGACCTTGAACTCCCCGAGCACGGTGGCGGTCACAAGCGAGCGCAACACGGCGCGCAGCTTGTCCTGATCGGCGGTCCCCGCGCGCCGCAACCCCTCGGCGAGCACCGTGGCGGCCGCGTAGCCCTCGGCGCCGGCCGGGCCGGGCGGTGCCGACCATTTCGCGGTGAACGCCTTCACGAACGTCCGGTTTGCCGGTGTCGCGAAGCGCGCGTCATACTCCACCGCGCCGAGGGCAAACTCGGCGTCCTGCCCCACCAGCGAGACGAATTTCGCGCCGATGGCGCTGCGCGCGAAGAACAGCCTGGGAGCGTAGCCGAGCCGCTTGAAGCTCTTGACCATCTCCCCCGCGTCGCGCACCTCGCCGAAAGCGATCCAGGCGTCCGCCTGCATGGCACGCGCTCTCGCCACCATGGGGGCGAAATCGCTGATGCCGCCGCCGTAGACGACGACTTCGCCCGGAGAAAGGCCGAGCTTCAGCGCCGCAGCGTGGGTGGCCGCCGCCATTTCGCGCGCCGCCGGCTCGTCGCGGCTGAGTATGAGAAGGGTCTTGTAGCCCCGCTCCTGCGCCACTTGCAGCACGCCGGCACCATAGGCGTTATAGGGCATCGCCGACTGAAAAACGAAGCGCGGCGAGCGTTTGTGCACCTCTCGCGACCAGCCTGCGCCGTTGACCATCACGCGCCGTGCGCTCTCCGCCTCGGCTGCCGCCATCAGGGTTGCCGCCGTGCCGTACGGGCCGATCAAGGCATCGGCTTTGTCGCGGATGAGCTGCTGATAGAGCGGGCCGGTCTTGATGGCCTCAGAACCGTCGTCCAGGAGCCGCAGCTCGACGCGCCGGCCGAGCAGGCCTCCAGCCGCATTGATTTCGTCCTGCCAGAGAAGAAGCGCCTTGCGGTAGTCGGCGGCGAGACCGGCATGTGCTCCGGTCTCCGAGACCACGGCGCCGACGATAAGCGGCTGAGCTTCTTCGCCCTTTACTGCAGCTGCAGCAAGAATCAGGAGAAGCGAAAGAAAGTATTTCACACTAATACTGGTTCAGCTTGTCATCGACGGCGTAGCCGCGCATCGGGATGAGCGCCGAGCGCTCGAAGGTCATGAACACCCTGCCGTCGGCCTTCCTTCCGGTGGTGCGCACGGTGACGACGCCGTGGTGCGGCCGCGACGCCGATTCGCGCTTGCCGATCACCTCCGACTCGGCGTAGATCGTGTCGCCGACGAAGACCGGCGCGGTCAGCCGCACCTTGTCCCAGCCGAGATTGGCGACGGTCTTCTGGCTGACGTCGGCGACGCTCATGCCGGTGACGACGGCGAGCGTCAGGCACGAGTTCACCAGTGGACGGCCGAACTCGGTGGCCGCGCCATACGAAGCATCGATGTGCAGCGGATGCTGGTTCATGGTGAGGAGCGAGAACCAGGTGTTGTCGGCCTCGCTCAGCGTGCGGCCCGGCCGGTGCTCGTAGACGTCGCCGACCTCGAACTCCTCGTAGTAGCGCCCGGCCGATTCGCGAAAACGCCTTGATCCGACTTCCTTTGCGCGGCTTACCATAAGAGAATCCCGATCAGGATGACGCTGCAAAATCAGCTAGCCGACATTGTAGGCGCTGCCAACGTTCTCGCCGCGGAGGCGGACACCAAACCCTACTTTACCGACTGGCGCAAGCAGTACACGGCGGCCGCGGACTGCGTAGTCAGGCCGGCGAGCGCTGGCGAGGTATCGCGGGTCGTCGCCCTGTGCGTTCGCGAGAACGTCGCGGTGGTGCCGCAAGGCGGCAACACCGGCTTGGTCGGCGGCTCGGTGCCGACGGGGGCGCGGCGCGAGATCGTGCTCTCGCTCTCCCGGATGAACCGCATCCGGGAGCTCGACGCCCTGAATGACACCATCACCGTGGAAGCCGGATGCGTGCTCGCCGCCGTGCAGCGCGCGGCCGGCGAGGCCGCGCGGTTCTTTCCGCTCTCGCTCGCCGCCGAGGGCAGCTGCCAGATCGGCGGCAATCTCTCGACCAACGCCGGCGGCGTCAACGTCCTGCGCTACGGCATGGCGCGCGAGCAGGTGCTGGGGCTCGAAGTCGTGCTGCCCGACGCTCGGGTCTGGGACGGGCTGCGCGCGCTGCGCAAGGACAACACCGGCTACGACCTGAAGCAGCTGTTCCTCGGCGCCGAAGGCACGCTCGGCGTGATCACGGCGGCGGTTCTCAGGCTGCACCCCAGGCCGACCGCGAGCGCAACCGCCTGGATCGCAGTCGACAGCCCGCGCCGCGCGGTCGAGCTGCTGTCCGTGCTGCGCGAGCGTCTCGGCGACCGCCTGAGCGCCTTCGAGCTGGTTTCGCGCACTTGCCTGGAGGCCGTCCTTTCCCATTCAAAGGATCTTCAAGATCCGCTCGCCGCGGTCCATCCTTGGTACGTGCTCGCCGAGCTCGCCGACAGCGGCGAGGAGGCCGCGTTGCGCGAGCGCGTGGAGCGGGCGCTCGTCGAATGCACCGAGCACGGAGCGCTGCGCGATGCGGTGCTGGCGCAGAGCGGGCCGCAGGCGCGTGCGCTGTGGCGCATCCGCGAGACCATCCCAGAAGCCCAGTTCAGCAACGTCAAGCACGACGTCTCGGTTGCGGTATCGAAGACCCCCGAGCTGATCGAGCGCGCCGGGAGCGCGCTGCAAGCGGCGTTTCCGGATGTACGGCCCTACGTGTTCGGCCACGTGGGCGACGGCAACCTGCACTACAACGTCGGGCCCGAGTCGCTGCTCGAGCGGCGCAGCGAGATCAACCGGATCATCTACGACGCCGTCGCCGCGCTCGGCGGCTCGATCTCCGCCGAGCACGGCCTCGGGCAGCTCAAGCGCGAGGAGATTCGCCGCCACAAGAGCCCGCTCGAAATCGAGCTCATGCGCAGCATCAAGCGGACGCTCGACCCGAAGGGCTTGATGAACCCCGGGAAGGTCGTTTAGGGACGCCTCTTCAGCTCCAGGTGCGAAGAGCTGCCGTCGCGCGAGAGCTCCCCGACGATGCGATCGCCTTCGACGCGTCCGCGGAAGCGCAGGCCGCGCGCTTCCCAGGCGATATCGCTCCCGGTGAGGCTCGCCCGCGCATCGGCGAGCGGTTTGCCTGCCGCCACGCCTTCGACTTCGATCTCCTGAAAGTTCTGGGAAATCTGCAGCCGCAGATCGTCGCCCTGCCAGACCCCGCGGGTCTTGGCCGGCACCACCCAGAGGTAGAGCCTGCTCTCATCGCCCTGCCCCGGATGGCGCTGCGCCAGGCGCACCGATTCGGTCCGGTCGGGCTTCCACCCTGCCATCGCGAAAGCATGCGACACGATCCGGGTGCCGGGCTTGAGCTCGGCGATGAAGCGCGGTTGCAGCTGGTTGATCAGGCCGGGAAGCAGGTAAACCGTGACGACGCTCGCCTGCGAGAGGTCGGCGAACAGCACGTTGCCCTGCACGAAAGAAACGCGGTCCGCGACCTGGGCAGCGCGCGCGCTGTCGCGGGACTTCTCCACCAGCGCCCGGTCGAGCTCGATGCCGAGGCCACGAGCGCCGAACTCCAGCGCTGCGGTGATTACGATGCGCCCGTCGCCCGACCCGAGATCCACCACCAGGTCGGCCGGCCCGGTGCCTGCGAACCGCAGCATGCGCTCGACGACGTCCGAGGGAGTGGTGATGAAGGGCGCGCGCTCGACTTCCTGCGCGTGAGCGAAGGATGCCGCGGCAGCGGCAGCCACAAAGAGCGGGCGGATATTCAATGCGAGGCGCGCTGCGAGTCTCTGCGGATCAGGCTTTCGATGCGCTTGCGTACCTCGTCGCTCGACCAGTCGAGATCGCCGAAATAGCTGTAGCGGATGGCGCCGTCGGGGCCGACCAGGAAGCTCGCGGGCAGCACCCGCGCGCCCCAGGCGCGGCTGGCGCGGGCGTCCCGGTCGAGCAGCACGGTAAAGGCGACGGGCAGCTTCTCCGCGAAATCGCGCGCCACGCGGCCGCTCTCCCCCACGTTCACCGCCAGGATTGCGAACGGCCTGCCTTCCATGGCGCGGTGCAGCCGCTCGATGGAAGGCATCTCGGCGCGGCAGGGTCCGCACCAGGTCGCCCAAAAATTGACCAGCACGGCCTTGCCGCGGTAGTCGGCGAGCCGGTGCACGCCGCCTTCGAGGTCAGCCAGCTCGAGCGCCGGCGCCGCGCCGCCGGTCCAGGGCCTGAGCGTCTGCGCGTACCCGGTGGTGCAAAGCGCGAGCAGCAACGCCCCAGCCAGGTAACGCATCAAGCTTTTATTTCGCGCGCGGTGATCGTGTACTTGAAGGCGTCGGCCTCGAGCTGATCGAGGCGCTCGCCGCCAGTCTCGCCGTTCGGGTACATCAGGAACGCGAGCTTCGGGCCGCGGGAATTGGGCAGCGCGATGTCGTGGCCCATGTTGTAGGCGAGCCAGTTCATCTCCCAGCCGCCGAACAGCCGCTTGCGCGCCGCCTCGACCTTGGGATCGTTGACCGCCAGCTTTCCGGGCGGCTCCTCGAGAACCACCTTGCGCACGTCGGCCGGATCGACCGGCACCCAGCCGATTCCCTGAGCGAAGAACTCGGCGCGGCAGTGCTGCGCCTTGCTGATCACCGGCGTGCCCACGCCGAGGCTGCGATAGCCGTGCGCCGAAGTCGCGACGCGGATGCCGTAGACGTCGCGCGCCGGAATGCCGACCGAGCGTGCGAGCCCGACGAACAGCGCGTTGAGGTCGGCGCACTTGCCGCCCAGATTCTCGGTTTCGAGCATCGCCTGGATGTCGCCGACGCCGCAGCCGCGGGTTTTGGGATCGCGGAAGGTGTTGTCCACGATCCATTCGTAGATCGCGCGCGCCTTTTCAACGTCGTTGCCGGCGCCTTTCACGATTGGCGCAGCGGTCTTCCTGACGATGCCGTCGGTCGGAATGAGCTCGGTGGGCGCAGTGAAGAATTCCCGGTCGGCCGCGCTCAAGCGAACGGCGTCCTGCCCTTTGCCGGCAGAGGACCGGGACAGGTCCACCGCACGGTCGCGGCTGGCAAAGCGGCTGGTGACCTCGATGAACGGCGTGGCCTGCCCCGCCGGCCACTCGGCGTACAGCATCGCGACGCCGTATTTGCCGTCGTGCATCACCTGCGCGCGGGAGGCGTTGCCGCTCCAGCTGCTGCCGAGGTTGCGATGCCAGCTCATGTCGTCGGCAAGCGGCAGGGGCAGCCACGCGCGCGACTGGCCCTGGGCCCGATCGATGTCGGCGCGGGTGGTGATCTCGAAGGTGCGCCAGTCGGATTGCGACAGCGCAGAGCGCCAGGGCAGCGCCGCAGCGACGGCGGTGGTGGCGGAGGTTTTCAGGAAATCGCGTCGTTTCACGTGGGTCTCCTTCAGGCAAGAGCAAGACGGCGCCGGACCGGGTCCGTCGCGAAAGCTGCAGAGCTGATTGGCTGGAAAGGCGGGAGAAGGACAGGAAGGAGGAGAACGGGACCGATCCCGTCGTCATCCGGGCTGCCCGACCATCCGCCGCGCCCGCGGCCGCCGCCCGCGCACACGTAGCCGATGGTGGCGGCGAGCGAGCGCGAGCTGCGGGAAATCAGGCGGTCGAGGATCAGCATCCGAACCCACTGTACCAAATAAAAAGCCCGGCCGAAACCGGGCTTTGTGCCGCTCGAAACGTCAGGACTTACTTCTTGGCGTCCTTCTTTGTATCGCCTTTATTGCCCTTGGCGACCTTCTTGGCCTTTTCGCCGCTTTTCTTCCCTGCTTTCGCGCTCGGCGTGGCGGGTTTCGCCGGCTCCGCCGGCTTTGTCGCGGTACCGGTTTGCCCTTTCGGCGCTGCCGGGGTCGCGGGCGTAGCGGGCGTCGCTTTCTGCGGCGCCTGCGCGAACGCGCTGGCGGTGAACGCCGACGCGATCAGAACAACGAGCACTTTCTTCAACATGGCTTCTCCTGTATGGATGACGATCCGATGTGGATCCAGTGCCTCGAATAACGCGCCGCGCCGCGGCCGGTTGCAGGCTCGCGCCGCGCGGCGATCTGTGGGTGTTCGGCTACGGCTCGCTCATGTGGTCGCCGGGTTTCCGCTCGAGCCAGAAATCCGCGGGCAGGGCTCACGGCTATCACCGTTCGCTCTGCGTGTACTCGCACCGCTATCGCGGTACGGAGAGCCGGCCCGGCCTGGTGATGGGGCTTTGCCGCGGCGGCTCGTGCTGGGGCGTGACGTTCCGCGTTTCCGCAACGCGGGCCAAGCGGGTGCTGGCTTATTTGTACCGCCGGGAGATGGGCAACCGCGTCTATCGGCCGCGGTTCGTGCGCGTGCGCGTCCGCGGCGGCCGCGAGGTCCGGGCGCTCGCGTTCGTCGCCGACACGGAACACCGGCAGTTCGTCGGCGACCTCGACGTCGAGCGCACCGCGCGGCTGGTGGCGCGGGGGAGAGGCGAGCGCGGCCGCAACATCGACTACTTGAGCTACACCCTCGCCCACATGCACGAGCTCGGCGTGCGCGACCCTCACCTCGACCGCGTGCTGCTCTCGGCGCTCGCCCTGCAAAGCGCGCGGCGCAATGCGCAACTGAAAAAACGGCACAATTCGAGGCGATGAGCTCCGCGCTTTGGCCGGCACGTCTGCATCACCTGCGCCGCGACAGCCCGCAACCCGAGCGGCTGGCGCGGTTCTATGCCGAGCTGCTCGGCGACCGCATCGAGAGCCTTCCGGAGAATCTCTGGCTTGTGCGCGGCAATGGGAGAAATCTGCTGATCGGCAAAGGCGCCGCGGGCAGCGTGCCCTACTTCGCGTTGCACATGCGGGATGGGGCGCAGCTTGCTGCCTATGCGCGCGAGCTGGATCAGCGCGGCGTGCCCCGGTTGCCTTCCACGACTCCTTTGTTCGAAAAGACCGCCTTTACGATCGTCGATCCCGACGGCAGGCAAGTAGTGTTTGGCCTTCCAAAGGACGGTTCCGCAGTCGCGGGTCTGCCCGGCCGGCTGCAGCATTTCGTTTGCGCGAGCGCGCGGCTTCCCGAGATGGTGAAGTTCTATCTGGACATGGGAATGCTCGAATCCGACCGCGTGCTCGACAACGGCGCGCTGACCGCCTGCTTCCTGCGTTCCGATCCCGAGCACCACAGCTTCGCCGCGTTCCGCGCGCCCGAATCGCGCGCCGATCATCACTGCTACGAGACCGGCGGCTGGATGGACATCCGCGACTGGGCGGATCACATGGGCCGGCTCGGCATCCCGCTGTGGTGGGGGCCCGGCCGCCACGGCCCGGGCAACAATCTTTTCTTCATGATCGAGGACCCCGACGGGCACAAGGTCGAGTTCTCCGCCGAGCTGGAGCTGATGCCGAAAGAGATGCCTTACCGCACCTGGCCCCACGAGCAGCGCACGCTCAATCTCTGGGGCTCGGCCTGGATGAGGTCCTGATCGCGGCGCTCATCCGCTGCAGCGCTTTTTCCAGAAGTTTTCTCTGAGTTCCGAAGTTCAGCCGCACGAAGCGCGGCTCGCCGAACTGCGCGCCCGGCGACAGCGCCACCCCGTTCTTCAAGAAGAACTCGAAGGCATTTTCGATCCCGAGAGGCGAGCAGTCGATCCACGCCAGATAGGTCGCCTCTACGTGGGCCATGGGAAGGCTTATCCGTTCCTCGACCAAATCCCGGTTGCCGCGCAGGTAGGCAATCTGCGCCTCGAGCCAGGCGTCGCCGTCGCGTAGCGCTGCGAGCGCCGCCACATACCCGAATACCGAGGGCGAGGGTAGTACGTGCGCGCTCAGATCCACCGAAAAGATTTTTCTTAAATTTCCGTCTTCGATGATCGCCCAGGCGCAACCCGCGCCCGGGATATTGAACGTCTTGTTCGGCGACATGAGCGTGACCGTGCGCCGCGAGATCTCCGGCGCGAGGCTGGCGATCGGCACGTGCTTCTTGCCAGCGTCCAGCACCAGGTCGCAATGGATCTCGTCGGAGACGATGAGGACGCCGCGCGTCAGCTCGGCGAGACGCAAAAGCTCGTCGCGGGTGAACACCGTGCCGCCGGGGTTCTGCGGACTGCAAAGAAAGAAGAGCTTCGTATTCTTTTGAATGGCTTTCCGGATCGCGTCCTCCTCGAAAAGCCAACGTCCGTCACGTAAAGCCAGGGAAAGGTCCGTATGCGCGCGCGGCGCAAGCTCCAGGGCGCGCTTGAAGTGCTGGTAGATCGGCCTG
>WNFI01176281.1_pt1 | contig 14196 bp, 15 predicted proteins | sample 5400471 | NCBI WGS metagenome assembly WNFI01 (sample SAMN13153348, study PRJNA577476) | soil metagenome | isolation source: 100 cm saprolite on Douglas fir-dominated hillslope | place: USA:California | collected 2013-09-17 | reverse complement strand
TGGAACGATTACGTTGCAAGGATGCCTATGTCTACGCCATGGGACAGGAGCCATGGCTGAACTATGTGATGAGCATCAAGTATGCGGACACCTCGCGCCCGATTGTAGAATCGAACCGGCTAATAGACTCTTGTCGCCAGCGTGGCATGCGAGCGGAGCGGCTGTTCGGGGAAAAAGAGATCCTGCTGGAGCCGGCGCTGGAATCGTCTCCGGATCCGGTGCTCGCTGTGGGACAATAAAAGCGCGCAGCGAATGTCCCTTTACTGTGATGCGCTTTCCGTTTCGGCTTCACGACCAAATTCAAATTTGGGCAAGCTCCGTGATTGATCTTAGAAGCGATACCTTTACACTGCCTACCGCGGAAATGTTGCAAGCCATTTTGGAAGCCCCGCTGGGCAATGACGGCTATGGAGAAGATCCTACCGTAAATCGGCTCGAGGCATTGGCGAGCGCGAAGCTGGGCAAAGAAGCGAGCTGTTTCATGCCTAGCGGAACCATGGCAAATCTGGCTTGTTTGTTAGCCCATTGTTCCTCGCCGTCCAAGGCAAAAACAATTCTTGTTGGAGACCGGTCGGACCTCTTCGCCTACGAAGATGCAAGTCTGGCGGCGCAGGCAGGGTTACGGTTACATCCCCTGCACACCAACGCCGATGGAACCATGTCGCTGGAAGAAATTCGCGCCCTCTTGCGCACCAAAGAGTTCGGGCAGATTGGCTTGCTCTGCATTGAAAATCCCCACAACCTCTGCGGCGGTGTTGTAGTTCCCGCCGGCTGGATGCAGGAAACATGCGATGTGGCTTATTCACACGGCGCGCCTGTGCATCTTGATGGCGCCCGGATTTTTAACGCCGCTGTGAAAATGCAGATGAGTCCGGCGGAACTTACCCGTTTCGCCGATTCCGTACAATTCTGCCTCTCCAAAGGGCTCTCCGCGCCGGCGGGTTCGGTTGTGGCGGGCAGTGCCAATTTCATCGCCGAAGTCCGCGAGAAGCGCAGAATTCTGGGCGGCGCCATGCGCCAAGCCGGGGTCATCGCGGCGCCGGGGATCGTTGCCTTGGAGCATATGGTCGATCGGCTCGCCGTCGATCACGAACTGGCACAGAGGTTGGCGAAAGGCTTGAGCGCGCTTCCCGGAATCTCCGTTGACCTCGAAACCGTGCAGACCAACACCGTCGTCTTTTGTGTCGATGAGGACAGGTTTACTCCCGAGGCCTTTGTTCAAGCCGCATGGGCGAGAGACCTGCGCCTTGCCGATTTCAAATATGGAAGGCTAAGAGCCGTCGTGCATCACGGGATCGCAGCCTCCGACATCGATGCCGCAATCGAAATTTTCGCCGAGTTGCTCCGGGAACCCATTACTTCCCCATCGACAGAATGCGCACCTGCAGATGTATCCTCCTAGGTTGGATTCCTGGTGCCGAGCATCTCGTTCGATTACGCTGGGGCGAAGTCCTGAACAGCCTGCTCGAGTTTCCGCTGGGCCCTCTGCCAACGATCTCGCTGCTGCTTCAAAGTGTTGTGCTGATCCAGCAACCTGCTCCGGAGCCTCTGTAGTTGAACCAGCAGCACGGCGGGTGACGGTCCCCCGCCATACTGAGCGCGTGTCACGCATGACGTCGGGTCCGTCTCGCTAGTGGAAACCGGCAGCGCCCCAGATTCCACGGCGGATAATTCCTCCAGGGAAGCCAAACCTTTCTCCAGCGCCTCCTTCACGGCGCGACCAACGCGATGATGTGCCGAGCGGAAGTCCTCTCCCGTCTCTTGCACGACACGCACGGCCATTACCGTGGCATTTGTGAATCCGTCGGATGCGCGCTGCAACATGCGCCCTCGCATGGGCAGAGCTTTCGCCACGACCAGGCGTAACAAAGTGGCTGCATCCGTAGTATCGCGAAGCGCGCGCCATAAAGGACGAACCGATTCAGTGCCTACGGAAATCGCATTGGTAAACGGCACATTCCGCGTGGCGGCGAGGGCTTGGGTGAAGGCCCCCAGAGCGGCCGCAGTGCGTCCTTGCACATGCTCCAGCAAGAATGGATTTCGCTTTTGCGGCATGGCTGAACTCGAACCGACCAGGTCGTCCGGGAGAGCGAGAAAAGCGAACTCTTGCGTGAGCCATTGCAATAAATCCGTGGCGATGCGGCTTAAGGTTGCGCCGTGAACCGCCGCCGCCCCAAGCAGACGCAGCACAAAGTCGCGGGACGCGACTGCGTCAATCGAGTTCTCCGCGCAGCGTGCGAAGCCGAGAAATTCGGCCGTTCGCCCGCAATCGATCGGTACCGAAGTTCCCGCCACCGCGCCGGCGCCCAGGGGACATGTTTCAATCTCGGCTGCGGCCTCGATTAGGGCAGTCGTATCGCGTTCGACAGCCGTGGCAACGCCGGCGAGATAATGCCCGTAGGTTATTGCTTCGGCTGGCTGGCCATGCGTATATCCGGGCATTACCACGCCTGCATACAGCCGCGCCTTGCGCAGTAAAATTGCCCGCAGCATCAGCATGGACCCGGCGAGTTCCAAATAGCGGGGCCGCAGGCGAAGACGCAGCAGAGTGGAATTCAGATCGTTTCGCGATCTCGCCATTTGCAGCATTCCGCCGACGCTCGCACCTTCGGTCTCGATCAAATAGTTTTCGTAGAGCAGGAACATGCCACGAAGTGCAGCCCGGGAGCACAGGGGAGCGAAGTCCTGGCGCTTGAGCCTCTCGATCGCGTTCAGTAGCCGCGTGGCAGAGAAGCGATCGATAATTCCGCACTCCGCTAACATGAGGACGTGCGCCTGATCGATGCGGCAGATATAGGGCAACTCATGAGCGGCCTGATCCTCCAGTTCGCGGTCAAACAGAATAGCCCGCGCAACGGGATCGAGGATCTTCGCGATCCGTCCGGTATCTTCGGCGCTTGTGGGCATGGTGCTGACTTAAGACGTCATAATATCGCGGGACGAGTTGTGCGGGCGCATGTCGGTCCAACTGCCCTCGATTTGCGCAACACAAGCGGAGCGGCTACCGGGTCCAAATGCGATGGTCCAGCCTTCGGGCGTCTTCAACGAGGTTGGCCAGAGCGAATACTGCCCTAGCTGGTTTACGAGCCCGACGAATGTTCCATTGTCATCTTCAAAGGGATGTGATGGCATAGGCCCTCGTCTCCATCGATTGTAGTGTGGTCGCTTCCGGAGCGGGCAATTGCCGCCAGCGCCTGTACCGATTGATGCTGGACCACATCGCAGGCGTTCAGCACCAATCCAGCTTTGCGGGCGCGCTGTACCAATCGGATCGCGCTGAGGCTATCTCCGCCCACGTCGAAGAACCTCTCGTCGATCCCAACCTTGTCTAGTTCCAGAACCTCGGCGAAAAGTCTGGCGAGCAACTGCTCCTGCGGATTTGTCGCTTCCTTGTCGCTCGAGCAGAATTCCGGAGCCGGCAGCGCGCCCCGGTCGAGCTTCCCGCTGGGGTTCAAGGGCAATGAAGAAATGCTGACGACAGCGGCCGGTACCATATATTCGGGCAGCTTTTCCCCCAGATATCGGCGCATCGGGGCGGAGAGCACGGCCGATCCTTTCGCAGCCACCACGTAGGCTACGAGCCGTTTTTGCCCCGATGAGTCTTCGCGGGCAATCACGGCTGCGTCCGCGACTTCGGCTCTTGATTTCAACGCCGCCTCGATTTCGCCCAACTCGACTCTAAAACCGCGAATTTTTACCTGATGATCGGCCCGCCCTAAATATTCGATCTCTCCGCCCTCACGTATCCGGCCAATATCGCCCGTCCGATAAATCCGGTCTCCCGGGAGCCCGAGAGGATTCGCAACAAAACGCTGCGCTGTAAAGCCGGGATTGCGGTAATATCCGCGCGCCAGGCACTCGCCGGAGACATAAATCCCGCCAAGTTCTCCCGCCGGAACCTCCCGCAGGTTCTCATCCAGAATGTAAACGCGGTTGTTGGCGATCGGCTGGCCGATGGCGACAGGTTCGTCCGGATGTTTCGTAACCTCGTACCAGGTGCAGTCGGCCGAGAGCTCTGAAGATCCATAAAGATTCAGAAGGCGGCTATGCGGAAGGATTTGCCGAAACCGGTCTGCCAGATCGCCCGGAAGCGCTTCTCCGCTTGAGACCCAAATTCGCAATCGGGAATGAGAACAATTGGAATGCCTTGCAGCAACGGCCCAAAGATCCCCCAGAACGAATCCAGGAAGTTCAGCGACGTATTCAGGCAGCACACCTCGTCCGGTTCGAAAGGAAACTTTTGCCACATCCAATTCAGACGGTTCAACATGCCGCGATGGGTGCCCATGACTCCTTTCGGCGTACCCGTCGATCCGGCGGTATAGATGACATAAGCCAGATCGTCGGGATCTAGCGCCACGGCGAGATTCTCGTCGCTTTCTTGCATCGCTTGCGTATTCGACAAATCCACCAGTTCAACCCGGTCCAGGCAACCGATGTCCAACAGGAGGCTGCTTCCGGTGTCGCGGCACAGCGCGATTCTGATCTGCGAATCCTCGATCATGTACGAAATGCGTTGCGCCGGGTAACAAGGATCGAGCGGCAGGTAACCGCCGCCGGCTTTCATAATCCCGAACACCGCGATCAGCATTTCGATCGAACGCGGAATGCACAGTCCTACCAGCGAATCTGCGGCGACGCCCCGTTTGCGCAGGTAGCGGGCGAGTTGGTTGGAACGCCGGTTCAACTCGCCGAAACTGATGCTGCTTTCTTCGTACCAGGCGGCCAGTCGGCCCGGCTCGTTTTCCACCTGCAATTCGAATTGCTCCATTAGCGAAAGCGCGCCGGTCGTATCTTCGAACGTCGGGTATGTGGTTGGCACCATGCTGCTCCTTTGCGGCCGGAACTATCAGGTCTTCTTTAATAACTGAAGTCTCTCCGCTTTTAACTAAGACTCCATCTTCGATGTGGCGACGGTGACGGTGATTCTGCCTTCCTGCGTGCGCGCCACGTTCTGCGCGTTCCAGACTTCGGCATTCAGCAGCACTCCGCCGGCCGCTCCACGTTGCAGGTTATTGACCACGTAGGCGAGCCGCAGGTCGAAGACCTCGTCATCAGTGGAGATATTGCCGACCGCAACCGCCATACCGCAGTGATGGTTGGCGTCCTGCATGGGGCGCGGCCGTCCTTTTTCCCGCAGCACAACAATCGGAGACACTGGATTTGTCGGGAGCTTAAAAGACGCAAGGGGGTTGAACGCGCCGAAAAGGCTGGCGACTTCATCTACCCCGTCCACGGGACGATTGGTTTTCACGCGCACCTCCACGTAATGGCCCTCCTGCACGCAGGTGCGGTTGCACGTGACCGACACGGGAAAAGCGTCGCCCAGGACTTTTTTGACTTCTTTCCAGATGAGTGTTTCTGTCAACTCGCTCGACCCGTGCAGCGGCAAAATGTTGCCCACGACCAAGTCGGTGGCATACTTGGCATCTCCGCGTCCCGAGAGGGATTGGTAGGTCGTCACCACCACCTCGCGTAACCCGTAGCGGGAGTGCAGCGGGGCAAGCACCAGGATCAGCCCCGAGGTGACACAGTTCGGATTTTTCGTGAGGAGGGTTGCTCCCAACTCGGTTCCATTTACCTCGGGCACAACCAGCGCCACATCGCTGTCGAAGCGCCGGTACGGGCTGTTGGAGAAAACCTTGCGGCCATCGCGGAGCAGTGCCTCTTCGGAATCTCCAGCGCGCTCGGGGATCGAGGAGAAGACGACCGAAATGTCAGACTTCAACAGATCCTCCAAGGCACACACCGGCATATCGCGTAGCGCGTCGGGCCACGAATATTCCCGCCAGAAATTGCCGTAGTGCTCCCGCAGCGCGCGCTCCTTGGCTTCCCATACGTCTCGATAAGCCCTGCCGGCGCGGCCATCGCTGCCAACAACCATGGCCAGTTCAAACGTGGGATGATCGATGAGCAGGGCGGCAAGCCTGCGCCCAACCATGCCAGTAGCGCCGACGATTGCAACCTTCTGCCGTTCGGCTTGGTTGGAATTGGAAGCGTACAGATCGTTTAGATCATTGCTCAAGGACCATTACCTCTCTTTCCCCGAGATTTGGCCAAGTTGTGCTGGCGGCCAAAGCTGGCATTGTTCATAGCAGTGCGCCGGCCTCCTCCCGGATGGTTTCCGCCACGCGGTCCGCCAGCGCCATAATCGTGAGATAAGGATTGATTTCTAGTGCGTTCGGGAAAAGGCTCGCGTCCGCCACAAACAGGTTGCGATGGCCATGGACTCGCCCACGGGAGTCGGTCACCGAATCTGCCGCCCACGACCCCATCGCGCATCCGCCTTGCAGGTGTGCCGCGGAGACCGTAGTTCGCCCGGGAAGAAATCGTGCGCTGGTCGCAAGCTCATCCACTTTCTCCGGAGTGGTTGCCGCGACGGTGCTGTTCTTACCGACCGGAAAGTGAGCGCGGAGCCCGCCCGCGGCGAAGAAAATCTTCAGCGACGTCGCGGCCCCGCGAATTAGTCCGCGACAGGTTTGCCGACTGAACCCATAGTGGACCACCGGAGCGCCCTTTCGGTCGATGGTCACACGATTTTCTTCCGATGCGTCATCGCAGGCCAGCACCAGGATCATTTGCAGGCGGGGGAACGCTTCCATGAACGCGCTATGATCTTTGCCGAATCCGGAGATGCTCTTGGCTGTAATAAACGGGAAGTACATGCAGGTTTCCAGCACAAAACTTTCCGTGGCCGCGAACTGGTCGAGGAAAAAACTCTTCGGATGTCCGACAAAATTCGTAATCGGCGACTCATGTTCGGCGACCATAATCAAAGCCGGGTGGCAAGTGAATCGCTTTCCGAGCTGTGGCAGCCCGTTGCCGAGACCCGACCGAAGCAGTAATGCCGGAGAGTGCACCGCGCCGGCGCAGACGATAATAATGTTGGCTTGGATCGTGTATTCGCCGGCTTGCCAGGCTGAAGGCTCTCCCTTGGCCCCCTCTGGCTTGTTCGAAACCCGAACGGAGAGGGAATGTTCGTCAATGCGCAGGACCTCGCAGCGCGTAATCACGTCGACGCCGTTGCTCTCAGCTTTTGGAAGCTGGACCTGATTCGTCCCTTGCTTGGCCTGATTCGGACAGCCCAGGTTGCAGAGGCTTGACCCGCGGCATGACTTTACGTTGATGGGAAATTGCCGCGCGTTGTAACCGAGGCGCTTGCATCCCTCCACAAACAGATGATTATTCTGGTTGATACTGGCGGCATCGAGAGGATGAACGTTGTTCTGCAACGAAAACTTGCGAGCCCGCTGATGAAGATCCGCAACGGATAGTCCGGGTATATTCCAGCGAGAAATCACCCGCTCGGGCGGAAGCAGTGACGTTCCCGTATAAACCGTCGTAGATCCTCCGTAGGTAGAGCCCATCGCCAGGCTCATCGTCCGGTCCGCCGTCAGAAAGCCTCCGCCTTGCTCGTAAAGCGCCTGAAACATCTCAAGCTCTTTTCCGGTGAACTCCTGCGGCCGCAACTTCGGACCCTTTTCGAGAACGGCGATTCGCGCGCCGCGCTTGCACAACGGCGATAACTCTTGCGCCACCGTGCCGCCCCCGGCTCCGGAACCCACAATCACAATGTCGTAAGAAGCAGTCTTCATCCCGCCATCTCCCAACCGTCGCGATGGGCGGCATAGCCAAGTTGTTCCCGCACCTCCGAGCGGCCGTAATAGCCCAGCAGAGCGAGAGTTCGAATTCCCCAAAAGCCCACGCGAACGCTTTGCAGGCGGTGATTCTCGAGAGAGCGCAAGAAAAGTTCGCGCCCGGTGGTGTCGAGAGCAGTGAAGCGACTTCCTGCTTGAAGAAGCGCGCCCCACTGGATCGCCCACAGGCCCAGCCGAATCTGCCGTTTCAATCTCGCGGGCTGCGACTCCAGTGTCGATTCCACAATTGTTGTGAGCGCGCCCCAACCTTCTTTATCCAACCGTTCCGCGTGCGGCGCAACCGTGGTTGTCACTGCGCGAAATACTGGGTGCGAACAGATCGAAGGCGCAAGTGCTTGCCGTCTTCCGACCTCCTGCACGGCAGTCGCGGATCGCATCGGGTTTTCTCCTGTTCGCATTACGAATTGCGCAACTCGGCAAATCTTGGCTGTACCGGACTGACCATGCGTAACCATTCGGGATGAAGCTCGGCCGCAACTGTCCGCATCATCATCTTGATCGAGACGACCAATCGATTTTGTTTGTTCACGGAAGTTAATACGCCGACGGCTCCCCGCAGCGGGCCGCCTTCCACTCGAACCAAGTCGCCCTCCTGGTATCCGATGGAGGTGGAAGTGGGAACGCCCGAGTTCACCATCACGCGAATCGACCGAATCTCAGCCGCATCGATAGCCGCGGGCTTGCCGCCAAAGCTGACAATGCGAATGACCCCCGGAGTGGTAATGATCGGCGCTCGCGCGTGCGCGCTCATCCGGCAGAACACATAGCCAGGGAATAGCGGCGGAGCAGATTCCGATGTCGCCCTCGGGCAATGAACCGTCGGCAGGAACTGCTCGTATCCTTTCGAGTTCAGGATCGTCGCTACCTGATGCTCCTTGCGCATCCTGACCAGTAACGCAAACCAACTCGGCTCGTTGTTGGAGAGTAATATCAAGTTCTCCTCCATTGCCCGCCGTTGCGCCGGCCGACATCTGACCCGAACTAACGAAGCACCCTCAGGTTCTCGTGCGCACACTTCATCGCCAGCCTGCGTGACATGGCAGGCTAATCGGTTACGGGGGCGATGGGTCAACTATGAGCCCAGTTAGTGAACGCAGCTTAACCTCAAGATAAGAGGTGTTCCCCACTCAGAACACCGACTGGCGAGGTATGAGCGATTCTCCAACTGCTCCCTTTTTGGGCGAGACAAACCTCGAATGCGCCCACAATAGCCGTTGATCAGGAAATCTTCAACTTACGGAATTGAACAGCGTCGGACACTTTCGGAAAAATTGTCGGCGAATGCGCCGCTTTCTTGGGATGTTCGGTCTGGCTCAGCGATTCGACGCAGATCACGCGCCGACTGCTGGGCAATCGGCGCCAGTGCACCCAATCGGCAGGAACCGTGTTTCCTTGTTGCAGTTTTCACAGAAGAATAAGCTGGGCATGCCGTCCTCCATCTTGGCCCCAGGAAGCGAATTCTTGGCGACGCCGTCGGAATGGGTCTGAACGACCAAAAAGCATCTGAGGATGACGCAGCCAATGTCACCCGTGTCGTACGGGAAATAGCTGGCGCCTGTCCAAGTTCACCTCAGCATACTTATACCGCGACATGCTCGGAATCTGTTCCTTGCGAGGGTTACCAGTTTTCTGGATCATATACATGGCGTGTAACTGAGCCGCACAAACTTAGATATATTTACGAAAGCCGAACAAATCTCCAGCTATGTCGATGAAACCGCGTAAGGATTGTTGAAAACGTTAATAGATATAAGTGTTGTCTGTTTCCACGCTATTCATAGCGAACGGAGTTACGCCTGTAGACGCACATGTCATCGAATGGACGAGCGTCACAGAACAGCCTCAACGCCATAATGTTCGTCTTTGAATGTCAGGAGGACTGCCGTTCGGTAGTTTCTGATGGGTCGCCAAACCCGCGCCTTCCGGTTTCCTGATAGCAGTCAACAACACTTGATCCATATATGCTGCGTTGTCCGGTAGTGGACGCACAGCTTCAATTGAAGGTTGCGGAAGTCGAGTACCAGAGCTTCAAGGTAAAGCTCGAGAGATCTGATGACCCAGAAAGCGGGCGCCGCAACAGCGACCGCAGAGGCAAAACAAGAGGCGGAAACGGACAAAGCCCTTAATGATCTCGGCGTAATCTCAGGTCTGGCCTATTACATTGTGTAAAGGCAAAGCCGGCGGACAACATGTTTAGGCCGACAGTGATGCTGGCAGAGGTGGTGTAGCCGGATCATTTGATGCCGGCGTTGAAGATCGCTGAGCCGCAGGCGCGGGATGTGCAATTTGGTGGAACCGACCGTGATCGATACGCACGACGGAATCATCAGTCGGAGGCTAGAGTAGTGCACGTTTATTGTACGATTTGTTCTATCTCTTCGTAACTTGCTTAGTCTCAGAGCTGCCTATATTGGTGGAGGCGGCGGGAGTCGAACTGTTCATCCCCATTTGGATTCTGTAACTTACTGATTCTGCAAACGGAAGAAAGTGCCAAAAGGCCTACACAAGCCTGTCCATCGTACAATTATCGTACAATTGTGCTTGTTGAAAAGCTGGCAACCATTTGCGAAAAAAGTCGACCGCGCTTTGGACGAAGAGTCGAAAATACCATTCCCCAAGCCAGCGCTGGAATAGAGCGTTTAGTCACTAACAATCTGACCGCAAGCGCAACGTTCTTGTTTGCACGCGGCGTAAGGCTCTCTCGCACTCGCAATGCGACTCTTTTGCCACCCGTCCTGCTTACTTCTGACAACGCTGGCAGCCTCGGGATTCCCAATCCCTTTCCTCAGCAGCTTGGGAGGCTTGGGAGGCTTGTGTTTCCGCCTGCACGACTCTCATCTCAATTCGACGACATCTATCAGTGGGAGAACCACGCCAGTTCGGTTTACCACGGCTTGTCGTTGTCCCTCAATCGAAGGCTCTCGAATGAGATTTCGTTCTCGGGGAGCTACACGATTTCCAAAGCTATCGACGACGCTTCGAACTTTAACGAGCAACCAGAAAACCCGTACTCGCTCCATGCCGAACGGGCTTTCTCTTCCAACGATCAGCGGCATCGGTTCGTATTCAGCGGGACTTTTGACCTGCCGTTCGCGGATGAAGAAGAGGGCAAGAAGTCCTCTGGCGTGATCGCCAGGCTGCTCGGCAACATTGAAGCGGCTCCGATTCTGATCATCGGAAGCGGCAGGCCAATCAATCCTCTGACTGGCTTCGATGCTAACCGCAGCGGCGCATTTCCGTTGTCTTCTCGTCCTCTCGGTTTTGGCCGGAACTCCCTCGTTACCCCCAGCCAAGTGCAATTTGATTTACGCGTACTGAAGTTCTTCAAAATGGGTGAGCACGGAAAGCTGGACTTCGTCGTTGAGTCTTTTAACCTTCTCAACCATACAAATGTCGTTGCTCTGAACCAGTTCTTTGGTCCAGAGAATTCATCGATTCCAGTATTCACGACGCCCAACAAGGCGGGCATTCCAAGACAATTGCAGTTCTCAATTGACTTTGAGTTCTGATGAGCTTGCAGATGTGGTTCATCGAGCTGACGAGTTTGCGGTTTCCAATCTGACGTCGCAGTTTCCCCGATTCCTTTGACCGTGGTGCTGGCTCTCTTCATCTACGCCCGAAGACGAAATCATCGCCTCAGTCTTCGAGCGTTGGCAAGGTCTTGAGCACCTCACTCGCCCTGGGGCGACTGAGAACCCGGTCATCCTTGCGGATTTGTCCGTCCCGGAAGACCAGCACGCGCTTGGCGAACTGCGCGATGTCGTGCTCGTGAGTGACCAGAACAATCGTCAGCCCTTTGTCGTTCAAGTCCTGAAAGATCTCCATGATCTCGACAGAGGTACGGCTATCGAGGTTGCCCGTGGGTTCGTCCGCCAGCAAGATGGAAGGGCGATTCACCAGCGCCCGCGCCACGGCCACGCGCTGTTGCTGTCCGCCCGACATCTGCGAAGGGAAATGCTGTGCCCGGTCGGCAAGACCGACCATTGCCAACGCGTCGGCAGCGCGTTTTCGGCGCTCTGCTTTATCGACCTTGGTGTAAAGCGTCGGTAGTTCCGTGTTTTCCAGCGCTGTGGTGCGGGCGAGAAGATTGAATCCCTGAAAGACGAAGCCGATCTTCTGGTTCCGAATGAGTGCCAGCGTTTTCTTGTCGTGCGAGGAAACGTCAATCCCTTCGAGAAAGTAGCGGCCCGAGGTAATGCGGTCCAGACATCCAAGCATGTTCATGAAGGTTGATTTGCCGCTGCCGCTCGCCCCCATGATGGCCACGAACTCACCACGCTGGATTTCAACGCTTACACCGCGCAAGGCATGTACCCGTGTCTCACCGAGTTCGTAGTATTTGTGCGCGTCTTCAACGCGGATGACTGCGCTCGCCGGCGAGGCGGGCGGCACGGCTCCGAGTTGGTTGACAGCGGATATGGATCCCATGGAGTGATATAGATCTGAACTGGCCGCCTAGTGCCGTAGGGTGCCGGGAGCCTGATTCTTAGACATTACCGATCGAATAATTACGTCGTCGCCTTCCTTCAAGTCGCCTTTGAGAACTGCGCTCACCTCGGTATAGGCGTGGTCGGTGATCCCAAGAGAAACTCCATAACGCTTGTACAAAGCCAGAACCTCCTGGGGCGCGAACGGCGGCTTGTAGCGTAAGGCCGTGTTGGGCAGCTTCATTACATTCGGCGCCGTCGACACTGGAATGGTCACGTATGCCGTCATGCCAGGAAAGAGTTTCAACTCGGGGTTCGCAAACTCGATGATGGTGTCGTAAGTGACCACACTTAGCACCATGGTCGGGTTCATCCGCACCTGGCTGACGACTCCCTGAAACGTCTGCTTGGGGAGGGCATCCACCTTGAAGGTGACCGTCTTGCCCACTTTGATGTTGTCCACGTCCGACTCGTCGGTCTTGGCGTACACCCACATCTTGGTGAGATCCTGGGCGATCGTAAAAATGGTCGGGGCCTGCAGGGATGCGGCCACGGTCTGGCCTACATCCACATTTCGCGCGACCACGGTGCCATCGATCGGAGAACGGATCACGGTGTAATCGAGATTGGTTTGGGCCACGGAAACAGCAGCCTCTTTTTGGCTGATCTGTGCCTCGGCTTGCGTGATATTAGCTGCCGCAGCACCGACTGATGCGTTGGCGGCGTCATAGTTCGATTTGGCAAGGTCCAGGTGCTGCTTGCTCATGACGCCATCCTTGGTCAGCCCAACCGCACGATCATAGTCGGCCTTCGTCTGCACCAAAGCGGCTTTCGCTTTTTCGAGATTCGCGCGGGCGGCTTCGAGGTTGGCCTGCGCGTTTTTCAAATCAGCGGCCGCCTGCAGCAAAGCCCCCTTGAACAATGCAGGATCAATGAGCGCGACGATGTCTCCCTTATGTACGCGGGAATTGAAATCGGCATTGAGCTTCGCAATGCTGCCGGAAACCTGCGAACCCACTTGCACCGTGATCACCGAGTTGATGGTGCCTGTGGCTTCCACCACATCCTTAATGGCTCCCCGTTCTACCTTCGCCGTAAAGTGCTGCGCCTGCGAACTCCGATTCAGAGTCAGGGCGGCGAACACTCCCACCACGACCACGATGCCCACTAAGATAAGCCACTTGCGTTTTGTCATTTATGTCTGGTCCCGAAAATCAACAACCTATAAAGATATTTCACTCGTATCGCAGCGCTTCGATCGGATCCAGTAAGGAAGCCTTGCGTGCGGGGTAATATCCAAAAAATACTCCGACGGCGACCGAGAACATGGCGGCCACGACGACCGACCCAAGCGACATCTGGATGGGCCAACCCAGCGTCTGTCCAACCAAATAGGACCCAAAGACTCCAAAGAGCACACCCGCAGCGCCCCCGACCAGGCTCAGCATAATCGATTCGCCCAGGAACTGAAGTTGGATGGCCTCTTCGGTTGCTCCGACCGCCACCCGCACTCCGATCTCACGCGTGCGCTCGGTTACGGAAACCAGCATTACATTCATGATCCCGATTCCTCCTACGATCAGGGAGACCGACGCAATTGCAATCAGTAGAACCGTCAGAGTCTTGCTGGCGTCGAGCTGCGCCTGAATGATGTCTTCGGGATTTCGGATATTAAAGTCATCCTCTTCTTCTGGGCGCAGGTGATGGCGGTCGCGAAGCACGGCGGTCGCTTCCTGTCCCGCCATCTTGACCATATCTTGTGAGACGGCGGAGCACAGGATATCGTCGAGCCACGTAATCCCCTTGAGCTTCTTCTGAGCGACCGTGTAGGGCAGGATGATGGTATCGTCCTGATCCTGCCCGGACAGGGAAAGTCCCTTGGGATGAAGAGTAGCCACAACCTTACAGGGGAGGCTGTTGACGCGGATGACTTTTCCAACTGGATTTTCGACGCCGAAAAGCTGCTCCCGAACCGTTTTCCCAATGACGCAAACGTCCGCCGCGCGATCCACGTCATCCTGCGAGAAGATCGCTCCTTCATCCACATACCAGCGCTTGATGTCGAAGTATTCGGGCGTAACGCCGCGGTAGGAGGTGTGCCAATTCTGATT
>WNFI01129385.1_pt1 | contig 14196 bp, 14 predicted proteins | sample 5400471 | NCBI WGS metagenome assembly WNFI01 (sample SAMN13153348, study PRJNA577476) | soil metagenome | isolation source: 100 cm saprolite on Douglas fir-dominated hillslope | place: USA:California | collected 2013-09-17 | reverse complement strand
CGAACTGCACCTCCAGTGGAACAATTGACCTCAGTCTGGAATTGGGCTTTCCCGGACGATCCTGCTCCAGGTCCAGTCGACCCCATCGCTCTTCGATCACGCGTAAAGACGATCCTCCTCAGTTGGCTCGGACTCATCGTCTTTCTCGCCTCGATCGCACCGGGGGGTTCGTTGGTCGCCGCCAGCGTTGCTTTTGCCGGGTGGCAACTATGGGTAATACTGGACAACCCCGGCTCTTTCAATCCGATTTCTCGCAGGCTCGGGCACATCTATTCAATGGTGGCGTGGTCGCTCTATTCAGTCGCCATCCCGCTTACAGCTCTCTACATTGCGGTGCCTCTTTTGAGCTCTAGAAGCCCTCTGATCCTAGTGGTGGGACTTTGCGGTCTGGCCTGGGTCCTTTACATCTCGGCTGGCGCCTATCGACATCTGTACCAGAGGGTGCGCCGAGAGGTTGGGGTCGTACTTTATGTTGGCTGCGTTGCCACTGCCTTGTTAGTGACAAGGTCATCTCTTGCAAGTGCCCCTCCTGGCTCTGACCCGCAGGCTTGGCTTGGAGTCTGGATCGGCATTGCGTTGCTGGCCGGCGCGATGTTCTACCGAGCTACGGTGAGTTGGCGGCTTCGACCCAATGCACTCGTAACAGCGTCTATAGAACCCGGCTAGACAAGGGCAACGCCTGGCGCCCCCGCCGCCATGCTATCGATAAGCGTCGGTTAGCGTGACCGTGTGCACATTTGCGCTGAAGTCTTTCCACTCGACCGTGGCAGCGGCGCCCCGCCCGCCTCACCCAAAAGCCAGATTTGCCGCAGTAGTCTTGAGGCGTTCCGGTGCCAAAGAGAAGCAACGATTTTCAGCGATTAGTCACATTGCTACATCGGGTTCTAGCCCCAGAGGGGGCAGTAGTGACCGAATCGAACATGGTTCGACTTATTCTCTCTGCCGAATCGAAGACGGCCTATCGGCCCGGTCCGAACCAATCGCGCGCGGTGCGAGGTTGGGAAGTGCGAGCTTGCGTAACAGCGATGGGTGAATGCCTGCATGCATTTCTCTGGACCCTCGCATGCGCGTAGCCTTTCCAACTCGTGAGGGTCCTTAGTGTTGGGCACTTCACTATCGATTCAATCACGTTATCGGACGGTACCCGACGCGGGGATCTCTTTGGTGGCGATAGTGTCTACGCGGCGGTTGGGGCTGCCATTTGGGGCGCAACCGTAAAGACGGTCTCCGTCGTGGGTGCCGATTACCCACAGGCTTGGCTACACGATCTCCAATCCGCAGGTATCGGCGTCGATGGGGTTCGGTCATTGAGAGTCCGGCACAAGCTGATTGCCAGGATGGCGTACGACAAAGCACTTCGGCGCCAGAATGATCGCGGGGAACCCAATCCCGCCACACAAGGCATGTCGCGGGCAGCTCGTGCGCGGCGATGGGCGACCTTCTCCCCGAAACGGCCAGATGCCGATGCCTTCACGCCATGGGCCGATGCCGTTCACATCGCTGGAATGCCGATCAACCGCCAGAACGACTTCTTGAGGCTTTTCTATTCTCCGTCGCGGCTCGTTAGTCTCGACCTTCCGTGGCCGCCAGACCTCTACGATGCGGGCATGCTTCCCCGAGTCGATTTGGCTTCCGCGGTGCTTCTCAGTGATGCTGAGTCGAAGGGCATATTTCCTGGCCAAACGCCACGCCAGGTGCGGAGATCGCTGAGGTTGGCCGGGGCACAAACCGTTGTCCTTAAACGTGGATCGAAAGGCTCAATCGTCTTTTCGTCAGGGAGTGGCCCTGGCAGTCCAGTCGGCCCGTTCCCTACACAGGTGGTTGATCCTACCGGTGCCGGGGATGCTTATTGCGGCGGATTCCTAGTGGGTTTGGCGGAAACGTCGGATCCGGAAATCGCTGGGCTGTACGGTGCGGTTTCGGCATCCTTCGTAATCGAGGGATTCGGAGCTGGTTACGCTCTACGCTTCGGCCGGGTCGATGCAGAACGTCGCCTACGGGAGTTGCGACGCGCGACCATCAACGCCAGCCAAGAAGTTCACGAGTGATTAAGGGCAATGAAGATTCGACTGAGCGCAGCATGATGATCGGGGTAATAGGTTCAGATGACCATGCCGGCGAGTCAATCAGCGCACATGCCCTCGAAGTGGCGACCGCGGTCGGCCGCCGCGTCGCCGAGCGCGGGGCAATCTTGATTACGGGAGGAACGGGGGGAATTATGGAGGCTGCATCGGCCGGTGCCCGCGGCGCCCGGGGCATCGTTGTTGGTCTCTTGCCCGGAGTGAACCGCGCGGATGCGAATCAACACGTAACTATCCCGATCACCACAGGCCTCGGGGCACTGCGGAGCCACGTCACGGTTGCCACCAGTGACGCGATCATTATGATTGCGGGCTCGACCGGCACCTTGAATGAGGCGACGATCGCGTACGCGCAAAACAAGCCGTTGATCGTGGTTACGGGAACCGGAGGTTGGTCAGATCGGCTTGGGGACGTCCTGTACGACGGGGCCCATTTCGATGTTCGTGCAACTAGCGCCGTCGAGTTCGTCTCGACGGCTGAAGACGCTGTTGAGAGGGCAATGAAATTCGCGGAGACGTCGAACTAATCGACGCGTTCAGGTCTTAGGGGTATCCCGCCTGAAACTCGGGTCGCTTTCTCCAGTCGAATGAGATGCTCGTACTTCAGAACCAGCGCCGGCAATCATCATGCCCAGGTCATATGCAAAAACCTGCAGCGGAACTGTGTAGACGATTGGCGTCAGGAGTTCATCCATAGGCGGCAGGGCTAGCGACCAGTCGAATTCTTGATCGCTCAACGGGCTGTCCTGCGGAACCAAACCGTAAAGGCGCCCTCCGTTAGCGCGGCCGACGCGAATTGCGTTGGCTGACCGTCCGACACTCGGGCCGTTTGGAATGGTCATGAACATGGGTTCACCGACCACCTGAGAAAGGTAGTGGTGGTATTCCTCGATTTGAATAGCGACTGCGTGTCGATTGGTGCACTCCTTGATTTTGGCCGCTCCGATCATGGCTGTTGCAAGCGATGGACCGCCACCTGAGAAGAGGAATAGCGGGGTGCTTCGTTCGGCGGCGGCCAGTTCGGCGATCGGATTCCAACTTAGGTGCAACAGTTGAGCGATCTGCGATGCAGAGCGGTTGAGCGATACCTGATCGGCATCGAGGGTAACCTTCGATTTGCCCTTAGAGATTGCCAACTCGATCCCTAGTTGCGCGATCACGGCCATCGCAGTGGTGCTGGACTGGGTTGGCCAACCGTTCCGAGTTGCGTGGGCAAGGAGACTAATCTCAGCGATCGAGAATATCGGCGCGTCGGGAGAGTTGCTTATGGCTACCGTGGCCATGCCAGCTTTCCTAGCTTGGGCGACAGACTCGGCAACTTTCGTCGTCCAGCCGGTTGAGGTGAGGGCGATAACCATTGAGTCCGGGTCGGTTAGTTGGTGGTAATACGCGTACTCCAGGGCTTGGACGGGTTCGCACGGAACCTGGAGTAAGCGCTCGAGGAAGCCGCGCATCCCTACCATCACTGCCAAGGAGTCCCCGCATCCGGCAAGGTAGACATGGTTGATCTTTCGACCACCCAGTACACGGGCTGCGGTGCGGATATTGCTGCCCTCCTGTCGTAGGGTCTCCTCGATCGCCTCAGGCTGCCCAACGATTTCCCCAAGGGTTAGTCGGTTGCGTCGCAATCGCTCATGGTCGTCGTCCGTTTGACCTAACGGGACGCTCTCGCGGGCAGTGTCCTTGGCGGACATAGCATCGATGAGCTCCTGCCAACGGTCATAGACAGACGGATCAGGCGCCAAGCCGCAACACCGAAATACGGGTGATCTCCGCCAACAAAGGTTCCTCCTGAATGCGATCGGGGTGGGAGTTGAAGGCTCCGATATACGGTGTATGATATGCCGCGATCGGCGCTCTAAGCGCAACGGGGGCCAGTAGGAGGTGGGAGCTAATGGAGCCCAAGCAGGACTCTAAAGGAGCGACGGTTCGTACTCCTGGTTCGGATGGGAGCGCTGCGGCGCTCACGGGACTTGTGAAGCCAAACGGTGTCCATTAAGGAGGTACGTTGATGGACGAAAGGGTCGAACTACTTGGGCGCGAGCTCACCCGACGGCAAGTTCTCAGGGCGGCGGCGAAAGGTGGCCTTGCATTAGCCAGCGTACCTGGCTTGCTGGCCTTTATAGAAGCCTGCTCAACTGGATCGTCGTCAAGCACTAGCAGCGTTACGAACCTACAGTTCTTCCGATGGCAAAGCGACACCCTGAATCAGGAGATCGCGGCGTATAAGTCGGCCAACGCCAACGTAAAGATTGCAATCCAAGAAGTTCCATTTGGTCAGATGTACGACAAGATTGCTCTCTTCGCCTCTTCAAGCAATCCGCCCGACATCATCGGGTATGACGCAGCGTTTACCAAGTCATACGCAGCCAGTGGGATCCTTCTACCCCTCGACAAGTGGATCACGGCGTCCCAGAAGTCGGACATGTTTCCGTCGGTCGTGGCAGAAAACTCGTACAACGGGAAGTTGTATTCCCCCGGCTTTGTCGACAGCCCTGTACTCATGTTCTACAACAAAGACTTGACCGGTGCGGCAGGAATCAACCCCCCCCAGGATCTCGCGAGCGGGTGGACGTGGGCGCAGGCGAAGGAGGCGTTCGCCAAGGGTCGCAAAGGACCCGCCTCGAATCCGACAGTTTGGGGAATCTCTTCATCAATGTTCGGTGATGGCACTCCCGGATTCTGGCTACGCGACGGCCAATTGATCAAGTCAGCTGGTGACCCGACCGCGGCGGCAGGCTCTCCTGCCTACAACACCTTTCAAATGATCTCGTCTGACGGCAAGAAGGCCAGCGGATACATCAATACGCCAGACGCTATTGCGGCGGCGAAGCTGTACCAGTCGTTCTACAGCGAGAACCTGACTCCAAAGATTGGAACCCCGAACCAGTTCTTGAATGGTCAAGGCGCATTCGAGCTGAATACGATCGAGTTCGTCAACGTGTTGTCAGGTGAAATTGGCATCGGTGGTGGAGTAGCCAATAGCCCAGTGCCGTTCAAGTGGGGAGTTACGCCGCTCCCGTACGTGAAGACACCTGTAGTCTTCGCGAGCTCCGTGACCATCGGAGGAAGCGCCAAGACGAAATATCCGGATCAGGTAGGAGCGTTCCTTGCGTTCCTAAGCAGCGTTGACCAGTCGGTGGCTGATACCCGCAAGCACGGCACGCTTCCACCGCGAAACACAGTTCTCAATGCTTTCCCCGAGTTCAAGACGTTTCCGCGGAGCCTCTTCGTGGATGCACTGAATAAATGGGGTCAGCCGACCCCGGTGACAACAGGTTTCACTCAGTACTCGGCACTGCTGACGTCCGCCCTTCATGACATAGCCCTTGGGGCCAACCCTGAAGCGCGCTTGAACCAGGCCGCAACGGCGATGGACCAGGCGCTCCAATTGGCCCCGTAGGCCCAAGGCTCGGAGAATTCGGCGCACTGGACGTGAGAAGCAGTAGGGTACGGGCCGGCTTACTGTCGGCCTAAAAGCGATGTGGAAACGAATATCGGAAGCAGGTATGGCGCTACCTTTCCTAGCTCCGTACCTGCTTCTTGTGGGACTTTTTCAGGTTCTCCCGCTAGTCGATATGTTCTCGACTAGTTTCTCCCGCTATAACCTCCTCACGCCAAATAACCGCAAGTTTGTCGGTTTCGACAACTACACCCGCCTTATTCACGATCCGGCCTTTAGTGGCTCGCTCAAGGTCAGCTTGGTGCTGATGGTGTCAACTCTCGCAATTCAGATGCCTCTAGGGTTGGCACTCGCGGTTGTGCTTAATCGGACAGGGCCGGGAATTGCGCTGCTGCGTACAGCTTTCTTTGCTCCGGTGGTGGCTTCATCCGTCGTTGTCGCAGCTATTTGGCGACTGATCCTCGATCCCGCAAATGGACTCCTCAACGGAGCGCTGGAAACGATTCACATTGCACCGCAAGGTTTGATAGTCAGCGAGAGCCAGGCGCTCCCACTCATTGTCGTAATGCTTGTTTGGCAACAGGTTGGACTTACGATGATCATTTTCCTCGGCGGGATGCAGTCAGTTCCGCACATTTTGTACGAAGCCGCGACGCTTGAAGGGGCCGGCCCATGGCAGCAGTTCTGGAGGGTTACGCGTCCGCTAATAGGCCGGACCACCGTAGTAGTCGCGGTTGTGACGTCGGTGACCGCACTCCAGGCATTCGCGCCCGACTACATCCTCACGAGCGGAGGCCCAAATGGCAGCACCTCCTTCATCGTGTACAACATATTCAAGGAAGCGTTCTCCCTCCTGGACCCAGGTTATGCATCGGCGATGTCGGTCGTCCTGTTGGCCGTAGTCGCGGCCATAAGCGTCGCCCAGATCCGGCTGCTCCGGACCGATTGGGCGTATTGAAAGAGTCGTCTCGGCAATGAAAGCATCACGCCTGACGGCGGTCTTCATCCTCTCAATCGCGGTCGTTGTTGCTGCTTTGTTTCTGATTCCAATGCTGTGGGTGGTGGGAGGATCATTCAAGAACCAGTTCGACATATTCAAAGACGTCCAGCCGGTATCGATTTGGACCTTCATTCCGAGACACCCAACCCTTGCGAATATTCAAGACAGCCTCTTCAGCGGAGGTTCGAGAACGGAGGAGGGCGGGGGCCTGGGTCTGGCGAACGCCTTTCTCAATTCAACCATCGTTTCTGTTGTTCAGGTCGCACTCACCCTGATCTTGTGTTCAATGGCCGGCTATGCCTTCTCACGTCTACGTTTCATAGGACGAACTGGTCTGTTTCTGGTGGTCCTAATGGCTCTCGCGGTTCCGCTTGAAGTTGTAGTTGTACCTTTGTATCGCGTTGCGACCGAGTTGGGCCTCTCGAATAGCCTCCTGGGCGTGCTCCTACCTTTTGTCGCCCAGCCGCTGGGTCTGTACATACTGCGGCAAGCCTTCGATGATCTTCCCCGCGAACTCGACGACGCCGCGATGATCGACGGCGCATCTCACTTCCAGATCCTCTACCGAATTCTCATCCCAAACATGATTCCGAGTTTGACTACTGTTGCAATCCTGACGTTCCTGTTCTCGTGGAATGCATTTCTGTGGCCCCTCGTGATCATCACTGACCCCCAGAGTCAATTGGTCCAGGTAGCGGTCGCGCAGGCAGCTGGCGCACCAGGTCACTTGCCCAATTGGGGCGTTATCATGGCGTCGGCGTCACTCACCATGCTTCCGGTGATCTTGTTGTTTGCATTTCTTCAAAGGTATTTCGTCCGCGGTCTCGCGTGGACGGGGCTCAGGTAGCCCTCTGATACGTGTTTGACGGGGGCACACAGCGGCATGACTCGTTCGCGACGCGGCGGCGCAAATCTACCCGCGGCGCGACCGACTGATTCGGATCAGGGCGCCGAAGCCTCAGATCAGCGTCTCTGGCTGTGTACGATCGGCGGGCTAACAATCGACGATCTCGTCTTCTGGCCGTCTGGCAGGTCGGTCATGCGACAGCCCGGAGGCAACTCAATTTATTCAGCCCTCGGGGCGCGCATTTGGCTGTCGCGAGTCGTGACACTGACCCGCATGGGCTTCGACTACCCGAAGCACCAGCTTGAGCAGGTGCTGAATCGAGTTGACCTCGAAGCCATCCCTGTCAACGCTCCAAGCATGTCGGCATGGGGCTTGTACGAAGCCGATGGAGGGCGCCAGTGGGTTCCGCATCCGAAATCGGGGACGCAAGCCGAGATGACGCCCATACCTAGCGAACTACCTCGCAACTTGGCAAACTGTCCTGCATTCCATTTAGCCTCGATGCCGCCGACGCAACATCTCGAGTGGGCGTTACACATCCGAACGTTGGGAGCGTTGGTTTCTGCAGACTCGATGCAGGTTGAAGTCTTGGGGAGTGGATCTATCGGAAACGAAGCAACCCATTTCACGATGATCTCGAACGTCGACTTTTACCTGCCAAGTGAGGTGGAGGCTCAACTCCTGATCGGAAGTAACGACCCACTGTTCTGTGCAAAGGCACTGGCTGAGTGCGGACCCCGGATTGTGGTGATCAAGTTGGGTTCGGAAGGCTCGATCGTTTACGACAAGCTACGAGGGCGGTCGGCTCACGTTCCCGCCCTGGGCTCTGCAATAGATCCAACCGGTGCGGGCGATGCATATTGCGGCGGATTCTTGGCCGGCTACATGCTGAGCGGGGATGCAGTGGCCGCGGCGCAAATGGCTGCAGTCTCAGCTTCCTTCGCAGTTGAGAGTGTCGGCATCGACTTGCTCGTGGATCCTTCGTCGGCGGATATCAGAGATCGGTTGGAGGGCGCACGGGCAAAGACTTCGCTTGATTCCGCCCAACCACTAAGGGATTGATGCGACCAATCCTCCGTCAACCAGAATGTTCTGGCCGGTAACGTAGCTAGCCTTGGTCGATGCTAGGAATGCCACAACTGACGCTAGCTCACCCGGCGTCCCGTAGCGCCCAAGCGGAATGCGCGACTCCGAGTTTGCTCTGACCTCGGCATAGCTGCTCGCCGTCCGATTGGCTCTGTCCTCGTCCAATGAGCGCACTCGATCGGTTGCAATCCTTCCGGGTGAGACCATGTTGACTGTGATCAGATCTTTCGCTAGGTCCTGTGCCAGCATCTTCACAAGTCCGACAAGCGCTGGCCGAAAAACGTTCGACAATGCGAGGTTCGGCAGGGGGCTTCGAGAACTAGATGATCCGATCATGATCAGGCGCCCGTACTCACCGGCCCGCATCCGCGGGATTGCCTCTCGAATTGCTCGCACGGCGCTCATTAATGTAAGTTCGTAGGCTGTACACCAGGACTCATCACTCAGATCCTCGAACGATCCAGATGGTGGCCCCCCTGCATTGCAGACAAGTACATCGAGTCGGCCGAACGACTGATCACAATGTAGGAACAGGTCATGGATGTCGCTGCCGCTGCTTACATCCGCCCGAATGGCCATGACGTCGGCCCCATCCGCCTTCAGCTCAGCAACCGCTCGGTCTAAGTCACGGCTGCCACGCGCGCAAATGACAAGTCTGAACCCGTCCGCCGCGAGCGCCTCAGCACACGCACGCCCGATGCCCTTGCTTGCTGCCATGACCAGAGCCACTCGTTGCTGCTCGCGCTCCGTCAACGCGTCGAATCTCCTACCCGATACCTGGATATTTGAGGACGATCACGTCTCGTGCTCCAATCTCTGGACTACCTCTGATCGTGTAGCGATTGCGGCATCGAGTCCACACGCCAGCGATTCGATGCTTAACGCCTACCAAGTCCTTTTTTGACAATCGTCCGCCTCTCAAAGTGCCTTGGCGCCCGTGCATCATATACCATATATCGAGCCCCAACAATTCGAGGAGCGCCCTGCGTGCAAGCACCCCGAAAGGAGGAACGGTTTGACCTGCGATCGCCCTGGTAGGGGAGGTAGTTGCAGTCGATCTGTCAGGCGTCCAGCGGCGTGGCGATGAGTGTGGATTTGTCCAATTCCATCGTCAGGTGCGCCGTCATTCAGACGCCGGCCGTAACCGACCGCGAGGCCCTGATCGGGAACCAAGTTCGGCTGATTGAGTCGGCAGCCGAGGCCGGTGCGCAAATAGTTTGCCTCCAGGAACTCAGCACAACGCCTTATTTCTGCCAAGTGGAAGATGCGGCTTGGTTCGGGTCTGCCGAACCCGTTCCTGATGGACCCACGATTCGCCTCATGGAGCGAGTGGCTCGCGAGCACTCGATTGTGCTAATCGTTCCGGTGTTCGAGGTCGATGGATCCGGTGCTTACTACAACACGGCTGCGGTGATAGACGCAGACGGCAGCTACCGTGGGAAATATCGCAAGGTGCACATTCCCTATGACGACGGCTTCTATGAGAAGTATTACTTTCGCCCCGGCGATCTCGGCTTCCCAGTCTTCAAGACGAAATTCGCCACAGTGGGCGTATACATTTGCTACGACCGGCACTTCCCCGAGGGGGCTCGAGCGCTAGGCCTGGCTGGTGCCGAGATTGTTTTCATACCGTCCGCGACCGGCGGTCGCTCGGCATCGACATGGGATCTTGAGCAACGCACAATCGCCCTGGCTAACGGCTACTTTGTCGCCACTAGTAACAGGGTTGGGACGGAGCCTCTCGGGTCGATCGAATTCTTTGGCCGTAGCTATTTTGTGGATCCCTTTGGTCAGATTACGGCGCAGGGGGGTGCCGAGGAAGAGGTCGTGCTTGCCAACCTTGATCTGCGCATGATTGGCCAAGCCCGGACCGAGTTGCCGTTCCTTCGCGATAGACGCCCAGACGCTTATAAACCTTTGACTGCCGAGACGACACCGACTTCTGAAAAGCGGGCGGGCCAAAGTTGAGTTCGTTATTAATCAAGGGCGGCCGCGTCGTCACCGCTGCTGCGGACCACGAGGCTGACGTGCTTGTTGTGGACGAGACGATTCGACTCATTGGTAGCAATCTGGAGATGACTGCGGACCGGGTCATCGACGCAAAAGGCAAGTTCGTCATTCCGGGTGGCATCGACGTTCACACACACCTGAGCATGAGCGATGAGAAGGACACTACAGCGGACACTTTTGCCAGCGGAACTGCGGCAGCTGCTTTCGGTGGCACGACTACGATCATCGACTTTGCGCGTCAGGAGCGTGGCAGGGAATCTCCTCTGTCAGCCCTTGACCGCCGGCTGTCTCAGGCACAGGGTCAATGTCTGATCGACTACGGACTTCACATGGTGATCACCGGCATATCTGGAACCTACCTGAACGACATTTCTTCGTTGCCCGCCCGGGGCGTGACGAGTTTCAAACTATTCCTCGCATACCCCGGCGAGGTAATGGTCGACGATGCGACGGCGTTCGCTGTCATGAGGGTCGCCGCACATACCGGCGCGATCGTAATGCTGCATGCCGAGAACGGACACGCGATCGCAGCACTCACCGCCGAGCTGGCCACACAGGGCAAGCTGTCGGCGTCCTTTCATTCCAAAGCGCATCCGCATCTCACAGAAAGTGAAGCGACTCAGCGTGGCATCGCGTTGGCACAGCTGGCGGGAGCACCCCTCTACATATGTCATGTCTCGAGCCAGCTAGCCCTAGAGGCTATCGAGACGGCCAAGACTAAAGCTCTCAACATTTGGGCTGAGACCTGCCCTCAGTACCTTTTCGCAGCTGAAGAGGACTACGCCGACCTCGGTTTTGAAGCCGCGAAATATGTTTGCTCTCCCCCCATCAGGGAACGCGCCAACCAAGTCCGCCTCTGGCAAGGTTTGATGTCGGGAGCGATCGCTGTTGTGTCGACCGACCACTGTTCTTACAGGATGCAGAGTGATTTGCCCGACCTGGGCCTTCAGAAGACGATGGGACGAGGAGACTTCCGCAAGATCCCGAACGGTGTGCCCGGGATCGAGAATCGAATGCAGCTCCTCTATGAAGGCGGAGTCGTGGCAGGCCGTTTTGCAATGTCGCGTTTTGTCGAGCTGACGTCGACGAATCCTGCCAAGTTGTTTGGCTTATTTCCGAAGAAGGGAACCATCGACGTGGGTTCGGATGCAGATATCGTCATCTGGGACCCCGACCCGATTAGCACAATCAGTGCCGCCAGCCACCATATGAGAGTTGACTACAACCTATACGAGGGTATGAGAGTGCACGGCTCTCCAACGGTGGTCATCTCTCGGGGTGAGGTCATAGTCGAAGGCGACCAGCTACGCGCATCTGTTGGGCGCGGTAGGTTCTTGGCCTGCACCACTCCGGCAGTAGCTACCACCAATCAGGAGAACCAGATGTTGGAGCCCATTTCGCCATGACAGCCCAACCCGATTCCATGCAGGGTCACGCCTCGAACACCGACTTCGCTGCGCTCTGCAAGCAGTACACGCTTTACGAATGGAGTGCGCAAGCCACCGTTGATCCCATGCCAATTGTTCGGGCCAAAGGCGTCTACATGTGGGATGTGAATGGGAAGCGGTACCTCGACTTTAACTCTCAATCCGTATACATGAATATCGGACACGCCGACGAGCGAATAGCAGACGCCGTATCGCAACAAATGAGGACCCTGCCGGCGCTTTCGCCATTCCAGGCGAGCATGGTGCGGGGCTTGCTAGGCGAGAGGTTGGCTGAAGTTGCGCCACCCGGACTAACTAAGTCTTTTTTCACGCTTGGCGGAACCGATGCCAACGAAGCCGCGATCCGAATCGCTCGGCAGGTCACAGGAAGACACAAGATCATCACGCGCTACCGGTCATACCACGGGTCAAGCCAGGGAGCCTTGTTTGCGTCGGGGGATCCGCGCAGATGGGCGAACGAGGCTGGCATGGGAGGCATTGTCCGTGTGCACGACCCGTATCGGTATCGATGCTCATGGTGCTCACAGAGCGACGCTTGCGATATGCGATGTTTGTCCTCAATCGAGGAGGTAGTAAATCTCGAGGGACCCGAAACGATTGCGGCGATCATGGTCGAGCCGATCACAGGTTCCAATGGGATCATCGTTCCACCTGACGGTTGGTTGACCGGACTTCGGCAGCTCTGCGACCGCTATGGCCTCTTGCTGATCGCCGACGAGGTGATGAGTGGGTTCGGTCGAACGGGATCGTGGTTCGCGGTCAACCACGAAGGCGTTATCCCCGATTTGATGACCGTTGGGAAGGGGATTACAAGCGGTTATGTGCCACTCGGTGCCTGTATTGTCAGCGATCGGGTTGCTGATTTTTATCAGAGCAATACGCTGTGGGCAGGGCTCACTTACAACAGTCATCCAGTCGCATGTGCAGCCGCGCTGGCTAATCTGCAGGTTTACCAAACCGATGGCCTAATCGAGAACTCCAGGTTGATGGGCGAGAAGCTTCTTCAGGAGCTCAACCGGCTGAAGGCTCAGCATCGCTCGGTCGGAGATGTTCGGGGACGCGGCTTGTTCGCTGTGCTGGAACTCGTCGAGGATCGTGAAACACGAAGGCCCCTCATCCCTTTCCCTGGACCTGCCTCAAAGGTTCTTAGCGCAATGCAAAAGACGATGCGGGACAACGGAGTGGTTGCCGCGACGCGAGGGAGCCTAATTTTCGCGTGCCCACCGCTTTGCATTAGCCAAGATGAGCTACAAGAGGGAATCGACGCCATTGATGCGGCTCTACTGATCGCTGATGCGGCCGTGAACTGATTGATCGGACACAGGAGGGACATGAATATGTCTGCGACAGAAGAGAGCGCCCGTTATAGAGAGGGCATTGACATCATGCGCAAGATCGGATCCGACCCGAACGGTCCAAAAGGGTATCGGAGCCTCGACCCTGTGGTTGGCCCTGCAATCGATCGAATGCTGGGCGAATTCTGTTTTGGTGACGTCTGGGCGAGGGAAGCACTCGATCTACGAACGAGGCGGGTGATCACGCTGGTGACTTTGGCTGCCCAGGGCAAGGAGCGCGCCATGCCTGGGCACATTAAGGGTGCTTTGAACCAGGGTTTCAGCCGACAGGACATTCTCGAGATTTTCGTGCAGATGATTCCGTACTCTGGATTTCCAACAGTCCTGGCGGCGCTTGAGGTCGCAACCGGAGTCTTCGCCGACCTGGACAAGAAATGAGCGCCTATTGGTTCGGTGCCCGCGGGGGGTATCCAGCGTTGCTCGTAACCATAGTTAGCCGGAGGCGCGTTTGCGGGTGAGCTACGAGGCTCGCGTCATGGAACTCGGGCTCAAGCTCGGGGAGGCCAGCAGCATGCCGCGGGCCGGCAAGAACTTCCGGACTTGGCATCGGTCCGGCAACACAATCTACCTGTCGGGCCACGGTCCAAACCGCGGGGCTGCACTGGATTATGTGGGCAAAGTCGGCAGGGACTTGACTGAGGAAGAAGGCTATCAGGCTGCTAGGGCAGCGGCGATCAACTTGCTCGCGACCCTGAAATTGGCGATCGGTAGTCTGGACCGGGTCCGGCAGTTCATCAAAGTCCTTGGGATGGTCAACTGCACCGAAGAATTTGTCCGTCAGCCCTACGTGATCAACGGTGCCTCGGATTTATTTGTTGAGGTGTTTGGTGAGGCAGGTCTCCACGCACGCTCGGCGGTGGGCATGCAGTCATTGCCCAATGGCATGCCGGTCGAAGTAGAGGTCATCGTCGAAGTCGAGGACGGTGAACAGAACCCGGATCCAAGGGTGAACGCATGATCGGATTA
>WNFI01119104.1_pt1 | contig 14197 bp, 14 predicted proteins | sample 5400471 | NCBI WGS metagenome assembly WNFI01 (sample SAMN13153348, study PRJNA577476) | soil metagenome | isolation source: 100 cm saprolite on Douglas fir-dominated hillslope | place: USA:California | collected 2013-09-17 | reverse complement strand
GCATAATCGGTAGAGTTGACCATAAATTTTTTTTTCGACTCACTGTTGACACTGAAGCGAAAAGCAGTATCTTAGATGGCTACGAGTGGGGCTAATGCTTCCTTTGACCGAAGACTTATACAGAATATAGAATTATAGAAGAACAACATCTCTTGCTTCGTTCGCTCTCAACCGTTCTTCACGCCAATTCCATCCGGAGAATCGAAGGGCTGGGTCGATCAAAGAATCTAGGGTCTATCATTTATGCATCATGACTAGCATGGCTCGTCGCAACGTAAATATAGCCTACTAACCGACGATGTCCCTATCTATAGTCGTCGTCATGTTCAGGAACGGGATGATCCGCAAAGCAAGGATCATCGATAACTATTAAGCCGAATCGTGCCTCTGACTCGGACGCGCCCTGTCTGCTTGCAGCTGCAGCGTTTCCTCGTTTCCTCTTGCTGACATAAGCGCCCTCCCTGCGTCGGCGCTAATGTTGCAAATGGCAATCACATCACATCACACCACCAACGATACGAGCAAATTTCCATCAATATCATCGTGGCGGTGCAACTACCAGAATATTGATTTCTGTGGGGCAGGATTGTATTCGCATCCGTATCATGATCCGCGGCGAAGTCCCCAACTCGACAATAACGACACTCTCCGCCGGTCAAAGAAAAAAATAAATGAGGACTCGCTCAGTCATACACTGTATTTGCGTTTATCCCCGTGTGGATCATTGCCAAGCGCACAAATACAAAAATAGACTTTATCACACAGGTTGTTGACACGGTGGCGCCTGTGCCATTACATTCAAGTTGCAACACTACAGTTGTGAACCTTTTTTTTCTTTCTTTTTTTGTACTGACACTGAAGACAAAACAGGCACCGAAGGCGGGGGGAAGCTGTTTCATGGATTTTCCAAAAATAAACCCATCGAGCGCACAGTGATAGCGCTCATGGTTTTGTTTATTATTCTGTTGTGCTGTATACTTTCAAGCGCAAGCGCACGTGAAAAAGGGCCTGCTGTAAGTTATTATGCCCACGCCGCGGCGACACGACTGATTACACGACGACCGGCCAAAACGCTAGCGCTTGCCACGTTTCCGATATGTTTCCGAGCAAAGCTCCGAGTCCGGTGTAAGTTAGTAGCAAGAAGCGGCGTTACAGAACGACAAACTGGCTTATACCGTAATAAATCCAGGGTGAGGTGTATGTACATGTAAGTTGCTTTGTTTTCCCTCTCGGATTTGGTTTGATTATACAACCTCTTTTTTTTTCCCTTCGCGTCCGTTGCCAGTATCCAGGCCCAGTCCGTCGTTGTCGTTGCCTCTACTCTACCTACCTACGATGCCAGTGGGGTTACGTCATGCATGATCATGACTGTCGCAGGCTGGCGAAACACACGCCTAACTTTGACGCGTGTACGCGTAATGGCGCTTGATCCACATACACGAGCAAGTACGAGTTTCTCACGCAAGGAGGGGGAAATGAAAAGGGGAGGTGCAAAATTTTTTTCCCATCATCAAGTGTGGAATGGAATGGAAGCGATCGGTGCTCGTGCATACGGGGCAGTGGTGTGGCGGCAGTTGCCTGTGCGCATCAGGCGCTCCCCCCCAAGAAGCTCCGAGTCCAAGTCCGAGTCCGAGTTTTCGGTCTAAAAAAGGTAATACTGTTACACGTAGTACACGTTTCGGGTGATGCAACGAGAGGAATGAATGAGATCGGTCCAGATGAACTTCAGTTGGAGGGCGTGGTTGCGTGCGTGTGTGTGCGGGACTCCGTCCGTTCGTCGACAGGATCTAGACCAGGGGGATCGTTAATACCAACCGACAAGCGGCCCCGAGTCGAGGTGGGTCGAGGCGAGGGAAATTCAGAGCAGTGACACCTAGTTCAAATTTAATGAAGCACATCTATGATGATGGTGGTGGATGCATGATCATGGTGAACGTGTCAATATGATACTCTGACTTCTTTTCATTTTCGGGGACACCCCTGGATCTTGCTCTAGTACAACGACCCCACTCCCATTTTTTTTCAACGATGGGGTGGCACTTATCAGTCGTCTCTGTTCTCGCTTGTCCCTTAATTTCATCCAGAGCATAGTCATGCGCCGCGGGAGCGTAAGCCTGAGCGCGTTCAGCTGAGACTGAGAGTCTCCACCACTGGCACCACCGATCTTGGGGCGACTATTCGTTCGTCAGCGAATATATAAAATATATCACCCTTTATCATGGCCTTCATTGATGTGCTTGTGATGCGCGGATATGAAGTTCCGTCACTGTACTCGAGTACTATTCTGCTCCGTCTCATCGGAAGACCCCGCACGGGGCCAGGGATGGATCTGGATAACGGTGGTGAGCTGGGGTAGGGATAGGGCACGACTACATGAGGCCTGGGGTCAATGTCCGGTTTCAAATTCAATAACCCAGGAGATTGCTGTGATTCGACTGTTGCTACATGATACCACCGGGTGCAACCCTACGTCCTCTTCCTATACTCTGGGATGGCGCCGACGCCCATGGGACTGTCCGTTTCACCTGTGAATGAACCCGCTATTTTTCGCCAGTCGACGAAGGTACGATACTATAGTGTCGTCACTGTCGTCTTTCCGTTACTTCCGTTTTTCTCGAATCGAGGCGCATCCGCTTCTTTTTTTTTTGATATGAATTGGTTCGGCTCACCTATTACATCCTTTGAAAAGTTCTAAAAAAAGGGAAATGTAGGGTTCTCAGAAGGGATCGGGTAGCGGAGGGGTGGGGCGATTCCACATGATGCTCCGATTTCACGTGCTTCCGCTCACAGTCGGGACGACGGGCCGGCGATCCCCCTCTACATTAAGTTTGCGGTTCTGTGCTCAGTTCAAATAATGCAGAATTGGAGGATGCTTTGATCAAGAACCCAGGGCCAATCCCGAACCAAGGGTAGCGGGCTGGTATGACCTTCCATTCGACCCTGGTTTACCTGGTGAGATCACACAGTCACTACCTTTTCGGTGAACCACGTGACGCACCGTTGCACCCGACTTTGCTGCCCGTGAAAGGCACGCGCGCGTGGATGCGACTGAAACGTCCGCAATGGAAGTGTGTACCTCGTTTCCCCCATGGGGATGCAAAACCACACGGGCGCTTGATTATGCTGGGGAATGGAGAAGACTTCTCTTTAATGTACTGATGTCCTGTAGTTGAGAGAGCCATAAACATTACAAAATACTTGTTGCAACGTATCCAAGACTGTTGATTGTCCTTAAGCGCAGCCTTCCATAAAGCGACAGAGCGCGTCATCGGTACTACATTAGTCACCATATGCGCGCGCGGCACAAACTGTCCCGGAGTTAGATGGGCGCGAAGATCGTGTCAAGAAGCTTACTTCGGTCCAGACAATTCAGAAAAGTCAAGGTAATGCGACCACCCCCTTTTCCTCCCTCTGAATAAGATTTCAGTGACGCCATAACTGAAAATAAACGGTCATCAACCATTTGCCGGTGCACGTTTGCCTAGGGGACATCTTTACGCTCGTACCCAACCCTGGATAATTTCATTATCGTTGTGTACGTATGGCACGGAGGCACGGGGCAGATGGATCCACTGCCGCAGTGGCTTCTATGCGAATTTTTTTGGCTGATACCGCCGGGAAGTGTATTATTGCCCGATTCTCGAAATCTGAGGAAGCTTGAACCTCTAGTGCCGCTCTATGTAGCACAGCCATGTCTGCTCGAGTGTGGCGCGTTCATTTACTCCACAGTCGTTCTCACGTGGGCGATGTGTCATCGGAAGTCCAGGTAGGGTTTCGGTTTGTGTGAAAGGGCATACGGGACGCGATACGCTGTTTATTTTGGGTTAGCAAGCCATCGGCGACTTCTCGGCGGAGTACCAAAGTGATGAAGTCATATCTAGGTTGCAGAGAAACACCACAGCATGTAAACCGTCAAGGCTGCGTAGTGATGGCCACGTTGCCTTTAGTAGTTAGACCCTATCTAATCACATCATTCACTTGAGGCTGTGGATGCATGTCACATAGCGAACTCACATAGTGAACTTGAGGATTGACACTCGGGTGACTACGGGTGTTCATGTCATGGTTCGATCGAGGCGGATGCCACTGGGAGGTGTCATCATTTGAGGGTCCAATATGTTCAATAGTAGACCCGAACGTTCAGGACCGTTCTAGACCGTGCTGACGAAAAGTGTGCTTGCTACTCGAGATCTAGGAGCGAAGAAAACGCGGCTAGAAAGGAATCAAGCAATGTTACAATGATGGAACATAGTTCTAGACATAGTGTGGCAGCTGTTGAACGGGTCTGTAAAGCAAGCAAGCGGGGATAGAGCGAAAGGGAGGAGGAAAGGGATGTTCCGAAAAGGGGTTGTATTGGAGACATGCACCGAAGATGGTGAGTGTAGGTACAAAATCCAATTCGGACATCGGATTGCCAATGCGTGATCAATGACGTAACCGGCGCGGGGCGCGTGCGCGTAGTTCCAGTCTCGCAACTCATCTGAAGCTTTATGGCTTTCATTGTCGAGACCGTGGATGATAATCCCCAGGCCGACGATCGTTCCGCTTACAACGACGCGGCTCAAGATGATGGTCACCCCATCTGTCCTCTGGCCTCTCCAAGACCGCCATCAATTCTGCTAAGGAGTCCAGTTGTTACTGACTCGGTGGGACCCAACCATACACCAAAATCTCTACCCATTTCGCACCATTCCTGCTATGCTAGTCCTTCCCTGTCTCCGGCCGCCCGTTCTGGCCCTCCCCGCTCATTATCCCTCTCCTACAATCACACACTTCCGTCTTCGCTCTCATCTCATGGCTACATTCATCATCATGATAATGATACCATCTTGGAACAACCCAGACGACCACGCGCTTTCACTCATGATGGCATGCGTGGCGATTCACCCCTATATGACCTTACCCCACGCGAAACCCACTTCCGTGGTCCATTCGACAATCTTCCAGAGCAAAAAGATCGTGAGCGTGAGGCTGCAGACAGGCGTGGGAAGCGGAAGGACACACATCTTTGGGATGGCATCAAGTCCCGCTGGTTTCCCGACACTCTCACTGGCTCACCCAGCGAGGAAACTCCCGGTGTTGACTGGGGAAAGGAAAAGGACAAAAATGATGTGCAATCCAGCAGAGGCCCGTCGTCTCGTCGACACAGTTCTGCTGTTGCCTCGGGTTCTGGTTCCGGTTCCGGTTCCGGGCTCACCCGAATGAGGTCTATGTCCACACAGGAGAGAGGCAGCGAGCGTCAGGACTCACAGATCCAGACGCAGGGGAGTAAATCCCCCTCTATGGCTTGGAATCGCCTTCGTTCCCTCCTCCCACGCGTAATTTCATCACCTTCGAAAGAACCACCTCCGTCCGCCGTTGCCCCTTACGGAGTGAACATAACGGACGAATTGACCGTCGGTGGACTATCGGCCCTCATTCTCCGCCTTTGGTTTGACCGCGATGAGCGCGGTCGGAGGCGAGTACCCATACTTATGCATCGACTACGCATTCGCATCAGCGATAGTCTCCATCCACTTCATGGGTCGCATTCGGTATTCCGGATCGAATGCGAGTATGCCAACGGCGCCATCCGTTGGGTCATCTATCGTCAGCTCCGTGACTTCTTGTCGCTACACGCACATTGTGCAGTTTCGAACGCATATAACCGCAATATCGAGAAACTTCCAGAGTTTCCTCGAACGAGTAGGTTTCTGGGCCTGAGTGCTTCAATATACAACTTCTAAAGAGAATCATAGGTATTCCTTACTTTAAATTCCTCAAGAAGGAGAGTCGGGAGAGGGGTAGCGACGTCAGTCGAGCCGACTTTGCTCGCCTACAGCGCGAAGCCCTCGAGAACTACCTCATCGATCTTATTCGTGCGGTGGTAGGCATCTTTTCATGAGCATCTACTTGCCTTCCTGATTCGTGTATAGATGTTTCTCCCCACGTCAAATCGCCTCGCTGGCTTTTTGGAAATCTCCGCGCTCTCTCTCAGCCTCGCCCAATCCGGTGGCGCGCAGTATAAAGCAGGTTGCCTCCGGATTGTCGCCTCTGGCAACAAGGGTACCGGCTTCGGTCGAAAATCGGCTAGTCGTTCGCAGAAGAGGAAACAGAAGTGGTGTGTGATCCGAGAATCATACCTTATCGCAGTTGAGGAGCCCGGTGAACTCCTTGTATGGGATGTCTTCCTGCTCGACGCCAATTTCAAGATCAAGCGACCGACGCGGTATTATCGCCAGGGGCTGAACTTATTGCACGGTGATCCCATCCGTGATAGCCTTTCCGCGAAGCCGGAGCCGACGAGTTCGGCTGTGCGCAGATCTGTCGACAGTCCGAACGCGGAGCGCAAGTCACTCCTCGGTTCGATACGATCGCGTGTGTCGCATATATTGCATCCTTACCGCGATGCGTCACATGCAGTGCCATCCAGCACACCAGATGGCGAACAGGAGCAACATGTCCGATCGGACACGGAGGTAGACTCGCTAGACCCCGACTCGTCTCCACCAACGCCGCTTCTCGATCCATCGACGAACTCGGACCCGCTAAACGAAGATGAAATGAACGCCCCGCATCATCAAGATGAAGTAGCTCAGGGGAAGAAGACACGGCGTACGTCACGTGAGGTGTCGAAGCACACGTTCTACGTCGAGAACTCGCAGATGCGGCTCAAGTTATTTGCCCGAAGTGAGGTATGTGTGCCACTTGTGCTTGCGAGATCTCGCATCGGTACCATCCTGTGGGGGGACCGCTAAGGGGCCGGTTTGGTTTATAGCGTCAGATGTTACAGTGGATAGCAGGTCTCGAGAAGGCCGCGGCGACATCGCATTTTGTTGGGAGTAATCGATTCGACAGTTTTGCTCCGATCCGGATGAACGTCTCGGCGCATTGGCTTGTGGACGGCGTGAGTCCTTTGCCCTGGTGGTGCGACATTCGGTTCATTCTTTCATTCTTTGCAGCGAGACTACTTCTGGAATCTATCACGTGCGATCCAGCTTGCGAAAGATACTATTTATATCCATGATTGGTGGCTCTCGCCTGGTTGGTGTTAGCTAACAACGTCGCGTTGTTGCCGAGGTTGAGCTGATATGGAATAGAGCTTAACTTGCGTAGGCCCGGTTTGCCTAAGTATCGCCTCGACAATTTATTGGAGAAGAAGGCGAAAGATGGCGTCAAGATATTCATCATTCTCTAGTACGTCCATTATTCCCATCATATTGCCGCGCATTGGCTGAGGATGCACAGCCAAGAGGTATCAAGCCGTACAACACCTACAGACAGCAAGTACGGATGTTCATCGTCCTACGGCGAGGTTTCATCATGCTGATTTGATGCAGCTACACCAAACAACAACTGACAACGCTGCACCCAAATATCATGGTCCAGCGCTCGCCATCGCATTTTCCGACTGGCACGTTCTATTGGGCGCACGTAAGTTGAAGTATACTTGCTCGAGACTGAGTTGGGCTCATGTGGCGCTGAAGCATGAGAAGCTGTGCGTCATTGACTCGACAATTGCGTTTATGGGGGGCCTCGACCTCTGCTTTGGGAGGTGTGTTAGTCCTGGCTCATCAGTTGGTTGTGGCTGACTACGCCCAGATGGGATACCCCCCAGCACGCTCTCGTCGATGATCCTGAGGAAGGCGAGGATCCAATTTGGCCAGGTGATACTGAACTCCAACAATCCCAGTACGAACAGGCGCTGATGACATATTAGGGAAAGATTATAGTAACGCCCGGATCATGGACTTCCACACGCTCACAAAGCCTGAAGAGGATATGCACGACCGGACAAGGACTCCGCGTATGCCATGGTAGCGTTTTTTCATGGGGTGTACGGGCTCAAATCAACTTCTAACCCCATTGATACAGGCACGACGTCGGCCTCCAAATTGTTGGCCAGCCGGCTCGAGACCTCGGTCGTCATTTTGTCCAGAGGTGAGGTCGACTAGTCACAAAATTTATACCATGCTCAAACGCTATCAGGTGGAACTACCTACTCAGAATCAAAGTACGTGAAGTGATAATTGCTAGGTTTCAATCAAGCTAAATGCGCTTCTAAGAATCATTCGCGCGTGATGCCCTTCCTCATCCCACCATCCGACTTCAAGCTCGGGGAACTTACGCAGCTTGGTTTGACGGGAACCTGTGAACTTCAAATCTGTCGATCCGCAGGTTCCTGGTCTCTTGGTACGTCGGACACGGTGGAACACTCCATTCAGAACGCTTATCTCAAAGGCATGTACGCTACTCCGCCTATAAGTTCCAGTACGCCTGACCGTCGTATAGCGATTCAACTTTCCGAACATTTTGTCTACATCGAAAACCAGTTCTTCATTACGTCGTATGCATCGTTTTCCTCCCCTATTTGTGCTTGTGGCTTAGCATTAATGTATAAGATAGAACGGCGGTGGATGACGTGCCTATTGGGAACAAGATCGGCGACGCGATTGTCCATCGCATTATTCGCGCACACCGTGAGGGCAAAAAGTGGAAGTGTTGCCTCGTCATACCACTCCTCCCTGGCTTCCCCTTCCCTGTCGATCATGCTGATGCCAGCGCGGCAAGTCTAAATTATATCTATTCTTTACCAGGGCGGCGTGTTAAGCTGACTGTCAGGTCCGAATCATCCTAGAGTGCCAGAACCGCTCGATCAGCCGTGGCCCGAATTCTATTTTCTCGCGTCTGCTCAGAGAGGGTATTGACGTTCGTTTCTTACTTGACTCTAGGTATATATCCACGGGAAGGTCTGTATCGTGGATGACCGTCTCGCCATCATTGGCAGCGCCAACATTAACGAACGATCTCAGCGCGGGGATCGTGATTCAGAGCTTGCCGCCGTGATTCGTGACACTGAGATGGTTGATGGGTATTGACCAATCTCATGATACGGCGATCACATATATCTGACGCGTATTTGCAGAAAAATGGACGGAAAGCCCTTCAAAGTTGGTCGGTTTGCTCATTCTCTCCGTGTTCGTTTGATGCGTGAACACATTGGCATCGATGTCGACTCCCTCGATGACGGGGGTACACGAACACAAAGCCCTGCAGAGGGGGGACACGTGACAAATATATGGGACCCTAGTGCTGAACAGAAGCGTGGGGAGGAATCTGTCACTGAGAAGCGCCACCGTGCAGAGAGAGCCAAAGACAGGGTGCAGGATGTAGTGCACCAGGGTAATATCTGGCATTCTGTGTTTCAATTATCATATTCTGATTAGAACTGCGCAGTCATCCACGGCCTCGGGGACGTCGACCAAGATCTCAGCAAAACCGGGCTTAAGAGGGCGCTGCGGGACCCTGCCCTACAAGGAGGAAGCACTTCGACTCATGACGGCAGAAAACCGCCTTATCCTGTCCACGCTCTGGCCACTCTCGAAGAGAATGTTAAAATAGAACATCAGATACCCACTGGACGCGCAAACGGGATGATCATCGAGGAAAACGTTGAAGGGGAAGAACAGGAAAAGGGGGGAAGTGCCTCAATAGTTGAGAACGGACACTTGCCCGCGGACGCATCTTTGGCGTCGAAAACGTACGGCCAACCTTCCCATGCGCGGATGGGGAAGAACGACAATGATGTGGACGGACAAAAGGCGCAACGAGCGCGCCACTTGATGCGAAAGTATCCGAATGTTAAATTGGGACAATCACTGCGGACAGTTCCGACTCAGAAGCCCAAGTTTGATGCTGATAGTTTCGAAGACCCACTTTGTGACGAGTTCTGGGAGGATATTTGGGTCGCGAGTGCGATGCATAATGTAAGTGTTTATCTTGGCACTAATATTTAAACCAATTAACAAATGTACATTTCAGACCGAGATCTTCCGTCGTGTTTTCCGTGTTGTGCCAGACGACCTCGTCACCACATGGAAGCATTACAAGGATTACGTCGCATATCACGAGCGTTTGCTTAAACCAGTACGCGAGTCGTTCCTGCTCTGATTGTTCACAGTTAAAACTAGTTTTTTTTTTCATTAGCTCGAAGACGATGTCTTGCCTGAGCCCCTGGGGCGAGTGTGTTCTGCAGGGAGGGTGGAGCATACATCAGATGAGCAAGGACCGCAGCAGAAGCCACGGTGCGAGGACGCATCGACGAATCTTCAATCAGTAAAGACCCACGAGGAAACGCCGGCGCATCTGACGAATGGACACCCCCGAGGCTGTACTTTCAAGCACGAGAAGTCCATCACCGAGAAGTCGACTGCTCAGTCAACACGCGAGAAAACAGGAGGCGCGATGCCTACCGAGAAAACCAACGGTTCCGCCTCTCATGACAAGGGAAAGAAGACGAAGGGCGAACCACCGCCTTTCACGAAACAAGAAAGGGAAGAGATGGAGGCGTTGCTGGACGAGTTATGCGGCCATTTAGGTCAGCCCTAGAAGTCCTATCCTAATATTCAGCTGCTCTGCGGGCACTTACTGACACACTTATTATAATTGACAGTCGTCTATCCAACCCGATTCTTGGAAAGCGAAGACGTCGCGAACAACTTTTTGTTCAACACCGACAGAATGCTGCCGCTGCCAATTTACGACTAAACCCATTATTCATCGTGTATAGCATAATTATTCGCATGTCTATTTATTATCACACACGAGATCACGCACGCTTCCACAGATTTGTATAGTATCACAAACCTTCCTTTTCCGATACCCACCAGTCTTAACCACGCTTCTATTCTTACGATGAACAACTAGCTAGTTACGCACGATGCCGACGCCGCCTACTATTCTGAATTGCACAACACTCAGAGTTTGATATCAACTTAACTCGCGGTTTGCTCGGTTCACGTCCTCCGTGATGCAGAAGCTCTACCTTCATCACACATTACGGCGTGCCCATCTTGTTTCTGATCGAGAGAGAGAATCAATCAGTCCCCAGAACTCCCATAGGATTCTCATGCTCCAATACCCGATGGTGGATTCGGTCTCAGTATCGTGCGGGGCTCGTCTTGTCCCATCAGCATCAAAGCTTCTATGGAATAGAATCCCAAAGTCCTCATTGACGTCTAGCTAGCCGCAGGAAACATCCGAGATTGATTATCATACACAGCACGTAGAAACTCTGAATAATTACTCAAAATGATACAGGGGTACGTCTCGAGTCATTGTCGTCCTTGGTTTATGCATGGGGGTTCTCAAGGGCTAGACGAGACGAAGTCGCGATTAGACAAGGGCAGGGTGAAGATGGACGAACGTCAAAACTTACTTATTATCCAAGAAACCAGGGAGGACATCCAGAAGGCTCCAAATCACCATACCCTGTCCACTGCGAACTGTAATCCGAGGCACGCCGGGGTGACTGTGTGCGCGTATGTCCGTGGTTCGCCGAAGGGGAGGACGGTGACTGATTTTGGGCCGTATACGTAGGGCCTGACGCAGCGCCGCCGCTAGTCTTCCCTCCTTTCGGACGCTCACTTCTGAGTCTTTTCCATTGATCCAAAAGTGACGCTGATGACCCTACTGTAAACAAAAGCACAGTCAGCCTAACGCGAACACGCAAAGCAGAGGATAACCGTCAAGCTCACCTGAGTTCGTGCTTTGTTCAGACATGTAACTGTTACTGCGCAAGATTCTACCATTTATTAGGGTTCAATCAAACCCTTATATACAGATAGATGTGTTGTGACTCCCACGCCCCCCCCCCGAGCGGCTGTGCACACCGTAGTCGGGTCCGGGTCCTAGGGTCGGCAGTCCAGTCCAAAGAGGCGCAGTCATGAATTCGGTCCGGATCGATCGAGTCGCGCTTCTCAGGCGGCTCCGGGCCGGTCTCGACTTTTATACAACACCTAGACTGCTACAGACAGGGGCTAGGTTCGTGATGAGAACAGGAGAAGCGAAGGAAGTGCTCCAAGCGAAATCTCTGAGCCGAGGAAAGGCTGTTGGTGTTGGTCACATGAGAGATAGAGACATGAGTCCAGCCATGAATATCCGACGACTGAGGAGAATATCGTTCGAGGCGACTCGGAGGTCGGCTGTGATGGTCGCTCCTTGCGTAACAGTCGCATTGCAACATGCATCTTCTGTCTAATTTCCTGTCCACTAGAGATATTTATTGGAACCCGTGACCCGGAGAGAACTTCAAGTTGAAAGTGGTCCTACGAGCAAAAAGCTAAGCTCCACTGACATCAGCACACTAGCATTGGGCATTGGGTATAGCGAAGAACCATGAGGCTCGGATCATTGATACAAGCTCCGTGCGATCACTTCCCAGTACGCAAGCCGTAATCGACCATGAGGCCAGTATCAATAGGGGCTTCAAACCCTACCGAGCACAAAGTCACAGTGGTAAGCGAAGCTCAACCTGAGATAATAGTAGGTAAGGAAGATCATATGCCCACTTACAAATGCCGAAAGATCATATATGCTTCAGGTGAAATAAGTAGTGTGATAAAAGGTAGAAGTGGGATGCGAAGGACGTGCTGACAGGACCGGGCCGCTGTGCCGAGCGTCGGGGACCATTGCAGGAATCGAATAAAAACGAGGAAACTTGAACGTGTAAAGTACAGTACATCGTGTTCCTATATATAACTACCACAGCCACCCTCTTATTCTTTCTCTGCACCATGCTCCAACAACAGCTGCGCAACTTCGACATGTCCTTCCGATGTAGCCACCTGGAATGGGGTCAAATTGTCTCCTCCCCGCATGTGCGCGTCCGCCCCGTGTCCAAGCAGTACTTGCACAACCCTGAGATGGCCATCTGCCGATGCGTAGTGTAAAGGAGTGTAGTGGTTGCAGCCTTGTGCATTGACGTCAGCCCCGTGCCCCAGGAGAGCTGGGCGATCTTCGCTTGTCCCTTTATCGATGCCAAATGTAGTACCCCATTCTTTAATTGATTTGTGGCATTCACGTCGACGTTGTGCTGTAGAAGCAGATGAATGACGTCAATTCGTCCATGATACGAAGCGTCATGTAAAATAAGTCCGAAGTGCACGTACGCATCTGATCCACGCTCTAGCAACAGCCCCATTACATCCATATGTCCACCGAAATAAGCCGAGCACAGGGAGTTCTCTTGAGTTCGTTGGTTGCATTCACGTCAGCCCCATGAGTAAGTAATACACGTGCAGCATTGAGGTGTCCCTCGTACGATGCTCCATGTAAAGGAGTTCCGTGCCAGTGACGACCACACTCGGCATTGACATCTTCTCCGTGCGTGATGATGAGGTAGTTTGCCACCACGCTGAATCCACATAGCACAGCATAGTACAACGCAGTTGCCTCTGGGTGTGTCGGCCGTTCTTCTTTGAGAGCATCGATGTTTCCTCGGACACGAAGGGAATCAATGTCATGCCGCAAAATATGGTTTGCCTGGGTTGAATTACTTGAATACCTCTTTAATGGGATGGGACCTTGAACGCCACGCCACGCCCTCGTACTTGGCGTGGTCGACCCAATGTTGAGCGGCATAAAATGCCAGAGGAAACGTCTCCAGGCACTTCCTGTCCACTTTTTCGTCCATTTGCAACAGAACTGTGAGGCATGCTCGTGTGAGAATGAGCGGCATCGATGGGAATGTGGTAGTGACGGATGTCTCCAATCTTGGAAGTCCGAAGGCGATCAGAGATTCAGAAGTCAAGTATTCCTTGAGTGAAAAATGAGAGCTGAACAATTTTTAAACACTTGTCCTCGATGACAGTGACTAAAGTGGAATATGTAGAAAGCACGGCATCTTCTGCGTTTTCAGGTCGCTAGCCTTCCTTGAGGTCAGGCCCCGCGTCTTGGCCAAACTCGATTGAGAATAATTCTGCGAGCTCCTCAACACGAAGCGGTCGAATAGCGACGACCGGTGTACAAGTTGTAGAGAACATTCCAAAAATCGTCAGAGTGTCACCGAGTTAGAAGCGAAGTGGTGCCAACAGGCCGCGGATGTTGCGCTTGGAGGCAGTTTGGAGGCATTCTTGAAGTCAAAGTAATAGTACGCGATCAATGCCGACCTGGCTGTACACCTAACCTTGATGTCTTCAATAATAGCAGAGCTAATCAAAAAGTCAATTCTTAACCACTGGCATAGAAGCAGGCGAGAAACTACTCGCCACAAAATGCTTTGCAGCCACGCCTCAGCATATTATGGCGAAAAGAGAAAAGAGAGTATATGCAGTACCTTTCATTGAATACCACCAGACAACTAGCCAAGTGGTTAGTGACACAATAGATTAGAAATCTATTCCCCTTCAGGGGCGTCAGTTCGAAACTGGCTGGTGTT
>WNFI01095758.1_pt1 | contig 14197 bp, 11 predicted proteins | sample 5400471 | NCBI WGS metagenome assembly WNFI01 (sample SAMN13153348, study PRJNA577476) | soil metagenome | isolation source: 100 cm saprolite on Douglas fir-dominated hillslope | place: USA:California | collected 2013-09-17 | reverse complement strand
CTTCAGCAAGATTCTTTGCGTCCTCCGCCCAGCGCAACAGGCCGCGCACGGCCTTGGGCGTCATGCCGTCGGGAAGTTGCAGGCGCGCGTGCCGGATCGCGTCGTAGGTATCGATGAGCGTCACCGAGCGCGAAGGCGCCAATACAGCATCCACCAGGAAGTTAGATCCCGGCAGCCCGGCAATCTGCTGATACTTCTGAAACAAATCCGCCAGCGCTGCGGAACTTCGGGCCTGGAACAAGCGGCGTACCGTGTTGAGAGCAATCCCTCGCTCCGGTTGCAGCATGTTTGCCACCCCGCGCACTGCATCGATTGGCCAACGAGTGGTAAGGTTACCGCGCTGCTCCACAAACAATCCCAGGGCTTCCGCCGCTACAGGTTCTTCGAATTCCGCCGCGAGAGTTGGCTCCAGCTTGGGGTTGATCCGCTGCAAGTCGGCGGCCACAGCGGCATAGGCGTCAGGGGTTACATAGCCCATGGCGCGTACTGACAGCATGCTCTGGGTTGCAGCCTTGGGCGCTGATGGCGCGGCTTGCTGCGGCACGGGTGGCAATGCCATCAACGCCGGCACAATCGGCCCGGGTTCGAGGACAAAAGCGGTTTCATTAGCAAGCGTGCGGACAGTGATAGCCCCATTGGGCTGACGCACAATCGCGTAACCGTTGGCTTCATAGCGAGCAAGGGTCGCTGACAAGTCCGCAGGCGGGTGACTCGGATCAAAACGGTAGACATCGCTGTCGCCCAGACGTATCAGGCCCGGCACGTCTCCGGGTGACGGTAGCGCGTGTATCACACCTTGTCCGGGTTTCCCTGCCAACAGTAGCTTCGCGGTGACAAAACGCGCCGACTTCGAAATCCGAATCAGTTAAGGTCCCGGTTTCAATCGCAAGCCGATAGCGGGCAAGGAGCGCGTCATTTACCCGGACAAGAGAGTCGCCCATGGCTTGGGCCCGAGCTTCGATCGCCGGCTTGGTCACGGCTCGAGCGGCTGCGCCAATCCCGGCAATGATTACGTAGTTTGCTAGATTGCCAATAAGAAACAGACCTATGTCCTGCGGCCACTGTCCCGTCTGCAGGCGGGTCAGCAAGGCGGAAATGGTGGTCAGCGCTGCGATATTGGCCAAGTGGGGTGCGACAAAGGCCAAAAGGGTCTTCCCGCGGCCGAGTGGCGCCGTCAACCCTCCCAGAACGCGGAAGACGCTGAAAAAAGCAACGTTGGAGAGGAACGACTCAGCCGCTCCGCCAAGAGTAACGGGTTTGCCGAAGGCGAGCTTCTCTCCTGCAAGTTGGCCCGCTGTAAACGCGCCAGCCTCTGTCAATAAGACAATCGCGCTGGCAGATTCAGCAGTCCGAACCAGTGCCAGTGTCTCCCCCAGCAAAGCCACGCGCACGATAGCGGCAGCGCCGAATGAGAGCACGGCCGCGACTGCGGTGATCAGCAGGTGCCAGCCGAGGTCTTTCTTGGCCTGCCTCTTTAAATCGTCACCAATTTGTTTGAGGGCGTCCTGTAAGGCTTCGGCGCGATCGATGAATGCCTTTAGTTGATTGCGCTGAAAATATCCTGCGATCTCGGTGCGGATGTCGCTTAATGCTTTCCCTTTTTCTGTTTGAAAACCACGCGAACCTATGTCGGATGCGATGAGGTCAACCTGCATGCGGAGCGCGATGGCATACAGCGTGTACATCCCCACGTGTATGCCAAAGATGCCTATCTGCGTTTCGGCTCTCACAGCTTGAGACAACGCGACGGGATACGTGGGTATTGGAGTACTCTGCGGACCTACGACAACATATACAGAGCTTCGAAAGTTTTCTTCGATTCTCTTGTTCTCAAGTTCTAACTCATCCTGTATGCGATAGAACGTAGCCCAGTCGCCCACAGGCCCGCCCGCTGGGATTTCCTTTGCCTTGCGGAAAAGCTCCGAGATTTCGTAGAAGCGCTTTGCAATTCGCGGCCCCTTGATCGCGGCTACCTTCATGCCGAAATCGACAAAGTAAATGTCCACTCCACGCATTCTTACCGCGAAGTTGTCGTCCTTCAGCACATTCGTGATAACCACAACGTAGTCGTGGCGCAGCTGGAACAGGGCCTTGATTTCGTCACTTTCCGCCGAAGCGGTTCCCAGAAACTGCCGCATCAATTTGGCATTTTCATTGAAAGTGTGGAAACGAGGGCGAACAGCGGTGGCTGCCTGGATCGCTTGGGCCATGCTGACATCAAGCTCCTCCAGGGCGGCCAGATCGAGTCTCGGCAGAGCATCAAGCCGGGAATGCAACTCCTTATGAAAACCAACCACGGCAGCAACGTCAGTATCTCTATATGAATCTTCGTATGGACTGGCCTGAATTATGAGGCTCAGCTCGGTGGTCAGCCGGATCAGAATCTCGACTTCGTCGGCAATCAGCTTGCGGAGAGACTCTTCGCCCAAAGCGCCGCCGGTCCACAGGTTGTGCTTGGCGGCCATTTTCCGCAGTCGTGCAAAGTTGAGCGCCAGTTTCGCCGCTTCGGTCTCGAACTGCGCCGTACAGGATGAGGTCCCAGACTACGTCATTGTTTTTGGCGATGGGGAACAGTTCATTCAAGATATCGAAACGAACGCCCGAGTGAGAGAACGGGATATCCAGGCCAGCACGGAGAATTGCCCGGGCTTTATCCATATCAACCAGTTCGACCAGGAACTTTACGGCCTTCGCCCGTTCGTCCGAACTTTGAGTGCGATCGAGCGAAAGCACTATGTTTCGCAATGCATCCCAGAAGACGTTCTCCTGGCCGGGGGCTATCATCAAACGTGTGCCGGCAGCTTTCTTCCGTGCAGTCTTCTTGATTGGAGAAGTGGCGGGCTGAGAGATTCCCGGTTTGTACTGCGCCAACAGGAAGTGCGGAGCTACTCCGGGCAGATCCCCGCTACTGGATCCTCTTTCGATCGCCTGTCGTACGATTTGCTCGATTCTTGATTGTGAATCGCGACTGAGGTAATCACCTTTGAAAGCCACGGTGGGTTGATTCAGAAGTGCAGGTCCGGCCTCAGCGTGGAGGTGGGACACGAGAATCTCACGGGCGAACCGAAGGCGCGACCGCACCCCGGAAGTGACTGCATCACTCAGGGAGTCCAGGTCGGCGTCTGCCAGTTGACCTGAGATTCGAATACGCAGCGGAAAGATGCAGTTGACCTGGCGCATGGGCGCCCTCAGGCCAGGCGTCGGTTGATAGCATCATGGAGATCTTCGAAAATTCCGGCTTGGAGGGTCTCCCGATCCTGCGGCGTTAGGCTTCCGGCGACAACGACCTCCACGGGAAAATAGTAGTTCACTACTTCCCCGCTGGCCCAAACCTGGGGAACAGGGGATGGCAACCAGGATTCGGTGTTTTCAATTCCGGCGGCACTCGTATTGTTGTCGAGCGTTTCGTCGTTTTCATTCATAGATGTCACCTGGCAAGAATGAATCACCACTATTTGAATACGTACCGGACGCTGCCAAGCAGCGTGGAGTATCGGGCATTGCCGCCGGTGACGAAGACATTGTGGAACGTGTATGTGCCTTCGATGGCAAAGCGGTGTTTCAGCCAGTATTGCAAACCCACGCCCGTGTTCACTCCAGCGTAGTTGTTCCCGCCGCTGGCGAAGTACCCGCCAACTCCAAAGAAGGCGAACGGACGCAGAGTGCCGGAGCCAAATGTCACCTTACCCCGTTCGGACAGGTTCACGAAGTGAGTGTCGCCGAGACCGGACCGGAAGTGGTCAAATCCGACGTAAGTTTCCAGTGAAACGCCGTGGGGCAAGCGGTACTCGAGATCCCCGCCAAGGCTGACGGACGGAGAGAATGCGCTGAGGCTGCCGTGTGGGATGGTTACCCCCAGATGGAAGCTCACTGCCCATTTGTTTCCGCCTGGACCTGGCCCGGGGCCACCACCGGGGATCGCATGCAAAGGAACACTGAGGACCGGCTGGCCTAGAATAACCACGCTGATATTCGGGTCCGAGCCCACCGAAGGCAAGCTGTAGGTAATTTGATAGGAACCGTTCAGTTTGTCATCGAGTGGTGTTTGGACACTTCCCATGGAAGAAGTAATCTGCATGTCTTTTTCGTACCCGGGGCCAAGGAAATTGCCAAAGGAGTCATGCGGCGTAGCGCCCAGAGTGACTAACACCGTTCCGTTGGGCTGGGCTACGGAGGAAATCACTTGCAGGTTCGTCTGATTCGGATCTGGTTTTGACCTCACGAATTCCGTCACGCGGTAGGCGCGTTGAAAGTCTCCAGCTTTCGCCGAGGTACCAAGAATTCTTACGGAAAAATAGTAGTGACCTTCCTTGGTAGTATCCTTGAACAAACCACTGTAAATGCCGTCATTCGCCGTTGTATCTCCGTTACTGCTGTTGCCGTTGTCCGACAGACTGAGAGTGGGAAGAGATTGGTCTGCGAATAAACCAACGTTTGCGGCATTGGCTAGAAGAGCGTCAAGCTTTGCCTGTCCTTTTGTCGATGCGGGATCACCAGGGTTCGAAACAATGGTCGCGGATGTAGTAGAGAGAAAATTCCCCTGGCTGTTTAGCGCCTGCAAATGGTAGGTCACTTGCTGACTGAATAACTTCGATCCATCCAATTCGATTTGCCATATGCCTTTTTGTCCGACCGGGAGTCCACGCCTGAAGAGCGGCAAGGGAATCACTGTGAAGCTGTGATTCGATGCGAAGGTGGTGCGGCCGGTCAAATCAACGAGGGATCCATCTGGAGATCGCAAGCGGAGAACTAGAGAATCTTCTCCTCCCTCAAAGATGACACCAGACCAAGACAAAGCGATCATGGTTTTCGCATCGCTGGCATTGCCAAGATATTTCTCGATCGCTGTGGCTCCGCGGGCAACCGTCCCTGTCGTATCGGAGACCAACTCCATCTTGTCAGTTGGCAGAATGATGGAGAGTGATTGTGCAAAGAAAGTCTCCAGGTCAGCCGTGGCAAGGGTTTGATCACTGTCGCGGATGTGGGCATTGAGGCTATGGCAAGCAGCATCGGCAATTTGTTGTTGCAAATGAAAGCCCGCCGCGGTCAATCGGCCAGCAGTCACAGGACAAATGTGGATATCGGTGGGATTGTTGCTTGCGGGATAGTTCGAAAAGCTGGTGCCGGAAATGTCCGACACCTGGATTTGGGAGCCGCTGAACCCAACCAGAGGTGGCGTATTTTGTTCCCCATCGGAGAAAAGCAGAATTTCCTTGTTCTGGTTTCCAGCCATATCAGCCGCAAATCCGCAGGAGTTTGCTGAAATCAGTCCAGCTCCAATAGAGGTTGAATTCGTCGGACCTAGGGCTGCGACCTGAGTTGCAATCGAGTTGACATTACCCGCGTTGGCCGCCTTAAGGCTTGTGCCGCTGCACGAGCTGGGATCTGGCGTGGCTGTTGTGCTGAAAGTAGATAGCCCTAGTTTGTCGCCTGAAATCGCGAAGGAATTCAAGGTACCAAAAAAGGTTTGTGCAGAATCCTTAAGCACTTTCATCCTCGTGACTGCGCCGCTTGGAACAGCCGGCCACCCCATACTTCCCGATATGTCGAATACCAGTCCGATGCTAACGGGAGGAGGTGTAGTCGAGTTGGAAGTCTGAAACGTGAGCGTGCAAGAAGACGACCCGCAAGACACCTGGGTAACGCTGCTTCCCGCTTCGTTCCCTAATGCCTGGGTGACGGTCTCTTGGATGCTCGCGCCATTGCTGAATGAACCGTTATAAAAGATCTCGACGGTATCAGCGCACGGATAATTGCTCGGGTGAGGAGCCACTGGAGAAACACAAGTGTTGCCTCGGCCAAACGCATCCAGAACAACATAGGAGCACGCGTTTGCAGCCGGAGTGGAGCCAACCGAACATGGGTTGGCGGCCGCCGACACTGTCACCACTGCTACTGGTCCTAGAGACACAAATGCACCGGTATTGTCATAGTGTCCCAGCGGGAAGCATGCATTTGTGGGATTGCCGCCTCCATCGACACAATTGAAATGGTAGAGCAAGCCGCGTCTGCCCTTGTCCACTGGGACGTTTGGCTGAGTGTCCAAGGGGCGAGAATTCCCACTTACGTCCGGAAAGAGAGTCTGGGCTCGGCTTTCTGCTGCCATGGATAGCAGGCAAAGAATAAAAGCCGACATCATACAAATTGCGTATTTTGTTGTTACCCTTGTTTTCATATTGTCTCTCACTTCGAGCGTTGCAGTCACTCAGGATTGCGTCGCCAGGGTCATAAGACGAAACGAAAAAGTGGCCGGCGTTGCACCAAGATTAAAAAACTCTACGGTCACCTTAATCTTGTTTCCTGGGAGAGTTCGATACAACAATGTGTATTGCCGCAAGTAGTGTGGGGGGCTGCGCGCTGAGGAAATTCAACCGTTGAATGTTCTGAATGGCCGTATTGGTAGCGCCAAAGGTGGTGCTGATCTTATCCAGTTCGGCCTCTAGGCCGTGGAATTCCTGGTTGAAGCCTTTTTCGCCGCCGGCTTGGACGACGTCTTCGTTGTCAACCCAATCGTTGTGAGCGTAGGTGCGTGTGTACGTTATGTCAGCCACGGTATCGCCTCGTGAGGTTCTTCTTCTGAATGGTGCATTTCGAGCGCATTTCGTTTCCTCATATTCGAAAATCGGGATAGGTGTAGCCAGGGAAGGCATTCAAGAGATTTTCACGAACCTCGACGACGTGTTCACGAATTTGCCGCGTCACGATTTCCACACCGATGGGATGGAAATAGTTCAGGATGTTCATTAGCAAGTCGTACTGACTCTTGGGGATGATGGTGGCAGGAACGTTTAAAGTGTCATTGAGCCTGATCTCAAAAGTGTAAGGGTTTACGCTCTTCGGATCGACCTCGAGATAGCTCAAGCTAAGTTGGACGATTCCAGTCCGAGTGGGCGTGAAGTTCACCGTATGCCTGAGGACGAAATCGACGGAACCTTGCCCATTGCCGATCTGAGAAATGCTCCAGTTGTACGATCCACCGGGGGGAAGCGTGGTGAAGCGAGCTTGAAGGGCGACAGGTACTCCCACTAACAGTTCCTGAGCAATTGCCGAAAGATCCGCGGCTTTCGCGATTTGAATCTTCTCTCCGTCGGCGACCGAGCAATAAATCTGAGCTCCCTGCCTCGATACAAAATCAAATCCTGCCTGGTGTGCCAGGGCGCCTAACAAGCCAGGATCGACCGCGGGGTGAGTCAGGCGGATGGCTCGTCCCAGCTTGAAGAATGCATTGTCGCTAGGATCAAACGCCTTCAACACCTGCAAAGTGGCAGCATTGGCACCCAGAAAAGCCGCCAAACGCGACAAGGGTGTTTCCAGCACAATCTGCATGCGCTTGTTGTTCGGATCGGCGCCATAGTTAAGTGCGAAGGTGGGAGTAACCAGATAGATTGGATTCAGAGTACCAGTCGACTTCCCCACAGCACTGGTTTCCGGTGCTGAAGTGTTGCCGTCACCCGTAATGCTGGAGTTGTCCGAAAGCGCGCTAATGGTGAAGTTGAATTCTTTGGTACCAGTCACTGTCGTGCAACTGCTCCGGAACCGCACGGAATTATGACCCAACGCTAGAGTCCGGCGACGGGCAACTTATCCTGCGCCACATGTAGATTAAACTTGAGGCCGACGAATGCGTCGGAGCCGTCTCCGGGAATTTCAGCCGCGGGCCGCGGCTCGACCATGATTCGCAGGCTCTCGCCTGCGGCGACTGACGCGTAAACTTCCCTGCCCGTATTGCTTACATAATCGAACCCCGCACGATACGCAAAGGCGGCAAGTTGATCGAGCGCCAGCGTCTGATGGGCTAAGCGCAGGGCCCGGCCAATGCTGTGGAGTCCCGTATCACTTGGATCGTAACTCTTTTTGACCTGCAGATTGCCCGGAATCGCGGGGTTCGCGGTGGAGAGCAACTGAAGAAGACTATCGATCGCGTTTGCTGTAACCGTCTGCATTCTCCTGTTGTTTTCGAGGCCACCGTAGTCGACCGCGGGGTTGTCATGTCGCAATAGATAGATATCCCGAAAAGCGGAATCGTCTGCGGCAACTCCGCTGGCATTGGCTTCCTTCTCCAGAGTGTCTCCATCGCTGGCGATGCTTTGACCTGCCGCAATTTTGCCGGGTATAACTCTGACCAGAGCACCCGCCGTCGCGCCCGGCTTAGTGTTTTCGGTCAAAACGAATGAGCTTTGCTGGCCATTGATCTTGATTTGGCTGTTGATGGTATTGAGGAGATCGATGGGGTTCGGGACTTGCCAACGGCGAAAGATCCCGAGCCGTTGGCGGTAGCTTTCATCGCCTTCACCCAAGACGGGATCAAAATCGGGGCGCGCGATCTTGGAAAACCGTACTTCGTCCACGACCCCGGCCAACTGTTGCCCGTCGGTTGTGCTCCGCCCGATCCGGATAGCTACGGCGTTTGTAAGAGCTGTCATTGCGGTGATATCCGCGAAGGCCGTTTCCTTGCCGTCAACCAGCAACCGTGCGCGCTGGCTGGCGCGGTCAATGACCCCTGCCAAATGATGAAATTGGCCGTCGGTGATGCTGATATCAGCAAAGACGTCCAATTTCCCCACACCATCTGTGACCGTCCACCGGAGATTACCGGCAATGCCGCGAAGAAAAGTTCCAACCATCAGCGACCAACCTGGCGTCGGCAGGGAACCTGACTTGTCCAAGGTTCCCTTGCCGACGATCAGGGCCGGATCCGAAGGGTTCGTCGAGTCGGCCTGAATAAAGGCCTCCACAGTGAAGCTCTGGTTGGCGGATAGAGAGAAATCCGCGTGATCCGGAATTTCGATGGCGCCTGCTGGGCCGAAATGAAATCCTTTGCCGAACTTACCGCTCACGCCACTCTGCGCTGCCAGATTCACTCCCGCATGTCCGGTCAGCCCAAATCGACTCGTGTCGTCCTTGACCGCACCGCCATTCGGCACAATTTCATCCAGGTGATAAAGCGCAATCGTATCTGCATCGAACGAATGCGGTCGGAGCGGGAAGCGAGGAACCCGCAGGTCTGTTCCGAGTGCGTCTAAGCTGGCATCGTGAGCGAAGGCCACGTGTCGCTGAAGTTGAACATCTCTGATCGTGTTGCGTATCAGATCCTTTTCCCATCCAATCACCCAGGTCAGTTTCGCGATGTTGCCGAGCAGCCCTACGATTCCAAAGTTCTGCGCGCCCTGGCCCGCCAGCGGCACAGGAGCTTGGTGAAATCGAGTAAGCCGCAGAGTAGCGTCCGCGGCGTCAGGGAGGGGTATGGCAAATGAAGTTCCTGCAGGTGCGCCACCTGGCAAGTTCACAAGACACGAAGCTTCAACAGCCTGAAACTGAAAGCGGATTTCAAGTTGTAATCCCGGCCGGGGAATACCAGTTTTGAGATAAACGACATATTGAGGCTTTGCAGGTAGCGACTTATACCGGGCCTGGTACTCGCTAAAGTTATAGGGAGAAACCACTGTGAACCCGCCGGCATCTGCCAGCAGCGGTATCACCAGAGTCTCACCCCCGCGACGATAGGGCTGAGTCAGTAGCCCCGCCATCGTTTGTGCACTGAGCGCAGTCATCGGTCGCTCACCTGGATATCGATGAGTCCGGAGTCGACCTGAAAGACGGCAATCTCATTCGGTTTCAGATCTAGGTTTTCGCCGACTGCTACTTCGATCACTTCCTCCTGGAAAAAGAGAGAGCGCCCGAAACTAACGCGTGAAAGAAGTGGCGGACAGCGCCGGAGATGCAGTTGCTGAACATCAACGACCCCGGGAACCGACATGCAATCACACTGAGCCTGAGAGAAAAGAACTGCGTTTCCGAGGCCTAGAGCTGAGATGCGTTGGCTAAGTTTGTCTTTGATCGAAGCAAGAATACCGTTCTTGTCGTGCCCGGACTTAATGATGATTTGAGCCCGAACGCCGATCACCACATTGTTGGCCCTAAGGATGTTTGGGAAAATGGATACCGGGCGAACCTGTGCAATCGCGTTTTGGACGGCATCTCTTACTCCCGTAAGTCCGGGCTGACTTTCCCAAACGTACCCTGGTTCGATGGCGACCAAAATATTGAAGTAATAGGGCGTCCCAAGCAGCCGCTGTGTGCCAAACCGCCGTTGGCTGAATGCAAATAGCTGGAAAATGCTGAGCGACACATCGGCGCCGCCCAAGGGGTCAAACAACCGGCAATCGCGCACGCCATCCACACCAGTAACCGCGCTACGCACCGCGTCCAGTGTCCAGATAGTGCGTGGATAGCCGATCAAGAGGCGGCGGTAGGAAGCGTCGTCCTCGACTTGATCGCCGCCCGTGGTCGGAGCGGCGTTAGCAACCTGAACTGTCGCCGTTCCAAGATTTAGGTTCTGTGCCGCAAATTGCGCATTGATTTTGTTGATGGCGTTAACGGCCACGTTGCCTTGCAGGCCGCGCTCCAGTGCTTGCACTGAGACTGTCGCTTGCTTGCTCTTGTCGGAAAGGGCCACCAAGTCCAAAGTACGGAAACGTTGTGCGGGCGGATCCGTCTCCAACAACGTCCCTAATGGAAGGTAGTACGTCCGCCCTGGGGCAGGATTTCCAAGAGTAAACCTGACAGCGCCGCTTGCTGTCAAAAAGCGACGCTGGATTCCGGTGTCCGAACCCAAGAGATCGAGAGCATCACCGGAGGCCGTCGAAATGAAATTGCTGTAATACTGTTGCTCCATGCCCTTCCACACTTCAAGGTCTTCGTAGGAAGAAAGATCAAGCAGTTTTCGCAGCGCACTAGTCGAGCGCAGATCCACATCCGAACCGAACATCTGGCGGGCGCGATCCGCCTTGTCTCCCAGAATCGTTTGGAAGGGCTTGATGATGAATCCTGCTTTGGTAACGCCAAAATCAGCCATAGCTAAAGTCCTGGGCCTTGTAGGCTCACTGCCACATCGGTATCCGAAACCGTGCGAAGAACCACAATTGCTTGCCAGCTCCGGAAATTTCTGCGCGTTCTGGCTCGATCCGCCGGGTCGCTTTGCGGACTGAGGTCATAAAAGTGCGGGTCATCGTCGAATACAACCTCTTTCACTTCGCGAATCCGGTTGTCCGTGCTCACGCTCTTTACGATATTCAGCCGGATCACGTCTTGGATTGCTTGTGGCGGTTGCGAACTGCTCAGCGCGTTTAGAAGATCGAAGCCGTAGATCACATTGAAGATGTCGCTCGCGAAAGGTGTGCCGATCATCACGTGGAGTCCCTGCAAGAGTTCGTCTCGGCCTACTACCATGGTGAAGTCTCCATTTGCCAACTGCAGGTCGCCATCAATCAGCGCTAAAGTCCTGCCAAACGGGTCGGGATTGGTGGTCGGGGCCATTTCAGATCACTTTCAATGCCGTTTGCCCTGCACTAACGACGCTCCACGTCGCCGAAGGATCGTTGGGATTCGTTGCGGGCCCGGAAGCGTTGTCAAGCAGCGCCCCCATCCCATCCACGGTAAGCTTGGTGGAAACACCGGAGGGATCTGCCGCCAAAGTTGCGGCACAGAACGTGGGAGGCGGAGGCGGCCCCGGGGTGAAACCCGGACAGGGTACAACAACGTTTGGACCGCCGGGCGCGAACGAGACTCCTGCTTCCATGCCGGACGTGATCACCGGGTTGCCGCTCACCGTCAACTTGGAGCTACCTTGACTCAGCTTGCACGTTCCTTTGTGATTGCACTGAATTATCGCTCCAGCAACTACGACAAAAGCCATAGTTCTCTCCTCAGGAAATTTCGACTGCGGATCCGCCAACTTTCATCGTGACCCCGCCCGTCGCGGTCATGGAGATATCGCCTCCGCTGGCGATTGTGATTTTTCCTTTACCTCCATCGGCATCAGCAACAATCTCCATGGATCCATCTGCGGCTATATGAATCTTGGCTTTCTTATGTTCGATCAGAAATTCATCGGCCGCGCCTTCCGTCGGCCGCGTTCCTAATGTCTGCATCTTGCCAACAGTGATCTTGAGCCCGCTGACTTCGATGACTCGCAAACCGCTCATGGCTGTTAAGTCGTTCGTAATCTTAGTGTCGTCCGGCGGCGGAATCGGTGGGTCGCTATCCGACGTGAATACCGGCAGACTCAGCCACCAATCGCCTTTCTTGTTAGCCGGAGCATCGAAAGCAGGATGATCAGACCAGATGAATCCGGTAACCATGGCGTCATCTTGGAGGCTTAGATTGTGGCTGAGCACCGCTTTCATACCTGGATAGACCGGCACAACGAGTCCGCATTTGTGCCAGGCGAACGGCGAAACCATTGGCTTGTCCTTCAGAACCTGACTGTCGTCGTTCTGCACCGCCGCATGGATGCTCGGTTGCTTCTCTTCGGTCTCATAGACCTGCCCATAGTAAACATCGGCATTATTTTTCTTTGGCGCTGTGGGATCGCTTGCCGCTCCACTCGCGCCCGCGGTATACGACTTGACCTGGCCGACTTCGATCGATGGACTCTGCTTTCGATGCGCTGATGCAACCTGACCCAAGCCCTCGACGATGGTGTCCGCAGTCGCCTTCTTGGTGTGTTCCTCGCGGCGCTTGGCATTGTCATCGCTAATCACTTTGGTGGCCACACCCTCACAGGTGTAACCGCCGGTGGTGTTGAACACGTGCTTTACTGACTGGATGCGGTATTCACCATTCGGCTCGAAGCTGTCCAATCCCACGGAGACCTTTTGTGCCGGCCGCAATTTTGGATCACCCACAACTGCAAAATTGAATCCTTCCGCTGTTGTAGATTTCAACAAGACGCTCACGGTTGGATCTGTCTGATCCGGAATCGTTTTCTTGAAGGGCTCAAACTTGCCGAGATTGATTCCCGGTACGAATTTATCGGGAGAGTAATCATCGTCGACGATAGGTTTCCCGATTCGAATCTGTTTGTCGCACACCAGCATCTCAGCTTTGGCACCGGTCGCCAGATCGTTTAGTCCATCCATCAAATGGGGACCGTGGGGGGTGAGAATCGCCACTTTCGAGTGTTTGCTATCTGGGGCGGGTGGCAGCTTGACTAGGGCGGGAGTCGTGAATTCTCCCCCTTTGATCCCTTTCTTCTTGGCATCATTCAAGAGTTGCTGAATTGCCGCATCCACTGAGATAGAGGGAGGACTAAACGTCGATGCATAGCGCGTTTGTTTCAGAGCGTGGGCTGCGGTTTCCAACTGGGCAAGCGTGTCAAAATATCCGAGCGAGATCGTGACACGCTTGCCCAGCTCGTTCAGAGCGCTCTTCGTATCGCTGCCTCCGGCTGGGATGGAGGGTAGCAACGCCAGTGTGTCGGCCTTTGCCTGTGGCAGATCGAAGAGTTGAATGTTGAAGGAGCATCCGTCGGCCCCTCGATTCATCGAGACGGTGATCGATGCGTCGAGCGTGAAGTCACCTTGAGTAATGTCGTTGGATACTTTTAAGCCGAGGTCCTGGAAATCGGCGAGATATTTGATAATTACGCCCATCGCGGTGCGATACCTCCCAGCACCAGGGAGCCAAACTCACCCTGTCCATTCAGATTCTGGCGCGCAACTGTCTGCTGCGGGAAAAAGAGCGCAATGCTTTCAGCTTCGTATTCCAGCTCGGGAATCAGTTTGCGGAGGAAGATTGTGCTTCGCGTGTTGTCGGTATTCTCTCGGTCCACGCGGGCCACGAGAAATGCGGTTTCCGTGGGTAGTTGGACGAGATTCATTCCCGGATCTGCCAGGAGAGAGGCGTCAATGTCCACATACAATGTGAAAATGTACGTCACACTATTGAAGGCGAACGAGAATGCCTGCGGAAATCCTCTCGTTGTGTCGATCGGCAGCGCGGTGTAAGCGCGCCCCGATGGGGCTGATGATAGATCCATAAAATCTTCCCTGTTCGCTTTTTCCTCTTCGTTAAATGAATGCCGACCCCACCCCAGCGACCACATCAAGGGCTGCTCCCAGCAACCCCCCTAGCTTTGTCCGCGGGACATTCACCAGGCTGATGGATACTTTCAGCGTGTTTCGGTTAGTGTTGTCTTGCGTGAATTTCAATGAAGTGATTTGCATGTCCAGATGGACTCCCAGCCGCGCTACCACCGGTATTCCCGCGAATTGCAAGAGCTTCGAGGTTGCCGCGGCGAGAAGACGGTTGGTCAGCGCCAGAGCCTCCAGCGCCGGCCGCAGTGCACGCTGCTCTCCGATCAGCTGCGCCTCGATGGTGATGGTCTTCGCGGTGGGCGTCAGCATTTGGGCGATAG
>WNFI01004993.1_pt1 | contig 14197 bp, 11 predicted proteins | sample 5400471 | NCBI WGS metagenome assembly WNFI01 (sample SAMN13153348, study PRJNA577476) | soil metagenome | isolation source: 100 cm saprolite on Douglas fir-dominated hillslope | place: USA:California | collected 2013-09-17 | reverse complement strand
TGATTCACGAAAAACCAACCAAAGCTGTTCTACTTTTGCCCTTTATTCTTCCCAGAATCAACAACTTTTGTCTGCTGACTATTTATGAGATGGGTTCTAGCTATTTTGATCGGCTTGAGCCTGGCATGTTCCGTCTCGATGCCCGGCAGCGCGTCTCTGACGATCCGTTTATCCACGGTGCGGAGATCCAGATACAACTACCTGGTATTCCGGTAAATTCAGCACCGTTTCATGGCTTTTGCCGGGATCTTAATCTCTGGCCTGGACATTTTGAATCCTTGGGTAGTTCGGCTACCGACACCGTGGATATCCGCGAACGCATTGTGCTCGAACGTGTTCGCTTGGTCATTACTGCCAGTGATAATGATAGGGACGATAGCATTTCAGGAGTTATCGTCAAGAATCCCTTCTACGGCAAGCGAGTTAAATTCAAAGAAGACCAGTCCAACGCATTGAACTTCCTGGGACAGGAAGAATTGATCTTCTGTGCCTTGTTAGATTGGCTCCCAGCCAACTGTCAGCCAGGCCCACTCGTTCTCAAACGCATTGATGCGACCTGGGTGGGCCACGCACCGGTTCTTCGGCCGGCATGCACATGGGAAAGTGTCATTGAGCCTCAGTCCAAGGGCGCCGGCAAAGAATCGCGCAATGAAAAATTCGAACGGACGGCAGCGAGGATATTGAAAAGCATCGAGGTTGCAGACAAATTCTTAGGTCGTGACCCGAACGAACGGGCAAAGACCGAAATACGAAAGAAAAAAAAGAGGACGTGAGATTAGAAGGCAACTCTCACCTAATAGTTCATATTAAAATTCAAGAGGTTCCAGTGGATTGAGAACCACACAAAAGCAACGCAGGCCACCAGCACTAGGAAATTCCACACCTTGGCCCACCATCCAAAATTGTTGTCTTTCCAGGAGCGAACGCAGCCCATCAAGACCAGCACAGTCCCCAACGCGCCCAATACGCCCACACCCTGGATGACCTGAAACTTGAGATCGTACTTTGTGCTGAACGCACTGGTGCTCTCACCCGTCAACGTCAGGTAGAAGGTAAGCAGAAAAATGATGTTCACGGCGCAAACAATTCTCACCCAGAAACGCAAGCGCATGTGGCGAGGATCCAGTTCCAGGCGATGGTGATAGTGGCTACGGACCACGGCTGCCACCGGCCAGAAGAGAAACGTCAGTCCCATGATGAGCAAAACTCCGAGAATCAGGATCTGGTTGAAGTCGCCGCCGGCGAAGAACGAGACTCGCTGGTACACCACCGCAGGAAAGCTTGGCACGAGTTGCATTTGGCCGTGCTCGTCACGCCGAAACGCCAGGAGATCATGGCCGTTGACCGAACGGTAAACCAGCGGCCCAATCTCTTGCCACTTTTTTATCTCGCCGCTGAAGTCCTTGAAAGGCTCCACCTTGATGGTGCCATCCACATCCGGCGTGACTTCAACGCCGTCGTCCAACGCGCTTACTTTTAGAAAGGTGCTTTCGGAACGCCGACTGGTCAAATACTCCCCGGCAACGGAACGAGCGTCCGTTTCGGCGCTGGCCAACTTGTCCGCGACCGGAACGGCGTACGGGAAGTAGCGGTCAAGAAAGTGGTTCCACAACGCCGTTCGTGGGCTGATCTCATGCTTGCCGCCGCTGTTGTAAGAAACCAAGAAACCCACGCCGCTATCAAGCACAAGATGTAGATCGCTGTGGAAGTAAATAGTATCTCCGCCGTGGCCTATGATGCGGTGCCCATTGCGCGATTCCTCATAAAATCCTAGGCACATGCCGTTCAACGCCGGGACCAGACCGAGTTGGCGTGAGTGCATCAGCTGCGCTGTATCGACCCGGAGAATCTGGTTGTTCTCGAACTTTCCATCCTGAAGGTGGGCGATCATGAAACGGGCAAGATCGGCGGCCGTCGCGGAAAGCCCGCCCGCGGGAGACTCTTCAATGATCTCAAACGGCTTGGGCTTGGCCGATCCAACGGTATAACCGCTGGACATAAGCGGCTTCAATTCGGGGGGCAGCGGTTGAGCAAAAGTCGACCGCGTCATGCCGAGAGGCTTGAAGATGTTCGCCGCGACATAATCATTGAACGGCTGGCCGGAGACGCGTTCCACAATGTATCCCGCCAGAGCAGCGCCATAGTTGGAATAGGCCGGCGTTGTTCCAGGAGGAAAGATGCGTTCAGGCACATAGCGGGCCAAGTGGTCGTGGAGAGTCGCTACTGGAGTGCCTTCCTCATTGATAAGGTCTTTGATCTGCTCCTCAAACCCAGGAGTGTGGGTCAAAAGGTTGCGGAGCGTGATGGGCTTGGAATACTTGGTTGGAATTTTGAAATCCAGATAGTCATTGACGTCGCGGTCCAGGTCAAGCTTGCCCTGTTCCACCAGTTGCATCACCGCGGTCCAGGTGAACAGCTTGGAAATCGAGCCGGGACGGAAGAGCGTCGCTTCGACGGAGACCGGAGTTTTCTTGTCCGCGTCACTGTAGCCATAACCTTTGGCAAAAAAAATCTTGCCATCCTTCACCACCAGCACAACCGCACCCGCGATGTTCTCACGCTCAAGCTGCATGGGCACAAAGCCATCCAGAAAGGCTTGAACGTCCGCCACCGTCATCTCATGGGGCGCTTCGCTTGTCTTGGATTCACCGGCGGCAGGCTGCGGAGACGGAATAGGCGTTGCCTTACGGCGCTGCGCCATTGCTCCGGCGCCACAGAGCAGTGCAAACAAAAGAACTCCCAGCCGAGCCACCGATTGTTTCATGCAGATCAGACACCTCCTTTGTTGTGTTGGTCTTGAAGAACCGAAAAAGCATACCACGCGGCCCCGTAAATCAAGGGTTTTCATAAGGGTTTTCTAACAGAGCAACGATTATGTGAGATAGATACTCCGGTGTGTCTTTGTGAGCTGTAGATTGGGGAAATCAGTTTAGACTCGAGTCTGCACTATTTTCTGATAGGCCAACGCACGACGTTGTGGTCGTCGATTCGCGCCGCAGAAATCAACTGACTCTTTTCATGCAACAGAGGCGTTTTCTTGAACAAAGCCAAAGTACTCCTTCTCGATGATGACCCGATGATCGTCATGGCGCTGGCTGAGTTTCTGCGGTTAGAAGGGTATGCCACTGTGCAGGCCGCGAACTTGAAATCGGGATATGAGGCTGTGGAAGCGGATGCTCCAGACCTTGCCATCGTTGATTTCGATCTGCCAGATGGCGACGCGCTCGAGTTTCTTGCTGGCCTCAAGCGAATGAACGTGACCACAAAGTGCATCGTGCTTACGGGTCACGGCAGCATTGATCTGGCGGTAAAGGCCATCAAAGAAGGCGCAGACCAGTTCTTGACTAAGCCGGTAATGTTCTCTGCTCTCCTTTCCGCGGTGCAGAACTGCGTGCAAAACCAGCAGAACCAGCGCAAACAGCTTGCGCGCAAAATGGTCCACCCGCGTTACGACAAAGACCCATTCCAGGGGACCAGCGACGCTATCCAGCGTCTGGCCCAGGAAGCACGTAAAATCGTCCAGACGGAAAGGCCGATCTTGATTCAAGGAGAGACCGGCACCGGTAAGGGCGTGCTGGCCGGCTGGATCCACAAGAATGGACCTCGCGCCGAAGAAGTCCTGATCGACGTAAACTGCGCTGGTCTGTCGAAAGAACTGCTGGAATCAGAATTATTCGGTTATGAGAAGGGTGCTTTCACCAGTGCGTCGGGCAGCAAGCAGGGACTGGTGGAAGTAGCGCATCGGGGCATATTATTCCTTGACGAGCTGGGAGAGATGGACCTGATGGTCCAGCCTAAGCTGCTGAAGGTGCTGGAAGACAACCGTTTCCGCAGGCTAGGCGACACGCGCGAGCGTTTGGTCGATATCCAGATCATTGCCGCCACCAACCGCAATCTGATGCAGTCCGTGCGAGACATGAAGTTCCGCGAAGACTTGTATTTCCGCATCAGCACGTTTCACTTGCGTATCCCGCCTTTGCGTGAGCGTCCGGAAGACATCCCCATCCTCGCCAACTCGCTCTTGCACAACCTGGCAAACGACCTGGCCCGGGAGCAACTGGAATTGAGCAGCGGAGCAGAAGCGCGGCTGAAGAGTTATTCATGGCCGGGCAATATACGCGAACTGCGCAACGTGCTGGAACGCGTGGCCCTTACCTGCGAGTCCCGTGTCATTGAGGCGCAAGACCTTGTTCTGGCACAGCGTACAACCATCATTGCCCAGCCCGATCCAGAGTCCGCAGTGACGCTGGCTGAGCTTGAGCGGCAGTATATTAGCCGGATTCTCCAGGAAGAAGAAGGGAAGGTGGCCCCGGCCGCGATTCGCCTGGGTATTCCACGTAGCACGCTATATCAAAAGATCAAAATCTACGGCATCCCAACCGAGACAACCCAATAGGCCATCGCGTTAGTTCGGCGTCAAGCGCGAGCCAGTGGCCGTATTGACTGCTGGAGGCTTGAGTTCAACTGGCCATGGTTCTTTCCCACCCTGGTTCCCTGAGGCAAGGTTCGCTGAGATACCGGAAGCCCCGAGGTCCTTGGCGATGCCATTCCGCATCAGCAGTGCCAGCTCAACCCGGTTCCAGACACCCATTTTTTTGAAAATGCGTGAGAGTTCGTTACGTACACTCTGTTCTTTGATCTTGAGTCTGCGCGCGATCTCCCGGTTGGGATAAGCCTGCGCAACCAGTTCCGCAATGCGCTTCTGCGCCGGGCTTAGGTTGTATAGGTCGAGCGTGTGGGGTTCCGCATCACTCCGCGCGTCGTCCATTGTATTCAGGGCCTGTACCAGCCGTGTCTCCGCGGCATTGAAGGCATCCGCGCCGGAGTTCAGCATAATGACCATGGTTCCAGGACAGAATTCATGTACGAATCTGAGCATCTTGAAACGGTCGGGGTCATGGGTAACGGGACTGAATTCGATGACAATTCCGGAAACGTCGCCTTGCTGTAAAAGGTGCTTGGCGCGCAACACGTCCGCCGTAACGCTAATGCGCCAGCCCGATTGACGAAGCGAACTTAAAAAGCTCTCCGGTATCCCTTGTTTCAAGGGAACGACAAGTAAATGATCCATGAATACACTCCACGTTCTAATTAGCTGCGTACTACATCGGCTGTTTTAAACAGGACTTTCGTCTGATGAAGATCTTTTGGCTTAAATAAAGTTCGCTTCCGAGTTTAGTCAAGGCCGGCGAATGCCGATAAATCCAATACTGGCATAGAAATGGCACGGCCAACCGATCCCAGGTTGCACCCGCGTAATAAACTGATCTAATAAGTTAGGCTCCGGATTCCTCCAGCAACTGCTGACAATCATGAGTGCTTCTTGATGTATTGCTTAAGATTCTGCAATGTTCGGATGGCTGGAGTCCGCAGTCTGGATTCTGCACATGGAGTCAGAGATTACTAGTACTCCTGTCCCTCGTTTTAAACCACTTAACAGTACTGCCGTTTTGGCACGAGACATGCCTTATCCATTGCGTACGAGGAGAAGGCAAAATGGCGACAAATGTAATTAACCCGGCAGCGCATCAGCTTGTGGTGCAGAATTACTTCAATCTGGTGCAGGCGATCGCGAACAAGATCAAGCGTCGGCTGCCAGCCCACGTGGATGTTCAAGATCTGGTGCAGACTGGAATGATCGGTCTGCTGGAAGCGTCGCGTCGTTATGATGCTTCGCGCCTGGTGGATTTCTCCAGCTACGCAAACTCCCGGATCACAGGTGCGATCCTTGATGAATTGCGCAAATGGGACCCTTGTTCGCGTCAGGACCGTAAAGCGTCCCGTGAAATCGAAGGCGCCAAGCAGAGCCTGAGAGCGACGTCCGGTGAAGAGCCGACCCGCGAAGAGATTGCCGAAAGCGTAGGGCTGGGCTTGGCCGAGTATGAGCGCATGCTGCATCGCCTGGAATCCGCCAAACAGCCTTCCTTGCAGTCCGACGACCATGATTCCGAGTTCTCTGATGAGCTGAATCAGATTCCAGCGAAAGGCCAAACTCCGTTCGAGGCATGTAGCAAGGGAGAGGACCTTAAGCTGATGCGGTCTTACATTGGCGAGCTCAAGCCCAGACAGCGCCAAGTGCTGCAGCTCTATTACTTTCAAGATATGGGGTTAAAGGAAATTGGGGAACGGCTGGGCGTGGGAGAAGCACGCATCAGTCAGATACACAAACAAGCTGTGCTGGAACTCCGGCGCATGATTGCCAGCCACAGGCGCACTCCAGCAAACAACGTAAGCACCATGGTCCAATAAGTAAAGGTGCAATAAGTAAATAAGTAGACGATGCAATAAACGGCTCGCAAATATTTCCGAAGATGTTGCCTCCCTCTAAGAACACTTGCCACAAGGAATTACCTGTCCTTGTGGCTCTTGTTTTTTAGAGCACATGGCAAACCAGAGTATGGATTGATCTAGCCCGCCACGTTGTTACCGCCCGAACACCCTCCTGGCTACACCCGAATGGTGAATGTGAAAAGCAAGATAAGGCAGTTGAGATTCAAATCACATATTTCAAAATATAAAATATGTGGTTTTAATCTTGAAATCTACCATTTGTTCTGATAATCCTTCTCCGCCGCAAGTGGGAAGCGTAAATCTGGGCTTGCAGTTCCGTTGGACATCTTCACTGAGCAGGACAAATGAAATTCATTGTTCACCCAGATGTGAACGATTAAGGAGCCACGTTATGCCTTTTTGGAAAACTCCGAATTCTTATAACGAACCAGCCGTCCTACCCCGGCAATCTCATGCGACAGGTCTCATCGTTTTGGCCTGTTTAATTTTTGCGACGGTCCTGGTCGCTCCTGCCGTGCCGGCGCGGGCCGACGGGCCAACTCACCCCGGCCTATACGTGCCGCCGGTCAACAGCTTCATCATCGATCCTGCCGAGACGCCGGTCGTGCTCAACTTCGGATCAGCTCGCCTCTCGGATGTTCAGAGCCAGCTTGACGCTGCCCGCGCCGCCAATCCCGATGCCCCGATCGTCCTCACACTGACCGGCACATATCGGGTTACCGATGCGCCCCTCAACCTGCCCTCGAACACCTCGCTGGTGCTTTATGGGACGATCCAAGCCTCGTATCGTGCAACTGCCCCGAGCCTCATTGCGGTTACCGGTCAAAGCAAAGTGGCGATTGCGGGTGGTCTGCTCAAGGGAAATCACGCCAATCTGATCGGCATTGACGTCGAGTCCTCGGCCAAGGTCAACATTGACGCGGTGACGATCTCAGACACCGCCACTCCGGCGCCAACGGCATCACCATCCGCGGGATCACTCAAGCACTGGTTCTGGACAGCTTCGTCCACGATAATGCCGGTGCGGGCATTGAGGTTGGATCGGTCCACACTTCGGTCGTCAACAATGTGAGTCACGGGAATGAGGTCGGCATTCTGGTGGACACAAATGACAACCTCATTTCTGACAATGAACTGCGGAGCAACCGGCACGCTGGCCTTCAACTCGCAACTGCGAGCGCGAATACCGCTGTGCTGCGCAACGTTGTGACCCACAACGGCGGGACCGGGATCGACCTCGACGGTACCAACAACCTGATCTATGCGAACACTGTGTCACAGCTGATCGACCGTTCCAGCACCAATTGGGTAGTCCCGCAAGGTAGTTCGATCATCGCGCCGGTCAGCCAATACTTCTTTCCGCCCACGATTGACAACCCCCACGCCGATGCAATCATGAACGGTCGGAACCGGACCGACATCAGCGTGGGTCCCGGAACCATCGCGAGTGTGCAGCAGGCATACAACACCGCGCGCTTGCTTAGCCCGAACGACGTGATCGTGCTCCACATGAACGGGGACTTCACCCTGGACGGTACGCCTTTGACGCTTTCCTCGAATACGGCAGTCCTGCTGGCGGGAACGATTCACATTACCTCGACCACTACGGCGCCTACCGCAATCACCACTACTAATCCGGCATCGTTTGTCTCCATCTCGGGAGGCACGATCGACTGCGCCGGACGGACGATGGAAGCGATTTCTTTTCCCTCGGCAACGATGGCGAATGTCGATGGGGTCACCATCATCAATGAAGGAACGCGAGACAAGCGGACGAGCGGGGGCGTGATCCATCTATCGCGCGGCAGCGGTTATAACCTTCTGCGGCGCAATATCATCAATGAGAGCGGCGGCCGCTGCATCTGGACGCAAAACGCCAACTCCCGCTATGTGGTGCTCGAAAATCAGCTGAGCAATTGCAACATGGACGCAGTCGATTTCGACTCTTCAACTTCCAACAGCTTCGCCATTCGCAATTCCAGCGTGGACAATCTGCGCTATGGCGTGTTCATCGAGCAGTCGGACTCTTTTAATAAGGTTTATGGCAATTTCTCGACAGACAAAGATATCGCCAGCCCTCCCGGTCATGGCGTGGGTGTCTATAACAACGCAACCAGCAGCGGGACCAGAGGCGTTACCAACGGCAATACCGTTTTCAGCAACATCGCAGATACGGTCTCCAACGGATTCCGCGTCGGTTCGATCTCTACCGCAACCGGCGGAATCGCGGAGTCGGCCCACAGCTACTTCTTCAATAACATCGCCCGGAATAACAGGAGCAACGGGATCCTGGTCGACACTGCCTTCGCAAGGAGCATTCAGAATTACTTTTCCCAGACCGTGTTTTCCGGAAACAAGGCCGATATCGTGTCCCATCCCACAAATGGCGCCGAAGACGCCGAGTATTTCAATCCCAAATCGGCCATCAATCTGGCGTTGAACCAGCCTGTGACAGCTTCTTCCACGGCGACCGGCTCCGATCCCGCCAACGCCGTCGATGGGCTGGCATTCACAAGCTGGATCGCCGACCGTGAAGCAGACGAACACAAAGAACGAGACCGCGGGCGGCACGAGCATGAGTCGCGCCATCGCGAGCCAGGCGTGTGGTTGTCCGTGGATCTCGGTTCAAGCGTGAGCTTTCGTCGCGTCGTACTCAAACCAACTGGCGATCACGCCACCCGCGAGATTGAACTGGAGATCTCTGACGACGGCGTGAATTTCACCGACATCCGCAGTAGCAGCCGCCGATTCGAACGTGTCCGGACTTTCACTTTCAAAACTGTCACGGCCAGGTTCCTACGCGTGCGGATTGAGGGGAGGGAGGATGACTCGGTTGGTTTGGAAGAAGTCGGCGTCTACCCGGAATAGAAGAGATATTCAACCGTCAAGCTGGGGCAGCGCACACATCAAGCAACGCCGAGGCGCGCGGCTTCAAGTCCTTGCATCAGTGCCTTGAAGCGAGGGTGGGCCCGCAGAGACGAAAAGTCCGGGTCATTCTCCATCCACCCATTGTGGCCGCAGCCCTGCTGAAAGGCTTTTTCCAGGCAGTCAAGGGATTTATCTGTTTCCTTGAGGAGCGCATAGGTGCAAGCGACGTTGTACAGGACTGGCACTTCCTCTGGATCCATAGATAAGGCGCGGCCTGCCCATTCCAGGGCGCGGGCGTGGTCGCCGAGTCCGCAAAGAGCGCCGGATCCCAGGTAGACGGCACGCACGTCGTCAGGATGAAGCTGGAGATGATGTTCCACCTTCTGCAGACAATCCCGAAGCGCCTCGCGGGCTTCTTCCGGGCGGCCCAACGCTCTAAAACAGAGGCCACGGAGCGACGGCGCCTGGTAGTCGTCGGGATTTGCCTGGCTGGCCTGGCCGAATAGGGCAGCGGCTTTTTCAAACTGTCCCTGCGCAAAACACGACCGGCCATAGAAGTAATAAGCTTCGAACAGTTCAGTGCATAATCCAAGGGCGGTTTCGAATTCCTTGCGGGCTTCTTCGTGGTTCCGGCCCAAGAATTGCGCCAGACCGAGCGATGCATGCGCTACCGGGGATTGGGGATCCAGTTCCACGGCGCGGCGGCTGGCGGAAAGGGCTTCGCCCAAAATGTCTTCCCTGGATTCAAACCACATGTACAGAAATGAGCAGCAATCCGCCACGCCGGCGTAGGCGCGAGCGTAGCCCGAATCAATGGCGATGGCCCGGGCGAACATCTGCCGGGCATACTCCAGGCCCTGGCGGCGCATTTGATAAAAGAACTGGCGGCCGCGGAGGTAGTAGTCATAGGCCTGTATATTGCTGGTTGGTATCTTCTCAATTTCGCGCTTCTCTTTTTCCGTAAGCATCACGCGCAATGCAAGTGCGATGTTTTGGGCAATCTCATCCTGGATGGCAAATACATCTTCCATCCCACGGTCGTAGCGCTCGGCCCACACGGAATGGCCGGTGCTTGTCTCCGAAAGCCGGGCTGTGATCCGAAGACGGCAGCCCGCGCGACGGATGCTGCCTTCTAGAACGAAGGCTGCGCGCAACTGCAGGCCAACCTGCGCCGCCGGTAGCGGTTTGTTCCGAAAAGCAAGCACCGCGGAGCGCGGAAAAAGACGGAGTTCCTTGATCTTTTCCAACTCGGTGATGACATCTTCGGTCATGCCATCGCGAAAGTACTCGTCTTCCTTGTCCCCGCTCAGGTTTTCAAAATAGAGTACAGCTACAGATTTTCTCGGCGGCAATTCCGGGGCAGCGTGGTTGCCCGCGGCTGATGAAGCTGCGGGCGAGGCCACATGCGCTACCGGCGTAGCAAAGCGATACCCCACCCGCGGCACGGTTTCAATGTAGGACTCACCCGTTGCGCACTCACCCAGCGCTTTGCGTAACAACGATATGTTCTTGTTGAGGTTGTTCTCTTCCACCAAAGTATCAGGCCAGACCTGGCGCAACAAATCTTCTTTGGTGACAAGGCGTCCCGCTTGCTCTACCAGGATGCAAAGAGTTTCAAATGCTTTGCGTTGGAGCGAGACCTCAACACCGTTACGCAGCAGGCTAGACATGATTCCCGTCACGACAAAGAGATTCAAAAAAAATCAAAGCAGGAGAAATTGGGAATGACAAAGTTGCTTCCAGGACCAAAGCTCAGCGGGCCGATCCCCTCGGCTCTATTTACCACTCTCCACACGGCGCGGCGTCAACCCTGGGAAATACGGGCGATCAGGACGTGGGATACGATGAAACGTTGCTTGCAATTAACCCTGCTAGCGACCTGCCTGGCGACTTTGCCGCTGGCGGCGCAAGCGCGCACTTATCACGTTCTTTCCACCGACGTGCCGTTCAAATTCGACGTAGGTCACCGTACCTTTCGGCCAGGTCATTACCAGTTCATCTTGATAGGGCCCGGCTTGCTGGCAATGCGCGATTCCCGCGAGCGCATCATCGCCTCGCTTATCAGCCGGTCCAGGGAAACCGGCGGGCCCGCACCCGCGAGCAAACTGGTTTTTAACACTCCAAAGAAACATCACGCTCAACTAGCAGAAATCTGGATAAAAGATCGCTCGCAGGTCCTGGAGGTTATGGGAGAAGAAGTCGCGGTACGCCAATCTTATCCGCCTCCGGCGCCCCCGAATGTTGATTCTCTATATATCGATTCTCTGTTCAACAGACCCGCAGCGCCCGGACTGAAGCACTGAAGCACTGCAAGATTACTCATGGGCCGCCAGACAAGCGGCCTGTGATGGGCAGCGCGCTTAATTCCGCTCGCTTCGGATCTCCACGAAACCCTGAACGGCGTCTGGATTACTTCGGCTTTGCCGACCACTCACTCAGTACCTCGTCTTTATACCGAAAGTAATTGTTTTCTTGACATAATACTATTGTCGGCGTCTACTAGGCATCATGACGCCAGCCGTCCAAGTCATTCAAAATATCGATGCGGCCGCGGCACTGTTTAGCGCACCGCGCCTCAGGATATTGGCTGAACTCGCAGAGCCGGACACGGCTGCGGCGATCGCCCGTCGCGTGGGCTTGCCTCGCCAGCAAGTGAGTTATCATGTTCGCGAACTAGAGCATGCGGGACTCGTAACCTTCGTGGAGGAGCGGCGAAAGGGAAACTGCGTGGAGCGGGTCGTCCAGGCCGCGGCGCGCAGTTATGTGGTGAGTTCCGCGGCGTTGGGGTCGCTTGGATCCACGCCCGCCGAGCAGCGGGACACTTTTTCCATTGGATACCTCGTAGGACTCGCAGCCCGAGCCATCCGCGATCTGGCATGGCTGAGCGTGCGCGCGGCAGCGGCGAAGAAGCGCGTGTCCACTATGGCGATGGACGTGGATATCCGCTTTGCCACCGCGGAGTCGCGCGCGGCCTTTGCGCAAGAGTTGTCGGTTTTCGTTGCCAAGCTTGCGGAGAAATATCACAGCGCGGAAGGACGCTCCTTCCGTCTGATCGCCGGTGTGTATCCGGCCATTACATCCGCATCGACACAAGAACCAGGAGACGAAGCATGCGTAAACATGAGCTGAAGATCGAAGTAGCAGCGACTCCCGCCGAATTGTGGAAAGCGCTAACCACGGCGCACGGCATACAGAGCTGGTTCGCGCCTATCGCGTGGGTGGAGCCGGGAGTCGGTGGCGGCATCACCGTCGGCTGGGGACCGGGGATGGAATTCACCGAGCCGATCGCAGTGTGGGAGCCGGAGCAGCACCTCAGCGCGGGCCGCACTGATTACTACATTGAAGCCAACGGCGACACGACCATCCTGCGCCTAGTCCAATCCGGATTCGGCGACGACGCCAAATTCGACGGCGAGTTCGAATCGACCGGCAAAGCGTGGCCCGTCTTCATGACCATGCTGAAGCGAAGCGCCGAAGCAGGCATCGATTCCTGTGCGACTGCGGCGACTTTCCGCTTCCTGGATATTCCTTCGGTAGAAGTGTGGCATCGCCTCATCGCCGAGAAGCAGTTCTGCGACGCTCTCGTCGGCGGCACGATCCGTCACTTCGATCCGCGCGGATGCTACTGCGTCGATTTCGCGGACAAGATGCTGTCCGTCTTCGCGGAGAATTGCGGCGGGAAAACAGCGCTCACCGTCACGTGGCTGCTCTACGGACGCACAGACGCCAACGCGTGGCGCGAGCGCTGGGGACAGTTGATCGACAAGACAGTCGGAACGGAAAAAACTTAGCCACTCGTCTCCAAAGGAGGATAGGATGCGTTCTTACAGACGCCAACTGCTACAAACTCTGTCATTTGCTTTCGGGTCGAGCTTCATCCTGGGGCGGAACCAACTCGGCATAGTGGCGCAGACAGCCACAGAGCCAAAGGCCTCTCCTCCCGCTGCGGGGACGGTCGCTCCAGGAGCGGAAAGGGAAAAAGTGACGGGAATCGGAGGGCTATTCTTCCGAGCGCACGATCCGAAAGCGTTGGGGAGTTGGTACCAGCAGCACCTGGGAGTCTCGCTCAACGGGGAATCCGTTTGGCAGCAAGAGGCAGGCCCCACGTCTTTCACTCCTTTTCCCGAGACGAGTAACTATTTCGGAGATGCCCAAAAGGTCTGGATGGTGAACTTTCGAGTCCGGGACCTCGACAAAATGGCGGCACAGCTACGATCTGCGGGAATCGAGGTCAAGGTTGACCCGAAGTCCTATCCCTATGGACGGTTTGCCCGGCTGCATGACCCCGAGGGAAATCCGATCGAATTGTGGCAACCTGCTGGACCAAACGCTCCACACTAGGTTACTAAGCGGTTCAGAACTGTTTCTGGATTACTGGCTACCCGGAAGTAATGTACATAGAGGAGCATCCCTGCCAGGGACCATATCCACCAGCAAGCCGTATGAGGTTACGTCTGGCAATTATAACTAACACAGATCACCGGGCCGGCGCATATGACTTCGCGCCCCCCAGCAGCCCGGTCATCGCCCATATGCCCAGCAGCGGCCCAACTGTCATGCTGGCCAGCGCCCATTGCCAGCCATAGTGTGCGGCGATAAAGGCCATCGAACGAATCGCAAACGCAGTCAGCAAAAAACCCAAAGCCGTCTGCAAGGTAAGGGCAGTGCCGATGTATTTTTTTTCCGCAACCTCGCTGATGATAGCGGAGAACTGGGCTGAATCGGCAATCACCGCGATGCCCCAAAGCAGAGCTACCAGCACCAGAAGCATCGGATAACGGAAAATCAACGCAGCCACCACACAACAAGCGGCGCTCACGGACATGGCGATAATCGTGACCCAGGCTCGCTGGCCCACGCGTACAGACTCAGAGCTGTCTTGCAGGCGATCGCTCGCCGCGCCCGCCCATATACATCCGATCGCGCCAATGGCAATTGCCGCCGCAGCGGCGATCTCATATTTCATTTTTGGCCAGCCCGCTGATGCAGCGAAAATCACGGCGATCCATCCCCACATGCTGTACAACTCCCACATGTG
>WNFI01263932.1_pt1 | contig 14198 bp, 12 predicted proteins | sample 5400471 | NCBI WGS metagenome assembly WNFI01 (sample SAMN13153348, study PRJNA577476) | soil metagenome | isolation source: 100 cm saprolite on Douglas fir-dominated hillslope | place: USA:California | collected 2013-09-17 | reverse complement strand
GTTATGAGGCTGATGATACGTTGGAGCAGGATGCCCAACTGGTCCAGCAATGCCTCCAGGGCGACGGGTCGGCCTGGGAGGAACTTGTGCGTCGGCACACGCGGCGCATTTTTAACATTTGCTACCGGTTCACCGGAAACCGAACGGAGTCTGAGGACTTGTCGCAGGATGTGTTTCTCCGGGTGTACCGCACACTGGGCAGTTATCGTTCGGCCCATGGCGGTTTCGCAACTTGGATGACCAGCGTGACCCGCAATCTTCTCATTGACCATTATCGTAGGACTAGGCGCGATCGCATTACGGACTCGCTGGACGATAAGATGCCAGTTGTGGAAAACAAGGAATCGGCAGGCCGGCGCCCGGATGAGCAGGCGCTGCTCGGAGAATTGAGCGGCCAGGTGCAGTCGGCGCTAACGCGGCTTTCGCCGGAGTTGCGCGAGGCGGTGATCCTGCGCGACTTGCAGCAACTGGAGTACAGCGAGATTCGGCAAGTTCTGGCAGTGCCGGAGGGAACGGTAAAATCGAGAATCAATCGCGGACGCATCGAATTGGCGCGCATTCTGCAGCAGATGGGAGTGCGCCCGTCATGAAAGAGTTTGGACTTTCGAAGCACGCTCGGAACATGCCATGAATTGGACTTGCGAACAAACCGAAGCGCACCTGAGCGATTACCTCGACGGACTCTTTCAGCCCGCCGAGCAATCCGCGTTCAACCTCCATGTGAATACTTGCGAGAGGTGCGCGCCGCTCGTCGCCGGAGTCGCACATGCGCTGGGCGGTCTGTACGCGTTGGAATCGGTGGAACCGCCACCGCAACTCGAGAACGCGATCCTGACGGCCACGCTTGGTGCGCCCAGCTGGCGCAACGCGAGGCACTGGCTGAGGAGCCTGCAATCACCGCGATTTGTTTACAGCCTGGCTTCGGTGGCCGCGACGGTGATCGTGCTGCTGACGGCATCCGGTTTCTCGTTTCGCAAGCCAAAGCTGGCGGAACTTCATCCCGTTATAATTTATCGCAACGCTGACCGCAAGGTGCATCGGGTCTACGCCCAGAGCGTCAAATTCGTCAGCGATTTGCGTGTCGTTTATGAGATTCAAACGCGCCTGAACGACTACGAACAAAATTCCGTTACCCGGGAGCAAACTTCTCCGCAGAATTCTCCCGACAAACGACCTGGCCGCACCGACAACACCAATCCGTCCGCGCCCAAGCAGCAGAACCGTGCTGACGAAATCGGCAGGAATCTGCGGCTACTGGCTTCGCAGTTGCCGGTTCTGAGCGGCTCGATTGGTGAGAGGAGAATGCCATGAAGTGTGCCGTCCATTCCGATGTGGACGCTGTCGGTTACTGCCGCAATTGCGGCAAGGCCATGTGCTCGGCGTGTGTGCGCCCGGTGCGCGACGTTCTCTACTGCGAAGATTGCCTGGCGACTCTAGTGGGTATCCCCGCTCCCGTGCCGCCTGTTGCCACTGGGGCTGCGGAATCGCAGCATCAGATGCCCGCCTCCGGTTTGCCCGCGACATCAACAAGCCACGCGAGATCAAGCCCGGTGCTGGCCTTCTTCTTGGGATTTCTGCCGGGAATGGGCGCCTTCTATAACGAGCAGTACGGCAAGGGGATGATTCACCTCGCCATCTTCCTGGTACTTTTCATTAGCGGTATCGATGGCGGGATGAGCGGGGGAGCTGAAGCGGCTCTGTGGATCTGCGTCGCGGGATTGTGGGTCTACATGCCCATTGAGGCCTACCGCACGGCAAAAGCGCGGCAGGCCGGCGAAATCTTGTCGGACCCGCTCGACTCTCTTTCCAAACAACTCCCCATCGGGCCAATTCTTCTGATTGGTGCGGGAGTCTTGTTGCTGCTGCACAATTTTGACTGGTTTCCCTGGTACCGGATTTCCCAGTTTTTTTGGCCGGCTGTTTTGATCGGCGCGGGCGTTTTGATGATGCGCAACCGGCTTGACCGCCGGTCGTAGGAGTACTTGCTCAATGAGTGATCGGGTTCGATGCACATGCCACCGCTGCACGATTCGCGGGCTGATGGGGCCGGCCGCCATCATCACCGCCGGCGTGCTTTTCCTCCTGGACCAGATGCGCGGCGGTGACTTTTCGTTTGGTAGAACCTATCCGGTCATCCTTATCGTCATCGGAATAATCAGCATTGCCGCTGCGGCCGCGCCGTCCGACGGTCACATTTCCGGCTCGTTTCCTCGAGCAACTCCGAGTGCGCCGAGCGCCGGGCCAACTGTTCCCCAAAATCAATTTCCCGGTCAGGGACAGGGGCAATAGAGGACTATGGCAAATCTCCGTCCGCGCGGCAGCTCATTTTTTCCCGGCCTTCTCCTGCTCTTCGTTGGACTGCTGCTGCTCCTCCACAACTATCGGGGTCTGAGCATCGTGGATGTGCTTGGGCACTGGTGGCCGCTCATTCTGATTTTATGGGGAACCATCAAATTGTATGAACGAATGGCTGCCGCTCGGTCTGGCGATGCAGGCGCGGCGAAGATTACCGCGGGCGAGGTTTTTCTTGTTCTGGGACTCCTTAGCCTTCTTGGCATTGTAGTTGCCGCGGACTACGGCAGTCGGCATATCCCCGGTCACATTCCGGATTGGGGAAACAGATTTGACTTCGACCTGGAGGTTGCGCCAAAAACCGTTCCTGCGGATGCGCGCATCACGATCCGCAACGGCCGCGGCGACATCAGCGTGCGCTCTTCGGACGAGGCACAAATTCGTGTCTCGGGCAAGAAGAAAGCCAAAGTCTGGAACGAGAACGATGCCCAGCAAGCAGCGGGTCGCGCTAGCGTCGAAATCGTACAGAATGGCGACGGATACGAAATCCACCCTACCGGAATCAACAAAGGAGATTCGCGCATCAGCCTTGATCTAGACGTGGCGGTTCCGAAGAAGGCCGCGCTGACGATCCGGAACGAAAAGGGCGACGTTACCGTCGCGGACATGGCGAGGCCAGTCAACGTGACCACCGGTGTGGGTGACGTCGAGATTCGAGCCACGGCGGGAGATGTCAATATCGAGACCCGCAAGAGCGACATCAAAGTTTCCGACACGAACGGCAACATCAAGATTTCCGGCCACGGCGGAGAAATCAATGTATCGGGCGCGACGGGCGGGCTGACGATCGAAGGCGAATTTTATGGGGCCATCCGGGCAGACAAAGTCGCGAAAGGCGTGCGCTTCATTTCGCAGCGCACGGATCTCACGCTATCGCAACTCGCCGGCCATATGGAGGCCGGCCCCGGCAGTCTCGAGATTTTTGACGCTCCCGGAAACATCAGCGTGCGCACGCAGGACGACATCACACTGGAGAACGCCGGCGGCAAGGTCAAGGTGGACAATCGCAGAGGCAACGTGGACGTGCGGTTTTCTTTCTCGCCGAAAGAGGACATCGAAATCAATAATTCTTCCGCCGGGATTACACTGAGCTTGCCGGAGTCATCGAGCTTCGAGATTGTCGCGGATTGCCATTCGGGAGATATTGACAGCGAGTTTCAGGCGGATTCGTTGAAGCTGACTTCGGGGAAGGGGTCGGGTGATTCGCACCTGGAAGGAAAGTATGGAAGTGGGCGCGGGCCAAAAATTATTTTGAAGACCAGCTACGGGTCGATTTCGCTGCGCAGGACGAGTTCAGAAATTCCCGCGCCACCAAAAACGCCGCGGATGAAGACGCCTCCAGTGCTGGAGAAGTCAGAAGAACACTGATGGCGCGGCGGCGGAGCGAGGCAGCCTTGCTTTCAAAGCAAGGAACGGGCCTGATGCGCGCTGCCGGTTAACGCTCTGCCAAGCGGTTCAATTCCTGAAAAAACGTGGGGAAGGAAACGGCCGCGCAATCCGCGTCGCGAATCACGGTGCTTCCCTCACCCGCCAGGGCCGCGACGGCGAAGGCCATGGCGATGCGGTGATCGCCGTGCGGATCAATCTCCGTGCCGCGCAATTTTCCCGCGAGACGGCCTTCCACCTTCAATCCGTCCGGCCGCTCCTCAACGGACGCGCCCATTCGGCGGAGATTTTCCGTGAGCGCAGAGATGCGATCGCTCTCCTTCACGCGTAATTCGGCGGCGTCGCGAATTTCGATGCCTTCTTCCGTGTAAGGGCCGAGCGCGGCGAGCATCGGCAACTCGTCGATTACCAGCGGGATTTGTTCACCTGCGATCACGCCGCCTTTCAGCGATGCTCCCTTGACGGAGAGATCGCCGACGATTTCCCCGTGGGCGATCTTGGGTCCGAGGATTTGAATCGAGGCGCCCATCGAGGCAAATACGTCCAGAATGGCTGTCCTTGTCGGATTCAATCCCACATTGTGAATCAGAACGTTCGAATCGGGGAACAAGGATGCCGCGGCAATAAAAAATACCGCCGAAGACAAGTGTTCGCGCCGGCTCCGTCACGCACGTCACGCCATCCGCAAACAGTCCGGCGAGCAAGACAGCGGATTTCACCTGCGCGCTGGCCATCGGCATGTTGTAGTCAATAGGCTTGAGCTTGGCGCCGCGAATTTCCAGCGGCGCGAAATTGTCATCACGCGCGCGAATTTCCGCGCCCATTTCCCGCAACGGCCCGATGACGCGTTTCATGGGCCGTTTCTGCAGGGAGTCATCGCCCGTGAGCTTCGAGGAAAATTGCTGCCCGGCCAGAATTCCAGCCAGCAGCCGCATGGTCGTTCCCGAATTCCCGGCGTCGAGCCCGCGCCAACTGCTCTTCAAGCCGCGCGGCCCGCGACCGGTCACTCGAACCATATCCTTATCAATTTTAACTTCGGCGCCCAGCGCGCTCATGCATGCCAGTGTGCTATGGCAATCCGCAGCCGCGGAAAAATGCCGCAGTTCGCTGGCGCCTTCGGCCAGCGCCCCAAGCATCGCGTAGCGATGGGAAATGGATTTATCTCCTGGCAGGTCCAGCCCGCCGGTGAGGTGCTTCGCGGGTTGAATGATCTCTTTTTTCACGCCAGGATTTTAGCACGTGCCGAATCTTCGTTTCGCTTTGCGGCAAATCGTGCGCAATCTGCCGCAATTCCTTTGCTTCCTCCACCTCCTTAATTTCCTTCCTGTCCTTCCAGCCAGTTGTTCGCGAGGCACTCCATACAGCACGTGGTGAAACTCCGCGGCTTCGCGATGCGTAATATGAAGTCAGGAGAATTCTTATGTCCTCCCGCAGCACGTTCCTCCATCTCGCCGCCAAAGCCGGCATCTTGTTCGGCGCCCTTTTTCTGGTGAGCGTCCTTCTTGCCGCCATTCCCGGCCATCGCGCGCCGACCCCGCTAGGAGATGGCGCTTCGCAATCGTCCAGCTCGCATTCCCAGGAATCGCAGGCGATGGATCACGGCAAGATGACGGGCATGGATATGGACGATGCCAAGGCCAACGAAGCTCATGCCGTCCACGACATGACGCCCGGTCACATGGATGCTCACAATCTGCACATGCACATGACGGCCATGCGCCCGCAAACGCCGGAAGATGCCATGCGGGCCACCGAGATCGTGACGCAGCTTCGCTCCGGCATTGAGAAATACAGGGACTATCACGCCGCGCTGAAAGACGGGTACAAAATCTTTCTGCCGAACTTGCCGCAGCCCGAGTATCACTTCACCAGTTACTGCCCGACTTCCCTGCTCTACAAGAAAACTTCAAACGGGTACGAACTCGTCGGCGCCATGTACACCATGCCCAAGCGAGCGACGGAAGAGCAGCTCAACGCCCGCGTCCCTCTCAGCGTTGCCACCTGGCATTTGCACACCAACCTTTGCATGCCGCAGAAGGGACAGTTCCGGAACGCGGACTGGACGAAGTTTGGATTGAGGGGATCGATCGCCACGCAAGAAGCCTGCGACGCTGCGAATGGACGTTTCCAGCCCATCATCTTCGGCTGGATGGTGCATGTCTACCCGTACGAGGACTCGCTCGACAAAGTCTTCGCTATGCACCACCACAACTAACAAATTCTTCACTGCACGCGCGCGTCAAACACTCCGGTTTCAACTTGGCCGGCGCGCTTGATCTGGACAAAAATTCGGTACTCGCCGGGCCGCGGGAAACCATACGGAAAACTCACCTCGGGTGGCAGCGGAGCGTTTGACATTGGCATGGCCATAGCGATGGACGTCGGCATGCCGGCTTGGTATTCCCCCGATGCTCCCGCCGACCCCGTTCGCGCCAACTCCAGTGCCGCCATCGATACCGATCCCGCCGGATGAACGTGCGCGAATACACTCATATCCGTGCTGACAAACTCCGCATGCCCCGCCATTCCCATGTAAGGCTCCATATCCTTCGCGGGCTGGCCATCTTTGTCTTCCACGCTAAACTTGAAATCCATCGGCACGTTTGCCTTCAACGGATCCGTCGCGCGCCGCCAGACCATGCGACCGCCATCCGCGAGCGGCGACACAGTGGAATCCTCGGCTTGCACGGCAACTGCGGCGCCGGCCCAGGCCGAGTCATCGCCTCTCAACGCCTGTCCGTTGATTTGAGCCAAGTCAATGCTCCCGACCATCGTCCAAGGAAATCCGTGCTTATCCACAATATCCCCGAAAATTTGGTAGCGTCCTGCGGGCATCGATGGCAGCTCCTCCACAAATGCTCCCCCTGCGATTCGGCCCGGATGCAAATGCCACATGCGGTCCAAGCCCGGGGCGCTAATCGCAAACAAGTGCATCAAATGTCCATGGTCGGGAATCACCTCCTCCATCTTCACGTATTTCGACCATTCTGGGTCTTGGCCCTTGGGCCGAATCACCAGCCGGTTTCCGTTTTCGAGTTTGGTCTCCGCCGCGGGCGGCTTAAAGATATTCACATTGCGCTGGTAATTGTTGGCTTCCGCGCCCCACCACGCCCTTCCAAGAAAGAGAATTCCTCCTACGACGACACCGGTAATCGCCATGACGACACGCGCACGCCGCACTCCCGCTGGCGCCGGCGTCTCGCCGGGACCAAGGTTGCCTTCCCGAACTGCCGCACCGGCAATGAAAATGATTCCGACGGCGAGAAAGACCATAAGAAACGCCAGCAATCCTCCGAGAGGCCCCTCCATCTTCAGCGTCTTTTGAGCGGCCGCAGGCACCGGCACGGAAAGTTCTCCATTGCCCTTGGCTCCTTCCACCGAGACGCGCACTTTCAACGCGCCCGATTCCATCAGCCAGAGGCTTCCGGTAAAGAACTGCGGGTCTTCTTTCGACTGTTGGACCAGGTCGGGCGTGGGCGGGAAGTTCGAGCCCGCGCCGCTTAGCCGCATAGGCACGATCTGGATGGCGCGCACGTCGTTGGATGCGCACCGGATTTGAATCTCCGCCACACCGGGGATCACCTGCGGCACGCGGACCGTCACAAAAAGATGGTAGGGACCCGCATCACTCTCGTAGTACACGTCCGGGCTGCCGACATGCGCGTCGAGGGAAAGCGCAGCGCCCAGCACGATCACCAAGACTGCAATCGTTCGCGCACGCGCCGGGAGCATTTTCATCGACGCATCCGCCGCATCCAGTCTCCCCATGCGAACCCGAGCCGGGCGGTGACAACCGAAACTACCAGCGCGGCGGCCATCGTGATCCAAAACTCACCACGCGTCTTCTCCGCAATTTCAAACTTGTACGGATCGTATAGAAGACCCGCTGGATCGAAATAGGCAAAGTACGCCATTCCAAAGAACCAGTTCCGCGCCGCCGGCGACATCAAAAAATTCGCAAAAGGCCATTGCACCGCGAGAAAGCTCAGCACGAACACCGGCCCGGAAACGGCGGCGAGCTTCCATCTTCCCCACTGTTCAGTCTTGTTCCACAACAGATCCAGGATCACCGCGGGCACGATCAAGAGCAGCGGGAAATGCAGCGGAACGAGATGCGTAATGTTCTGATAGACCGGCCCGAGCTTTGGTTGCGCCGGAATCAGCGGCAGAATCCATTCAAACGCCAGCAGAATTATCGTGTAAGTGCCAGCCACCAGCGTGCCCGCCCATCGCCGGCTCAATCCCCACGCCGTGCCAATCAACACCGGAGGAATCGCGATCGCCACCGACAAGTAGCATCTCGCGGCGTGCAAGTTCACGGGCCACGTTGCATCGGTGAGAATCGTCCCAAGTTGCACAACGCAATCCGCACCCACAAAAACGAAGAGCCACGTCAACCTTCGCCGCACTCTCTCTCCCGCGCGGCTCATCATCCCCGCCATCAGCGCCAGCGCCCCCACTTTTATCGCAAATGATCCCAGCGAAAGCAGCGTATGTGGCGGGCTCACGATCTTCACGTCCAGGCCGTAAGCGTTGTGCCACCAGTTATCGAAGGGCGCGGACGTCAGCATCGCAATGCAGCCCCACGTGGCGATGAACGCCCCGAGCGGCCCGCGAAATCCCCAAATTTTCACGGAAGCGCTCTGCGCTGTGGCATCACCACCAAAGGTCGTCGTCAGAATCATGTACGCGCAAGCGATGCCCACCAGCACGCCGTTCATCTGGATCATGATGTGCGCCGGCGTCCAGAATGTGTCCCGACCGACCGACATGTGCCAGGAAATGTCCCAATGCCCGCCAATGAGGCTGGAAGCGATTCCCGCAATCATGCACCAGATCGGCCAGGGGATGGACTCCACGCTTGCGGAAGCTCGCTCGCCCAGGCGCGCTTGTAAGGGTTGCCCCAGAGGAATCGTGTCTGCCATTGTCGCTTGCTCCTCGGACTCTTCTTGAATGCAAATCGTCTGCGTGAAATTCCTCGACGACGCGAGTCTACACCAAATAAGTGGAAATTATTTCTTCACACTTTTTGATTTCGCGTTACTCTTGCCGCCAGACCGAGCCCGATAAGAAGGGCAATCATTGGTTACGCTCAACGTCAATATCCCGAAGTCCTTAAGCCTGTCATCTTGAGGGTGCGGCAAAGCCGCACGCGAAGAATCTCAACCCAACTTTCACGCTGAGATGTGGATCAGATCAGATCCCTCACTCCGAAACCCATCCGGAGCGCAAAAGGCACGCTTCGCTCAGGATGGAAATGGCCAGCGGATTAGCGTTGAGAGTGACCGCATCCGTGGCGAGTCCTAGAACTTCTATGCCCATCGGCCTACGTTTTGCACGCCACAGGTTCGATTGCTTCCCGGTACCCCGCCGCGTATCATTACCAATTCATGCATACGGCCCGGTCTCATCTGTCCATGTCTCGTTGGTTTCTGCTCGCCGCACTCGTTGCGTTTCAGGCTGCTCTCTGTCTGGGACCTGGTCTCGCCGTCGCCCAAGAATCGAATGAAATCCTTCCCCTCAGCCAGGTGCGCGCGGGAATGCAGGGATACGCCTATACAATTTTTGCCGGCGATCAGGTGGAAAAGTTCAATCTCGAAGTCATCGGTGTGATGGACAATTTTCTCGCCCCCCAACAGTCCATCATCCTGGTGCAGTTGAAGGGCCCGAAAGTTGAACACACCGGTGTAGTCGCGGGAATGAGCGGAAGCCCGGTCTACCTCGACGGAAGACTTGCTGGCGCGCTTTCGCTGAAACTGGGCATCTTCACCAAAGAACCCATCGCAGGTGTCACACCCATCCAGGACGTGCTGAATCCGCCTTCTTTGCCTGCCACGGCACACGCCGCCACACAACATCTCGGGCTTCCCAGCGAAGCTTCTACGAGGACGGGCCTGCCTTCTGGCTCGGCGCTCGAACCCATCGAAACGCCGCTCGTATTTTCGGGCTTTCAACCCGCCGCGCTGCAGCAATTCGCGAATCAACTGCAAGCAACCGCGTCTATCTCTGCGGCCATCCGTTTCTGAGTCTGGGTGACATTCAGATTCCCATGGCGCGCAGCCGCGTCGTCACCACGCTCTCTTCCGATCTCGCTTCCACCAAAATCGTCAACGTTGGCGGCTCCATTGGCACCATCACCGGGGATCATCTCACCGCGGTCACCGGCAAACTTGGTGCCCCTCCCGCGATGATTCCCCTGGATCTAACCCTGCTGGTCTCCGGCGCCGAACCTGCGAAGCAAAAGACACTTCACTTCGAGCTCGTCAATCATCCCAAGCTCACGCCGCTCCTTGTGGCGCTCACCACCTTCAATGGTCTGACGCAAAATTCTCTGTACGGCGAGGGCACCACGCTCCATCTCTCCGGTGAGATTCGCCTGCAAGGCCATGCGCCGGTTCAAATCGAAAACACTTTCGCTCCGGGCGATTCTCTCTCTCCCGACGGCCTGCCCATCGCCCTTACGATGCAAAATGTTTTTACACGCCTTTTCGTCAATACCTTCGAACCCGCCAGAGTGGACCGCATCACCCTTCGAGTCGAAAGCGTTCCGAGCAGAAAATCATTCTCCATTGAAAGCGCGTGGCTCGAAAAAGGCGAAGCCGCTCCCGGCGAGACTCTTCGTGTTCGCGTTTTGCTTCGTCCCTATCGTGGCGCTGCTCGCGTGGAAGAAACCACCGTGCGCGTCCCGGAACAGATTGCGCGCGGCACCTCGCTCCGTATTCTGGTCAGTGATGCTGACCTGCTGAATCGCGCCTCGCGTGGCTTCCAATTTGCCGGCGCTGGCAGCGGCCCCAACGGCCTGGATCAGCTGATTGCGCTCCTGAATCGCGAGCGCCGGAACGACCGTCTTTACGTCGGGCTGTTCGTTCCGGCTCCCACGCTTCTTTGGGACGACAAGGAATTGCCGAACATTCCGCTTTCACAAATCAATGTCGTCGACGGCCGCCCGACTCCCGGCAGCGTTCAGGTCTTGCGCGAATCTTTGGCCAGTGAAGCTTCCATCCCGCTCGGAGGCCCCGTCTCCGGCGTCATCTCTCTGAATCTCCAAGTCCGGTGATCACTAAAATGAGCAGCTGGCTGAAGGCCGCAATTCAACTATCTCAACCAGAGATCACAAGGGGGCAATTTAGGAACACTAGTCATCCTCAGAGGCCAGTCTCAGTGGCCCCGAAGGATCTCAACTCCTGCGTCCTCTCTTCCTCAAATCATCATCAGCACCTCCGTTTCCTTTACCTCATTTCTCTCCTTTACTTCCTATTCCTCCCTTCTTCCTTCGCCGAGCACACCCGCCGCTGGCGCCAGTCCACTTCCGAAGAATTCCTTAGAGGCGCCGCGCATGGCGTGGCCGTGCGAAGCGATGGCCGCCTCGAACTGGCTCCCAAATTCACCTTGCTCGCCGACGCCGACGCTTCCTATCTGTGGTCCATCCACCTTGACCCCAAGGGCACGCTCTACGCCGCAGGTGGCTCGCCGGCAAAAGTATTTCGCTTCGATTCGAACGGCAAACCCGCCGTGGTCTTCGATTCCACGGATCTCTCCGCGCAGCCCATTGCCTTTGACTCCAAGGGTACTCTCTATGTCGGCACTTCTCCCGACGGCAAGGTTTACCGCGTCTCTGCTTCCGGTGAGAAGTCCGTTTTCTTCGATCCCAAAACCAAATATATCTGGGACCTCGCTTTCTCAGCCGACGGAACTCTCTATGTCGCCACGGGTGACAAGGGACAGGTCTTCTCCGTCTCGCCTGACGGCAAAGGCGAACTCTTCTATTCCAGCGACGAGGCTCACATTCGCGTTCTGGCTTTCGACGTAAACGGAAATCTCATCGCCGGCACCGAACCCAGCGGCCGCATTCTGCGTATTTCGCGGAGTGCCTCGAATAAATCCGCGAAGGACTCCAAGGATTCTGCCGCAACAAAATCCGAAGGCTTTGTTCTCTACGAAACTTCCAAGCGTGAAGTCACTTCCCTCGCTGTCGCCGCCGACGGCACGATCTACGCCTCTGCGATTGGCGAGAAGCAGCGCATTGGACAAGCTCCCATCCCCATCATCTCCACTGCGCAAGGAACCACTACCATCACCACCGGCGGCGTAGTGACTTCCGGGCAGGTCCAGCCACAACCAACTTTTATTCCTTTTCCTTCTCTCCTCTCCAGCAGCATCTACCGTATCAGCGCCGGAGGCGCTCCTGAAGAGCTTTGGTCTTCGCGCGATGATGTGGTCTACGCCCTCGGCCTCGCTTCCGATGGCCGGCTCCTGGCCGGGACCGGCAACAGGGGCGCTCTCCTGGCCGTAGATGGGCACGGCGTCTTCGCCCATCTCGCCAAGTCCGGCTCGGCGCAAATCACGGGCATCGCGCGCAATTCCGCCGGCAAAGTTTTCCTGTGCACAGCGAATCCGGGAAAGGTTTATTCGGTTGGCCCGGAGTACGAATCCGAAGGCACGTTCGAATCCCGCTCTTTCGACGCTCAACTTTTTTCGCAATGGGGGCGCATGGAATGGTGGAGTCCTCCGCAGCCTACCGCAGCAAAATCTCCATTGCAGTCGAATGACCCGCGGCTGGAATTTTTTGTGCGCTCGGGAAACACGGAAGATCCCGGCCGAGAATGGTCCCGCTGGTACGGCCCGTACACGAAATCTGGTGCCGCGATGGAAGCGCCGTCGGCGCGGTTCGTCCAGTGGAAAGCGATCATTCACGATGGCCGTCCCGGCGACGGCATCGATTGGGTGAGCCTCGCGTATTTGCCGCGCAATGTGGCACCGGTCATTGACGGAATCGCGCTGCAGGATCCCGGAGTGCGGGCGCAGAGCCAGGGCGGCATTTCGTCGGGTCAGCCGGCACCTGTGACCCTCAAGATGCCGCCGTCGCCAAACATCTCTGGCGTTGTAATCACGCAAAGCAGCGCGCCGCAGCGATTCGAACAACCGCCGCAAGGTACGCTGCAGAAGGGTTATCAATCCGTTCTGTGGACCGCGCATGACGACAACGACGACGAACTGCGCTACGCGGTTTACTTTCGAATCCCCCCGCTCTCGCACTCAAGACCGAACGCGAAAGCGAGCGCTTCGAAGTGGACAACACGCCACCGACGATCGAGCGTCTCGAAGCGATGGCGGTGGTGACACGGGGCGGCAGTCCCGCATTCAGCTCCGTCATCGTCAAGTTTGCAGCGCGAGACGCAGCGAGCAGCATCGAGCGCGCGCAATACAGCCTCGACGGTGGCGATTGGACGCTTGTTGCTCCGACCAGCCGCATCAGCGATGCGCCCGAAGAGCGCTATGAATTCTCGCTCAGCGGAATTGCCCCGGGAGAACACACCATTGCGGTGCGAGTCTACGACCGATTCGAAAATGTCGGCAGCGCCAAAACCACCTTCACTGTTCCGGCCGCAAGACCCTAAGCGCTCTTCCCAACTCAGCCCGGTGTCATCCTGAGCGAAGCGAAGGATCTCAACCCACATACAGTCGATCATTAAAATCGCGACTGCTCCACACAAGCTCGCACTGCAGAGCACGACGACAACTCACATGCTTTTTCTATTTGCGTCTGAATTGAATTGAGTACTGAAAACCGAGGACCGACAACTTTCCTTCAGACAACCCAGCGGTCCTGAGGCGGAACGGTCTGGAATCTTTCAATTTCGGCGCCAAATCCGATGCGGCCGTCGCCGTAAGGTTCGTTGCGAACATGGACGACCCGCGCCGTGCATCGCATCTCCTGGGCGGAGTTGCCAGTCACTTCCGCGGGCATGCGCAGGGTTGCTTCGATGGGCATGCCTACCTGCAGGGGAGCCGATGAGGCGAAGAAAAACCCGCCGCGCGATACGTTCAGAGCCTCGGTAAAATGCTCAGTGTTGTCCGAAGCGACGCCGAGGGCCCGGAAGCGCAAGGGCGTCCGAAGATAGACGCGTGCCAATTGGCGGCGTTCGGGTACTCTCATCTTGTCCTCCCCCGCGTGAGGAAGGCCCTGGCGCGGACTCCTACAAAATTGGTGGAGGGAGTCCCAGCGTACCAGAGCCAGACGGGCGGTCAAGTACCAAACCTGGTATGGCCAATGGATACCAGTACCCCTGCGAATCGCGCGCGCTCAAATCATCCGCCAGGGCAAAACCTCTATCCCCGTGCCATAATGCCTCTTTCACTGGGAGGATGAACGCGCTAAACGTGAAGAACGAGCAAACGTTCCCGAGTCTCAAAGCGAGCCTTATGAGCACAGCCCCTTCCATTGAAACTGCTGACTATCAGCCGCCCAGTTGGGAGACCATCCTCACGGCGCACGCGCGCATCGCTCCTCGGATCCATCGCACGCCGGTCCTGACCTCCGCCTCCTTGAACGCTATGACCAGGGCCCAGCTCTTCTTCAAATGCGAAAACCTGCAAAGGACCGGCTCGTTTAAGATTCGTGGGGCCTCGAACGCAATCCTTTCCCTGACAGAGAAACAGGTGGCGAAGGGGATCGTCAC
>WNFI01672401.1_pt1 | contig 14204 bp, 20 predicted proteins | sample 5400471 | NCBI WGS metagenome assembly WNFI01 (sample SAMN13153348, study PRJNA577476) | soil metagenome | isolation source: 100 cm saprolite on Douglas fir-dominated hillslope | place: USA:California | collected 2013-09-17 | reverse complement strand
TGCTTCCCCGAGGCCTAGAATCTTGGTGGCGTACCTCAACAGCAAGCTTCCATCATGTACAGGGACTGCGGTATTCAGTACTTAGAGATCTACAATTAGGGGGTTCCTTCATTATGGAGGAAGATGATCAGCCATGTCGCATGTACAGCACCATTACTGCTATCATTGGTTGTGGTATATCCATAAAGGTGGAGGATCGCACTGTACTACCTCTCTTATATTAGTTTGAGTCGTGTGCCTTGTATTGTATTCTAGCGCCACTAGTGATTATACACAACCAAATGTTAGGTTTTTTTTACTGTAAAAAAAATTGCGACCCCACAGGCACGGACTACTTCTGTGATCATGTCACTCTCTCTGGATGTAAAAGCCTGTGAGGCAGGGTTTTACAACAGAATTAGAAATTCGATGCGTTGAGCAGGTTGAGTTCAGTGTACCTGAACTCTGTTTCCAGGATGCCTCATAAGAAGACGCCATCGTATCCTTTCTCCACTGGCCCGAATGCTGTCAACGCTGGCAATCGCCAGAGCTGGGCACCTCTGCCTCCAGCATCACAATCACAAAATACGGGTTTTCATTTTCCCCGTGAACACGTAGATGAGAATGAAGAGTCAAATCTGCTGGAAGCCAACCAAGAACACGATCACGGACATGACGAGGAAGCCGCATTTATACCTGAAGAGGTATGGAGTCCTGGTATCTTGAAACCATTCCACCCGTTACATCGGTTTCTTTCGTCTTAGACTAGTTCTTTGGATCACTGGAATCCAAATGACCCAGATCCAGACGGTGCCTATTTCAACCTTACATTTCTAAATAAGCGCTCATCCCCTTCCTCCAGACTACTTGCATCTGCCAGACCCAAAGCGCGACCACAAATACGACAGGGGTGGTACTATCCTGACTACTCGCGGGCTAGTAAACTTAGGATTTTTGCTTTTTTTGGCAGTCGGTCTTCTAACATTGTTGTGCGTATCGCCCCACAGCACTGTTCACACCTTTGTTTTCTGAGTCTCCTTCACATTCACAGTGCCGGATATCCATTAGCAATGTACATAATATCGCTTCATCACAAGTTGTCCAACTTGGGGGGCTATAATATCGGCGGCATAAACGCGACTGGCCAGGTACCTGAAATGGGTGGCCACTTTGCTCTCATTGACCAGGATACTCCGAGTACTGCTCAGAGGATAAAGACGTTTACTGACGGCTCAATGTACGATCTTGTCTTTTCGGATGAGTTCAACCAGGACGGCCGGACATTCTATCCTGTGAGTCGGTATAACTCTGAGGCCAAATTGTACCCTACTCATGCGCAAATAATCAGGGCGATGACCCTTATTGGGAGGCCGTTGATTTACATTATTGGTTGGCATCTACTCTTTGTCACCGGAGTCTCCTAATTCTTCTCACCACCAGGCAAACGGAAGATCTTGAATGGTACGATCCAGCTGCGATCACAACCCAAGATGGTTCATTGGTCATAACGTTGAATGCGACGGAGACACATGGTCTGTCCTACATGGGCGGACACATGTCGAGTTGGAACAAGTTTTGCTTCCAGGAAGGATATGTTGAAGGCAAGTAATCCCGGTCTCATCGTACATGCAGAGGGGAGACGGATGGTTTCGCTTTTTTTGCGTGCTAGTCAATGTATCACTACCCGGTGATCCGAAGGTGTCCGGTCTGTGGCCTGCCGTTTGGACGATGGGTATGTACACGTCCCCACTTCATGTCCTATCCTCGAGTCATCTCCTCATTTAGGTAATCTGGGACGAGCTGGATATGGTGCCACTCTGGAAGGAACGTGGCCTTACTCGTATGACTCCTGTGATTGGGGGACTCTCCCCAACCAGACATTTCCTGGCGACCAACCGCTAACGGGAACTAAATCCTATTTGCCCGGACAACGTCTTTCGGCATGCACATGCACAAATATCAAAGATGGTAGCCATCCTGGACCGATGTCCAATGGGCGATATGTTGGTCGCTCTGCCCCCGAGTTAGATATTTTCGAGGCGCAAGTCTCTACTCTAGGCGGTGAGGCCTCGCAGAGTTTACAGTTGGTTATCTCGCACATGTCATTGTGACTACTCTAAGGGATGTTTCTAGAATGGCACCCTATGACAACCACTACTACTGGGGCAATACTTCGTCCGATGTCACGATATATGACTCGACTGCCACGACAATCAACACGTACCATGGCGGCCCTTATCAGGAGGCTCTCTCTGCCGTCACCCTCAATAATCAAACTGGTTATCAGGTTAAAGGTGGATTTGCGATCTATGGTGTTGAATACAAAACAGGAACGAATGGATACATTACATGGATCAACAACGGGAAACCTGCATGGACGGTGCATTCCAGCGCCATAGGTGCGTGCAGAGGACTGATGATGTACCATATGCTGATTCAGATACCATAGGCCCAAACTCGCAAACTAATATCAGTCAACGATTGATACCAGAGGAACCCTTGTACATCATCATGAACTTAGGGATCAGTCCTAGTTTTGCACAGGTCAGTAAATGTTCTCCGCTGATTTTGCTTTGTTTACGGCGTACGAAACGCAAATAATAGATTGAGTACGACAAACTCGTCTTTCCAGCACAGATGAAGGTTGATTACGTTCGAGTCTACCAGTCTCCGGGAAACAGACGTGTACGACTGAGTCTAGGAAAAGATGTGTAATTGCTGACATTCTTGGGGTGCTTTAGGTTGGATGTGACCCTACGGATCACCCGACAGCCGATTATATAAAGAAATACAGTGAAGGTCTGATGATGGTCCACAAGTTAACGTTTCGAGTTGCTAACATTACATTACCTTCAGCGTACACGAACCAAAACTTAACGACCTTCAAAACTACTGGGACTGGGGTGAGCTAATGACTTTTCGGTGTATTCAAGCCTACTCTAACCAGCCCATTCAGGGGAGTTACAATCAGGAGTTCCCAAAAAATAAACTCGTTGATCAGTGTTAGCGATTACGTCGTGGTAAGAAGTGCTTGCTCTGCTTTGATGATGGACGGACAAGCCACATATTGGAGACACTCCTACTTGTAATCTCTGCGCTGCTGCATTATCTCTGGACCTGTTATACCCTGTAGTAATCTTCTGCCTTAGAATTCTTATTCTTTTCGATGGACCTCAATTGAATATGTTGAATTGGATCACGAGAGCTTCACCGCTGACATGCACCCTGACATGGTTCACGATCACTTTCCAGGTACCTATGCCGTTCGCTTTACATAGATTGGCTGTGAATGCTTTTACCCGCCTGAAGCCGATATTCATGCGTCGAAAACTGTTGCCGAACTAGATCACCTCCTGTCCAGGGACCAAAAGTCCAAAGTTCGTCCTGTTGTGGAACTCTAATACCAGCGATTCTACCAACCGTCGCTTGTATTCGCCATCCCTAGGGCCAAATCATCTATCTGCAGTCTCAGCCTGTGACCTATAGGAATGACACGGATAGGGAATTAAACTTCAGACAGGAGGTGAGGGCATCCATACACTCATACGAGCCCTAATATGCTCATCGTTCTTTGTCTTGTCGAACCATGATACGAAAGTCGAACTTCTACTATTTGACAGGATGTGACATACCTGCCTCTGCGCTTCTGATATTTGTCCCACCGGTACGAAACGGAGAGGTGTTCGGAAGGTCCGTTCAATCTACTCTTCTCATTCCAGAAGAAGATCCGCTAGAAACGATGTGGTCTCCTCCTCCTCCAACCATCGAGCAGGCGAAAACGAAGCATCCTGGGATTTCGTCTGTCCAGTATATATCTGCGCTTCGGAAACTGGTTTTATTATTTCTCCAGAACCATCCTAATGCACTAATCCAGACCCTACCACTGGACAAACCGTCACTATTCCCGCCTCTCCACGACTCTCTCATTGCGGTTGTGACCAAAAATGGGACGTCCAAGTACTTGCTTCCTGCTCTTCATCGTGCTCGCCTCATCAAGACACCCTATGAGATATTACTGATTCGAAAAGCGAATGCCATCAGCTCACGAGCACATGAACTCATTATGAGAGTGCTAGGAGAACATGCCCATGATGATCTCGTTGGCAAGTCTGCGGAGGGAAAGCTGGTAATGCCCAGTGAATGGAGGATCGAAAAAGAGGCAGAAGCAGAGGCCGCTTTCGTTGCCTCATGTCGCAGAGAAGGGTAAGCCATGCAACGAAGGCCTCCGCTAATGTGTTTTCTTACCGGAAGCAGCTCGTTACACCAGGCATACCTGCCTATAGTAGCTGGAGCTGAGCGTGCCTCCACGCTGCATTATTGTTGTAACGACAAAGACTTTGCATGGGGGCCTGTTTCAAACGTATATGCGCACCGTCCCGAACTTCGTCAGCATGCTGTGCATGTGGGTGGCCCTGGAACTCGCTTGGCACCACAGGTATTGCTACTTGACGCGGGATGCGAATGGAAAAACTATGCCAGCGATAGTACGTATTTTAACTGTTCAGCATTGCGCGGCGAGGACATTGATCCATGCGTTACTGGTAGTCACTCGCACAATCCCAGTCGGCAACGGAGGGGAGTTCACTGGCGCTGCGAAAGAGATATATTCACTTGTGTTGAAGATGCAAAATGTTCGTCACACCTCATCGCAGTGCTTCTTGTTTGGTCTTTTGACTGACACTCCATCATCACCTAGGATGCTATAGCGATTTTAAAACCTGGTGTCCACTGGGACAGAGTACATTATCAGTCCCACGTGACACTAGTGAAAGCCTTCATCAACCTAGGTATTTTTCATAATGGAACAGAGAAAGAAATTTTGGATAGCCAAATCAGCGCAGGTAGCCCTATTCGTCTCATCCAGTCAGCCTAACCGCTTACGCCCTGTCGTACCTAGCCTTCTTCCCTCATGGTTTGGGCCATAGTTTGGGTCTCGATGTGCATGATGTGCCCTCTGCATCAAGGCCCGTGGAAAATGACACGATACCGGCTGAATCCTCCAAGCATCCAAACTTCTACGTTTATTTGAGACTCCGCCTCCCCCTTCAGGCCGGGTATGTTTTTGTTCCAGAATAAGTTAACAACTCCACTGGTATCTAATCTGAGGTTCTTCTAGAATGGTTCTTACTGTGGAGCCTGGCATTTATTTCTCGCCACACCTGCTTGCACCACATCGAAGGTCCCCTTTCATAAATGAGAGTGTACTCAAGAAATATGAGTCTGTCGGCGGTGTTCGTATTGAGGACGTGTTGGTCATTACAGAGAATGGTTCTGAGAATTTGACAACTGTGGGTAAAGACGTTGAATGGGTAGAAGCGGTATGTGGGGGCCAAGCCTGAGGATTGTGCGTCATTATAAGATGTCCACAACTGTGTGGATCGAAATATCTGATAAAATATGATGATCAAGTTCTAACATGAATGCGTACAGAATTTGGGACTCGTAGCGTATTTCGCATGCTTAACAGGACAGATACATTGTGAAGGTGAAAGTAAAATGATAGGATCCACTAGAATAACCCTAATAGGTCCTCCTGTGGTTGCTGAGCAGGCATAGAAGGTTGCGATCGAGTCGGTGACAATGCCCCAATTACCCCCGTTGGATTATTCGCATTCGTCGATGTTGGTGCCACTGATGCTGGAAACGTGCCGACGGGGCCAGAGACGCTGGTGCTTCCAAAGATGGACACCAATTCATCGAGTGGATTTACAGAGGTGAGTATACTTGTTGTCGCTGCCGTTGTTAGTGGGAGTGTGCGCTGGGTTGCTGCGATGCCACTCAATGAGACATTGGCAGAGTCACCGTCAGGCTCATCGAAGTCCAGCAGATTCTCAGCCTGCTGACCCGCCACCAGGGTTTTGAGCGCTTTTTCTCGGGTAGCCATTTCATCTTCCAAGCTAGGAACGTATGGGACGATGAATAAAGATGTAAGGGCCGCGGATAGGGTTTCTGTACGTACTCGACGTTTCGTTTCAAAGCATCAGCCCCTATACGACCTCTTCCTATAAACGTCTCCGCTGGGGCCTGCCAGCCAGGTACTATTAGTTGGCAACCTTCTTGATGGAACGAGCCTTACTTTCGCTGCACCAGGATCAGTTGATAACAACCTCCAATAAATGTAAGCTCTATCTCTGACATCCGCGCTTTCACAATCCTTCGTCGCCATTTCAAGAATACGTTGAACAAGCCCTTGCGCATTTTCAGGTTTCTTCAGAAACAATTTAACGACCGCAGTCAAAGTCTGCAGTTGAACCTGTGAAAAGGGTTTTCATTCGGGTCCCGGCTCAGAAGAATCGAATCACTGCACCTGGTACGATTCTTCAATGAAACTGTCGACGAAGATACCGAGAAGTTCGTCAGCATTATCTATTTTCTCTGCATATTCACCAATGATCCAGACAAGTGACGCCTTGGCCTCTGGCTCATCTAGTTCGTCTAGATTGGCGCACAAAGTCGGGATTACGGCTTCGTAGCTATTGGGATATTTACGGAAAATATCCTATCACTAAAAATGAGCATTAGACACTGGTATGACGGGATCAACCTACCTTCATCACAACCACTGCTTCTTGCACAACGTAACTTACCCGCGTGCTGATGAGGTCAAGGAGAACATTCACACATCGTTCAGTCGAGGCGTCGATCTTAATAGCACACCGCCCAATCGCCAGAACAGACTTCCGGACAAAATCCACGTCAACTTCGGAGGCATACCTGTGGAGTTTGGTGAGTAAGAGCATCTCCACGGCGTAGAAGGCAGTAGTCACTCTTTGAGCTCACTCAGGAGAGCATCAACGTTCTTTTCTTGAGCTAACCGTATCATAACATCGAGCTTCTCCACTTTGATGTATGGGGGATCATTGTACTTGCAGAAAAATACACGCATTTCATTTTGGAGAATATCGGAACGCTTCTGTAGCAAAAGGTTGATATTCCTGAGGGCCACCCACTGTACTTCGTGCTCGGCCGAAACAAGCGTGACTGAGTGATTATTCGTGAATTTATACGGAAGAGAATAATCCAATTCAGTGACATACCTAGTGGTGGTGCCATCTTCCTGACAAGTTGGTTGATCAAATCGTCCCGTGTCACCATCCGCATGTGCACCATAACTACCTAGAAGAAGATTCGGTGCTGGATAACAGGGAAAGATACAGACAATGCATCTCACTCGAACCGCGGTCAGAACCACGCTACCATTCGCGTGTTGGAATTGTGGCATTACCCGCTCGCAAATGTGTTCACTCTCCTTGTCATCCTGTGCCTTGTACCTTGCGAGACAGTTGAGAATGGCGACTCTTCCCCACTCCGAGCATTCATTGAGTGCTATGAGGAGCTTGCTCAGGATAGCCGAATTGATAATGAACATGGCACGCGAATCAGGAGCCACACCGTCGTTGACTTGTGAAGCTGCACTTGAATGTATGTCACTGAGGGCAGTGACAGCATTGGCAACTACCTAAAGAAATGATAATGTCATCTCATCAAGTGGTCCAGATCTGGGATAGGACACACCATTGGATTACTGTCAGCAACTAGACCATGTAGCATTTCGATAAACCCGCCGTCAAAAGCCAAGTCTGGCTTGATGTCATACAATTTAGCTACACAGAGTGCTGCCGTCTTTCGGACATAGGGATTCTCATCTTTCAAAGCCTTGAGTAATGGGCTGGAGAGATAATCAATGATCTTCTCGGCTCGTAGACAACCCATGGTGCGTATTGCCAACGCACGAACCAAAGGGTTTGAATCATCTGAATCCTAAGTTACTGATAAGCGCTGGTTTCCCGTATTCACACACTGAACGCTGTACGAACCTTCACGAATGTGTTGACGGCTAAAATAACGAGTTCTGGCTGAGTTTTGGCGTAATTCATCAGATACAAGTAGACAAGCTTCTTCTGCTCGAGATCTTCTGTCTGCATATTCTTCAAAACGTCCGGAAATAGCCCCGAGACATCTTTCCCAACAGTCATATTTGCTATAACGCGCTTAATAGCGTCCTTCCGTCGGTCACGATACTCGCTGTTGAGATCGGCCCTCAGTTCGAAGTTCTCGCCTGTTCAGCACGGTCACATCTGCGAACACGCTCGATACAGGTTCCATCTTACCCTTCTTTGGGGCAGCACGCGCGCTAAACCCGTTCATGCTCGTCGATTGCGTTGCGACACCGGACTTTGCCGGATTAATAAAAGACTTACGGCTGGTGAATTACTGTATATAAAATGCCTCGAGCGACGTCAGAGAAGTTTTCACGTAGTCATCTCTCATCCGCTAAGGGGAAATCTTCTGGTCCAGTGGAGGTGGGGGCCGCCAATCCCCTATTCAATGTCGATAAACTTGGCCAGCACATATTGAAGAATCCACAAGTAGCTCAAGCGTGAGTGCATCGAAATAGAGAGGGAGCAATTACTTTGACTTCTCTATTTCTTTCCAGCATCATTGAAAAGGCAAACCTTCGTCCTACTGATATTGTCCTTGAAGTCGGGCCTGGTACCGGGAACCTTACAGTGAGGATTTTGGAAAAAGCAAAGCAATGCACCGCAATCGAAATGGACCCTCGTATGGCTGCTGAGCTTACAAAGCGTGTTCAGGGAAAGCATGTACTGCTTCTACGTCATTTTACGTCGTTCGCTGATGGATTTCCACAGGCCAGAACAGAAGAAGCTTAGCATTATGATCGGCGACTTTGTTAAAGCTCAACTACCGTACTTCGATGTTTGTATTAGCAATACGCCATACCAAGTTGGTGCCTCCACTATTTACTCGATAATGGACGCTGACAACTAAAGCAGATATCATCACCGTTGGTCTTCCGCCTCCTATCTCATCGCCCCATCTTTCGATGCGCAATCCTTATGTTTCAACGTGAATTTGCTCTGCGCCTCGTAGCCCGTCCTGGTGACGAGCTTTGGTGTCGCCTGAGTGTCAATGCCCAGCTTTATGCCAAGATTGACCACGTATTGAAAGTCGGGAAGAACAATTTCCGGCCCCCGCCACAAGTGGAGAGTTCTGTGGTTCGTATAGTGCCACTGGATCCTCCGCCACCTGTACGTTTCGAGGAGTTTGATGGATTAACTCGGCTGCTCTTCAGTCGCCGAAACAAAACGGTGCGCGCGAATTTCCAGGCGAGGAACGTACATTCTATGCTAGAGGCAAATTACAAAACGTGGTGTGCGCTGAACGAGCAGGTACAAACTGGACTAAGTCTACTTTGTCTGTCGCTGAACCAGCTTCCTAGGCGGTTGATAGCTCGACTGATTTCAAGACCAAGATTGAAAGAATTTTGGAGGACTCAGGCTTCAGGGAACAAAGGGCCGCAAAAATGGACATTAACGAGATTTTGAAGTGCGTGCAATATATAGTGATCAGGGCAATATTCTCAGACCTGTCAATCCAGGCTACTTTACGCATTCCATGAGAACGGCATACATTTCGCCTAGTAGGGAGGAACATCTATGCTTTTATTTCTTCTTGGGTTGAGTTTCATCATACACCTCGATCCATTTTTTTGGGACTCCCTGGTGAATCAGCGTATCGACCACTCCCTTGCTATGCTTGCCTTGCACCATCACCTGCTTTCCTGCCTTTCCAGGTAACTCCGTCACTACCATAAGAAATATTCAATAATCAGCACATAGTGGACTGTATCCGGTCTTGCCTGATGTTGCACCTGCGCATGATTTACGCAACTCCTCGCTGAGGAACTCGGCAGTAATTGAGTACTGTCCGAAACCCGTGATGAGAGTGCATGTCTTCCTGCCAGCTCTCACTTTCATCTTTATGGTAATTGGCTTGAGTTCTCCCTTTCTGAGTACAAGTCAGATCAAGGGGTAGGATGCATATCCATTCACGTACTTCAGCATCGTCTCTTTGCCAGGTATCTCGATAGAGTACCAACTCTGCATCGCACTTCGCAACCTTGGCATCAATTCGTCGCGTTTGAGGAATTCCACGTCTTCCTTTTTATCGAGGAGGGCTTCACGCAACATGGCGTCTAGTATGATGTAGCTCGGTTCCCGCGGATGGATCAGTTTATGTTTTGTAATGTGTGCATCCATCAAGGACTTGAGATCACCAACGGTGTATACGTCGTCCATCCGCCCCTCCCCCACCTCGTCAAAAAACTTCCGTGTTGGCCCGCTCGGTTTGTACAATTCTTTGGCGACCATAGGTCGCACCCTCTCAGATTCCTCCTTCGCCGCCTTCTCCCTTCGTGCCTTTTGCGCTTCGACAACTGCTATCGTGCGAAATGGCCGGTGTGCTACTACATCAGGATGTTGCACATTTACGCTCAATATGTTAAGATCCCCCTTCATGTCTTTAAGTTTCAGCAATGAAGCCTTATCAGCGTGTTGGAGGAACTTAGAGAGCTTCTTGAACGATGAACGTTTGATAAGATCTGATGGTGCAGAAGATTGTGAACCCAAATGAGGCGCTGGGCGGGAAGGAAGAATATGGGCGGAGTAGAATGTGGATGAGGATAGAGGGAATGACGTAGATTTTGAGATCGTTGTAATTGCTTGGATTAATGCGAGGTGGAGTATTTCATCTGCCTCTGGAAGGCGACGTCAGTAGGCCAAAGCCACCACTACGGAACTATTACCTTGAGTGGTGAGCTGTGATTCCGCTTGGTTTTCTCCGGTTGGATCGCCCTGCCCTTGAATTGACAGTTCCCCCGCAGCAACAGCCAGCCCATTCTCAGGCCCGATAGTTTGCGTGACATAATCAGATGCGTGCGATTGAGTCCCGGCTTCGTCGATTCTTGGGACAGAGATAGGGGGGTCCGCCCCCGGTCCCAGACCCCATAATGAGTCCTTATACGTATGGAGAACATGGACAGCTTTGCCGTTCCCGTCTGACTTCAAATCGCGACTGTCAATCGCCATGCGACCTACTGCCACAGGAGCCCTCGAACGAGCTGGGGCAACGGCCACGAATCCGTTCAATGGGATGCTTGGCATATTCCCATCCTCATGGCTCTCAATGACACCTGGAATCATTAAATCTGCTCCTCCTAGGATTCTTTGGATAGCCTCTGGCGATGTGGTCAATACTGGAAGGATTTCGAGCCTCCAGAGGGTATAGACTATATGTAGGGATTCACTAAGAATCTGATTTCAACATGCGCAAACGATCCTTACTGGTAGGGACCATGTCATTACTTTCCGCGAAGGTAAACCACAAAGGGACATTATCCGAGGATGTGTACAAGACACCAGAACGTTCTTGAGAGAGCGTCGAGAATCTAGAGGACCGGACACCATCGGGCAGCAGGATATCAGTATCATGAGCATAGGCATGGTTCACGGTCTCGTCCCGACCATTCCTAGGATCGTACAGGGCACTTATTGTTGACCTAAGACGACGACATTCTGAGTTCTTGATAGCAGCAGATGGTCTGACATTCGGAGACTTCTTGAACATGATGGGACAGTGTCAAGACTAGTCATATACAGTCATGTGATATGATTGTCGGAACCGTACCCCACTTTCGATAAGTGTTTGAAGCAGAAGGTACCTCGTTAGAGAACTACAAGTTGTCAACAAGACTGTAGCTAGATCGACAACGCAAGGACATACCTCAGTTCTGTAATCAAGAACTGAGGGGAAAGAAAAAGAGGCAAGAAGTTTTCACGTACGACCAGTATCTGTATTAGAAAGCGTATTATCCCCTTATAACTGATAATCCAAGAAAGGCGATTCTCGTTCATCAACATGCATGGATGACGTGAGTCGTCACAATCGTCACGTTGACTCGATCGACTTCGAACAGCAGCTATATACATATCAATATCATTATTCCCCTCATTGTACTCCTCCCCTGTCTCTTGTGCTCAAAGGACTTTATATTCACTTAGATAGAGACTGTAGCGTACTTATCCCATCTTATACGCCCAACCGGCACGGTTAGAAATTGATCGGTTGCGGTTTGGAGGGTTGAGAACCTCCCAACCGGAACCGAACCGTTCAAGCTTTAGTCCAATACCTAAACGGAAGTATCGTGTCCCCAGTATCTCCTATGCCCACAATTTGATGGTTGGTTGTTAATTCCGTCTCATCCGTCCTTCAGAAGACCCTCCAAAACAATGTCCTGCGTGACTCTCTACATTCGTCTTTCTATCTCCTTTCAATTTCTGTCGTCCAGTGTCAAAAGGGGGTATTCAACCTATCTGACACCGGATATCCTCGCTACAGCTGTCTAGAATAAACAAAGCAGTCTAGTTGGGAAACTAGACGAATTAACGATCGGAACTTATTATATATAAATTAGCCTTAGACGACGGCGGAAGGGATGCTCGCACTGTCCATCGTACTTGGCGAGAGCGTATATAAAGCTTCGATGAAATATAGAAAGGAGAAGATTAGGAATAAGCATGCGCCTCCAAGGGTCACTGATACCCTAGTTAATCAGGATGAGTAGCCTTGAGGAGAAGTGAAGAACATCCACCTTTTTTGACAGAGATTTTACTCGAAATCCAGCGCCCCCCCAAGACAGCCAATCCAGTGCAACAAGCGTGACCGACAACAGTCCCAAATGCTACAAGAAACACATCCTGACCCAATCTATTAGCACAGTAAAATGGCAGGATCAGATGAACCCGCGACTCACATGGGCGGCAGCAAGGGCAATAGTGGCTATCTGACTTCTGTCACCCCATTCACCAAGGAAGGTGAGGATGAATGATTGAACAAAAACAGGGCCTAGGATAGCATGAGAAGATCTCCGAATCCGAGCAAACATGGTTTCGGCTGTTAGGGCTGGTCGAGAAGGGGGCGAACGGTCTTTGGGCCATCCTAGCTGGCTGCTGAACTTTATTCTTGGGCTTCGACGTTGATCAGAACGTCCCCGGCCCCCCTCTAAAGCTTCCAAAGATGTAACTCCCCCATTCGAATGCGTCCCATCCACCATAGCATGGTTTTCCTCAATTTCTTCCTCAGCCTCACGCATCTCTTCTTGCATCTTTTCGTTGCTGTCTGTCATAAGTCGCCCTTCGTGTAGCATTTTCACTCCAAAAACCAGAAATAATGATGCCGCAGCAAGCTGGGTAAGTCTCCTAGGGATCAAAGTAGGAAGGATGCGTCCAATCCCCGCAGAAAGAACGGACATGACGAGAAGAGATCCAAAAGCACCCGTGAAGACTGTGACTCTGTCATGGCGCATCGCGAGGACGGCAGCCTTGCCAGAAAATGAGACATGGCACAGCGTAATTACTGATCACATACTATTAGAAAGGTTTTATCACCGATTTCTGAGGCAATGATCATCGAGAAGGCTTGGAACAGAGCCCGCAAACCCGAGGACTGCTCGTCTGCCATGATAAAAGTATAAAAGTATGCCACTTGGCGAGTGACCGTAGACACGTGAACATCTCTATTGATTCAGAGATGGCTACACCGCACCTTCACAGTACACAGGATCTGTTCTCGAGACTTCAGTTGGTTCACGCCTACACGACCTATGTTCGCCCATATGTAAGGCCCGTAAATGAAGCCGTACATAGGGACCAGAGGGCAGAAGATGGTCACCGCGTACCCCATGGACTCAAGGCATTCCTTGCTGATCTACCAGGTAGGTTTTCCCCCATTTCTTAGTGCATCTCAAATTAAACTGAAACATTAGGGAGGACTTCTACAAAGAAAAGTGCTTCTATCACAGATTTGATGATGGCGGCACCGAAGCAGCGGACAGACATAGTACAGCTGGATGCGAGGACAATGGAGCATTTCAGATTGCCTGAGGGCCAATTATTAAAAAGCGCTCAGATTTCAGATTTTGATACGGAAAGTAAAAAGAAGCGTAAGGTAAGATTCTTCTACTGGGTAACGCCCATACTCCGACTCCCTCGTGTTATCAGAAGCGACATCTGGAGGAACTAGGGGAACAAGATCCGCAGGATGATCCAGATGTCCCCATAATTGACAAAGTTGGTCCTCCCCAGGAATTGCATCGTCCTTCGAGTAGTCAGCAGCCCACGCGCAAAGACGGAGGACGAAGCCCTCATCAATCAACTCAGTCACCTTTGCCAAAACGCAGAAAACTGGTATGGGATAAACATGATTTCTCTTGGTTTGTTCTGAGATCATCTACCAGGGAGATCACTAGTTTATCATACACCAGGCGGATAGGAATGGTGAGGTTTTGTAGACAGGGAGCTGCGCGGATCTAATCTTCGCTTGTGATACAAGCCAGCTTACTTGAAAACGAACCCAGCACTGTTTCG
>WNFI01443287.1_pt1 | contig 14204 bp, 10 predicted proteins | sample 5400471 | NCBI WGS metagenome assembly WNFI01 (sample SAMN13153348, study PRJNA577476) | soil metagenome | isolation source: 100 cm saprolite on Douglas fir-dominated hillslope | place: USA:California | collected 2013-09-17 | reverse complement strand
ACCGATCGCGAGCGGTATGGCGACTCGATGCCGTGCTCGGTCAAGGAGCCGCGTGTGGCGCGCAGCTCGTCGGCGGTCTGCGAATCGACGTACGCATCGCCGTGCTTGATGAGCTCCACCGCGAACTCGTACATCCAGTCGAAATAGTCCGACGCGTGATAGAGGTTCTCGTCGTTCTTGCCCCAGTGGTAGCCGAGCCAGTGCACCGAGTCGAGGATCGCGTCCACGTACTCCTGCTCTTCCTTCTCGGGATTGGTGTCGTCGAAGCGCATGTGGCACACGCCGCCGTACTCGTCCGCCAGGCCGAAATTGAGGCAGATCGATTTCGCGTGGCCGATATGCAGATACCCGTTCGGCTCGGGCGGAAAGCGCGTGCGGATCTTCGCCGGATCGAGCGGCGCATTGGCGTGCACCGGCGCGGTCCCGGGCTTGCCGGCCCAGCGGCGCTGCGCGTACTTCTCCTCCGCTAAGTCGCGCTCGACGTGCTGGCGGGTGAAGTTGGTGAGGTGCGCGCCTTCTGGGGGCGTCTTCGAGTCGTTTGCCATGGGGTTCCGAAGCGATGCGCGGTGCAAAACTCCTATTTTGGCCGATTAGCCCACTGTGTGCATCTTTGCGATGGGCCGCCTCCCACCCGCGCGGGTAGGTCTTGTCGTCCCGGCATGGGCGTAGCGTTGGCACCATAACAAGGGAGGATCATAAAAATGCGCACAGTCCGGGCCGCGATCGGCCGGTGGGTCGTCTGTTGTCTCGCCGCGCTCTCCTTGTCGGGATGCGGCACGTTGTTCAACCCCTACGTGATGCCTGGAAGCCTCAAGTCGGCGGGGGTGATGGGCATTGCCGCTCCGCAAGCCGTGAAGGTCGCGCCCTCGGCGGACGATCTGCCCGCGGCTCGCGAAGAGGCCTACCAATACGTTCGCGATCTCGGCATGGCCGCATCCGGTCATTCGGAGCTGCGGAATGGCACTGCGCTGGTCCTCATTCCGCTGGGTGCCGCTACTCTCTACAAGGGAATGGCGTCCGATAGCGCCAACACCAAGAAGCTCATCGCGAAGCTGGCCCTCACGGGCGCCGCCATCTTCGGGCTTTCGGAGCAGTTCTACAGCGCGCCGCGGCAGGGCGTGTATTTCGAAGGCATGAAGACCGCGCTTTGTATCATCGGCACGACGGATCCTTACCTCATTGCCAAGCCGGAGTACGACGCGTTCAAGGGGTCGCTGGTCACGCTCGATCGCGCGATCGCGCGGGCGGATGCCCAGGTGATCGCGACGGAGCGGCTGATCCCCGGTGCGGGCGATGTCGCCAAGGGACAGGCCAGGGACTTCGTGGCGGTGGCAAGAAAGACGATCCGGGCGTCGGCGGCCACGGGTTCCGCCGGGATCATCCTGCGCGCGCAAATCGATCGCGCCGGGATCGACCTCAGGCGGCGCATCGCGAAACTCTCCGTGGAAGTCGCGAAGCAGACGCAGAAGACCGAGCCGGATCTCGCAAGCATCAAGGCGACCGTCGCATCGCTCGCCGATGCGCTGAAGACGCCTCCGCAGGCGCCCGCGGCCTCTCCGAAGGCGACGGCTCCGGCGATCGGGCAGGAGCATGGCGCGCAGTTTCAGACCGACAGCGCCAAGGCCGTGGCCCAAACGTTGCAAGACGAGATCGACAAGCTCGCGGCGGCCCTCGATGCATTGATCATCGCCACCGAGCCGGTCGCCTCGGTCGTCAATTCCACGGCAGCGCTCGTGAAGGTGGCCGGCAGCTCCGAGGGATGCACGCTCGACGCCGTAGCCACCACATTCAAGGTCGAGCCCTCGGCGGATCGGCAGGAAATCGCGATTCCTTCCACCGGTTCGTCCACGACGCCCTTCGTCGTCTCCGGCGGCAACGGAGCGATACGCGCGACACTCGCGGGCTCGTCTCAGGGCGACAACGTCAAGGTATCGGCGTCCGTGAAGGACGGCTTCTACGTCGCCGCTGTCGAGGTGAAATCGACCGCAACGCCGGGGGCGGTAACTCTCGTGATCGCGGACAACACGCAGGCGAATCACAAGGCGATCGACCTCGAGCTCACTTCCGCGAAGGCGGCCACCGACAAGCCCAAGGACACCCCCGACACCCCCACGAAGAAAGATCCGCCCGACCAGGTCACCGCGAAGGCCGACGTCGAGGCCATCCAGAAGGGCGTCGGTCTCACCGGCAAGGACATCGATGGTATCGCCGGTGACAAGACGCACGCCGCGGTCCGCGTCTACAAGAAAAAGATCGGCCTTCCGCCATGGGATGGAAGTCTCACCAAGGCGCTTCTCGACCAGATCAGGCCGCCCGTCACGGACCTGCCGAAGTCCGGAGAGACGCCGAAAAAATAGCAGGGGAATCGACGGCAGGGAGGCTGCATGGACGAGCAACCATTTCGGGATGCACTGGATTTTCTCGTCAAGGGGCCGCATGCGCGGGCAATGCGATGGGCGGCGGCACGCAACGTGGTCGGCTTCGGCTACGGACCGCGCCGCGTCGGCGGATCGCACATTCGAGAGCTTGCGCTGAAGGTCTACGTGAAGAGCAAGCTCCCGCGCTCGCGAGTCCGCATTCCGATTCCGCGCGAGCTCGAGATCCCGGGACATCGTCCGGTTCCCATCGACGTGGTGGCGATGGGAAATCCATCGCCCCATGGGAGCGTCGTTCCCGCGGGTAGCGCCATCGGCCACGATGGAGGAGGCTGGGGAACGCTGGGGTGCCTGGTGACGAAGACCGGAGACACCGCGCCATACATCCTGGGCAACTCGCACGTCCTCGCGCTTTGCGGCTACGCGCACGAGGGCGAGGCGATCCGTCGCGCATCAAGCACGGCGTTCGAGGACCGCATCGCGACGCTCGACAAGTGGGTTCCGTTCGTAGGCAGCGATGGATTCGACAACGTCGTCGACGCCGCGATCGCCAAGGTCGACGACACGGACCTGGTGAGCGCCGCGATCCTCGATCTCGGAGTGCCGACGGGCGTGAGCTGGTTTGCGCCGCCCGGCAGCAAGGTCCGTGTGCACGGCGCCGCGTCGGGAACGCGCACGGCGGAGGTCACGGATGCGAACTTCCACGGCAAGCTCGACTACGACGGGCCCGCGGGATCGTTTACTCTGGGATTCCGCGACCAGATCCTCATCGAGCCGATCAACGAGCCCGGAGACAGCGGCGCCATCGCGTTGAACGAGAGCGGGCGCATCGTGGGCATGCATTGCTGGGGTTCGAGGGATTTCAGCGTCTACAACAAGATCCGCAACATCACCGAGCAGCTCGGCGTGCAGCCGGTGGTGAGCGAGCCCGTGCCCGCCGCGCTCGTCACCGCGATGCCCGACCAGGGGCATGGCGCGGCGACGCTCGACGACGTCCCGGTCCGCTCGCGCGCGACGGCGATCGATATCCTTGCGCGGACGCTGTATGGCGAGGCGCGCGGAGAGCCGCAAGAGGGCCGCGAAGCGGTCGCATGCGTGGTGCTCAACCGCGCGCGGCTGAGGACGGTGCGATGGGGCGACACCGTCGAAGGGGTGTGTCTGATGCGCAAGCAGTTCTCATGCTGGAACGCGGACGATCCCAATCTCGCGAAACTTCGGGCGGTGACGAATGCCGATGGTGATTTCGTCGCGTGTATGGACATCGCCACAAAAGCCGTCGATGGCGGCCTCGCGGACACGACCGACAGCTCGACGCACTACTGCACGCTGAACGCGGCGCCCAGGTGGGCGGTGGGCAAGCAACCCGCCGCGGAAATCGGCCACCACCTCTTCTACAACAACGTGGCCTGACCCGAGGGAGGCAACGATGCAAAGCACGATCCTCGATGTCGCCATCGGCCTCATGTTCGCCTACCTGCTGCTTGCGTTGCTCTGCAGCGGCATTCAGGAGTGGATTGCGCATCTCTTCGACCGGCGCGCAGAAACTCTCGAGAAGGGGATCCGCAACCTGCTCGGCGATGTGCCGGTAGTGGCCGGGGCCGCGCGGGCGAGCGCGTTGCTTTCCGATCTCGCGAAACATCACGGCCTCGCGTATGAAGCGAAGCCGGGCGACAAGGTCTCCTGGTTCGCGCGCCGCGTGAAATCGGTATCGCGAATGCCGCGCAGATTCATCATGCGGAAGCCCGCGGCTCCGCCGGAACCAAGGCTGGAATCGCTCGCCGATATCGTCCTCAGGCATGCCGTGATCGTCGCGATGGGAAAGGAGGGCAAGGCCCCCTCCTATGTTCCCGCGCAGGCGTTCGCCGTCGCGGTAACCGATTCGATCAAGAGCCTTCGCCGTCGCGGTAACCGATTCGATCAAGAGCCTGCATGACCAGCGCGGGACGCCGTTGTCCCAGGCGTTCCTCGCCAACGTGGTCTCGCTCCAGCCGTTGAACGACGCTCTCACCGCCGCGACGACCGGCACGGTGGCCGACCTCCAGAAGGCTCGCCAATCCCTCGAGCAATGGTTCGACCAGGGCATGGAGCGAGTCTCGGGATGGTACAAGCGCGAAACGCGCGTCTTCATGATCGCGATCGGCGTCGTGCTCGCAGTCGTGTTCAACGTCGACTCGATCGATCTTGCGCAACGCCTCTACGCCGATCCCATGCTGCGCGACGCGGCGGCAAGCAGCGCATCGAAGTACGTCGCGAAGAGCGATGGCGCGCGCACGCCGCAACAGGTGAACACCGCGCTTGGCGAGCAGAAGAAGGCGCTCGACGTATTCAAGCTGCCGGCCGGTTGGGGCGAGACACTCCCCGAGACGCCGCACTGGACCTTGAGCTGGGCGCTCAGGATTCTGGGCTGGGCACTCACCGCGCTTGCGGTCTCGCTGGGAGCGCCTTTCTGGTTCGACCTTCTCTCGAAACTGGCGCCGCTTCGTTCTGCGGGCAAGGCGCCGGACAAGTCTCCGCCCACGGCCCCAGGCGCGGGAGCGGCCGCGGGCGGCCAGCAAGTCGCGCAGCCCTCGACGGGAACGTCGGTGCCGCGATCGCAGGCCTTCACCGAAGACGACCTGTCTCCCTATGACGTGAAGGACATCCAGAAGAGGATCGGCATGTCCGCGCCGACCGGAGCGATCGACACGCAGACTCGCAACTTGATCGGCGACTACCAGAAAATGAAATCGTACGAGCCGACGGGAGTCATCACCGCGGATCTGGCGACCGAGCTCCTGTCGACGCCATGAGACGCGGCGCCATCTTCATCGGAGTCGACAAGACCGGCAACGCCCCGGTCCTCCAGGATGCGGCGAAGGGAGCTCGACGCATGGCGGAGCTATGGGCCGAAGGCCAGAAATTCGAGTACCTCAAGCTCCTCACCGACGAGGGAAGGAAGCGAGTCACCGCGAAGATGATCATGGACGCGGCGCTCGAGGCGATCGACGGCAAAGGAGTCGAGCAGCTCATTGTCTATTTCGCGGGCCATGGGATCAACCGCAACCGTGGCGAATATTGGCTTTTGTCCGGCGCGCCCGACAATCCAAACGAGGCTGTCAATCTCAGCGGCACGATCGACTTGGCATATGCGTGCGGCGTCGGGCACGTGGTGTTCTTCTCGGATGCATGCCGGACGGCGGCCGCATCCATCCAGGCAGACAGCGTCACCGGCAGTTTGATCCTTCCCAATCGCAACCAGAAGCCGAAGCCGGTCGACGTGTTCTTTGCATGCCAGCTGGGCATGCCCTCCGCGGAAGTAAAGGATCCGAGGGAATCCGCGGCGCGCTTCAAGGCGCTCTACACGGAGCTGCTGATCCCGGCGCTCAACGGCGAAGTGAAGGAAATCCTCGAATGGAAGGATACGGACGGCTATGTCCATCCTTATCCGCTCGCCGACCATCTCGAAGAAGCGATGGTAGAGCGGCTCACCGCTCTCGGTGAAAGGATCGACCAGGAGCCCAACGCAAGGATCGGGTCCAGGTCCACGGCCTTCATCTCCATGTTCACGCGGGAGGTATCGGCCGCACCCATCGAGATTTCGACGACTTCCTTCGAGCTTGCCTATTCAATCGACCGGGTGGATCGTTCGCGTTCGCCGCTCCCGATGCGCGTGGAACCGCCGACTCCCCGCAAGAGAAGAAAGCGCCCCGCGCCGACTCTCTTCCAGGCGGTGCTGAACAATCCATCGCGCAAGGCGCGAGACGTGCTGGAGGCAAAGCAGAAACTGCCAGGCGCGGAAGACCTCGTCCGATACGCACGCGAGACCGCCGAGCCTTTCGGTCCCACACATCAGGAAACTCGCTGCGGATTCAAGATTCGCGGTGGGGCGATCGTCGACGCCCTCGCGCTTCACGGAAAAGCGGAGGTCTCCCGCGGCGGTCCGGGCGATGTGGTTCGGATCGAGAGGCCGCAGGCTCCCGGATCGATCGTGCTGCTCATCTTCAGCGACGGGTCAGGGACGGTGCTGCCGGCCATTCCCGAATTCATGTGCTCGCTCACGATGACAGGGGGTGAGCTCGCGGACGTGAGCTACGAGCCGTCCGAATACACCGCGCGATGGCAATCGTTCCAATACGAAGCGCGCGAGATTCGCGCCTTGCGCGCGATCGCCTCGGCCTCCAGCCGTAAAGGCGCTTTCCTGCTCGAGCGCAAGGACGCGGACGCACTCGCGCGTCGCATGCAGATGATGAAGGAGAGCGATCCCGCGATGGCCGTGTACGCGGCCTACGCGTACAACGATCAACGGCGCTTGAAGCTGCTGGACCAGATGGAAGGATACATGCGCCGTAGCTACGGCGGCGTCCTCTTCGATGTTGCGATGCTTGCCCGCAAGCTGGAAGGCGAAGTCGGAGGCGCATCCACGATGTACTCGTTCGCGCCGCTCCTCGCGCAGGGATGGGCTTATCTGGAGGGACGCGGCATCAAGCTGCCAAGAGGTCTCGAAGGGCTGCCCGCAACGCTCGAGGATTCCCTTTGGACGCTGTTCAAGCCCGAGGGCGTGACTTCGATACGCGAGTACATCGAAGGGAAGCGCCGATGAAACGCAAGCTCGTCTTCATCCACGGACGCTCGCAGCAGAACAAGGACTCCGTCGCGCTCAAGGCCGAGTGGGTGCACTCGTGGGTCGACGGCCTGGAGAAGAGCGGCCTCGAGATGCCGCTCGCGGATACCGACATCCGCTTCCCCTACTACGGCGATACGCTCGAAGGCCTCATCGAAGGCAAGCCCGACGACCAGGTCGCCGAGGTCATCGTGCGCGGGACGATGAGCGAGAACACACCCGAGCGGCAGTTCATGAGCGCGGTGCTGGAGGAGGTGCGCAAGAAGGCCGGCATCACTCCGAAGCGCCTCGCGGCGCTGTCGAGCCAGGAAGTCGTCCAACGCGGCGTCCTCAACTGGGAATGGGTGCAGACGATCCTCAAGGCGATCGACCGCCACGTCCCGCTCGGCAGCGGCGCGGGTGTCGCTATTGCGACCTACGACGTCTACCAGTACCTCAACAACAAAGTAACAGCGAAGCGCATCAACGACGGCGTGATCAAGGCGTTCGACGCCGCTGACGAGATGGTCGTCGTGGCTCACTCGCTTGGTACCGTGGTCGCGTACAACCTTTTGAGCAGCTTGGGCAAGGAGCGCGGCTGGAAGGTACCGCTCTTCGTGACCGTCGGCTCGCCGCTCGCGGTGACCGCCATCAAGCGTAGCCTGCCGCGCCGCGAAGTCCCGTCGTGCGTCGGCAAGTGGTTCAACGCCATGGACGACCGCGACGTGGTGGCGCTCTATCCGCTCGACAAGACCAACTTCGACGTTTCACCCGGCGGGATCGAGAACAAGACCGACGTCCGTAACCCCACGGAGAACCGCCACGGAATCTCCGGCTACCTCGGCGACGAAGCGGTGGCGCGCCGTATCTGCGAGGCGATCAATGCGTAGCTCCCCGATGTCCTCCGACAAGATCATCGTCTCCCACGCCGACGCGTTGAAGCGCAAGTACGGCGCGCCGGGCTTGGCCAGGATCCGCGAAGCGCTCGATCGCCTCGTCGAATCCGACGCGCGCCACCACCTGCGCACCAAGGTCGTGTTCATGGACCGCGTGAACGACATGCGTCTGCGCGGAAAGCCGCTCGGGCCCACGCCCACGCCGCGCCAGGCCAAGATGGCCGTCGACGCGATCTACGAGGCCGAGCATCCCGATTACCTCATGATCCTCGGCGCGCAGGACGTCGTGCCCTTTCAGCTCCTCGACAATCCGCTGTGGGAAGAAGGCGGCGATGACGACGACGTGCGCATCGAGAGCGACCTCCCGTATGCGTGCGAGGCGCAGTACGACACCGACCCGAATTCGTTCGTCGGCCCCACGCGCGTCGTCGGGCGCCTTCCGGATATCGTCAACGGCACGGATCCGGCGTACATCATCAAGCTGCTGCGCATCGCGAGCCAGGCGAAGACGCGCGCGGCGAATGACTACCGCCACGGCTTCGCGCTCTCGGCGCAGAAGTGGCAGGCGTCGAGCGACATGAGCGTGAAGGCGATCTTCGGCGCCGTGAAGATCCTGCGCACCGTTCCCGAGGACAGTCCCGCATGGGCGGCCAAGCGACTCGCGCCGCGCATCCACTTCATCAACTGCCACGGCAATCGCAACGGCACGGTGTTCAACGGCCAGCCGCGCGGCCGGCGCGAGGTCTATCCGATCGCGCACCAGGCGCCGTGGCTCACCGGCAAGATCACCAACGGCGCCGTGATGGCCGCGGAGTGCTGCTACGGCGCGCAGCTCTACGATCCCGAGCTGACCGAGGGGCAGCCGGGCATCGCGTACATGTACCTCTCGGGGGGCGCCTACGGCGTCTTCGGAAGCTCGACCATCGCCTACGGGCCCTTCTCGAGCAACGATTCCGCCGACCTCATCTGCCAGTCGTTCCTCGCGTCGGTGCTGCATGGCGCGTCCCTCGGGCGCGCGACCCTCGAGGCGTGGCAGCAGTTCGCGAGCCGCTGGGCGCACCTGAATCCCGAGCACCTGAAGACGATCGCGCAGTTCTATCTTCTCGGCGACCCCTCGATCCACGCGGTCTCGATGGCGTCGCGCACGCTCAACAAGACCGACGTGTTCAAGAGGGCCTTCGCGCACACCCACGACGCGGGGCCGCGCGCGCTACGCCGCGACAAGCTCCTGCGCGTGGGACGCTCGCTCGATCGCGAGATGCCGCGCACGCGCCCGCTCAAGGTGCACGGCCCCGCGCCGATCTCCGACGAGGTGCGCAAGGTGCTGACCGGCGCGGCGCGGGTTTCCGGAGTGAAGCGCTTCAAGGAACGCCACTTCACCGTGGTGCCCAGGCGCGGCGCACCCGGGATGACGAAATCGAAGCGCACCGTTCACGTGCTGGTGAGCGGCGCGAAGGCGCGCCACGAGCACACCCACCAGGTGACGCTCATCAGCGCCACCGCGGACGACGGCCGCCTCATCCACATCAGGCGGCTGCACAGCCGCTAGCTATTTCTTCGGCATCGGATAGATCTGCGCGGCGAACTTGTAGTCGATCTTGTCGATGTCGGTGCCGCCGATGATCGGCTGGCCGTCTTTCGTGATGGTGCCCGGGATCTGGTAGCACATGATCGAATGCGGGTCGGTGTGCGGCGTGCCGAGGAGCGACGACTCCTCGATCGGCGTGAGGACCTGCGCGCGCACCTCGTCCGGGGACCAGCCCTGGGTGGCGCCGTAGAAGGCGATCGCCTTGTCGGGGTCGATTTTCTGCACCAGCTCGCGGCGCATGTGCTCGTGCGGGAATCCCATGGTGTGCCCGGTCTCGTGGCGCACCACGCGGTGGAATTCCGATTCCGGCGTGCTCATCGTGAACGCCTCGAGGTTCATCGTCGCCTCGCCCTTGGCGATCGAGAGGATGTCGGTGCCGAGGTAGGACCAGTAGCCGCCATCGGGCCCGCCGTGGCGATCGATGCGCACCTGCGCGTTGGACGTGGAGAGCACGAACTTCACGTTGGCGGTCTTCGCCCACGCGTTCATGTGCTCGAGGATGCGTTTCTTCAGCGCGAGCGGCGGGTTGTCGAGGAAGGCGACGCCGAGCTTCACTCCGCCCGTGTGCCAGATCTTCGCGGTCACCACGGCGATTTTCTCGGCGGTGATCTTCACGGTCGGATCCACCTTCACCAGCCGCTCGAGGCGCGGATGGTTCATCGGGTTGATCCGGGTGGCCACCTTCGCCGCCTCCACCCATTTCGCGCGCGGCAGCGCCTTGGGCGTGCAGGTGAGCAGCGGTCCGGCGGCTACGGCTTTCTGCTTGGTCTTCGGCATGGGGCGCTCCTTATGGTCACGTAACGGTATACGCCCGGACGGGGCCCAGGCACACCTACCGGTTCGGGTAGGTTTCGCGCCGTTCCGAGGTCACGTGGGCGGAAGCGACCCGGAACATGCGGCCTTCCCGGTAGTCGAAGAGCATCATGAGCGCTGTCGACCGGGGGATGCCGGGGCAGGCCCCCGTCCAGATCCGGAGCCTGGAGGATCAATTTTTTCGCCGGATTACCGAGAACGCGCGCGACGTCATCGGCCTTTTCGACGTCGAGGGAAGGCAGCTCTTCGTAAACAAGCCGGGCCACGATTTCCTCGGCAGGCGCGAGGAGCTCGGCGACCCCTTCCAGCACGTCCATCCCGAGGACCGCGATCGCATTCGCGCCGAGTACGCCGAGATCGTGCGTACCGGGGCGCCGCGCCGGCTCGAGATCCGTGCGTTGACGCACGAAGGAAAGACCCGGCTCATGCAATCCGAGGCGAATCCGGTGAGCGACGCGTCGGGGCGGGTCATCGCGATCCTCGGGATTGCCCGCGACGTGACCGAAGAGCGCCGCGACGAGGGGGCGCTCAAGGCCACTCTCGAGACGCTGTTCGAGCTGGCGCCGATCGCCATCTCCATCACGGATCTCGAAGGCCATTTCCTCACCACCAACCAGCGCATGAAAAAGCTCCTCGGCTATGAGGATGAGGAGCTCGCGAAGCGCACCATCTGGAGCGTCGCCCACGAAGCCGACAAGCCGCGCGTCGACGCCCTGCGCGCCGATCTTCTCGCCGGCCGCCACGACTCCTTCACGATGGAAAAGCGCATCGTGCGGGCCGACGGCGAGATCCGGTGGGTCAACTGCAGCGCCTCGTTGGTGCGCCCGCCCCTGGGCGGGGCGAGCTTCATCATCGAGCTGGCGGACGACATCACCGAGCGCAAGCGCCTCGACGAAGCGCTGCTGGAACGCGAGGAGCTGCTCGAGGCGATCTTCGAGCATGCGCCGATCGGCATCGCCATCACCGACATGGATGCCCGCTACCTGCGCGCCAATCCGCGCTTCCTGCGCATGCTGGGCTACACGGAGGAGGAGCTCTACGCGCTCACCGGCTGGGACGTGCTCCCTGAAGAGGACACCCACGCCAATCGAAAGCTGCGCGAGGAGCTTTTCTCCGGCAAGCGCGAGGACTACACCTGGGAGAGGCGCTACCTGCGCAAGGATGGCGATGTCATCTGGACGCAGAACACGGTCGCCCTCATCCGCGATGCCAACGGCGCGCCGCGCTACGCGATCGCGCTGATCGAGGACATCTCGCGGAGAAGGCTCGCCGATGCCGCGATCCACTCCACCGCGGAGAAGCTGCACGCGCTCACGCGCCGCCTGGTCGAGCTCCAGGAGGCCGAGCGGCGCGACATCGCGCGCGAGCTGCACGACCGCGTCGGCCAGACGTTGACCGCCATGCGCATCAACATGGACATGATCCGCACGCGGCTCGCGGAGCGCGACGATGCGCTCATTCGCGGCCGCAACGACGATTGCCTCGAGCTCATCGAATCGGCCTTCAAGGCGGTCGAGAACGTGATGTACGAGCTGCGCCCGCCGATGATCGACGAGTACGGGCTGGTGGCACCCCTGCAGTGGTACGCGAAGAAATTCACCGAGCGCACGCGCATTCAGGTGGAGGTGCTCGGCGACGAGAGCTGGCGCTGCGGCCCGGAGGTGGAGATCGCCCTTTTCCGCATCGCGCAGGAGGCGCTCAACAACGTGGCGCGCCATGCCCGGGCGCGGCGCGTGGTCATCGAATTGCAACAAACCGCGCCGAGCATCGTCCTCACCATCGAGGATGACGGCGTGGGGTTCGAGCGCGGCGGCGAGCAGGCGGAAAGGGCGGGCTACGGCTTCATCACCATGCGCGAGCGTGCCGAGGCGGTCGGCGGCGCTTTCGCGGCGCGCTCCGAAAAGGGCAGGGGCACGCGCATCACCGTCGAGGTCCCGCGCCGGCCATGACCATCCGCGTCCTCATCGCCGACGACCACAAGGTGGTGGCCGATGGCCTGTGCCATCTGCTCGGGGCGCAAAGCGACATCGAGGTCGTCGATTCCGTGAGGAGCGGCCGCGAGGCGGTGAGCCGCACCGTGGAATTGCACCCGCACGTCGTGCTCATGGACAGCACCATGCCCGACATGAACGGCATCGAGGCCACGCGCATGATTCGCGCGCGCCAACCGGAGACGCGCGTGCTCATGCTCTCGGTGCATTCGGATCCGCTGCACGTCGTGCGCGCGCTGCGGGCCGGGGCGGCCGGCTACGTGCCGAAGAGCTCCGCGGGCAGCGACGTGGTCGATGCGATCCGCGCGGTCCACGGCGGCAAACGTTACCTGCACCCCACCATCGCCGAGGCCGTGCTGGAGCAGCTCGTGGAGCCGCAGAAGACCGACGATCCGCTCGCGCGCCTGAGCTCGCGCGAGCGCCAGGTGCTGCAGCTTCTGGCGGAAGGCCGCAGCGTGGCCGACATCGCCGCCGCGCTCTCGCTTTCCCCGCGCACTGTCGAAACCTATCGCGCGCGCATGGTCGAGAAGCTCGAGATTCGCGACTTGCCGGGCCTGGTGAAGTTCGCGATCGTGCACGGGCTCACCTCGCTCGAGTAGCCCCGCGCTGTAGGGGAATCCACGACAGCGTGTCCCGTGCCGCGCACGGCAGCCTGCGCGCGCCATTGGCGTGAAAATGAGGCCATGGCCGTGCCTGCCTTCACTCCGCCGGAAACGGCGAGCGCCGCTCCCGGAGACTCCGAGCGCCTCGATCGCGAGGACCTCGCCCGCACCAGCGAAAGACTCGCCGGCGCGATGCGCGAGCTCGAGCGCTTCGCGTTCGCCATCGCCCACGACTTCCGCGCCCCGCTTCGGGCGATCGACGAGATCGCACGCGGCATCGAGCAGGAGGCGGGGCGCGTCGATGCCGAGACCGCGGCGAAGCTGCGCTCCGTCCTCGCGCAGGGCGCCGCCATGGAAGCGATGATCGCGAAGCTCCTCGCCTACTGCCGCCTGTCGTCCCAGCCGCTGGAGCTGGAGATGATCGACATGGAGGGGCTGGTGCGCGAGGCGTGGACGCGGGTGAGGAACCGGGAGCGCGCCGAGTTGAGCGTCGAGACGCTGCCGCCGGCGCGCGGCGACCGCCGGATGCTGACGCTCGTCTGGTCGAGCCTCCTCGCCAACGCGGTGAAGTACGGCTCGAAGGCCGACGCGCCGCGCGTCGAAGTGACCGGCGGCGAGAGCCCGGGCAACGTGGTCTACGGCGTGCGCGACAACGGCGGGGGCTTCGACGTGGGCTATTCCGGGAAGCTCTCGCATGTCTTCGAGCGGCTCGGCGCCGCGCCCGAATTTCCCGGTACCGGCGTGGCGTTGGCGATCGTGCAGGGCATCGTCACGCGCCATGGCGGCAACGTCTGGGTCGACGCGCACGCGGGGCGCGGCGCCTTCTTCCAGTTCTCGCTGCCGATCCACGCCGTTTGAAAAGCCACCCGCGCAAGGTCCGCCAGGCTTTCTGACGCCTCTGCGGTTTCGGCTGTAGTCGCGCCCGGCGTGGCGCGCGGTCAACTCGCCTTTACAATCAGGCGTTGAATCACGTTGGGCCGCGTTCGACCGTCATGTTCATCCGATCCTTCTTCGCAGCGCTCACTGTCCTCGGTGGGGGCCTCGCGCTCGCCGCCAGCAGCGTGCAGCTGGTGACGCCGCAAGCGATGAGTGTCGCGGGCGGGGAGTCGCGGGTTTTCACCGCGCGCTTTTTCACGGCGCTCGGCGCGCCCGCGGCGGGCGAAGCGGTACGCTTTTCCAACGACGCGTGCGGCACCTTCGCGGGCGGCGGGTTCTTCGTCGATACCCATGCCGACGCGACGGGCGCGGCGTCGGCCACCTTCACGGCATCGAACCCGCCCGGCATCACCTGCACGATCGTCGCCGCGGCGGGCGTCGTGGCGAAGTTCGATGTTCACACCTACCTTCCTTCGGTCGCGCG
>WNFI01578636.1_pt1 | contig 14205 bp, 13 predicted proteins | sample 5400471 | NCBI WGS metagenome assembly WNFI01 (sample SAMN13153348, study PRJNA577476) | soil metagenome | isolation source: 100 cm saprolite on Douglas fir-dominated hillslope | place: USA:California | collected 2013-09-17 | reverse complement strand
TCAGTTTCAGGGGCTGTTTCCCGAACGTTGGGTTCCGGAGATGGTTCATCAGCCCAAGCGCACGGCGCGTTGGTGCTTAGGCGCCTCTTAGTTAAGAGAGATGACCCCACACGCTATAGTAACTAGACCACCTAGCATAGGGGCTGGGAATGGCGGACCTGTTTTTTTCAAATGATGGATATGATCCATTTGCTACTTTCACATTCAATCTAGTGCGCGCGCGCTGGGGAGTCGGACTTCCGGCTAAGGCTGTGTGGGAGAGGACAGTTGGGCGTCGAGCCGACGTTCAATGAACACATTGAATCGGCCAGCGGGCGTGACTCGAAGACACCTCGTTGGACAAGTATCAGAGACTTAGAATTCATAAATAAATAAAAGGAATGAGAAGAAAAATAAGAAAAAGATGTTGAACACGGTCCCAGATACGGCCGGACAAGGAACTAAACTTCGCATGCCACCCATGCGTCATAGCATTAGGATAGGCAAGAAGAGGAAAGTTCATGAATGGGAAAGATAAGGAGCGCGACCAAAGCAATACCCGTGAGACCGGTCGACCATTCCAAGGGCTGTAAAGGACGGTGGGGTACGGTAGAGACGGAATGATTGCGGAATGATGTCTGAAATACGATTGCGCAGTAACAACGGAGCGTCTTTCAGAATTCAGAGATAAGACTTGATTTGAAGAGGTATAACCAATATATGCTGTAGAGACTCAGTGCCTAGGCATCCAAAGCGGCATTGGGACCTCATACTTGGCTGAAGCATTATCTCCCACGCCCACGTGATTTTCCGACATAGAATATTGTAGGTTCACGCCTCAACGCCTCCTGGCAATGTTCCCCGCCTCCAGACGGCCAGTTGCAGGTGCACTCATTCGCCATGGGCATCCAGGGCTTAGAATGGTTGTGAAACGGGTATGCTGTAGTCAAATATGCCATTAGTAGCTGATCTTCTCACGGCGCCGTGAATCGTCCAGAGATTAGCCTCTGAAAGTGGCTCTCAACCAGTCTCCGAGCCTGTGTCACTCGCTGCGCCAAAGAAACGTGGTATACTCAGAAGGGCTTTTTTGTACACGACTATCTTCGGAGCGACATTTTATGCTGGTAGCACGATAACAGCTCTGACCAATGATCGGTATTATGACTTCTTCGTCGAGAGTGTTCCTCTCGGCGAACATATCATGGACTTTGCTGAATCTCAGGGATGGGATCAGAGTATGCTCTATGGACTTCCGAAGATGGCTGTGGACGTCACGAAAACGACGTATCAATCAGTTTCAGGGGCTGTTTCCCGAACGTTGGGTTCCGGAGATGGTTCATCAGCCCAAGCTCCTTCGCAGGAATCGCCTCCCTCCCACTCTGTGAAGTCTATTGCCGCTACCATGAAGGACAGTAACAAGGACACTTCGCACCAGATCACCCAGGTCAGTTCAAAGGCTGCCACAAGGCAAAACCAGCGTGACTGAAACTTCCAAGAAGAATGCCACTTCCATGGAGACTCTCAAGAGGAAGGCTTACAACTGGACTAGTGACGTCGAAGCCCTTGTTAAAGATGCCGAAGCTGCCCTCAAGGACGACTGGAAGCTCCCCACTCCCGTCGCTTCCAAACCGGAGCCCACCCCTTCTCCTCCCCACGGAAAAAAGCCTTTCACTGGCGAACTCCCTATTGGTCATACTCTCCCCCCAGGATACTACATACCATCAGAGTCCAAACCTGCAGAGGGCGCGGGACTCAAACCATCTTCCACAATACCTTTCCTACCTCTCGTTGCTCCGGCCGTCTCCACCTTTTCAGCATCCGAACCTGCCATTGCGCAGATAGCGTCTAATATTGACAATCTCGCGAGCTTCCTCAAGGATAGCCCTAAGGGAACTGATGGCACACGAGATATACTTGAAGCTGCTCAGACGGATTTGAAGAAACTTGGACAACGGATTGATACCGTTAAGGCAGAAGAGAAAAAAAAGCTTGAGGAACAACTAGAAACTCAGGCATTGGAATACTCGCAAAAGCTTTTACAATTAGAAACTGATGTACAAGATAAGATTGATGCTCAGGAGGAAGGATACAAAGCGATGCTCGATGATCAAAGGGAGAAGATCATCCAGGACTATCGGCAAAAGCTTGCGAACGAACTCGAAACTCAAAGCCATTTAATTAACGAACGGTGAGTGGGGAACCTTAGACTTGGCTACACATTACAATACCATTTTTTCTATAGCCTGAAGGAGGAGGTCATTGCGCAAGGAATTGAGATGCAACGTCGCTGGATACGCGAAATCAAGGTCCGTGTAGAGCAGGAACGTGGTGGCCGACTCTCCAAACTGGAAGACCTCGCAACCAATCTCAAGAAACTCGAACGCGTTACGCTCGACAACTCATCCTATCTCGATGAAAACCTTCGTCTACATACACTCTGGTCCGCTCTTCGTGCCTTCACTGGGGCCGTTGATGCTTCAGTGCGCAAACCCTTCCGTGAGGAACTACGGGTATTGAGACACGTCGCAGCGGCACGAGATGATCCTGTTGTCACCACCGTACTTGAGTCGTTGGAGCACAGCGATGCCCCTGATACTGGTGTTGAGCCCCTCGCGGACCTTATTTCATGGTTTACCACATCCGTGGCACCGCGCCTCGAGAGCGTCGCATTAGTCCCGGAACAGAATGCTGGATTATTATCTCACCTCACGTCTAGCGTGCTTTCGACCTTCAGATTCAGGAGACAAGGACTAGTGGAAGGCGATGACGTGTCCAGCACCATTGCGAGAGCAGAATACTACCTCGCAGAGAAGGATTTGGATTCTGCCGCCAGAGAGTTGAATCAACTTAAAGGTGTATCCAAGGCCCTGCTGAGTGATTGGCTCTCAGCTGCACGAAAAAGACTAGAGGTCGAACAGGCTTTGACGGTGAGCTGCATCGTCATGTTAAAGAATGAAGTGGTCCACTGATTCTCGGGTCTGTACAGATCGTACAATCGCAAGCCGCCCTATCATCACTATTGGTTGTATGACAGTCATTTATATTTGTGAAGTTAGGAATGATTGGAGCCAAGTACATTCTACATACAAGCGACTCATACCTGAACGCAAATTCTTGGGTATTTATTCAAGTCGAATTTGGTTTTGTGGCTTTTATAAAAGACGCAGATGCGTGACGTAGGGCTTCACGCCAACTTGAGTTGGGATTTTCAAGAATCGACAAGGTGGGAGCTAAGCAAGAGTATGAGAGATCCATACCAGAAATGACAGTGACGATGAAGGCGGAAAGGAGATAAAGGGACGATGAAAGTATGAGGGACCGGGCCCAGTAACGCAGTAAAGTCAGAAAAGAATAAATAAGAAACAACGGCATTAAGCCTCATGATTGTAATTCCTCGTGAATACGGAATGACACCTTCTCTTCGCCAGTATCGGATACGGTAGCATTCCAGTCTTCCTCCGAATCAATTTTAACGAAATCAGCTGAATACGGCACCTCCTGAGGGGCGTTCGAAGTAGTTGAAGCTGACCGAAGTCTCCCTACGCGAGGGGATATGGGAGGGGACTGTGTCAGGGGTCCGCCTACGCGCCTGTACAACACAAGTTTCTTTCGTTTCTCCATTTCTCCGTCCCATGCCAAGGGAGGGATGGACTCAACGTCCTCAAATTTCTTGCTGATTCGTTCTCGAAGTTCGAGGAAGCTGACAGTACGAGGAACACGCAACATCACTGCACACCTGCTGGGTACATGTAACACTTTAAGTGAAATGACATAGACATAAGGAGGGGTGGTAGGAGTACTAGCGCCATGTGTATCAGGAGGGTTTGTGCGCATTCTGAATGATGAGAGAGGTTTCAGCTGACGAAGGGAATGGGCAGGTATTATAGGAGTTCCAGTTGGTACTGTTGGGGATAAGTAGGAAGACTGGGAGGCTGTCCAGGGTAAGTGGAATTGGCGAGTTAGGGCCGTAGGAGATGGCTGAGGCACTATGAGTTGCGGTTGTTCGCTCTCGAAATGAGTGGGAAGCGAGGTTGAGTGATGTGATATTTTGGGTGAACCTGGTGAATTCGGTGCTGCGTAGGACGAAGATGGTGCCATCGTCAAGCTGACAATACCGCCATTATTCGTGGCCAGAGTTCGGAAGTAGGGATCCACCTCTTCTTCCGCCGGAGAGTGTTGCATCGTCAACCTTGACCCATCTCCTGACCCACGTGCTATTCTCGGACCAAGAGATATGGACCGTCGTATGGATTTGTTCGTCATGGTGTGCGGAGGCAATGAACGCGAGCGGCCTGACGAGCCGGAATAGTTACTTCCCTCATCAGAACGAGCGCTCATTGGCCTAGGCTGAGAGACGTTTGTTTCGACGCCCTTTCCAGAAGAATTATCCTCCGGCGCCATGTACCCGAGCTCAGTACTCGACAAAAGAGAGGGTATAGACGAGGCGGCACTACGTCTCGGACTCTTCGACCTTTCGCCCCGAGGCTCGGTCCGTGAAAAAAAACCCATCTCCTTCGGTATATTCCTCAATCGTTCAACCATAGAGGATGAACCCGAGGCAGGCCGGATGTTGCTAGATAACGAAGATACACTTCTTGCACGACGAAAGACGGTAGAGGGTATAGAACTCTCACTGCCGGATACTAACGCCTGTGCGCTCATGCCTATCAAGTTGGAAGAATTCGGAGAAGGAGGATGCTGAAGATCCACGCATTTTGTTGAAGATGTAATAGATGAAAGCGAATTTGTTAGTCGATGTTTTGTCCCGCCCCCAACATTTTTAAGGAAAGCGTTCGATAGATTCGCATGTGACTTCGATCTGGGTCGGATCATGGTGATTGCACTCGAGAACTTGCTATCATGCCGATCACCACTCCCATGAGCACTACCAGCCCCGGTTGAATTCGCCTGTATCACTTCAAATTGCTTCGCAAACTCCTCACTCCCCTTCCCGTCACCACTATCATCTGAGGACAAAGAGGGTGGCCGAATACCGGAGGAAATCTCTGAGGGTGTAGGAGAGGGTGTCAACATGATGACTCTGGCATTCCGATGCGCCAGTGCCTCCACGGATGTAACGAACGGTCGTGCACCTGATGGCTCTCTCGTGTGCTCGTTCGTTGGCGAGGTCTGGGCCGATGGTAGCACCGCATCGCGAGCTTCCTCCTCTTCCTCCTTGCTAGGTATCGGGTCTAGGAGACGCTCACGGAGCTCAGAAACGTACTGTCGGACAGCTTCCTGTTGATCTTCAATCAGAGTCAGAGGTGCAGAGAAAGACAGATCATGGCTAGAGGGCAATTGGGCAATATCCGGTGGGACAGTATGCGGAGTACGAGGTGAAATAGGTGACGGAGGTGCATTTTCATGCTGAATCCGTCGCTGTGACATTGAACATGAGCAAGAACCGTGGTAAAGGACATGATGGACTCACTCTCCCTGAGCCCCCAGGACTCGTCGGACTACTAGCACCACTACTCAGATTCCAAGATGACTTCCCACGCTGCTGCAGCCCGAATTCAGGTCTCTCGACTGACGTCAACAGGGCTGGCTTCGGCCTATTAGCCCCGACAACCGTTGCTCCAAAGCTCACGCTCCTTGCACGTCCAGAGAGTAATAAAGTATGAGAAACCATCGGAGAAGATGGAGAAGACGGGGTTGTATTTGGAAGCGTGGGAATTTCTCCCAGAGGCGTTACGGACGGTGGCAAGGCTTCACTCTGTACTTTCTGCTGTCCATCTTCACGTGTGCCAGCTGAGGTAGGGACTGGGGCATTTTTGTGCTGCACTAGTCGAGGATGATCGGACGGCACTAGGCGAGGGGATGAAGTGGTGTATGAATCCGGAGGAATGGGGGGAGGCTGGGTGCGTGGTGGCGGGGGCCGTTTTGGAATGGGGTCAGTTCGAATGAGGACGCGCACATTTCCAGGCGGGACGGTAGAGCGTGGTGAGGATAGGGGGGAAGAGCTGCCCGTGAAGGGCGTAGGAGAATGTGACTCATGCGGCGGACTCAAGTACATTGCAGGAAGGGATAGCTTCGTGCGGAGTGGGTGGGTGATGGGTTTTCCGACCAGTTGTTGTTGGCCAGGAGTTCTACGTGTGGACAGTGTGTTGGATGAGGGCGCTGCAGATGGAGCTGCAGGTGATTCCCGAAATGACGGTGCTGGAATGAACGTTACCTCTCTCGCAGCACTTGTCCTGTGGGGCGGAGAAGTTGCGATGAAGGATCCCTTCTTTTTAAGAGATGGACTTGCAAAACTTGCTGTACTCGCATTCAATGTATCCACTCGAACCTTGATACTTCCCGATTCAAACACATAATCGGGAACAGATATCGTCGGGTTGACAGGTAGAGGAGCGTCCCCACGATACGAGTTGCCACCAACCAGTTTCGTCCATGCATCGTTGTCCCCTTTCCACCATCCAAACCATTCACGTACCTGCGTACAACCTCGTGCATCTGCGAGCAAGTCGTCGTGACTCTCGAACACAGCGAGCAAAAACGCGGTGAGCTGTTCCTCGCGGTTTTCGATAAGAGTCGAGTTATTCCGGAAAAGATTGGATTTTTTAGAAAGCCTAGGGATATGTTGGTGAAGATCAGTCTGGATCGAGATCCGATTAGAACCAGTAGGAAGGGAATCGAAGGAGGCAGCGCGAGTAGAAGAGTGGAGCTCGTTTGCAAGCCGTTGAGTCTTCAGCTCTGCCAAACGTTCGTACTCCTTTGCGAGTATTTGCTGCAAATCGAGCGAATCCTCCCACCGTCGCCATATCTCGTAAGGCTGGGTTGTTTTGGCGGGAATTTTGTCGGGCTGATCGAGCACGGGGACGACACGAACACCGTAATGCCATATAGTAGAGATTTTAGAGGGAGATAGGGATTCGATGACGAACTCCTTGGGTGGTGCACGTATACACTTAGTCCTGGGGATGACAGACTGCGTATCATGAGAGTGAATGCCAGGATAGGCCGTGATCTAGTCCACCAACACCATTTCACCGTTCATCACCGGTCGAGCGAAGAAGCAGAAGGACAGAAAAACATCAGAGCCTGTTAGGGACTCCTCATGCGGTTACAGGAGAGGTGCTCTTCTACTTACCCCTCTGACGCTAGTCATGGAGGCCATCTTTGGACAACCCGAATGTAGAGAGCACGCTACGCCTTTCCAAGATGCTGCCGGGGCTGCGGGTTCACCTGAGAGCACAAGCGGTGTTATCGGGAAGGGAGTACGCAAAACCCTCGCTGGTTCTCAATGCCTATTTGTAATGGTGAAGAACGACAAATAAGGCAATCAACCTATTTAGTCTCCATTGATTAAATGTATTGCAGGCACACCTGGCGCGGATAGTCTCGGTCCTCGGAAGGGCCCGCTGCGGCTGCGGTGGGAGACGGAGATGAGGAAAGTAACCTACTTATACGGAAAGTGATGATTCATACTGTCCCCATTACAGTATTGTGCGGTATTGTCGCTCCTTCCCCTGAATTTCATTGTGCACTTGAATGATTCAATTGTCGATCGCTTCCTTACTGTAAGAAAATTGAACAAGTGGGAAATACCGGAAGAAGCCTGCATGAATTGGAAGAAGAGCAGAGATCGAGCAGAAACCTAGGTCGGGGCTGCTTGCACAAGTTTGATGGATGATCTGAGGACCATCTGGAATTGCTATCCTAGCGATGTCTCCGCTTCAAGTCCACCCAGTCAGCAATGGAACGAATTCCCAATTTCCTGGACCTCCGAACTCGCCGGCCTGCTCTCCGAATAGGTATGTGAGCTCAGTGCAAACCTGTGACCTCCCCATGGCATCTCCCATGGACCTGGGTAAGATGTTCGCCGACGAGAGGGCATCTCCTTATTCAAATCAACTGCTTGGTATGCAGTGCCCGGGATGAATCATTGCCGTTACTTTCAATTTCAGTTGTAAATATGCACATCCCTGCAGTTGGCCCTCTCTATTGAAGCCATTCTTTGGGCAGTTGAAGGCTCGCTATCCACACCCGCATTCCTCTGCTTCACACGTTTTGACGATACCCTCGATCGGCGGAGATATCCAGGCAAGTGGATGTTATCAAGATAGTTGAGCTTACGGAAGTCCCATGGACATCTGAACATCCCACCGGGGAAGCCTGACCTAGAGCACAGATGGATCTAGGAACTTGCTATAACATATCAGGAGCAATACCCACAGTAGCATGGAGAAAGGGCTGAACCCTAGATCTGGTGCTAACCCCAAACTCCGTCATCAAAATACAGTCGGACTTATGACTGGCGGGCTCATCAATATTGGCAAAACCCGGTAATTCGGAAGGAGGTCGCAGTGTTCATGGCCGCCAAACCACGAATCAGGCTTGGCGACACCAAAGGCTGCTGAACGGCAAATTGACGACTGAGACATTGGGATTGTTGCCTTGAGACGTCGATTGTGCCTTGTGTCAATATTTAGCCTCACTTATCTTCAGATAAGAGCAATATTGAAAAGGGGGCATTTTCAATCTGTATATTATGACAGCTTCTTAGTGGGAGAACAAACCCCCAGAAGCTGGACCGGAATGGGGCAATTCATGAATGAGGCGTGACATAGCGCTCGGCTAGACGGTAAGGAGTTGGCCGATTCTATCATCGTATGGTCCACGTGGGGTACAAGGAGGAATAGCAATGCTGAGCGGTCCTCGCAAATCCCCAACGACAATACGACCGACAAGACCGAAACAAACACACCGACTCTTTTGCCGCCAACGAACAAGAGAGGGGGTAAATGCACGGTTAAGAACGGTAAGCCTATCGAGATCACTGTGGTCCAAGAATAGGTTCGACGCAGACGTGTGGTCTATAATGTGACCTTCAGTATCGAAATAAGCGGAGTACCCTATTTTTCTACGTTCCATCCAGGGAATGGGAGCCTGCTACAACTCAGTGCTTACAGTGTTTCACAACTTCATACGAGGTGAGTGACTCCTGCTGCTAAGGAGTGCATAGCAGCATCAGTATCGGGACGCTGCAAGATATATCTTCCAAGGGAATGTGGGACCGACACCATCAAAGGCGTCGAAGGCAGAAGCGCGAATAGGAGGCTTCATATGTGCATTGGATTGCACCGATGATGAGCTTTTGCATGCGCATGAGATGCTCTATAGCCTGCGCGTCGCACAGATTCGTCTCGGGGATTCGAGTTGAATTGGACGAATGCGGACCCGAAGGTCTAAATCTGAACAAAACCGTGGGAATTAAACAACGCCGCACACGTGATGCTACATCAGGGAGATCCCCATCAGACCCTTGCCTTTGTGTTAACGCCGTTCCTTCGAAGACATGTCTAGAGTGCGTAGACCCAAGCCGATTCATAGCTAGATACCTTTGACGCGTCTCTTTTATAGGCCCAGTTTCTCCGTGAATACAAATTAGTTGTTGTTGGCGGCGGAGGTGAGAAGCTCTTCTTGATCCCGGACGCCGTCGTTGCGAGGGGACTCAGAAGGCTTGGTTCTCACTCCCCCTTAATAGGTGTCGGAAAGTCAGCTTTAAGTATCCAATTCATTCAAAGTCATTTCGTCGACGAGTACGATCCAACCATCGAGGGTAAACGCAGCCATTTTTAACATCATCCAGATATTGACATCTTTATCTTCGCAGATTTCTATCGCAAGCAATGCGTGATCGACCAAGAAGTTGCTCTCCTCGACGTACTCGACACTGCTGGTCAAGAGGAATATGTGTGCGTTTAAATCATCTAATGCATGGAATCTGGAACTAAAAACGCCGCCAATTCTCTCCAGCGCCATGAGGGAGCAATATGTCAAGTCGGGTGAAGGCTTCCTCCTAGTGTATTCCATCACTTCTCGACCTTCGTTTGATGAGATAAGTCCCTTACACCAACAGATCCTCCGTGTAAAGGATCAGGATGCATGGCCGATGATAATCGTTGGAAACAAGTGTGATCTTGAACATGAACGGCAGGTTGGCATGTACGGTATGTTTATCCGTTAATATGATTCCCGTTATGATCGGGGTATTCAATGACAATGATTTGGACTTTTAGAGGGTCGAGACCTCGCGAAACACTTAGGGTGTAAATTCATCGAGACATCCGCAAAGCATCGCATCAACGTCGATGCCGCATTCCACGATCTTGTCCGTGCTATTCGTGATTTTAATAAGGTTGGAGTATCGTGATCACTTGACATCCAAAAGCATCGAGTTTCATCCCTTCTGCTCGTTTAGCAGGATCAATATGCGCGACCAGGGGAATCATTACCGCCGCGCGTACAGCAACAGACGGTGCAAACTGAAGACAACACTGGCAATGAATCCCACTGCTGTGGCTGCTGGAGCGGTTGTGTTGTCGTGTGATCAAGTTTGATGTTAAAATATCCCACCTGCCTTGTCTCCATCCGAGGAATGTTCGTTGGACGCCTATCTTTTGTCTCTCCATCTATCCATGTTTTCCACTCTGCGTGGTTGCTCTTATATGTGCTTGCTATTGTTCTTTTGATCCCACATGTATATACCGCATCCAGCACTCCAGCTTTTCCTTATGTTTAACATTTGCAGCCTGTACACAGTGTACTTTCTTTGTTCATTTCTTGACAACGAGTTCCCCTCGAGCACTCCAGATTGGTGGTTCCGCGAAAGTGTGATGAGGGATTGATATACCGCTAAGTATGGAAGGCAAGACCCTAAAACCGTGATGCATTCAATATTCGGAATATACATATATAACGTATCGCCAATAATATGTCTGAATCAATGATTGATCAAGAATTTCCGGGGCGTGGCGTAGGGTGTATATGTAAATTACGTACTTCTTCAATCTAGTAGCTCTGCAGAAGTTGGACAGATTCACATCCCACGCCCGCGACACATCCCTGGAACGCTAGTCCCTTTGCTCAATGAATGTATACTATCATATATTTACACCGTAAACAGTGAGACGTAGTACTGACTGTGCAATTTGGGGTGGTAGTTCAAATTTCAAAATTCAACGGGGAACCCCGTAACTATCCATCTGGAAGCATGCAATGCTCTCGATCCTCATTCTTTATGTATCTATGTTTGGTTCTACATGCTCATATTAGCGCGCAAACAAGGATAGTATGTCAGCCAGCTATTTTACGTAATTGCTGTTATGTATAATCATGTTTGCTAATGGTATGTCCATGTAACCCGAGGCGGAATTCAAAGCGAGTCGAAGAGCGCTCGGGAATAGATATCTCGAGCACCACTGTGCATGTTGAATTTTTTCTGCAGCATTGGTGGTTTCGTCACTATCATCGACAGAGGCGCCAAAGGTAATTTGAAAGAAAAGCTTTCTAATTTAGATGGTGTGTAGTTATGAGCTACATATAACGAAGGGCCAGACCTCGAACCATTCTCACTCCATGTAAGTTATATTGACCGTGGGAAGATTAGGTTTGAAAATTCGTGTGACGACTTCGTCACGACATGTGGTCAAAATTATGGATATAAATATGAATTCCGTGGTATTCTGGGATGAGTTGGTAACGCATAAGTTCCATATTAATATTTGTCCCGTTGTTGATCAGTAATAGTCCCAGCGATTCCAGAGCGTGTAGGTCTCTTCATAATTCCCACCATCTTGAAAGCTTCCTCCGCGCTGCATTTGGAGATTTACCAGATTTTGTTGCACTTGAGGTGCTGGCAGGTTTCGTATTCGTATTCGTGTTTGTATTTGTATTCGTGCTTGTTCCACTTACCCTCGTGCTGGTAGTGGCGCCATCTAGATTGCGGCTCAACATACCATTTCTGGTGAAAAAGAGACAAAGAGACGTACTTTCGCTATTGCCCACCGACCCTTTGGGATTGAATGCGCGTGTCGTATTAGAAGCCAGTACCCATGTGATGCCACCCATGACATGTTGAATGAAGAGATCATCCTATACGACAAGGTCAATATGCAACCGGACGGAACATCGTAGGTGATGATGATTCTCTGAAGACTCACTTCCCATGTTTCGTTCAGATGTCCTAATGAAGTGTACCAGCTTCGACCGACATTGGTTGTTGGTGGAGGGGATTTCTCTCCAACAAAGGCACCTGCCCCATGTTCCTGACCCCATGCTGAACGTCAACGAGAATCCATACTCAGTTTGTTTGCTATAAACTAGAGAGGAGAGTACGCACCGATGGGGTGGGGAGTACCTTGGTCGTACTTCCTGGTTCCAGTGTCTAAGGGACATGCAAGGTTGGAGAAACGGTACACACATGGTCTGAGTACCCTTACCTGTATAAGTCGACTCATCGACGCTCAGCAATACGAATGCACCCAAAGAGCGAGGGTCAGATTTGAAGTTATACCTTATATATGTAGATTAGAATGTAAACGCATGCCGAGTGATACAGAAACAATATTGCAAACGACTCACATTTCGTCCTGGACGGGCCAACGTGTTGGAAGCGCGCTAGTACTGGGATTTGAGGAGTTGAGAACGACAATTGTCTGGCTTATTCATTGGCGACCATTTGTCTTCCTCGAGATATTCAAAATTACGCACCGCTTTCTGGAGAGCAGCATGATAATCCAGGTATGCGCCTGTTAAAGCGTTAAGGTTCATTACACATCAGAAGGAAAGAAATTCACCTGTCTCATTCCCAAAGAATGGTGTAAGAGTGAGAGAGTCTGAAGATGCATGAATTCCAACGTAATTCCCTCCAAGGGTCAGATATTGCTGGAATGCAGCCTAGGAAGTGGCGTCATTCGGGAGCAAATGAAAGGTTTCCTTCGTAGAAGGGCTTTGGCTTGCCTTCTCATTTCCATCCAAGATTTCTTGGCGTGGATTATCACTCGAGTCTGTCGTCGATAGGAATAAGATGGCATCATAGTTTGCGAGGTTCGACGCCGTAAATTGGGTGGGGTCCTCAGTGGTGTCAAATGTGACACTGTACTTCGTGCCATTGGTTTTGAGAGCCTCAATGGCGGTCGGTATAGAATCATGCCGAAACCTGCCAAGGGTATAGCTTAGTGCCCTTGAATGTAACGTGAACAATGCGAAGACTTGCCCTAGTGTCCGAGAGTATATCAAGATCCTGGGGAGGGCATTGGTAGAAAAGACGAGATTGAGGATAAGGAGAAGTTGGACTGTTAGCTTCGAGGCACTCGACATCTGGTAATGACTCTGAGTGAGAAGGAGCAAACAGAAAATCTCGCCACCGGGTAGTGATCATTTCAACCTTATATAATTATATCAAAGCGAGCCCTCTCTATTTACGGCTGCTTTATTGGTCCTCGTTACCCTTGCGAAAACAACTTCCTATTATGGAATAGGCGCCAGCATCGATGGCAAGGAAGTCTCGCACTCAGACCAGACCGGAGTACACGGCACCTTCCCCGAACCATAAATCAGCGTCCGACGGATTGCAGCCGATTGAGTACATTGGATGACATATCCAGAGTACGCTGGATACCGGCCATCGTAGAACATTGGTTCCCTTACTTACTCCAAAGAGAGGAACTAATCTCGGATCCAGACTGAGTGCTTCCAGCCGTCAGGAACGCTCTGAAGAAGCCCTATCAGATGCTCCGGAGAGCTCCAAAGGACTCAGAGGACTCTGGAGCGCTCGGGGAGCGCTCGGGACCTACATTATTTCTGCGAGCGGTAGTCCAGTTCCCCGGCTAGACGAGTGTAAGATGCACTCGTGTCGGTTCTAGGATGTACGATGACCGTTTCTGTGCAAGGATCCTACATTCGCGTCACAGTATAGGGAAACGCGCCAGAAGGGCAGGTCTAACATTGTGCAACAGAAGGACGGAAGATATAAGATAGATATCGTCCGTCAATGCTACTTGAGATGACAGCGAGCCACTCACCATTCATTTGGCAGGTTACGTCTCCCGGTTTGTACTTCAATATCCTATCCCCGCCCTCGATCCTAGTGAGATGCACGATCTCGAGGTTCCAAGCAACACCTATCTCGGAGGACACCTGGGTGGGTATAATCCTCCGTCCTCATTCATTGGAAGCCTTAGTCCTCTTGCGTTTCTAAATGCAGATCATTCAGCATCCTTATTCCAGTTATCTCCGAACTACGCCGTTACCAATTCCGCTCTCCAAGCTGCAGGTGGAACGCACGGAAAGAACATGCATTCCACTTGGCTCTTCCTCCTTATGGCTCGTCCTGAAAGCACGCCCACAGAACCAGGAATTGTAGAGTAATGCAATGCGTCGGAACAATCCTCAGAGGTGAGTTCTGATATGCTCCCTCGGCATAGTTCCTATAGGTCC
>WNFI01579081.1_pt1 | contig 14207 bp, 16 predicted proteins | sample 5400471 | NCBI WGS metagenome assembly WNFI01 (sample SAMN13153348, study PRJNA577476) | soil metagenome | isolation source: 100 cm saprolite on Douglas fir-dominated hillslope | place: USA:California | collected 2013-09-17 | reverse complement strand
AGCAGAATTCCCATCGTAGTGATCTGGCCGCGCTTGCGGGCCAGGTATCCGTCGATGCCGTCGGTCATGGAGGCGGCGATAAATATCGCGGAGGCCAGCAACTCCTTGGCGCCGTGCTCGCTGCTGAAGCGGCTGGAAGACAGGATCCATATCAGCAGAGGGATGCTGCAGATGCGGATCAGCGTGATGGAGTTAGGCAGATTCACCGCGGCTCAACGACTTCCGGAAGGCGACCGGAAGATAGTTTGATTATCCTCCACGGGAAGAGGGAACGCAATAATGCGTAGTTCCAGGTTGTGGCCGGCTTGAATTTACTTTAGAGACTTCCTTGATTCCCACAGAGTCCCGCTTTATGAAATCGTATCCAGACGCCACTTGGTGCGAGTGTAAGCGATGCGGAAGCCCTTGCGCTCGGCATTGCGCTGGGAGTTGCTGGCTGCTTCCGTCACCATCATCGCCAGGTCACAGCCGTGGTCGCGGGCGTAGCGCATGCGCTCTGCGAGGAGCGCAGCCTGTAAGCCACGACGGCGCAGTTCCGGCACGGTAGCCGCGCCGCCGAACAGCGCCACTCCTTCATGTATGGAGAGCACTCCCGCGGCGCCAGGTTGACCGTCAACTTCGGCGAGGAAGCACACGCTGTGCTCACGAACGGAAGAGACGGCGCCGAATTGTAGAAGAAATTCCCTGAGCTCGGGATGATCGTGCGACCAGCCCCGCGTGCTTATTTCGTTCCAGAGTTGCGCCTCTTCCGGACGGGTAACGCGTACCGTGATGTTGGCGGAATGCTCAGGGATGCTAGCTTCAACCGGGCGGTAGAGAACGTTGCTGATCTCCGCTGGCCTGTACCCGCGGGCGCAAAGCAAGCTCAGGGCAGGAACGCCGACCAGCGGACTCACTTCATGAAGCACCGACGCTCCACGGTCGAGAAAGAAGCGTTCGATCCTGTCGAGCGCGGCGGGAGTCAATTCCTCGAAGAGGCCAAGTCCAAAACTTTGAGTTGTAGGAGACCCGACCCCGTCGAAGACCGCGTATGCGCCTGCGCACTCAATCCATTCGGAGCCGCAGTCGGGAAGTACACGGCGGCGCGCCTCGGCGAACTGAAGGCACGCGTGGCCCTCGGCACGCTCGAGGCGGCGGGAAAGTGAGACGTCGGAAAACAACATTTCAGTCAGGCTCAACTACTTCGGCGTGGTGGCGCTCGTCTTCGGCTGCTTGGCGATGATCTGATCCTTGATCTTGTCGTACGTGGCTTTGGAAATGATCTTCTTGTGAACCAGGTCGAGCTTGGTGCGATACGGCCGGCCATCGATAATCTTCTGCGAGTAGGCGTCGCCAATGCCAGGCAGGGCTTTGAGTTGGTCCTTCGTGGCGGTATTGATGTCGAGTTTGTCGAATGGTGTAGGCCACGCGATCAATCGCCAGCATATACGCTGCGATGCGATTGTTGACGTGGTGGGTCTCGGCGTAGCGGACCACATCGCCGAACGACGAGATCATGATTTCTTCCAGTTGCTCGTTGACCACCGATTCCTTCCAGAAGTAGCCCTGGCGGTCTTGCACCCACTCGAAGTACGAGGTAGTCACGCCACCAGCATTCGCCAGAATATCCGGGATCACGAAGACGCCTTTGTCGGTCAGGACATCGTCAGCCGCTGAAGTCGTGGGGCCGTTGGCGCCTTCGGCAAGAATGCGGCATTTTACGCGATCGACGTTGCGCGAAGTGATGACGTTTTCAGTTGCGGCAGGAATGAGAATTTCGCAGTCGGTTGTGAGCAACTCCGCGGGATCGTATTTCTCCGCCTCCGTGAAGCCGTGTACCGTGCCATTTTTCTGGCGGAATTCGACCAGTTTGTTGAGATCGATTCCATTCTTGTTGTAGAGGCCGCCGCCCACTTCGGCGATGCCCACAACTTTGTATCCGGCCTGATGCATGAGGTGAGCGGCGTTCGAGCCCACGTTGCCGAAGCCCTGCACAATCACGCGGCTGCTCTCGCGCGACAGGCCAAGCTTCTTGATGGCCTCGTCGCAAACCACCATTACACCGCGGCCGGTGGCTTCGCGGCGTCCGCGGGAGCCGCCGATGTTGATGGGCTTTCCAGTCACGACCGCCGTGACCGTCTGGCGCATGTGCATGGAATAGGTATCCATCATCCACGCCATGATTTGTTCGTTCGTGTTGACGTCGGGAGCGGGGACGTCTTTTTCCGGACCGATGAATTCGATCAGTTCCGAAGTGTAGCGCCGCGTCATGCGCTCGATTTCGCCCATCGACATCTTGTGCGGATCGCAGATCACTCCGCCCTTGGCCCCGCCAAAAGGAATGTTGACTACGGCGCACTTCCAGGTCATCCAACTGGCCAGCGCGCGCACTTCATCGAGGGTGACGTCGGGAGCATAGCGGATGCCGCCTTTGGCCGGCCCACGAGCAATCGAGTGCTGGACGCGGAATCCGGTGAAGACCTCGAGATGTCCATCATCCATCTGTACCGGGATGTAGACCGTCAATTCGCGGTTGGGATAACGCAGAACCCGCCACAGGCCGTCGTCGAGATTGAGCTTCTGGGCAGCTAGGTCGAAACGCGCCCGCTGCGATTCCCAAGGATTGCTTTCCTTGTCGATATTCGGTGGGGCGGTCAGCGTGGTCATGAAAGTGTCTCCGGAATAATGGCGATTCGAGGTGTTGGCCGGCGCCGGACCGAGTTCTCAGGGTGGACGGGCAAACGTTCCGAGTATATGAGTGGGGACGGGCGGGAAGCAAGACGGAGGGTGTAGTTTCAGTTTCCGAATAGCCGACAATACACGCATGATCTGCAGGCTCAAGAGAGCGGACGTCCATCAAGACTTAATATCCCGGACGTAGCGTACCATGGGGCCCTCAGACTCATCGAACAGACCACGAAGAGTAAAGCCGGCCTTTTCGGCAAGCTTGAGCGATACAGTGTTCGCTGGCGCGATTCTGAGGACGATCTGGCGGGCTTCCGTTGCCGTTCGCAAATATTCATCCATGAGGTCTATGGCCCGTAAGGCCAAGCCTTGGCGTCGCCATTGGCGGAACACTCCATAAGAAACACTTACTTGACCTGGCTCGACAAGAAGCGTCAAGTTCACTTCAATAAAGCCGACCAATCGATTGGTCACACAATCGAATACGCCAAAAGCCCGGCGTGGGCCGCCGCTTCGCCAGTTCTCCTGGCTGTTTCGGATGAATGCTTCCACGGTGGCCGGCGTGCTCCGCCCTCCGCTTTCCCACTTCGCCATCTCTTCATCTTCACCGGCGAGGTGGTCGGCTGCATCCTCCGCGGTCAAGGGTCGGAGGAAAATTACTCCATCCGTCAATTTTGGGGTGTGAAGCGAATTCATCGTCAACTAACCCTCTCACTGCACTGCCCAAATGGCAAATAAAACCCAATCACTGGGGCGCAGCTACACCCCTTGCGCCTGATGTTCCGGGGGTTGGCTGGCCTGGCGGTCTCCTGAGCGGATGAGGGACAATCCGGAAGTTGACCGCCAATGGCGGAGCGTTGATAGAGGTCTGTTGGTAGGTAGAAAACCTGCTGTGCGCAGGCCTATAACTGAATTTCCATCCCCTCGGCGGCCGCCCGCACCTTGGGATAGTAATTCCGGGCTTCCTTCACGACCGTGTCGATCACGACGTCAGTGTGCTCGGGATCGTGGTGGAACAATACGAGCTCTTTGGCCCCGCTCTCCATTACGACATTGACAGCTTCGCGCCAATGGCTGTGTCCCCAGCCGCGGCGGCGGGCCTCGTACTCCTCAGGCAGGTACTGCGCGTCGTAGATGAGAACGTCAGCACCTTCGGCCAGCTTCCGGACAGCCTTGTCGAACGCAGCGTCGCCGGGCTCGTTGTCGGTGGCGTAGACAAGGATTCCATCTTTGGTTTCGAGACGAAAGCCCATGCATCCCTGGGGATGGTTGAGCCACGCGGTCTGTAGCTGCACGCCGTCTTCAATAGTAATGCGTCCGCTGTCGATGTCGTAGAAATCTCGCTTCGCCTTCATCTCATCGATTTTCACCGGGAAGTACGGAGCGGCCATCTGGTCGGCTAAAACTTGTTTCAGGCTGCGCGTGCGGCTGGAGCACTGGAATTGAAAGCGGTTTTCCGCGTTCTCATACAGAGGGCGAAAGAACGGCATCCCCTGAATGTGATCCCAGTGAAAATGTGAGACGAAAACGTGGGCCGAGAACGGACGGTTTCCGAATTCACTTTGCAGTTGCTGGCCGAGCACGCGGAATCCGGTGCCGCAATCGAAGATGTAGATGCGGTCGCCGAAGCGCACCTCGACGCAGGAGGTGTTGCCTCCATAGCGCATATTCTCGGGTTGAGGGGTTGGCGTAGAACCGCGCACGCCCCAGAACTTAATCCGCATAGGCTCGTAACCGCACCCGGGCCCGGTTGCTTGGTCTGTTCCTTGATATCTTCGGACGATGAGAGGCGGGAGTCAATTGCCGGATTGGTTCATGTTCCACTATTTCGCGAGGGATTGTCGAGCGCGTAAAGGACCGCATCTTAAAAGCGAGTATCCATTAGCCGGGATAACAACCTCACCTCTTGATCTGCCAAGTCCACTTTTGCCAGATGGTAGTGAACGACGCCGCCTCCGGACACGGCTTTCTCGATGCCGATATTTACATAGACCGTACGAGCATCCTCGGATAGCGAAACAAGTTCTACAATCGAGAGCCGTCCGTGAGGCTCTGAGAATTGCAGTTTTTACGGAGAGATGCAGAGCACAAGTTCCTTGGTGCTGAGATTGAAGGAATAGACCCCATCCCAGCCCCCTCCATTTCGCACTTTGTCCCGCTTCATGGAATTGAACACGACCACTGGATGACGAATCGCAAGTCAGCGGCGATTCGTAGAAAACGTCCTCGGCTGGGCTGCCAATCTGCTCATACGCCTCCGCATCCTTATGGCGCACAAACAGCCGCGTAGGCAGTAGATGCACTGAACCTGGGCGACGCAGCTCAAGGATGAGTGTCTCAGTAGCAATATTGTAGATCAGTTTGTGAGACGTGTAACCGGCAGGAAGTCCCGCCGCATCGAGGAGAAGAACCAACATCTCGGGTGCTTTACTCCCAACCTGCTCCCGAGCCGTGTCGAGAGATATGCCCCTCTCATTGAGCAATTGCGCGGCAAAGCAGTCCCCTTCTCGCAGCACGCCCAGGAACAGGTGCCCGGTCCCAATGAACTTGTGCGAAAGGTGTTCGGCTTCCTCGGCCGCGTAGACAAGTATCCGCTTACATTCGTTGCTGAGTGGCAGATCGACTGATGTTGAAACCTTCTCGCGGACGAGAGTGTGCTTTTCGATCTGCTTACGGATGGATTCAACGGAAGCAAGCGAATGCAGGAAAGTGTTAGTAAGAGTTTTGTCTTCGCGCAGAATTCCTAGCAGCAGGTGTTCTGTCTCGATGTAGGGAGAGCCAAACTGGCTCGCTTCGTAGCGCGCAAAGAAGACGGCGCGCCTTGCCTTCTCCGTGTAGCGTTCAAACATGAATAGTTCTCTGAGGCAAACCACATTCTAGTCTCTTAGTGCGTGACTCTCGAAATCAGGCTCATTAACCTTGAATGAGTGCTGTGACGACGTCTTAGAAGAATACGTCACTGAATCGTCCGAACCGCCAACTCGGACGCGATTCTGTCGCGCGTCCGGCCTTGAGTGGAATGCCCGCCTATAATGAACAACTAGCCGGTTGAAGTCCGGCGATTCTTCTTTCGCATGATGAACCCCGAGTTCAAAGAATTCTCACGCCTGGCGCAATCGGCAACACTCGTGCCGGTGGTGAAGTCGGTGAGCGCCGATCTGCTCACGCCGGTTTCCGCTTTCCTTGCCATTGCGAAAGGAGAGCCGCACGCGTTTCTACTTGAGTCGAATGAGCGTGGCGAGCAGATCGGACGATACACGTTCCTGGGGGCACGGCCTTACATGCGGCTGCGGGCCCGGGGTTCTGCCATCGAGATTGAACGCGGGAGGAAGCGTGAGCGGCACGAAGGAAACATCTTTGAGTTCGTGAAGCTTTTGCTCGGCGAGCACCACCCTGCCACAATTCCGGGCTTGCCGCCGTTTGCCGCGGGAGCCGTGGGATATTTTTCCTACGACGCGATACGGCAACTGGAAAAGATCGGTGAGTACGCGAAGGACGACCTGTCCCTGCCGGATTGCGAGCTGATGTTCTTCGATCGGCTGCTCGCCTTTGATCACCTGCGCCACCAGATTCACATCGTGGCTGCGGCAGATGTTTTGCACGAAAATCCGCGGCGCGCCTACGACCGGGCGGTGCGGGATATTGCCGCGCTCGAAAGAAAGCTGGCGGCGGGGTTGCGGCCGGCAGCGTGGCGAAAGTCCAGCAAGACCAAGGCGGGGAAACTCAAGATCCACGCGGGAACTTCTCGTACGCAGTTTCTGCGCGGCGTGGAGCGCTGCAAGGAATACATTGCCGCGGGAGACATCTATCAGGTCGTGCTTTCGCAGAGGCTCGATTTTATCCCCGGAATTGAGCCGTTCGATCTTTACCGAGCCCTGCGCCAGGTGAATCCTTCACCGTATCTTTATTTTCTGCGGATGGGCGAGACGCAGATCCTCGGATCATCGCCCGAGATGCTGGTGCGCGTGACCGGACGCAAGCTGGAATACCGTCCCATCGCAGGCACGCACCCGCGTGGGCGCGACGAGGCCGAAGACTTGCGTCTTGAAGAGCAGATGCGCAACGACGAGAAGGAGCGCGCCGAGCACGTCATGTTGGTCGATCTTGGGCGCAACGATCTGGGGCGGGTGAGCGAGTATGGCTCGGTCAAAGTGAAAGACCTGATGTACGTGGAGCGCTACTCTCACGTGATGCATCTGGTTTCGGCACTGGAAGGCACGCTGCGCAAGGATCTCGGCGCGCTCGACGCATTCGCCGCCTGTTTTCCCGCAGGCACGCTGAGCGGTGCGCCGAAAGTCCGCGCCATGCAGATCATCGAAGAATTGGAACCGGTGCGCCGCGGCATCTATGGCGGATCGGTGCTTTATGCGGATTTTGCTGGGAACCTGGACTCGTGCATCGGCATTCGCACCATGGTGATGCAAGGCAAACGCGCTTACTTGCAGGCGGGGGCCGGGATTGTGGCGGATTCGAATCCGGCGAGCGAATTCGATGAATCCATGAATAAGGCGCAGGCATTGTTGAGGGCGGTGGAGATGGCTAGACTGAAAAGACGCTGACGACACCCATACTCACCATCCCTCACGATAGCAAAAAGCATAAGAAGCCCAAACATAACGGGCCAACTCCTGTTGCCACTTCATAAAGCGAGAGATTGCCAAAGTGAATTCGGTTGCAGATATTGGAAAGTTCTATGCACCAGCCACTGCTGATATGTCTTTACGTTTCTGATCCTCAGTCGCATTTTCGTCGGTGTGGCTTAGGTTCGTTGCTGCCTGTGACAACTCCTGAACGGCGTCGGATAAATCTTGGACCCTCTCGTCCAGAGAATCAATCAATTCTTGAGTTTGCGCGAAACTTGCCATGTTCATCTCCTCCTTAAGATACAAGACCTTGCAGCTTTCGTTGACCCTCCACGAGGTACTCCAAACAATAGCGATAGTGTTCGATGCTCTTTATCAGGATCTCGCCATCCTTTTTCTCCGAACCAAACATGTTCACAGTTTTCGAATGGACATTCAATATGCCAATGGGTCCTGTCTGGCTGGAAAGCACTAGGCTGGCCATGCTACGAATGCCGTGAGTACTAAAGTACTCCCGTTGAGACTGGAGCACTTCTTTGTCCAAATCGGGACCAGCGAATTTCTCGAGTTTTTCCAGATCAGGAATTTCTTGGTCCACACCAAGTGCAAGTGCTGTGGGAGCACCCGGCAGCAAACGGCTTTTTCCGCCTGACTTTTGATCGTCCTCTACCGGCAAGGCGATCGGTTTAAATTGTGTATCTGAGTATGCCCAGTCTATTACGTCCAGCACTGACCCATACGAATCCAATCCTCTTCCGAATTCTAAAAACTTTAGTCTGCTCACGACCTCTTTAGGGCATGATTTGGCGTCATAGGCCAACATGAGACTGCTGTTTAACACTTGCGGTTCTTTCTCGCGAAAATATGCGCGAATTTCTTCACACACCGCCTGGAGAACTTGTACCCATACTTCTCTGATCTTTGTCGCAGTCGTGGATTTTTGTTCAGGGGTCAACTGCGAAAGATTCTCGATTATTAGGATGATCGGCTTCAGCAGTTCGATGATTTTTTTCATCGTCAAGCCGCGGGCTTTTTGGAATTCAAGCCTGGAACGTAGGCGGTCGAGCTCTGCGGCACCACGTTTGAGTTCCGCAGCGCTACGGACTTCGCTATAAACTTCCAGAGATGCAATCAGGGCTGCTATCACGAAGAGGCTGAGTATGGCCCATGATTTCCTAAGTTCGAGTTCGTGTGCGTAAAAAAAGGGGAACACTGCTAGCATGGCTGCAAGCAGTATTCGGATTGTAATTAACCCTTTGTTGGCTTTCATGCCCAGCGGCCTTGCGGTCGCTTTCCTTTCGGTTAAAGTTCCTCAATGCTTGCACTCCCGCGAACACTTTTCCCGAGAGATGCGATGCCAAACAAACATCTGACTAGTGGGCCGAACCTTCAAAGGGGAAGACGCGCCAAGTATAATCCCTTTGTCAAGATCGTGTGGTTATCGAGCCGGAAACCCCCTGTTTTGGCTCGCACCGCACAACAGGTTCGCAGGGATGGTAGCTGCGTGCAAGAAGTTCGCCACCAGCTTCTTCCCCGCACCGGTCAGCACGCTTTCGGGATGGAACTGCACTCCTTCGACCAGGAACTTTCTGTGGCGTAATCCCATGATGGTGCGCGAGCCGTCTTTTTCTGTAGTCCAGGCGCTGACTTCGAGTTCGGCCGGCAGATCCTTCTCTTCCACGATCAGCGAGTGATACCGCGTCGCCGTCATGGGCGTGGGCAGGCCCCGGAAGATGCTCTTGTTATCGTGCGTGACCGCGCTGGTCTTGCCGTGCATAAGATGAGGAGCACGCACCACGCGACCGCCAAAAGCCGCGCCAATCGCTTGATGCCCCAGGCAGACGCCGAGTAAGGGCACTTTGCCGGCGAAGTGGCGAATCAGATCAATGCTGATGCCAGCGTCTTGCGGCGTACACGGACCAGGTGAGATTACGATGCGCTCCGGTCGCATGGCCTCGATTTCGTAAACCGTGACCTGGTCGTTGCGGCGAACTTCGACCTTTGCTCCGAGTTCTCCGAGATACTGAACCAGGTTGTAGGTAAAAGAATCGTAATTGTCGAGAACGAAGACCACAGGAACGACCTGACTGTAGTTTACACGGAGATCGACGTTACCCGACCCCGTGGCCGGACTCGGACTTCTCTTCAGGGGCACGGGGAAACCCCCGCCGGAATGGGCCATCCCGGTCCCCAAGGGTGGTATTGACGGGAGAAGTCCTTCAACGGCATCATTACTCCAGCGCATAGCAACACGCCACTTCATTAGCTTGGGGTAACGCATGACAGAAGCCCAGCAAGAAAAAAGGGCTGCACGCCGCTTCGCGCTCCGGATCCCAGTCGCCGTCGCGCGTCAAGAAGACGCAAAGTTCACCGAATCCGCGCAAATCCGCGACGTTAGCGCGCGCGGAGTCTGCCTGTATCTGGATGCGCCTGTCGCGCAGGGATCGCCGATTGGCTTTACGCTTACGCTCCCGCCCGAAATCACGCTTACCGAGAGCATTCGCGTACAGTGCAAAGGACGCATCGTGCGGATTGAGGAGGGCGGCGCGGATGGCAAGATGGCAGTCGCCGCCGTGATTGAAGAGTACGAATTCCTTCCCGAAAGCTGAACGAGGCAGCGGAGCAGTCGACTCTTGTCGACCGCGGTCGCACACCTGCCACTTTTTTACCTTCGTAACAAGTGATAAGGTTCCTCTGAGAGGCTCAGCCACCATCGTCCTTAGGGGATTTCTTTGTCGCAATCTGCCGTGCAATTTATTGGCCGTGCTGCATTGGTGGCCGCGCTAGTGGCGGCCGAGGCCCCAGCACAAAATGCAGGACAGCCGCAGGCCATCCCCGCGCGGGAGCCCGCGATCGTCACCAGTGTGCGCGTTGTGCAAGACCGCGGAGTGCCGGCAGTCGAAATTATCACCAGTCATCCGATACTCCCCACGTGCTCGACCTGCTGGTTGTCTACGGCTACACCTGGGACGTTTCAGGCGACACTTTGATGGTGCGGCTGAAGCCCGCCGAGGACCGCAACGCAGCCAGCAAGAAGTCGCCGCGCCAGCCTCCACAAGTGCTGTCGCTGGCGCCCGTCGCGACACCTCCGGTTGTGCCGGTCACCAGCGGACTGGGCGATGTGGTGATGGCAGGCAAACAGTTCGCGGCGGGATCGTCCTTAACCGCCGGGGGCGATACTGCGGTGTTGCGGTTGTCGAGAGGGGGCGAAGTCCGGGTTTGTCCCGGAACTACAGTTTCGGTGACGCCTTCGAAAAAAACGAGCGATTTGCTGTTGGGCATGAGTACGGGTGGCATGGAGACGCACTACGCTCTAGCGGCCTCGGCTGACACCGTGCTCACGCCGGATTTCCGAATTCTGTTCGCGGGCCCCGGAGAATTTCACTTTGCGGTTAGCGCAGACTCGCACGGCACGACCTGCGTGCGGGGTCTGAAAGGAAATACATCGTCGGCGATCGTCTCGGAGTTGATCGGAGACCGCATCTATCAGGTAAAGCCCACCGAGCAGGCAGTGTTTCGCCTGGGACGCATCGACAAGGTCGACACGGACGTGCCGCTGGAATGCGGTTGTCCGCCGCCGGTTCCGGCGATGCGAACGGATGCTTCTCCAGCGACAACAGTCCCGGATTCTGGGTTGCCGGCGAATATCACCGTGGCTGATGCCGGCGCTTCCTCGAAGGCTGGCGCCACGCCGGAGGGCGGCGAACCGCTAGCGCTCTCCAATGGACCAGAAACCCAGCCCCTGCCACCCTCCAAGCCGGATGACGTTCACATTCAGGTGGAGGCGCCACTCGTTTTCCGTGGCAAGAAGGATTCTGCAACCCAACCTGCCCCGCAGGACGAGGCAGCATCGCCTCCGGTGAAGGAATCACCGGCACCGCAGGCTCAGGCCGGCGAACAACCGCAACCGCCGCCGGTTCCTGCTTCTGCCACGCAGACTAAGCCCGAGCATCGCAGCGTGCTGCGACGGATCGGCAGGTTTTTCTCTGCGATCTGGCGCTAGAGCGTGACGCTCTGGCCATCACTTACCCGCGCTTGATGACTCGGCGCAGTGGCTCTACTTTTTCGCGCAGGTCATCTGCCAGATCGGCTCCGCGCTCGGCCACATCGCGGACGCGCTCTTTGGCGTCGCGGACGCGGTCCTTGGCTTCTTCCGTCCAGTCCTGAAGCGTGTCCTTGGCATCGTCGAAGCCTCTTTTCAGGTCGCGGCGGAACTGTTTCCCGGTTTTTGGTGCAAGCGCAAGCGCTACCAGAGCGCCCGCACCGAGCCCGATCAGTAGGAACGTGACAGCGGTTCCTACGTTGTTTCCCTCAGAAGATTCATAACGTCCAAAGCGCATGATTGTGACCTCGTTTCTAAATAGCTGAAAAAACGCGGGGGCCGTCCGCCCCGCTGCCATATCTCGCCAATTGCAATTCTAGCCCTCCGCGGGGGTGTCGGCGAGACCATCCAAGCGCGCAAAATGTTGTGCCTTTACGATGAATGCAGCTTTGGGAAGGTTTCCTTTCCCGTGGCCTGAGTGTAAAATAACTTTTTCGGCCTTTGTGCGGTGGAAAATGTGGCCTGCCCGCCTTCCGCCAGCTCAGCAACCCGCATTTTTTGAAGGAGATTGTTTCTCGCGATGTCGATCCCTGCCACCCAAATGCGTCCCGGCATGATCATCAAGCACAACAATGATCTGCACTCTGTGTTCAGCGTCGAGCACCGCACGCCCGGCAACCTGCGTGCCTTCATCCAGGCCAAGCTGCGCAATCTTCGTACCGGAGCTATGTTCGAGCACCGCTTCCGCTCGCCCGATCCCATCGAGAAGGTCAACGTCGACGAAGTCGACATGCAGTTCCTCTACGCCGACGGCGACAATTACTACTTCATGGACACTTCCAACTATGAGCAGACGCACCTGACCAAAGAAATTCTCGGCGACGCCGTGGATTTCGAGCGTCACGAAAGCCGCGAAAACCGAAACAGGCTTGGTCGTGCAGGTGCCGCCCTTCATCAACGAAGGCGAGAAGATCAAGGTCGATACGGCTGAGGGCGTGTATTTGTCGCGGGCGTAAGGTGAAGTAAGAAGTCAAAATGCAGAAGTTAAAACCTTAGAACCGTTTTTTACTTCTACATTCTGACTTCTTACTTCTGCATTTTCATTTCAAGCATGACCTCTACTGAAAAAGCAGTTGAAGCCCGCCGCTTCGTGGTCCGCGGACGCGTGCAGGGCGTTGGCTTCCGCTGGTTCGTGGAGCGCGAGGCGCACATTCTCGGCATCGCCGGCTGGGTACGCAACAATACAGACGGCAGCGTCGAGGTACTGGCGCAGGGCACTCGCGATCAACTTTTAGGTTTGCGGTCGCGTCTGCGCGAAGGGCCGCGGGCGGCCCGTGTGGATGCCGTAGAAGAGTCCGAAGCCAAGCCGGCAGCGGGCATCAATTCATTTCGCATCGAAGGAGCCTGGTAGATTGTCCCCTCACTCACGGCTGGATCCCGATCAACTCAAGCAGTTAATCCGCGAAGTTCCCGATTTCCCCAAGAAGGGGATTCTGTTCTACGACATCACGACTCTGCTGAAAAACAAAGTCGGCCTGGCCACATTGGTCGATCGTCTCGCCGAGCACTATGTCGACCAGAAGGTTGATCTCGTTCTCGGCATGGAAGCCCGCGGTTTCATCTTTGCGCCTGCGCTCGCCTATCGCCTAAATGCCGGATTCATTCCCGTGCGCAAGGTGGGCAAGCTTCCCGCCGAAACCGTGAGGTTCGATTACGCCCTCGAATACGGCACGAACTCTTTGGAGATGCACAAGGACGCGATCGAGAAAGGCCAGCGTGTGCTCATCGTCGACGATCTGCTGGCCACCGGAGGCACCGCCGAGGCCACCGCCAAGCTGGCGTCTCTACTCGGAGCGGAGATCGCCGGCCTTGGCTTTGTCGTGGAATTGGATTTTCTGAATGGGCGGGAGAAGCTCAAAGGTTACGAAGTAATGTCTCTTCTGCACTACGACAAATAAATCGGACAAACCAGGGACGGATCGGCGACTACCTCCAGATGCGTTCGACCACCATTACGATCCCGGTCCAGATGCTGACGCTCACCGCGGTCGCAAGCCCGAGCCCCAGGACTTTGTTCCACTTGAGGCTGTGGGCTAGGCCCGGGCGCACGCTGGAATCGTAATCGATCCAGGGATTCAGCAACTTCGTCCCCTGCAAATTCGGTGGAAGATATCCCCACGAACCGCTAATCGACATGCTGTGGGAGAGGGGCAGCTGCGATTTGTAGCTCATAGTTTTTGGCCGCATAATTCGCGTCTCCGGAAACTCGTTCGAGCAACTTGTCCGCTGTTTCCAGCGGCACAGCTACAACGACAGGCTCCGAATTTAAGATGACTGCGAATCCAAGAGAGTTGCGCCCATTTGTCAATAGCGTGTCATATCTTTACGACTGATTCTTATGACAGTCTCCGCCCGGCTCTAGATCTCTTCCAGTGACAACTTCGAGTCCTTGGGTAGATAACCCTTACGCTGAAACCAATCCTCCATGGCGTCGCGGAGTTTTTCTATGGGGACGTTAGTTCCTATCTCCATGCGGCCGTCGGAAACCGGCACGGTATCGTCAAACACGCTGGCATTGGTGAAGTTGCGCATGGAGAAAGTATCGAGCCATTTCAGGGGACAGGGGAGTTTCTGGCCGTGGTCTTCGTACTCGATGCGAATCTTACGCGCGAACATGAGTTGATTTAATCACAGACGGGACGGCATTCGAGAGCGGGACCGCATTTGACAGATCGGCCTGTGGTCACTACTCTCCGAGCACCACACTTGCGGCGTCGCACGCGGGCAACAGTTTTTGCGGATGGATAATGCCGGAGAGTCGCTCTGTATATTCCGGTCGATCACAGGAGGATCGCATGCTCACGAATCTCATTTGGTGGATCATCGTTGGATTGATCGCGGGCTGGGCCGCTGGCAAG
>WNFI01285991.1_pt1 | contig 14207 bp, 14 predicted proteins | sample 5400471 | NCBI WGS metagenome assembly WNFI01 (sample SAMN13153348, study PRJNA577476) | soil metagenome | isolation source: 100 cm saprolite on Douglas fir-dominated hillslope | place: USA:California | collected 2013-09-17 | reverse complement strand
TGACCAGGAAGCCGTTGCGATGCTGGGTGACCAGGTCCTTGCTGCTCAAGGGCGCGGTGATCTGGACGGCCGACAGCTGCACCGCGGCAACGCCCAGGATCCGGCCGGGGGTGTCGCGGATCGGCAGCGACGTGTAGACGACCTGGGAGCGGCCGTCGGGTGCCAGCACGACGTCAGAGAGGTACGAATCGGTGCGGGTCGCGGTCAGCCCACGGGTGTAGAAGTCCCGGCCGCTGAGGTCCTCGCCTGGCTTGCTGCTGCCGCCGCTGCCGACCACCACGCGCCCGCCGGGATCGAGGATGAGAAGCTCGCGGTAATCCGGATCAGCCTTCAGGGCGGGCTCGATATGGGCCAGCAGCGTACCCACGCCCGAGGCCTGGTCGGCGGCGCCCATCTCCATAAAAGACACGGTGTCGGGGTCCGTGACCACGGCGACTACGTCGCGGTGGTATTGCGAGACCTGGCTGTCCACCTGTAGCGCCAGCGATCCAGCCTCGTCACTGAGCTGGTGGCTCTCGATGCTGGTCACCTTCTGAGTGGTGGTCGCCTCGGACAGTTTGGCGAGCACGAAGATCGCGGCCAGCGCCAGCACCATGAAACCGACAATGACCTTCGTCGACAACCGCCACTCGCCGACGTTGCGGAGCTCACGGAGGGCGTGCTGCAGTCCGGCGCCGATGTTCACGGCGGGTACCGGCAGTCAGACCCTGATGACGGTCCCCGCTCCGTCCGAAGGGTTGTCATCGCGCCAAATCCGGTCTTGGGTGAAGGCCACGCTTCAGTGGTCCCAAGATGGCCGCATTATGGCAGTCCGCGCTACGAATGCCCATGTAAAACCCCTGTCTGTCACGGCCTTGCTACCAGTCCAGATTCGACACCTCGATGTGCCACCCGACATCCGCCACCGATGCATACTTGGGGCCTGATGGCGACCCCGGAGTTCACGTCCTACCTCAAGGCGCGCTGCGCGGACCGTGAACTGTCGCTGCACAAACTCGCTGTACGAGCGGACCTCAACCAGATCTACTTCTATCAGTCGGTGAACAAGAACAAAGACAACCCGCCCCCCTGGGTGCTGCGCAGGATCGCGCCACTTCTCGAGGTGCCCTACGTCGAGCTCCTGATGCGCGCCGGCTACCTCACCACGGCGGAGCTCGCCGAGTACAAGCCGAGGTCGGGCCGCGGCTGACGAGCCCGCGCGCGGATTCGCGCACTGCGTCCTGCACCTCGATATGGACGCGTTCTACGCCTCCGTCGAGCAGCTGCGCCGTCCCGATCTCCGGGGCAAGCCCGAGCCGCCTCGGCGCAGGTCTTCGCGGTGCTCCGCCGCTACACCCCGGTGATCGAGCCACTGTCACTGGACGAAGCCTTCCTGGACCTCGGCGGCAACCGCGACGCGCGCCAACACCCCAAGCAGACCGGGCTTCGGATCAAAGCCGAAGTCCGCGAGGCCACCGGCGGGCTGACCTCGTCCGTTGGGATCGCGACGGCCAAGTCGGTGGCCAAGATCGCCAGCGACCTGCGCAAGCCTGACGGGCTGGTGGTAGTGCCGCCGGGCCCCGAGGCGGCGTTTCTCGCGCCGCTGCCGTTGCGGGCGCTGCCCGGTCTCGGTCCCGCCGCCGAGCGCCGCCTCGACGGGCTCGGCCTGCGCACCATCGGCGACATTGCGGCCACGCCGGTGGAGGTGCTGACGGCGCGGCTGGGCAGCGGCGGTCCCTCCATGCATGCCATGGCGTTGGGCATCGATCCGCGCACGGTGAGCGTACCCGGCGCGCCCAAGAGCATCTCTCGTGAGGTGACCTTCGAACGCGACGTCACCGATCGCCAGGCGCTGCGCCAGACGGTACGAGGTCTTGCCCAGGACGTGACTCAGAGCCTTCGCCGGCAGGGGCTGTGGGCCAGGACGGTGCGACTGAAGATCCGTTTCGAGGGCTTCGAGACCCACACCTTCCAGGCCACCCTGACCACTCCCACCGACCTCGACGATGAGGTGCTGCGAACAGCCGACAAACTGGTCGGAGAAGCCCTCACAACGTCTCGCCCGGTGCGACTGATCGGGATCGGCGCCGCCGGTCTCTCCGAGGCCACCCAGGACGGCCTCCGTGATTGACTCGGATTTCGACGCGATATCCGGCGCCGAAAGCTAAAGTACTTGTGGAGATGGCGCTGACGCTGATGATCGTGGACGACGACCCGCAGCTGATCCGGGTCCTCTCCATGTTCTTCGACCTCGAGGGCTACAACGTGGTCCGGGCCGCCAACGGCCGCGAGGCGCTCTCGCTGCTGGGCGAGTACCAACCTGACCTGATCCTGCTCGACCTGATGATGCCCGAGGTGAGCGGCGAGGAGGTCGTCCGCCAGGTACGTGCCAGCCATAACTCGCCGCGCATCCCGATCGTGATCTTTACCGCGGCCGAGACACGCGAGGACGAGCTCAAAGAGGCGGGCGCGGACGCCTTCATCACCAAGCCCTTCAGCCTCGACGGGTTACGCGACGTCGTCCACGAAGCCATCCGCCAGGCATCTGTGACCTGAGGGCCGGCCGGTGCCCGCCCGACGCGGCCTGAGCCACTTCGACGCCGCCGGCCAGGCCCGAATGGTGGATGTGTCGAAGAAGAGCGTGACCTTGCGCGAAGCGCGGGCCACGGCGGAGGTCGTCATCTCCGACAAGGCTTTCGCCGCTGCCGCCGCCGGCGACCTGCCCAAGGGCGACCTGCTGTCGACGGTGCGGCTCGCCGGCGTGATGGCAGCCAAGCGGACTCACGAGCTGGTGCCGATGTGCCACCCGCTGCGACTGACGGGAATCGATGTCGATGCCGTGCTCGACGCTTCGCTGCCGGGCATCCGGCTGGCGGCGCTGGTGCGTTGTGTCGAGCGCACCGGTGCCGAGATGGAAGCGCTGACGGCCTGCGCCGTGGCCAGCCTGACGGCGATCGACATGATCAAGGCGATCGATCCCTGGGCCCGGGTCGAGGGGCTCCAGGTCGCGGCCAAGAAGGGCGGGCGCAGCGGCGCCCGGAGACGTCCCTAGCGGATCGTCACGACCCGCTACGTACGCGGTGGGCCCTCCCAGCCAGCACCTCGATTGCATGGGGCAGGATCGAGGCCACGGCATCCAGCGATTCGACCGCACCGCTGGGACTGCCAGGCAGATTTAGCACCAGGCTCCGGCCGATGGCGGCCGCCACCCCGCGAGAGAGCATCGCCATCGGCGTCGAGGCGGCGCCCGCGCTGCGCATCGCCTCCGCCAGCCCCGGCACCAGGAAATCGCCAAGGGAAGCGGTCGCCTCCGGGGTTCGGTCCCGAGGGCCTAGGCCGGTTCCCCCGGTAGTCGCGACGAGGCGTGCCGCCGCGACAGCGTCGCGGATGGCGGCGGTGATGGTATCGACATCGTCGTTGACGATGCGGGAGCCGGTGATCTCAAACCCGTGCCGCCTCAGCGCCTCGGTCACGGCAGGGCCGCTCCTGTCATCGGCCTCGCCCGCCGCCACGCGGTCGCTCACCGTGATCACGAACGCTGTCAGCGGTATCTCACCGTCGTCCGGCATGGCTCGATCCTAAGGGGCGAAAGGTACTGGAAAGAGAAGACCCGAGCCGGCAAGGGCTCGGGTCGTCTCTGGGTTAGGGAGGGATGATGCCTGCATCCCTGATTTAGAGGCAAGGCGAAGCCAGAGCCAATACGTTATGGGTATCAGCTGTGTATCAGGCGTGGTGCTGGAGGTAGACCTCGTCAGGCTCCAGGGAGGCCACCTGCCCGGTCCCGGGCAGCACCTCGGGGCGCCGCGGGACGACGATGGTGAATACGCTGCCTCCGCCGGCGCGGTCATCCACCGTGATCCGACCTCCCTGCACCTCAACCAGCTGCTTGACGATGAACAGCCCCAGCCCGGCGCCGCTGACGCTGCGGTGACCGTCGGAGCTGGCCACCCTATAGAACTGCTCGAAGATCCGGTGCTTCTCATCGTCAGGCACGCCACCGCCGCGATCGGCGACCCAGATCCGGACCACATCAGCGTCCGCCGCAAGCCCGATGTCGACCGCGGTATCCGACGGCGAGTACTTGACCGCGTTCTCGATCAGGTTCCGGATCACGACCAGGAGTTTGTCGCGGTCGGCGCGAGCCGAAACCGGGTTCCGCGGCGCCTCCAGCCGGAGGGTGTGATGAGAGGTGGCCGCCTCGTCCTCCTGGGCGCTTACGGCAATGGCGACCGCCGCGGCGACGTCGACGTCCTCCAGATGGACCTGCAGACTGGGTCCCTCCGCGCGTGAGGCGTCAAGCATCATCTGGACCAAGCGGTTGAGTTCGTCAACCTTCACCGTGACCAGCTGCAGGGGCCTGATCCAGGCATCCGGAACATCGCCCAAACTGCCGTCACGCATCATGTCCATGTAGCCGGCGAGAACGGTCATCGGGGTCCGCAGCTCGTGCGAAACGGTCTTCAGCAGGTCCGACTTCAGCTGGCTGATCTCCTCCATCCGCACCAGCGCCTCGATGGTGGCTCGGTAGGCGCTGGCGTTCTCCATCGCCAGGCCCAGCTGGTTGACCAGGGCGGCCGCGATGCCGACCTCCTCGCTGCGCCAGGTGCGCTCGTCCCTGGTGCCCAGCATTACCACCCCCGTGGTCGTGCCCTTGAGCAGCACCGGCAGCACCAGCATCCCTTCGAGCCCCTCTTCCAGAGGCCCCAGCGCCAGCCCCGGCTGCAGCGCCAGAAGCTCCTCGCGCGAATGCGCCTGGATGATGCGCCCGGTGCGGATCACCCAGCCGACGGTGCCGACTCCGGGCTCGGCGACTTCCTCCGCCGGCGGATCGCCGGCCGCGGCCAGCAGGTTGAGGTGGGGGCTGGGAGCGCTGGAGTCGCGCTCGAACATCCAGGCTGCGTCCAGCTCCAGGTCATCCACCAGGCTCGACATCATGTGTTCGGCGATCACCTCCCAACGCTTGGAGGCGACCAACTCCTGGCCGACCTTGGTCATGGTCTCGAGGAGCTGACGGTGCCGCACCTGGCGCTGGTTGAGGAGGCGAACCAGGTGCTCGGAGCGACGGGCCCATTCTGAGCCTGCGATACAAACCACGGTGATCAGCGCCAGCGCGGGCACCACCACGGCAAGCGTGTCACTACGTCCCTGCTGGATGATCCCCACCGTGATCGCCGCACAGATCGCGAACGCCCCCGTGGCAACCCCGACCCAGCGCCCGAACAGCCAGGTCGAGAGCGCGATCGGGAATGCGTAGACGATGCTGACGCCAAACGCGATGTTGCTGATCAGGCCCAGCGAAAGCAACGCCAGGCATCCCAACATGCCGAAAACGGCGGCCGACTCGTTCACCTCGAGCCAGCCGAGCGAGGCGCGTGTCAGCCGATCGTCCCAGCGCCGACCGCGAGAGTAAACCCGGCCTTGCGCCGTCTGCTCGCTCATGAGTGAATCAGTATCACCTTTTATTATGGCAGAACCTAGTCTTATTATGAACCTTTTTACCCGCGATTCGCATACGGCCGGAATTCGCCGCTACCAGCGCCCGGCGGCGCCGGGTGGGGAGCCCCCCTATAATGAGCCTCCTGCCAAAACCCCCGGCGCCGGACCCCGCCCGGCCCGCATCCGGCAGGTGGACGTATCGATGGAAGAGAGCGAGCGACGAGCCCGTCTTCACGAACTGGATGGAATCCTCGACGCGCTCGAGCGCCTGAACTTGCAGGACGCCAACCAGCTACCTTCAAACCTGCGCGAGCGGCTCCACAGCGTGGGCCTTGACACCGGCGCCAAGGCCAACGTGACGGAGCTGATCGAGCGGATCTGGGAGCTCCAGGAGCGTTTCCTGAGCACAAGTCCCGGCGCCGAGGCGCCGGCCGGCGGCTCCCAGCGCGGCTTTCGTCCCCGCGGCGACTGACCGCAGCCGTACTTCGCCGGGGATCGCCAACAGGTCCCCTGATACCGTCCTTGGCAATGCGACGTATCGCTGCTGTCCTGTTTGGCTGCATCGCCCTCGGCGGCTGCTCGATCCCCTTCGGCGGCGTGACCTCCAAGGCCCAACTGCCTACCCCCGCCACCGACGCAGCGGCCCTCGCCAAAGCCCAGGAGGATTTCTTCGCCAACAGGTATTCAGTCGCCGAGACTGACTATCGCAAATACGTGGCGGCGCACCCCGCTGACAGCACCGGCCACGCCGCCTATGCCCTCTTCCTGAATTACAACCGCCGCTTCGCCGAAGCCCTGGCGGAAGTTCAGACCGCCATCGGCCGGGCCCCCAAGGGCGCCTATCCCGCCGCCGTCAACACCCGGGTGCACGACTGGTCGGCACAGTCGCCGGCGGACATCAGGAAGGCGGTCCAGCTGGGTGCCGCTGCCGTGAAGCTCGGACCTCGCTCGGCGCTGGCGCACGTTTTCTACAGCGAGACGCTGGCGGACAGCGGCGACCCGACCACGTCCCAGCACGAGATCGACGTGGCTCGGTCGCTGGCCAGCGGCGCCTACGAGAAAGCCGAAGTAGAGCGGGAGGCGGCCAACCTGGCCGTCGATGAGTCCGACAAGGCTGCCCAGCTGACCCACCTGAAATCCGCTCGCAGCATCCAGCCCCAGTGGGCCGAGCGCACCCGCGAGCTGGCGGAGTACTACTACGTCGCCGGAGACACGGCCCAGGCCACCGTCGAGTTCCAGCGCGCCATCGGGATGGCCCCCAGCGACCCCAACCTAAGGGTGACGCTGGGTACCGTAGCCCTCGAGCAGGAGGACGTCGCCACCGCCCACCTGGCGTTCGCCGCGGCAAACAAGCTCAGCCCCCACGATGCGTCGATCGAGTCGACGCTGGCGATGACCACCTTCGCCAGCAGCCGCGATGGTGCCGCCACCGAGGGCCTGCTGCGGGCCGCGTCGGCCGACAGCCCCGCCGATGTCGCCGTCGCCGAGCTCCTGGACGGCTACCTGCGCTATATCGCGCACAAGCCGGCTGAGGCCGACCAGGTGGTCGTCGGCAAGCCGCCGAAGGAGCCGATCAACCCTGATGCCCACTTCCCGGTGCCCGTCAAGGACCTGCGTAGGGCAACCAACCAGGCGGCCCTGGATGCCATCAACGCCGCCCGGGCCAAGGCGGGCCTGGCGGCCGTTCGGCTCGACGACCGCGTGACCGAAGGGGCCACCTCGCACGCCTACTGGTGGCTCTTCAACCTGGCTCTGCCCGAAGTCAAGGGTCTGGGCATCCACAAGGAGGTCAGCGGGTCGCCCGGCTTCACCGGTATATCGATGCGCAACCGGGCCGATACATTTGGCTACCCGCGGGCGTCGATGGCCGAGGACATCACCCATCGGGGCACGCCTGCCGGCGCCATGGACGACTGGGTCGACAGCGTCTACCACCGCTTCCCGATCATGCGACCGGACCTGGACGTGATCGGATACGGCGCGGCCGTGGGCGGAGGACTGCCGATCGACGTAATGGACATGGGCTATCGCAACGAGCTCGGAGATCCCGCCGAAGAGGTGCTCTTCCCCGCTCCCAGCCAGACCCAGGTCCCCGTCGCGTTCACCGGCAACGAGCTCCCCGACCCGGTGCCGCCGGGTGGCAAGTACCCCACTGGCTATCCGATCACCATCAACTTCAACCCCAGGGCCGGCGTCCAGGTGCTGGACTGGTCGGTCACCGATGACACCGGCCAGAAGCTCGACTCGTACACGATTGCCCCGACCATCGCCGACGAGAACGTCTACACGATCCTCCCCAAGTCCCCGCTGAAACCAGGCGCCGTATACCACGTGCATGTCACCGCCTCGATCCAGGGTCGCGCGGCGACCCGGGACTGGGGCTTCACGACCCTGGGCCCGGCCGATACCACCGGAGGCGCCTTACAGGCGTGTGCGTGTCAGAGGACAACCGTTCCCGAACACCTGTCGTAAGTACGATTGCATCGTGATCCACGCACTTTCGGCGCGGCGACTGCCGTGACGCCTTCCGCGCTCCCCCTGGACTCTCCAATCGCGCGGGTAGAGGGGCTCGCCGAAGCCGTCCGGGAGGGCAAGCCGCTGCCGCCGGCCGACCTCGGCGTGCTGGAGCACTACATTGCCGTTGCCGACGACGCCGGCGATTGGGACGGTATCGCCGAGATCGTGGTCGCTGCCGAGCTGGTGGACCGCGGCTTCCGGATGCACCACCTCTCGGCCGGCGCCGATTGCCGTCGCGACGAGCTCCTCCTGGGCGACTACAGCCTGGTCTGCGCGGCCGAGCTGGCGACCAGGATGGGCCGGTCCGATGTCGATCGCGAGTTCGCCGACGCCGCCATGACCGCGGCTGCCGGGAAGGATTACGTCCCCCTGTTGGAGCGAGCGGTGGTGATGGCGGTGACACCGGCGACCGGTGAGGTCCAATCGGAAGGCGCACCCTTGCCGCCGGTGGTGGCGGGCGAGGAGTTGGCTGCGATCGACGCCTACCTGCGGGCCGTGGTGGCGAACGACCCGAGCGCGGTGGCTGAGCCGATGGCCAAGCTGCTGGGCGCCGGCGGCAAGCGTCTCCGATCGGTGCTGGCGTACCTGGCTTCGACGCTCGGTCCCCAGCACGACCCGCGCCGGGCGGCGAAGCTGGCAGCGGTCGTCGAGTTCATCCACAACGCCACCCTGGTCCACGACGACCTGGTCGACGAGAGCCCGCTTCGCCGCGGCCTCCCCACCGTCCACCTCGCCTACGGCCCGGAGGCGGCGGTGCGCGTCGGGGACTTCTACTTCGGACGTGCCGCCGATTTGCTCGGCAGTCTCGACAACCAGCGGGCTACCCGCCTCGTGGTCGAGGCCGTCGCACTTGTCTGCCAGGCCCAGATCGACGAGTTCATGCAGCGCGGCGAGGACCACCTTGACGAGGCCAGCTACCTGCGCATCGTGGAGGGCAAGACCGCTGCGCTGTTTGCGGGCGCCTGCGCCGCCGGTGCCGCGGTTGCCGGCGCGTCAGACGACGTGATCGCGGCCCTGCATGTCTACGGCCAGAACCTGGGCATCGCCTTCCAGATGATCGATGACGTGCTCGACTTTTCGACCGGCTCAGGTAAGACCCTTGCCCAGGACCTCCAGCAGACGGTCACCAGCCTGCCGCTGGTCTACGCCGGTGAGGATCCCGCGGTCAGGGTGCAACTGGCCGCGCTGCGCGACGCCGGAGTGTTCGATGCCACCACCGCCGTGGCTTTGGTCGCCGGGACCGGCGCCCTGGATCGAGCACGCCGTCGCGCAGGCGACTATCGCAACGCAGCCATCGCGCACCTGGACGGGCTGCCGGCGGGTGAGACCCGCGAGCGCCTCCGCGCCTATGCGGATTTCGCGGTCGAGCGCCGCTCTTAGGCGCAAAGGGACAAACCATGAGCACACCTATCGTCGCCGTGGAGCCGGCCACCCTCTCCCCGGTTCGACTCCTCAACAACTGGCGCTACAGCCTGCGGACCTGCAACTGCCCCGCAGGCCAGGTCGATTCGGTGACCCGCTGGTTGGTCCTGACACGCGCCTGCGTCCAGCCGATGACACTGATCGCCGTCCTCACCGCCGGGCTGCTGGCGGTGCGCGCGCCCGGCTTCAACCTGCTTTTCTTCGCCCTCGCGGCTGTGGGCAGCATGCTGGCGCACGCCAACAACAACCTGATGAACGACCTTTTCGACCTCGACGCGGGCTCCGACACCAAGGACTATCCGCGCGCGCTGTATGCTCCCCACCCGGTTCTGTCGGGCATGATCACGCGCCGCGGCCTGATCACGGCGGCGCTGGTGGTCAACGCCGTCGACCTCGTCATCATGCTGGCGCTGATCGCCGTCCGCGGTCCATGGATCCTGTTCTTCGCGCTGGCCGGGCTGTTCATCAGCGTCGGATACGCCATGCCTCCGCTGCGCCTCAAGAAGCGCGGCCTCGGCGAGCCCGGCGTCTTCCTGATATGGGGCCCTCTCATGATCGGCGGCACGTACTTCGCCGCCACCGGTCGGCTCCCCTGGCAGGTACTCGTGGCTTCGATCCCGTACGGGCTACTGGTGATGGCGGTGCTGATGGGCAAGCACATCGACAAGCTGCCGTGGGACGCGCCCAACCGCGTCGGCACGCTCCCCTACCTGCTGGGTGAGGCGCTGGCCCGCCGCGTGACCCAGGTGCTGCTGGTCGGGTTCGTGGCGGTGGTGGCCGGAATGGTGGTCTTCGGCGAGCTACCGGTCCCCACCCTGCTCGTGCTGCTGGCGGTGCCTCGCCTGGTCGAGGTGCTGGGCCACTTCAACAAGCCACGCCCGGAGAAGCCGCCCGAGCACTACCCGGTATGGCCGCTTTGGTACGTGGCTTCCGCCTTCGTCTTCACCCGCCGCGCCGGCGGACTGCTTGTGCTGGGCCTCGCGATCGCGGCGATCCTGCCGGTCACGTGCACGGCGCTCATAGGAGGTTGCTCGACCAACTGGTAAGGGGCTGCATCAGCGCAGGCGGGGCAGCCTTACGGACAGCCGAGCAGACGTTACTGCGGTTCTTACGGGTAAAGCAGTCTACTTAAGGTCAAAGCGGGGGAGGAGGGCCGGACACGGGTCCCTCCTGTCCGGCCCTTTCTAAGGATTGAGCCGGTTTGAACCTTCGCGCGGGTGCTGGCCCTGCCCTCATGCGCGGCGGTAGCGCGGCCGGGGCGGCGGCGGGGCACAAGGCTCCATCGACCGAAGAGTACGAGCGGCGCCCGGAGCCAGGAATCGCACTGCCACAGACCGGGGCGCCAGCGAGATCCGCTCTCAGGCGGTCGAGTTCGATGGGCTTTGCGCCCCGCATCAGCCGCCGGGTGCGCTAGGCCCCACCTGTCAGGGGTTGACGAAGATCGGCTGAGTCCAGGCCTTGGCGCCATCACTGGCACGGATCGCCTCGGCCCTTACGTAGCCCTCGTTCCAGCGCACCTTGTAGTCGCCGCGTGAGCTGTGGCTCACCTGCAGCACCTTGCCACCGGCGCCGATGAAGCGGATCTCGCTGGCGTCGCTGGTGACCACGGTGATCACGTCGTTGTCGGTGGAGACGCCCAGCACCCGGACGCCGGTGGTGTCGACGAAGGCGCCCTGCTTGAGGGCCGCCTCGATCAGCACCGGGGTCTGATCCGGCACCTGCACGTCGACGGCGGTCTGGCCCAGGGTTGACATCGGCCCAGCGCCGTCGAGAGTGTCGTCTCCGACGAGCCCCCAAAGCCGGTCGCCGGCAGTGAGGAGCCGGTCCCAAAGGGCGGTCGCGTCGCCGAGCTCCGGCTGCTCGTGGGCCAGCCGCGCGTCATAGATCTGGATCCCGTCGAGGCCTTTGAGAGCGCGAATGCTTGCGTAGTCCGGAGCGGGCGGCGCCAGCGGCGCCGCCAGGAAGGCGACCCCGGCATCGGCATGGACCCAGTCGATCGCTTTCTGCGGCATATCCACGACCACGAAGCGATCCACCCCGTAGGCCAGGAAGTCGCCGAAGGGGTAGTGGAGCTGCTCCCCCGCCATGGTCACCAGGCCGACCGCGTCGTACTGCTTGGTCGGCGTCGGGGTGTTGACGTCGGTCAACGAGAACCACTGGTAGCCGCGGTTGAGGTAGTCGAACGAGAGGACGCGAGGCACCGAGTGGCCGGCGCCGAAGCTGCTCTGGGCCTCGGCCTGGCCGCGGAAAAAGGGGCGCGCGCTGTAGGGCGAGTCGAGGGTGTGGTGGTTTCCAGCGCTGACGCCGGCCCCGGCGGACGGCTGATGGTTCAGATAGACCACGCCCAGCACGACCCCCAGCAGCAGCATCGCCAGGATGAAGACCAGTCCCCCCATATTGGCGTCGCTGAGGATGCCGCGATCGCCACGTGGTTGAGGCGTCGCGGAGGTCCCTGCGGCGGCGCCCGTTTCGGTCACCGGCACGGCGGCTGACGAGGGCTTGGCCGAGGTTTGCGACGAGGTGGCCTTCCCCGGCTTACGGGGCGCCATCAGCGGATGGTCGGGTAGGCCGCCGCACGCCAGCCGCGCTCTACAAACAGTTCGCGTGCCGCGCGCAGCAGCTCAAGAGCCGCGGGGTTGTCGCCATGGACGCACATCGTGTCGAACTCTAGTGGGGCGAGGTTGGAGATCTGCTCCGGCAGGGCGACAGGGTCGTAAAGGATGTCGCCCTGGCTGCCGCGGCTGATCAGCCCTCCTTCGGCGCTGTAACCGCGGTCGAGGAAGACCTCGCGGACTGCGCGCAGGTTCGCCTTGTCGGCGGCGGCCTGCTGCGCCGAGCCGGGAGGGCAGAAGACCGCGAGCGAAGGATTGAAGCCCGCGACCACACGGGCAACGACCTGCGCGACCTGTGGGTCGCGCCAGGCGCGGTTGTACAGGGCGCCGTGAGCTTTGACGTGGGTGAGTGCGATTCCCTGGTCGGCGGCGACGTAGCTGAGGGCGGTGACCTGCTCTAGAAGGGATTCCTCCAGCTCGTCGTCGGATATGGCCATCTCCAGGCGGCCGAAGTTCTCGCGGTCGGGATAGGAGGGGTGGGCGCCGGCCCTGAGCTGGTGGCGAGATGCCGCGGCAAGCGTGCGCCTCATCGACTCGCGGTCGCCGGCGTGGCCTCCGCAGGCAACGCTGACCGAGGTCAGGAAAGGCATCAGGGCCTCGTCATCGAGGCCCTCCCCGACGTCAGCGTTGAGGTCGACCTCCCGCGATAGCACCGTCAGGCCCGGACGAACACGATGCGGTCGCCGGTGCGTGCCTGGGCGATGACGTCAAGGTCCGCTGAGACGATCACCGCCACCACCGGGTATCCGCCCACCGTGGGATGGTCGCGCAGCAGGACGATCGGCTGCCCTGAGCCCGTCACCTGGATGGCGCCAGGAGGCAACGGCTGGGAAAGTCGCAGTGGTTCCGGGAAAAGACGAGGCCCGTCGAGCCGCAGCCCGACCCGGTTCCCCGATGTCGCCTGCCACGGACCGTAGAGCAAGGTCCGGAAATGACTACCGCGCGCGCTGGGGCGATCGCCAGGGAGGACCCTGACGGTCCTGACCCCGTGCGGTCGCAGGTGATGGCCGTGCTCCGTCGCATCGTCCAGCACCGCCGTGGCGCTGCCTCGGGCGCTGGCCGCTGCGCCGGCACCGCTGCGCGCCATGGCGGCGCCCATACCCACCATCAACCGGTCCCCTATGCGCAGCTCCCGGCCCTCGTGGCCACCAAACCCGCCGGGAAGGCACGTGCCGCGGCCGCCGAGAACGCGAGGGACGGCGATCCCACCGGCCACCGCGATGTAGCCGTAGTTGCGCTCGTGCACCGCGGCGCTGGCCAGGTCGCCGCCAGGGACCAGGGTGACGCGACGCGGCTCTTCGGTCAGGACGACGCAGTCGAGGCGACCCTTGCCGCGCCAGCACAGACGCGGCCCGCGGAGCGCGAACTCGATCGCCGGGAGCCCGGGCGGGTTGCCCGCCATGGCGTTGGCTGCCGCCAGCGCCGAGCGGTCCATGGCGCCGCCCTCGGGCACGCCGTAGGCGCCGAAGCCCGGCCGCCCCATGTCCTGCACGGTGCTCGCGACGCCCGCCTTCATGACCTCGAGCGTCATCGGCCGGTCGCCCGGAAACGGACTCTCTGGCCGATGACGAACGGCGTCGGCGCCGCCGGCACGGATATCCGTGGATCCTCGCGCCGGGGAAGCTTCAGCTCGTGGGGCAGTGGCCCGAGGTAGACGAAGCCAGGCGCAAAGCCGGTCGCCAGCACGGTGTATTCGGCGGCCTGGTGGAGCCTGACAACCTCGTCCTGCGACAACCTCAGCCGATGCGCCACCTCCTCAAGGTCCGGCCCGGCCTCGCCTCCGTAGCGCACCTCGATCACGTGCGTCCTGCCCTGGGTTACCCCGGCCCGCTCCCCGACCAGGGCCGGCAGGACCTGGCGCAGAACTTTCGCCGATGCCCGCGATCGATCGAAGCGGACTAAAACCGATGCCGGCGCGGGAACCACGTCGATAACACCCTGCAGTCGGGCTCGCCGGACTGAGCGAAACGCCGCGCCGATCATCGCCGGGTCGCCGGCGCGCCCCATACCCGTCCAGCGCAGAAGCAAAGCCGAATCGCCCATCGGCACCAAGGTCAGGCGCGGGGGGGCGGCCGTGGTCAGCCCAGCCCCATCGCCTGGCGCACCTCGCCGGCGAGGTACAGCGATCCCAGGACGAGAACCATCCCGTCGTCCCCCGCGGCGGTGCGGGCGGCGTCGAGAGCCGCCGCCGAACCCTCCACCGCCTGGGCTTGCTCCCGGCCCCGCTTGTCTGCGGCCTCG
>WNFI01128829.1_pt1 | contig 14209 bp, 14 predicted proteins | sample 5400471 | NCBI WGS metagenome assembly WNFI01 (sample SAMN13153348, study PRJNA577476) | soil metagenome | isolation source: 100 cm saprolite on Douglas fir-dominated hillslope | place: USA:California | collected 2013-09-17 | reverse complement strand
AACCGGCCCAAGCTGGGCTTGAGACCCACCAAGTTGTTGAATGCCGCCGGCACCCGGCCCGAACCCGCCGTGTCCGTCCCCAGGGAGAAGCTCGCGAGTCCGGTGGCCACGGCCACCGCGGAACCGGAACTGGAACCGCCCGCAATGTACGCCGCGTTGAAACTATTGGGGCATGCGCCATGCGGCGAGCGAGTGCCGACGAGGCCGGTGGCAAATTGGTCGAGATTGGTTTTGCCCAGGGGAATCGCTCCGGCGTCGATCAACCGTTGGACGACGGTCGCCGATCGGGCCGGTGCATACGCAAACCGCGGACAGCCCGCCGTGGTCGGCACGCCGGCCAAGTCGATATTGTCCTTGATGACAAAGGGAATTCCGTACAAGGGCAGGTCATCGATGGCACGCGCTTGCAGGGCCCGCACGTAGCCCATGACCTGATCGCGGGACAAACGAGCGATCCAGATACGTCGCTCCTCTGCAAGATCGGCGCGATCCATCAGCTGCGTCATGATCTCGGCCGGCGTAAATCTGTTCGCAAGATAGCCGCTGCGCAGGTCGGAAATTAGCAAGCTGTCCGGAGTGTGCATTGATTCAATATATCGCGTTGGGTCTGGGCGCGCATGCAGGGCGATGCGCGCAATTGGGGCGTTGATTTGTATTCCTGCGCCGTACTGGTGCGAAAATCCGGGGGTGCAACGCAAGACTCATTCCCGGGCGATGCGTAAACGCGGTGTCTAGCGGGAAATCCGCACCTCAGCCATGGACCGCCGAGCTGGGCATGGGATTTGCACTGCCCTAGGTCAATGTGCGTCTAGGGTTCCGGTCCGCTTCGGCGGGCGACTGGTCCGAGAGACGCAGTCCACTGCCGTTCGCCGAGCAACGCGGCGAATGGCAAGGATACACGGCGGGATAAAAGCCCGGGAGAACAACGTCGAGGAGGCTGTAGCGTCCTCGGGATGCTCTCCCTCCCGTGGGAAAATCCCGAATCCAACGCGACTCTCCTCATTGGCATGGCCACGAGAACGGGGGAGGCGTCGTGTTCTACGAAACGGTCATTGAAGGCGGCAAGCACTGGTCTTTCACCGTGCGCGCGGGCATCCAGCTTCGCATCATCGACCGCGACGGCGGCGCCAATGTCGGCATGCTGTTCTACAACCCGCAGAACCTATTGGAACGTTACAACGCGCCCGACACATTGAAGTGCCAGCATACCTTCAAACTCACCAAGGGACATTGTCTGTATTCCGATATGGGGCGAATTTTCTGTTCGATCACCGAAGACACGGTGGGCTGGCATGACACGGTGTGCGGAAACGCGAACCGGGAGCTGGTGGCGAGCCGTTGGGGCGAGAAGAGTTATCAAGAGTATCGGAACGATTGGACTCAAAACGGTCATGACGCATTCCTGGTCGAAGGCGGAAAGTACGGCTTGGGACGCCGCGATCTCGCCGCCAACGTCAATTGGTTCAGCAAGGTGTCCATTACGGACGACGGCACGATGCTGTTCGACCCCGAGAACTCTCGCGCCGGTCAATTCGTCGACCTGCGTTTCGAGATGAGTACCCTGGTGCTGCTGCATACCTGCCCGCATCCCTTGAGCTCATCCCTGCACTATCCTCGCAATCCCGTCGGTTTGCAGCTGAGCAAGGCGCCTCCGGTGGCCGAGGACGATTTCTGCCGAAATTCCAGACCCGAAAACATCCGCGGCTTTGCCAATACGGAACTGTACCGTCTGTGCGGCGGCGGGGGAGAGTCTCATGCGCAAGGAGAGTGAGCTGCTGCCCGGCGAGTCGGTGTTCCGGCAAGTGATTCCGGCGGGGGACTATTGGATCGATACCGTCAAGACAGGGCAAACCCTCCGGATCGTCGATGTGGAGGGGAATCAAGCCGCGGACACCCTGTTCTTCAACGCGGCGGATGTTGCCGAGCGATACAGTGCCGTGGATACCATCCGCGAGCAGCGCAATGTGTATCTGGGCTGCGGCTCCAAACTGCTGTCCACGGCCGGAAATCTCATGGCGGAGATCGTTGCCGATACGGTGGGGCGCCACGATACTCTGGGCGGTGCCTGCGCGGCGGAGTCGAATACCGTCCGCTATGCGCTCGACAAGAGAACCATGCATGCATGCCGCGACAGTTATCTCCTGGCCGTCGCGCAACACGATCGGTTGGGTCTCGGTAAGCGCGACCTCAGCCACAATATCAACTTCTTCATGAATGTGCCGGTGACGACGGACGGCGGGTTGACCTTTGCCGACGGATTGAGCGGTCCCGGCCAATACGTGGAATTGCGCGCCGCCATGGACATCATCGTGCTCATCTCCAATTGCCCGCAACTCAACAATCCCTGCAATGCCTATAACCCAACGCCGCTCGAGGTTCTGATCTGGGACGCGGATGTTCGATAAGGTCCTCATCGCCAATCGCGGCGAGATCGCTTGCCGCATCATCAGGACCTTGAAGCGTTTGAAGGTAGGCTCCGTCGCCGTGTATTCGGATGCGGACAGAAATTCCCTGCACGTGGCGCAGGCCGACGAATCGGTGCACCTGGGCGCAGGACCGGCCGCCGAGACCTACCTTCGGCAGGACAAATTGCTGGACGCGGCGCGCGCGACCGGCGCCGCGGCGATCCACCCCGGGTATGGTTTTCTGAGTGAGAACTCCGGATTTGCCGCAGCCTGTCATGACGCGGGCATCGTCTTCATAGGCCCGACCCCTGCACAGATTCGCGACTTTGGGCTCAAGCATCTGGCGAGGGACCTGGCACAGCGTAACGGCCTGCCGTTATTGCCCGGCAGCGGCTTGCTGATGAACCTTGAAGAGGCAAGGGATGAAGCCGCGCGCATCGGCTATCCCGTGATGATAAAGAGCACGGCCGGGGGCGGCGGCATCGGCATGCAGCTCGTGCGGCAAGGGCCTGAACTTGCGGAAGGCTTTCACGCGGTGGAGCGCATCGCCAAAAAGAACTTCAGCCGCGGCGGCCTGTTCTTGGAGAAGTACATCGAACGTGCGCGGCACATCGAGGTGCAGATATTCGGCGACGGTGCCGGTCATGTCATTGCGCTGGGCGAGCGCGACTGCTCGGCGCAGCGGCGCAACCAGAAGCTCATCGAAGAAACTCCCGCGCCCGGACTGTCGGAGGCCCTGCGGCAGCGCCTGTTCGCCTCGGCCATTCGATTGGGCGAGGCGGTTGACTATCGATCGGCGGGCACGGTCGAATTCGTCTTCGATGCCGTCACGGAGGAATTCTATTTCCTGGAGGTCAACACGCGCCTGCAGGTGGAGCATGGAGTCACGGAAGAAGTCACCGGCGTGGATCTCGTGGAGTGGATGGTACGTCAGGCGGCAAACGACGATTTCGAGCTCGAGGCGCCGCTCGCGCAGGGGGCATCGATCCAGGTACGGCTGTATGCCGAAGACCCTGCGCGGCAATTCAGGCCCTCGACCGGATTGGTCACTCATGCGCGATTCGCCGCCAATGCGCGGGTAGAAACCTGGGTGGAAGACGGCTCAATGATCACGCCGCTTTACGATCCGCTCCTGGCAAAGATTATTACCGTCGGTGCCGATCGCGCCGCCGCCTTGTCGAGAATGCAAGAAGCACTGGCCGGCACCGTGATCGGCGGAATCGAGAGCAACCTCGATTATTTGCGGCAACTCATCGTGGATCCCGTATTTGCCTCCGGCGGCATGACCACGCGCGCATTGGACGCCTTTCCCTACGCACCGCGCACCCTCGAGGTATTGAGCGCCGGAACACAGACGACGATTCAAGACTACCCGGGGAGACTTGGGTTTTGGAACGTGGGAGTGCCTCCGTCGGGACCCATGGATGGCTTGTCATTCCGTCTCGCCAATCGGGCCCTCGGCAATCCCATGGCTGCGGCAGCTTTGGAAATCACGGTCTCGGGCCCCACGCTGAAATTCAATGCCGATGCCATGATTTGCCTTACCGGCGCTGAGATGACCGTCGATATCGACGGCCGGTCGGCGGGGTACGGGGTGCCGATCGAGGTGCGCCATGGCGAGACTCTGCGCATGGGTGCCTTGAAGGGCGCCGGCTGCCGCGCCTATCTGGCGATTCGCGGTGGTTTCGATGTGCCGCTCTATTTGGGCAGCCGGTCAACATTCACGCTGGGCAAGTTCGGCGGCCACGGCGGCCGGGCGTTGATGGCGGGAGACGTATTGCACGTGGGTTCAACGGGTGGCGATTGGGCTGGCGACTCGGCCGCCGGCGCATCCGAACCGCGTGCCATTCCGGACGATCTGCTGCCGGCCATCGGCGATGAGTGGGAGTTGGGCGTTTTGTATGGCCCACACGGGGCGCCCGATTTTTTCACTGACGATGACATCGTCGAATTCTTTGCCGCCACCTGGGAGGTTCACTACAACTCCAGCCGCACGGGCGTGCGGCTCCTGGGCTCGAAGCCCAAATGGGCACGCAGCGACGGCGGCGAGGCGGGATTGCATCCGTCGAATATTCACGACAACGCCTATGCCGTCGGTACGGTGGATTTCACGGGCGATATGCCGGTCATTCTGGGGCCCGACGGGCCCTCGCTCGGTGGGTTCGTCTGCCCGGTGACCCTGGTGAAGTCCGAGCTCTGGAAGCTCGGCCAATTGCGGGCGAACAATCGCGTTCGATTCAAGCGTCTGTCGGCGGAGGAGGCGCTGCGGGCGGAACTGGCGCAGGAAGAGATGCTCGCGACGCTGCGCAAGCCGGAGGACTCGAGCGTGCACAGCCGACCGGCACGCGGGCGGACTTTGAGCGGCACGCCGCCGCAGCGGGGCGCGGACGCCGACACACCGATTCTGGCGAGCATTCCGGCGCGGGACACGCGGCCGGCCGTCGTCTATCGGCGCGCCGGCGACAAGTACCTGTTGGTGGAATACGGGCCGTTGATTCTCGACCTCGAGCTGCGCCTGCGGGTGCACGCGCTCATGTCGTGGCTGCAAGCGGCCGCACTTCCGGGCATCGTCGATTTGACTCCCGGGATTCGCTCACTGCAGGTTCACTACGACAGCCGCCTGCTGCCGCTCGAACGGCTCCTCGATCAGTTGAGCACGGGCGAGCAGTCCCTGGCAGCAATCGACGATATGCAAATACCCACGCGCATCGTCAGATTGCCGCTGTCCTGGGACGACGAATCCACGCAGCTCGCCATCGCCAAATACATGCAATCCGTACGCGCCGATGCCCCGTGGTGCCCGAGTAACATCGAGTTCATCCGGCGGGTCAACGGCCTCGACAGCGTAGAGGACGTCAAACGCATTGTGTTCGATGCAAATTACGTGGTGCTGGGGCTGGGCGATGTGTACCTGGGTGCACCGGTGACGACGCCGCTCGATCCGCGACACCGCCTGGTCACCACCAAGTACAACCCGGCACGCACCTGGACGCCCGAGAATGCGGTGGGCATCGGCGGCGCCTATCTGTGTGTCTATGGCATGGAAGGACCGGGCGGCTATCAGTTCGTCGGCCGTACCTGTCAGATGTGGAACACGTACAAAGTCACGGCGGAGTTCACGGAGGACAAGCCCTGGCTGCTGCGATTCTTCGACCAGATCCGCTTCTATCCGGTCAGCGGTGCGGAACTGCGTGAATTCCGCGAGGATTTTCTGCATGGCCGCGCGCGGCTCGACATTGCCGATGACACGTTTCGGCTGAAGGAGTATCGGCGCTTTCTGGCGGAGAATTCGCCGAGCATCGCGTTGCAAAAAGCACGGCAACAGGCGGCATTTGAGTCCGAGCGCCGGCGCTGGGAAGCCACCGGTCAGATTGGCTACGCGGCGGATCTTCCCGAGGCCCATGACGATGAAAGCCCGGAGGAATTACAGCCCGGCTGCGTGGCGGTGGTGAGCCCCGTGTCGGGAAGCGTCTGGAAGATTTCGTCGGCACCGGGTCAAGCCGTCAAGGCGGGGGATACGCTGGTGTTGGTCGAATCCATGAAGATGGAACTGCCGGTCACGGCGCCGATGGACGGGATCGTGACTCAATTGCGCTGCACGGAAGGCCGCGCCGTGCTGATTGCGCAAACCTTGGTCGTGATGCGGCCTCACGAACAACGGGCGGTCGCTTAGGATTCAGAACAGAACGGGAGATGCCATGCTTTTTCGTCTCAAGACACTGCGCGCCGGGATGCTGCTGCTGTGGATCCTCGCGGCGGGGACCGCGCCGCCGGTGTTTGCCGCCGAACGGACCTCGTTCGCTGTCGCGTGGAGCATTTACGTCGGTTGGATGCCCTGGGACTATGCAGATCGCAGCGGGATTCTGAAGAAGTGGGCCGACAAATATGGGATCAAGATCAGGCTGACCCAGGTCAATGAATACGTGGAATCGATCAACCAGTACACCGCCGGGACCTTCGATGCCTGTGTCATGACCAATATGGACATGCTCACGATTCCGGCCGCGGGCGGCGTCGACTCAACGGCTCTGATCGTCGGCGATTTTTCCAACGGCAATGACGGTGTGGTGCTCAAAGGCAAGGGCAAGACGCTCACCGATATCAAGGGCCAGAAAGTCAATCTGGTGGAGCTCTCCGTGTCGCACTACTTGCTGGCGCGGGCGCTCGAGTCGGTGGGGCTGCGCGAGCGCGACTTGAAGGTCATCAATACCTCTGATGCCGATATCGTCGCGGCATTCAGTGCGCCGGCGACCACCGCTGTCGTCACCTGGAAACCGCAACTGAGCGCGGTGTTATCGGCGCCGAATGCTCAGCTGGTGTTCGATTCCAGCAGGATACCGGGAGAAATTCTCGATCTGATGGTGGTCAAGACCGATGTCCTGAATGCCAATCCAAAGTTGGGTAAGGCGTTGATCGGCGCCTGGTATGAAACGCTGGCGCTGATGTTCAAGAATGATGCCGCCGGCCAGGCGGCCCAGACGGCGATGGCGAAGGCATCCGGAACGGATCTCGCCGGTTTCGGCCGCCAATTGGCGACGACTCACTTATTTGCGACACCCGCCGATGCCTATGCCTTCGTCACCGCCGATGGCGTCATCAAAAGCATGGATTCGGTACGCAAGTTTTCATTCGAGCACGGGATTCTGGGGCAGGGCGCGAGCTCCGTGGACGCCGTCGGCATTCAATTTCCAGCCGGGAAGTCTCTCGGCGATCCTCGCAATCTCAAAATGCGTTTCGATTCCGGCTTCTCGAAGCTGGCCATGGACGGGAAACTGTGAGCACTCGCTGACCCATGCGCCGGCTCATCAACCAGCAACCGGGACGGGCAGGTGCGCTCTTGTTGAGCGCGTTGCCCTTCATTCTGGTGGTCGCTGCCTACCTCTACTACTCCAGCGCGCGCCTGGCGGAGAATCCGGGGGACAAACTGCTGCCGGCGCCGGCGACCATTGCCGCGACCATCCATCGATTCGCCCTCGAGGAGGACGAACGCAGCGGCGAATATCTGCTGTGGAACGATACCAAGGCCAGTCTCGAACGGCTGATGATCGCACTCGCCATCAGCGCGTTCATCGGTGTGAGTCTGGGCGTGGCGATCGGGGTGCTGCCTTATCTGCGGCACGCCTTCGGGCCGTTTGTCGCTGCCGTGTCGCTGGTACCACCGTTGGCCATTCTGCCCATCTTATTCATCGTCGTGGGCTTGGGAGAGGTCGCAAAAATTACACTGATCATCATCGGTGTCGCACCCGTCATCGTTCGCGATTTGGCGATGCGAACGGGCGAGCTGCCCGGCGAACAGATGATCAAGGCCCAAACCCTGGGAGCGTCCACCTGGCAGCTGATACTGCGCGTCGTGCTGCCGCAGATGTGGCCGCGCTTGATCGATGCCCTGCGTCTCTCCCTGTGCTCGGCATGGCTATTTCTGATCGCCGCAGAGGCCATCGCCTCGACCGAGGGTTTAGGGTATCGGATTTTTCTCGTGCGCCGCTACCTGGCCATGGACGTCATCTTGCCGTACGTCGCGTGGATCACCGTGCTGGCGTTTTCGATGGACTGGCTGCTGCGGCTGTTGCGCACGAAGGCGTTTGCCTGGGCCTCGGGCGAGTAGCGCATGACTCAGGTGACGGTAAAGCGGTTGTGGAAGGAATTCGGCGCTCAGGTCGTGCTGGAGAATATCAATTTGCACATCGGCGATCATGAATTCGTGACCATCGTGGGCGCTTCCGGCTGCGGCAAGACCACGTTCCTTCGAATGCTGTTGGGAGTGGAGACGCCGAGCCGAGGAGAGTTTCTCATCGATGGCAGTCCATGGCCGTCCGAACCGGGGCCGGATCGCGGCATCGTGTTTCAGCGTTATTCACTGTTTCCGCATCTGACCGTCATCGACAACCTGCTGCTGGGTCTGGAGCTGCGCGGCTCGCCATTGCTGGGCCGGCTATTCGGTGCGCGGCGGCGCCGCGCGATGGACCGGGCCGATCAGTTGTTGGACGCGGTGGGCTTGCAGGGCGCAGCCGACAAATATCCTCATCAGTTATCGGGAGGCATGCAGCAGCGCTTGTCGATCGCTCAATCGGTCATCTGTGAACCCAAGATATTGCTGTTGGACGAACCCTTCGGTGCGTTGGATCCGGGCATTACTTCGGACATGCACACGCTCATTCTCAAGCTGTGGAACATGAATAAAATGACCGTGTTCATGGTGACCCATGATTTGCAGGAGAGCTTTGCGCTCGGCACTCGGCTCTTGGTATTCGACAAGGCGCGTGTGGACCCACAGGCGCCGGATGCGTTTGGTGCGACGATCACGTTCAATATTCCCCTCAAGGGACGTCGGCAAGAATGCTAGCATTGCTTGCAGGCGTGAATATGGCTTGCTATCATTGCTAGCACTGCGGTCAATCGGGGACGTAACGTGGCACAACTAGTGGTTCGCAATCTCCCGGACGACCTGGTCAAAGCCTTGAAGCAGCGCGCCGCGAAGAACAACCGCAGTGCGGAGCAGGAGCATCGAGAAATATTGCAAGCTGCTCTTCGGGGTCCGCGGCGGCGTCGATTGGCCGAGGTTTTGGCAGCGATGCCTAATGTCGGCGAAGATCTCGATTTCGCTCGTGAGCAGACCGATCGGCGAAGTTGAGCATGTACCTGGTGGACACCGACGTGATAAGCGACGCGCGCAAGGGCGACAAAGCCAATGCGGGAGTTCAAGTGTTCTTCCAAACCGCCGCTCGTGATAGTGCCGGGCTGTTTTTATCGGTGATCACTATTGGAGAACTGCGGCAAGGCGTAGAACGAATCCGTCATCGCGGCGACGCTGCCCAGGCGAAGCGCTTAGAGAGTTGGCTGGACCGGGTGACGACCGATTACGCCGATGCCATTATTCCTTTTGACGAAGAGACGGCCCATATTTGGGGACGCCTCCGAGCGCCGCACCCGGAAAATCCTTTGGATAAGCAAATCGCTGCCACCGCTTTGCTGCACGACTTGATCGTGGTGACCCGTAACACGTCACACTACGAACCAACTGCAGTGCGGCTGTTCAACCCGTTTACTTGACGCACCGCGCGACCTGCGTCTGGCGACACGTTGAACATGTTCCGGCTAGGCGTTCCGTTGGTATTCGTGTTGATCTGGTCAACCGGCTTCATTGTTGCGAAAGCCGCGCTGCCGCACGCGGATTTGCAATCGTTTCTGGTTGCCCGCTTTTCGTTGACCGGCATGGTGATGGGCTGTGCCGCACTCATCGCGGGCGTGCCATGGCCGGGAGCGCGCCTGGCGGCGCCGCATGTGTTGGCCGGTGGGTTGATGCAAGGCATATACCTGTGCGCGAGCTATTGGGCCATCTCGCGCGGCTTGGCTGCGGGCGTAATGGCGCTGCTCGGTTCTCTGCAGCCGCTGTTCACTGCCTTGTTGGCCGTATCCGTCATGGGCAAAACGCTGCCAGCCCGGGCGTGGGTGGGGTTGCTCGTTGGATTCGCGGGGGTTGGGCTGGTGCTCGCCCCGAAGCTGGCGAGTCACGGTGTCGGCTCGCTGACTCCGCTGCCCGTGGCGGCGGCATTGGTCAGCGTGTTCGCCGTCACCACCGGTACCATCGTGCAAAAATGGTTTGCGACGACGGACTTGCGCACGGCGGCGAGCATTCAAAGTTTCGGCGCGGCGATCGTCGCCGCTCTTGCGACGCTGCTCATCGGGACGTCTCGATGGGATGGGACGCCGATTCTGTGGGGTGCTCTCGCGTGGGCGGTCTTGGTGCCTTCCGTGGTGGGCACGACCTTGCTCATGTGGATGATGCGCCATGGGGAGGCGACGAAAGTGACGGCGCTGCTGCTGCTGGTTCCTCCGCTGGCCGCGGTTCAGGCGTATCTGTTTTTCGGTGAGACGTTGGCGCCGGTGCAGTTCCTCGGGTTCGCGCTGGCGTTAGGTGGGGTGCTGATGACCCGGTCAGCGCCTGCTCCGACATAACATCATAAGGATCTCTATGTTTCTGCTTCGGCATGGGCAAAGCTACTTCAACCTCCATTTCAACAAGACTCGCGTCGATCCGGAGATCGAAGATCCGGAATTGACGGCGCTGGGGACCGAGCAGGCGGCCGCGGCTGCGGCGCAACTGGCGGATGTCGAGTTGACGCGGATCATCATTTCGCCCTACACGCGCGCATTGCAAACCGCGGAACCCATTGTCGCCGTTCATCAGGTTCCGGTGGATATCATGCATGAGGTTCGTGAACGGACTGCGTTTGTATGCGATGTCGGAAGCAGCCCAGCGGTGCTTGCCAATCGATTTCCGCATCACGAGTTTGCTCACCTGCCACAGCAATGGTGGGCCGAAACCACGGAAACATTGGAAGAGACCATTGCGCGTGCGAATGCGTTTCGGGCGCTGATGGCCGCGCGCGAAGACAGCACCACCACGCTGGTCGTCAGCCACTGGGCGTTCATTCTGGCGCTGACGGGGATTTCGGCCAGGAATGGGGAAATTCTTGAATATGATCCCATGAGTCAAGTGCCGGAAAACTTCGACTGGGACGGGTGATCGAAGAAATGCTCCTCGTGGCAGGGATGTTGCGACGCAACACGCCCCCGCCGGCGCTTTTTATCTGGCCGGCGCGCCAATCCACACGAGCCAGACGCGCGCGGCTCCGCATAAGCTGAGACCCAAAACTTCGTTGGCGGATCCGGGCGAATCCGATATTTTGGGATCATGGCCAGCGAGACTGGATCGACTGAACGATCGGCGGCTACCGCTGCGGCGCCCGGCATCGCGTGGATCGTGGGCGTCGGAGCCTCCGCCGGGCTGGGCTCGGCAGTGGCGCGGCGCTTTGCAAAAGGGGGCTTGATCGTCGCGTTGACCGGCCGGAATGCAGGGCGTGTTCGCAGCATCGTTGACGAAATCACTGCCGCCGGCGGCCAAGCTCGAGCGCTCGCGGGTGATGTGAGCTCGCAGGGCGATATCCAGCGTCTGGCGGGCGAAGTTCACGCGCTCGGACAATTGCGAGCCGCCGTGTTCAATGTCGGCAATGCCGTTCGGGGCGGTCCTCTCGAATTGACTCCGGAACAGTTCGAGTCCACTTGGCGAGGCAGCACCTACGCCGGCTTTCTGTTTGCCCGCGAAGTGCTTCCTCTGCTCCTCGCGGGCGCCGGCGGCAGCCTGCTGTTCACCGGTGCCACCGCTTCACTTCGCGGTCGTGGGCCGTTCGTTGCGTTTGCTGCGGCGAAGGCGGGCTTGCGCTCCCTCGCGCAAAGCATCGCGCGAGAATACGGTCCGAAGGGGATTCACGTCGCGCATGTGGTGATCGATGGCGGGATCGGCGGCGAGCGCCTGAGAACCGCCGCTCCGGAATTCTCTGAACGGGCGGGCGCCGACGGACTACTGGATCCCGACGCCATCGCGGAAACCTATTGGCAATTGCATCAACAACATCGCAGTGCGTGGACTCACGAACTCGACCTGCGTCCTTACAAGGAGGCGTTCTGATGAGTGCCGTGATTGACGAAGCCATTGATGATTTGACGACCGTCAGAGCGGTCCTGAATTACACCCGCAATACCGGGATTCGACCGGTGAACTATACGTTTGAGCCCCCTCCGGGCGTGCCCAGGAACAGCGGCGAGATCGATGCGCGCACCGTGACGATCAACGACGCCCGGCGCGTGAGCGGGCTAAAACTTGACGTGAGCGGATTCGAACTTCTCGATCACCGTAGCTCTCTGACCGACTGGAACTCGTTTCGAGATGCGGAACGCGTCAAGGCGGTCGACTATCCGGAGGTGACCGCGGCGCTGTTGAAGCACACCGGCGCAGACAAAGTGGTGCTCTTCGATCACACTCTTCGAGACAGCACGGTGGCGCCGGGCCATGGCGAGCTGCGCGAGGCTGTGCGCCGCGTGCACGATGATCAGACCCTGGACTCTGCGCCGCGGCGCGTCGTCAAACATCTGCCGCCGGATGAAGCCCAATGGCGTCTACAGCGCCGCTTTGCAATTATCAACTTCTGGCGGCCGATCGGGGGCCCGGTTCTTCAGACGCCGTTGGCGGTGTGCGATGCTCGAACGATCGAACCGGCGGATTTGATGGCGAGCGATTTGGTTTATCCCGATTGGACCGGCGAAACTTACTCCGTCGCCTTCAATCCGCGTCACCGCTGGTATTGGTATCCGCGCCAGACGCCGCTGGAAGCCACGCTCCTCAAGGTGTACGACTCCGCAACCGACGGTCGCGCGCGTTTGACTGCTCATACCGCATTCGAAGATCCGTCGAGTGCGCCCAATGCACCGCCCCGCCGCAGTATTGAGATACGCGCGATGGTGTTCTGGTGACGCGTCGGGCTTGTCCATAGACTGGTTCTGGACGCGATTGCTGCGGGGTGGCGAAGTCCTTCGAGGTCACTCGTTGCGCCAGCGATTGACGATGGCCCAACCATCCGGCCAATCGCCGAGACCACTGGCGGCATTGATGTGCCCACGCTGACCCAGGCGAATGTGCTCGGCGCCCCAGGCGGCGATCCGCTCCTCGGTATACGACGTTGTCGCATAGGGGTCATCGCTACTGCTGACGACCGTTACCCGATAGTTGCGCAGCACCGGAGGCACCGTTGCAAAGCCAATGGCGGCGCTGGGAAACGCGGGCCCGCCGGGGTCCGGGACGGCAACGAGCAGGATGGCAAAGCAGGGTCGCTCCGATCGTGCCGCCCAGTGGGCAACCGCAAGGCAGCCCAAACTATGCGCAACCAGAATCGGCAGCACGGCCGCTTGCCCCACAGCGTGATCCAAAGCCCCGACCCACTCATCGCAGACAGGATGGTCCCAATCACGCTGCATTACGCGGCGGACGTCAGGGTGTTTTGCCTGCCACAGTGATTGCCAATGAGCAGGGCCGGAGTTGCCGATGCCGGGCACAAGAAGCACGGAGCGCATATCAATTCCCGTCGTGAAGTCGATGATACGATAATCATCATGAATTGACGGCGCCATGGCGAAGCATCGAAGTTTCAGGCGCTAAACCTTGAAATCATCGGAAGGACGCAGCTCGGATGGACCTCGACAAAAAGGACCGATTGATCATCAAAGCGTTGCAGCAGGACGCGCGCCAGAGCCTCTCTGCTTTAGGTAAGCGAATTGGGCTGTCTCAGCCGGCCGTGAGCGAGCGGGTCAAGAAGCTCGAGGAGGCGGGCGTCATTTGTGGCTACTCGGCGAGGGTCGACCTGCGGGCCATTGGCCTTCGGCTTCAGGCCGTCGTACGGGTGCGCACCACGCATGAGCACATTCAACGGTACGTTGCGTTGTTCGAAACCATGCCGGAGGTCTTGGACGTGGTCCGCGTTACCGGTGACGACTGTTTTGTGGTCCGCTGTGCGTTTGCGGAACCAGAAGATCTGGAGCGTGTGGTCGATACCCTCGCGACTCACGGCAGCATAACGACCGCACTCGTGCTCTCGCATCCGGTGTCGAAGCGAAATGGACTCGACACATGACCTACTCTGGCCTGCACGGGCGGCGAATGCGAGTGACCTCGGAGCGGCATCACAGCTTGATATATCTTCGGCTGGGCGAACGACTGTGCCACAAAGTGATTGACAGATCGGAAAGACTCTTTATCCTTCGCAACGGGCCATCCGCTCCCAACGGCGGACGCTCATCTGTGAGGATGGGAGTAGAATTTGATGACACACAAACCGCCGCCGGGCATCCGTCCGGCTGATGCCCGATTTTCATCGGGTCCGACCAAGAAACGTCCGGGATGGAATCTTAAAGCCCTTGAAGGAGCGTTGCTCGGCCGCTCGCACCGTTCCAAACCCGGGAAAGCCAAGCTC
>WNFI01680551.1_pt1 | contig 14210 bp, 11 predicted proteins | sample 5400471 | NCBI WGS metagenome assembly WNFI01 (sample SAMN13153348, study PRJNA577476) | soil metagenome | isolation source: 100 cm saprolite on Douglas fir-dominated hillslope | place: USA:California | collected 2013-09-17 | reverse complement strand
GAACTGGGGCTCACCATGGCGTCGGCTATCGCGTACTGCGAGGAGTTCACCAGCCGGGGTCTGGACTTCGACCAGTTCGCACCGCGGTTGTCCTTTCATTTCGCCACCACGCTCGATCTGTTCGAGGAGGTCGCCAAGCTGCGCGCGGCCCGCCGGATGTGGTACCGGATCGCCACCGAGAGGTTCGGCGCGAAGAACCCGGCGTCGGCCCGGCTGCGGTTCTTTTCCGGCAACTCGGGAACCACGCTGACAGCGCAGCAGCCGCTGAACAACATCGTGCGGTCAACGATCCAGTGCCTGGGCGCGGTGCTCGGCGGAGCGCAGTCGATCCATGTAATGGGATACGACGAGGCCTATCAGATCCCCAGTGAGGAAGCGGTCACGCTGGCGCTGCGCACGCAGCAGATCATCGGCCTGGAGAGCGGCGTGCCGCGAACTGCCGACCCGCTGGCCGGGTCTTACTTCGTCGAGTACCTCACTGACGAAGTCGAGGCCCGTGCGGCCGACATCCTGGTCCAGATCGAGGCGGCCGGCGGGGCCGTGCGTGCGCTGGAGCTAGGGCTGCCGCAATCATGGATAACCGCGGCTGCCTACCAGGCGGAACGCGACGTCGCTGAGGGACGCCGGCCCAAGGTGGGAGTCAATGCATTTGCGGGCCCGGACGACGCAGCGCAGCGAATCGACCCGGGCAAGGTCGATCCAGGCATCACGGCACGACAGATAGCCCGCACGGCCGACCGGCTAGCCCGGCGCGACAGCGGCGCGTGCGCGACGGCCCTAACTCAGCTGGCCGAGGCCACGACATCCGGCCAGAACGTGATGCCTGCGCTCGTGGCGGCCGCGCGGGCTGGCGCCACGGTCGGCGAGATGACTACCGTCTTCCGCGCCGAATTCGGCGAGTTCCGGGAGCCTGACCCGTGGTAACCGACGGGATGCTCGCCGAGCTGCGGGTACTGGACCTCACCCGGTTCGTCGCGGGCGCGCAAGCCACAGCACTGCTGGCCAGCCTGGGTGCCGACGTGATCAAGGTAGAGATCCCGCCCGGTGACCCGTACCGCGGGCAGGGAACGGGGCACCCGGATGGCGAGCCAGTGCTTTTCCGGTCACTCAACTCTGGGAAGCGGAGCCTGGCGCTCGACTTCCGCGAACCGGCCGGCCGGGCGGCCTTGGACCGGGTGCTGGCAACTTGTGATGTGCTCATGGAGAACTCCCGACCGGGCACCCTGGCCCGCTACGGACTGGACTGGAAATCGGTACACGACCGGTTCCCCGCGCTCATCTACGGGTCGATCTCTGGCTACGGCGACACCGGGCCTGACGCCGGCAAAGGGGGCTTCGACCTGATCCTGCAGGCAGAGAGCGGGATCATGAGCGTCACCGGGACGCCGGAATCCGGTCCGGTCAAGGTCGGCGCACCGCTATTGGACGTCGGGGCTGGCTTGAGCTGCGCACTAGGCGTGCTCGCGGCTTGCATAGAGCGGCACCGTACCGGCGCAGGCAGGCTCGGCTCCTCCTCACTACTTGAATTCGCGCTGACCGGCCTGGCCACGATCGCGGCCGGCACGCTCGCCGCCGGAATCGTGCCTGGCCTGCTCGGGACCCATTCGCCCAACTTCGCGCCATACGGGGGCTTCCGGACGGCGGACGGCTGGCTGGCACTCGCCGGCGCCGTATCGGAAGACCTGTGGCGCCGCGCCTGCGCGGCGATGGGAGCCGACTGGCTGATCGACGATGCGCGGTTCGCCGACAACGCCCGGCGGCTGGCTAACCGCGAAGAACTTACCGATGCGATCGAGGCCGTGCTGACAACGGCCGCTACGGGATACTGGCTCGCCGAATTCGAGCGAGCCGGCGTTCCCGTGGCAGAGATCCGGGATCTGGCACAGGCGCTGGGGTCGCCGCAAGTGGCCGCGCTGGGCGCGGTGCAGGAGGTTCGGAGCGCAGGCGCGGGCGGCTACCGCCTTATTGGCCCGCCGCTGCGCATAGACGGCGCGCAGTTGCGTTACCGGACGGCCGCGCCAGTCCTGGGTGCCGATACTCGAGCGGTGCTGGCCGAGGCCGGCGTTAGCGACGACGAGATCAAAGACCTGGTCGCCCAGAACGTGGTGGTCGCCCCGTGAGCCCGCCCGCAACCGCGGACCTGGCCCGGAAGGTGGTTAAGCGAACACGAGAACTGGCCGTCATTCCCGCGCCGACGGGCGCTGAGCAGCGCCGGGCCGAAGTTGTGTCCGACTGGTGGACAGCCGACGGACTCACGCCGCGCCTGGATTCGGCGGGAAATGTGTGGGCGATGGTCACCTCTGGCGGCGGCCCGGCGATCCTGCTCTGCGCTCACCTGGACACCGTCTTCGGCCCGGAGGTCCCGCATGAGGTCCGCTTCGTGGACGGTCGGCTCAGCGGCCCGGGCGTCGGTGACGACACGGTGGCCGTGGCTGCCCTGTCGGCCGTCGGCAGCCTGCTGGCAGGCGACGCCGGGCCGCTCTGGCTTGTCGCCACCGTCGGCGAAGAGGGAGCGGGAAACCTGGCCGGCATGCGGCATGCCCTGGCAGCGCCACCGCAGTCGGTCTCGGCGGTGATCGCCCTCGAAGGCAATTACCTCGGCCGCGTTGTCAACACCAGTGTCGGATCGGTGCGCTGGCGCGTCGCGTTCAGCGGCCCGGGCGGCCATGCCTGGGAGCAGTCGACTGCTCCGAGCGCGGTCCACGCGGCGGCCGCGGCGGCGGCCAGGATCTCCGCGCTGACGGTGCCGGGGGCGCGCTGCAGCGCGAACATCGGATCGATCGGCGGCGGTGAGGCGATCAACGCCCGAGCCCGTTGCGCGTGGTTCGAGGTCGACCTTCGGGCCGACGCCCCGGACCCGCTCCGCGAGCTTGAGAGCCGGGCCAGGGCTTTTCTGGCAGCCGCCACGCCGGCCGGGATCGCGGTACAGATCACCGACATCGGACGGCGCCCCGCTGGCCGGACCGATCCCTCCCATCCGCTTGTCCGGGCAGCCATCAGCGCCCTCGAGCGGTCCGGGCTGACTGCCGAGCTCGGCGCGGCGAGCACCGACGCGAACGCGGCGCACGCGGCGGGCCTGCCCGCAGTCGCACTCGGCGTCACGCGGGGCGCTGAAGAGCACACCCCGCACGAGTGGATCGAGACCGGCCCGATCGGGCCGGGCCTGGCGACCCTGGCCGACACCATCAGGCTGTTCCGGGAGGCAAGCCAATGACCGGACTCCGCGCAGGAGTTGTGCTGCAGGCGGTAGACCCGCCGGCCGAGTTCGGTGACATCGTGACCGAGGTCGAGCAGTTGGGCTACGGCCAGCTGTGGTTGACCGACTCGTCGCTGCACGCGCGCAACTGTTACTCCTATCTGACCCTCGCGGCGGCGAGAAGCAGCCAGCTGCTGCTGGGCACGGCCGTGACCAACCCGGCTACCCGCCATCCGGCGATCACCGCGGCGGCAGCGGCGACAGTGGATGAGATAAGCGCCGGCCGGATGGTGCTTGGCATTGGCGCGGGCGACCGGCCGCTGCTGGCGCTGGGACTGCGGCCGAGCCCGCTAGCCGACCTGGCAGCCGCGGTCGAGGCAATCCGGAGCCTGTGGAGCGGCGCGACCGTGGACATCCAGGCTCCCGGCTTCACGCTCGCGGGCGCGCACCTGCGGTTCGCCGCACGGCCGGGCATCCCGGTCTACCTTTCGGCAAGCGGTCCCAAGACGCTCGAGCTAGCCGGGCGGATCGCGGACGGCGTCATCCTCTTGGTCGGGTTGTTCCCGGAAGGGCTGAACTGGGCGCTGGAGCATGTCCGGCGCGGCGCGGACATGGCCAACCGGCCTTTGCCGCACACTGCGGTCTTTGCCTACGGGATGGTCAGCGAAGATGAGCAGGCCGCGTTGGCAGCGGCCAGGTCGATCGCGGCGTGGTTCCCGCAGACAGCGCCCCACATCTGTGAGCTGGCCGGCCTAGCGCCGGATATCGCGGATAGGGTCCGGGTTGGGTACTCGGGCGGCGAATTTCAGGAGGCGACCTCGGCTGCAGCCTTGCTGCCGGACGAATTCGTGCGGAAAGTCGCATTGTCCGGGAACCAGCAGCGCACTGCAGGGCAAATCCGTTGCGTTCTGGATGCTGGAGCCGACTCCGTGCACGTCTTTCCGCTGGGCAGCAACCGGATGCAGACCGTGCGGGCCTTTGCGAGAGCCTGGTCCGACGCGGCTCACGGGGAGCCTTCCGGCGGCCGCCGGTGACCGCCCGCACCAGCCTGCCGCGGGCAGGCACCACGCTCAGCAACCGGGCGGGGATGGGGACGATGATTGCTGTCATGCGCCCGCATGCGTGCGCGGGTCTTTTGGCGGAGCTGGTCGAGACGGCGCCGGCTAACTCCGGCACTGAGACCGGCCACGATACAGAGGGGTCATGATCGTGACCATTCGCGCGGAGCCAGCGTCGGATTCTCCGGCGGGATCGGTGTTCTCCGGACGGCACGACCGCCGGAAGGTGACCGACTGGGTGTACGAGGAACTCAAGCTGGCCATCATCGACCTGCGGCTCGCGCCGGGAGAGCCGTTGCGCGAAGCCGCTCTTGCCGAGCAGCTTGGCGTGAGCAAGACACCGATCCGCGAGGCTCTGACGAGGCTTGAGCAGGACGGCCTAGTCGAAACGACGTCCTTCAAGGGTGCTGCTGCCACGGTCTACTCTCGCCGCGACCTCGAGGAGATTTACGAGCTACGGGAGCTGCTCGAGGCGGCCGCGGTGCGTCAGGCCGCGGAATCGATGAACGACAAGGATCGGGCCCGGCTGGAGCAGGTCTGCGCGGCGAGCCGCGCACTCAGCCCGGCGCACGACGCCGAGCGGCTCTCGGAGTTGCTGACCGAGTTCGACCAGCTGCTGTTCGCTCAGGTGACCAACAGCCGGATCAGGGCACTGGTGGACAACCTGCAGGCTCACCTCAGCCGGATCGGCCGGCTGTCGACCGATATACCTGGCCGGATCGGCGACTCGGTCGCCGAGCACGACAGGATCCTGGAGGCCATCATGGCCGCCGATCCCAACCTTGCCGAGCAGCGCCTGCGCGCCCACATACGCAGCGTGCGAGACGCTCAGCTGGCCAGCCTCCCCGGCGGCACCGAACAGGCGTGACCAAAGCCCGGTGCGCGCCAGGCTGGCCAGCCGCACCCTTGACTCCCGCGCATGATATCTGATGTGCTGCACATTATGTCGGAGCCTGAGCGGGAGGGCGTGTCCGCTCAGCTGCGCCACCGCGGTGCGGCATCCTGGGCAGCCGCGACCGGCCATCCGATGGTGCACGAGATTGGCGCCGGAACACTCCCCCACGCCACGTTCCGCCGATACTTCGAGCAGAACATCCTGTACCTGAAGGAGTACGCGCGGTCAATCGCGCTCATTGGCAGCAGGGCGCCCGACTTGGCGGCCGCCGACGTGCTGAGCCGCTTCCTTGCTCAGATAATCCAAGCTGAGATCCCGGCGAATCTGGCCTTCTTGCGCAGGCTGGGCGGGTCAGCGGACAGCGCGGAAGACGCCGCGGCGATGCTGCCCGTCACCTACTCCTACACGCGTCACCTGCTGAGCGTCTGCGCACTCGGAGACTGTGCGGCCGGGCTGACCGCGGTGCTGCCCTGCCAGTGGAGCTACGGGGAGCTGGCCGGCCGGCTCATGGCCGCCTTGCCTGCCGATCAGATCTGCGCAGACTGGATCGCCCTGTTCGGCAACGCCAACTACAGCGGCCTGGTCCGGGAGACCACGGGCCTGCTGGATCGCCTGTGCGCTGCGCCGGCCGGGCCGGATGCCGATCACCTCGCAGCGATCTTCGACCAGTCGACCCGCTACGAATTGCAGTTCTGGGATATGGCCTATGGCGTGGAGGCGCCGGGCGGTGCGACACGAGAAAGAGAGTGAAGCAGAATGCGTGCTGCCCGGATCTTCGAGGACCTGAGCCTCAGCATCGTGGACATGGACGTGCCTGATCCCGGGCCTGGCGAGGTACTGGTCCAGATCCGTGCAGCTGGCGTCTGCGGCACGGACCTGCACATCCTGGACGGAATGATCAAGCCGGACCCCTATCCGATGACGCTGGGACACGAGGCGGCTGGGGTCGTCGCCGCCGCGGCGCCGCACGCGCGCTATGTCGAGGGCGACCGCGTCGCGGTCTACAACAAGCTCTTCTGCGGTGAGTGCGAACAGTGCCTGGGCGGCCGCAACAACCTCTGCGACAACGAGCCTGGCCAGCTGGGATTCAATCAGGACGGCGGCGACCAGGAATACGTCCTGGTGCCCGAGCGCAACCTGGTTCCGATCCCGGACGCGGTGGACTTCGCCTCAGCCGCGATCCTCACCTGCGCCGGCATGACCGCTGTGCACGCCACGAAGCTGTCCGGGCTCGGGCTAGCTCAGACAGCGATCGTGAACGGGATCGGCGGCGTCGGCATCCTCATGGTGCAGGCCGCCCGGCATGCTGGCGCCCGGGTAATCGCCGTCGCAGACTCAGCGCAGAAGCGCCAGTTCGCGCTGGACCACGGTGCGACCGATGGCATCCTCATCGCCTCGCCTGGCGACTACCAGACCTTGCCCGGCCTGGTACGCGAGCTGACCGGGGGCCGCGGCGCCGACGTGTTCTTCGAGCTGGTCGGGACTGCGGAGTCGATGACCGCGGGCATCAGGAGCCTGGCCAAGGCCGGGCGGTTCGTCTCAACCGGTTACACCGACCAGTCCCTCAGCATCCATCCCATCGAGTTCATCCTGTCCGAGACGTCGCTTGTATCGACTGTCGCCGCAGCCCGGCAGGATCTGCACGATGCCCTGCAGCTCGCGGCATCCGGGGCTATGACTGTCCCGGTGGCGGCCCGCTATCCGCTCGACGGCGTGATGACCGCGCTCGACGCGCTGCGCGCGCGCACGGTCCTCGGCCGACAGGTTCTCGATCTCGCCTGACAAGGAGCCATAGTCATGACCAGCCTGATCGCCGAGCCTGAGGTCGACTTCCTGAAGCGGCCGCTCCGGCTCTACATCGATGGCGAGTTCGTTGCCACCTCGGCGGAGCTGCCTGTCATCAACCCGGCTACTGGCCAGGCACTCGCGCAGGCACCGCTGGCGACAGCAACCGAGGTCGACCGGGCAGTAACCGCCGCACGCCGGGCGTTCGCGGGCTGGCGGTTTACTCCCCCGGTGCAGCGCGCCCGGCTGATCTGGGCGCTCGCTGACCGCATTGAGGCGTGCGCGGAGGAGCTGGCCACGATCGAGGTGCTCGATAACGGCAAGCCGATCGGCGAGGCCCGCGCGGTGGACATCGCCCTGACCATCGAGCTGATGAGGTACTACGCAGGCTGGACAACGAAGATCTCGGGGTCGGTGCCCTCCAACTCGATTCCCGGCATGCTGACCATGATCCGGCGCGAGCCGGTTGGGGTGGTCGCGGCGATTACACCGTGGAACTTCCCGCTCCTCGAGGTGGCGTACAAGCTGGGACCGGCGCTGGCAGCAGGCTGCACGGTGGTCATCAAGCCGTCCGAGCTCGCTCCGCTGTCCACGCTGCGCCTGATGGAACTTGTGCACGAGACCGGATTCCCGGCCGGCGTGGTCAACGTGCTGATCGGCGGCCCGGAGGTCGGCGGCGCGCTGGTAGCGCATCCGCAGGTCGACAAGGTCGCCTTCACCGGCCAGACGGCGACCGGCAAGGCTATCCTGCACGCCTGCGCCGATGATCTGAAGCGGGTCACGCTGGAGCTCGGCGGCAAGAGCCCGAACATCGTCTTTGCTGACGCCAACCTCGAAGCGGCCGCCGCGGGCGCCTTCGGCGGAATCTTCTTCAACCAGGGGCAGGCCTGCGTCGCCGGGTCACGCCTGTTCGCGGAACGGGCGGTCGCGCAGGAATTGGCCGAGCGGGTCGCCGAGCAGGCTAACGCGATCCGGCTCGGGCACGGCCTGGACCCGGATACGCTGGCCGGAGGTGAGCGCGCCGAGGTAGCGGGCCTGGACGGCTACTTCATGCAGCCGACGGTGCTGGCCGGCGTGCGCAACGAGATGCGGGTGGCACAAGAGGAAATCTTCGGCCCTGTGCTCTCCGTCATCGCCTTTGACGACCTCGATGAGCTGACGGCCCGAGCCAATGATGTCCGCTACGGGCTCGCGGCCGGCATCTGGACAGCGGACACAAGCCGGGCTCTACGGGTGGCGGATCACATCGAGGCCGGTACGGTCTGGATTAACACATACGGAATGTTCGACGTGGCAGTGCCTTTTGGCGGCCGGAAGCAGTCCGGATTCGGCCGCGAACTTGGCGAGGAGGCGCTCGAACCATACCTGCAGTCCAAGTCCGTCTGGCTCGACCTGGATGCGGCCGTGCCGCAGGCCGGGCAGGGCATCAGCCGTTAAGCACGAAGGAACGCCATGAGCGATCGGATCATCATCAAGAATGGCAGCGTCGTTACCATGAATGACGCCGGCGACGTGGTGTTCGACGGAGCCGTCGTCATCGACGGCGACCTGATCACCGACGTGGGCAAGTCCGCGGAGGTGCTGGCGAGGAACAGCACCGACAACGCGCGGCTCATCGACGCGAGCGGCAAGGCCGTGCTGCCCGGCCTGGTCGACCTGCACTACCACACGGCCCTCGGCAAGGGCTGGAGCGACCACCTGCCGCTATGGGAGTACCTCGAGACCTGCTGGTACCCGATCATCCGCGCGCTTGATTATGACGCGGCCTACTGGGCCGCGCTCGCCAGCTACAGTGAGTCGATCAAGTGCGGCGTTACCACCGTCAACGACATGTATCGCAAGCTGGATGCGCTCGCCGATGCCGCGGTTGAGATCGGCATGCGCGCCGTGCTCTCCAATGACATCGCCGATGCCGAGCATGAACTGGACACCCTGGACGACAACAAGGCAGCGTTCGGGGCCCGGCATGGCGCCGGCAACGGTCTCGTCGAGGTCTACATCGGGATCGAGTGGCTGCCCCTGGCGTCGGAGGAGCTACTGCGGGACGCCCGCATACTGGCTGACGAGCTCGGCACCGGCATCCACATCCACCTCAACGAGTCGCTGACTGAGGTAGAGAACTCCAAGCAGCGGTTCGGGCGGCGGCCGACAGAGGTCGCCTACGACACCGGCATCCTCGGCCGGAACTGCATCGCGGCGCATTGCGTGTGGCTGTCGGACACCGAGATCGCCCTGATGCGCGAGACCGGAACGCAGATCTCGCACAACCCGTCGTCGAACGCCAAACTCGGCAACGGCATCGCCAGGCTGCCCGAGATGCTGAACGCGGGCATCAATGTCGGGCTCGGCCACGACGCCGCGGAGTGCAATAACAGCCGGGACATGTTCGAAGTGATGAAGTTCGCATCGCTGATCCACCGTGCGAGCCGGGTTGATGCCAGCCTGCAGCAGGCGCGCGATGTAGTCCGGATGGCAACCAGGAACGGGTCGGACGCGCTCGGCCACAACACCGGACGGATTGAAGCCGGCCGCAAGGCTGACGTGATCCTCGTTGACACCAACAGCCAGATGTTCACGCCGCTCATGCCGGAGAATCCCGGCCACCTCTACTCACATCTGGTGTTCGCCGCGAACGGCAGCTGCGTTGATACGACGATCATCAACGGACAGATCGTCATGGAGAACCGGCAGCTCACGACCATTGACGAGGAGCAGGTCCTGCGCCAGGCCAACGAGGCCTTCCGCCGCGTGCTTGACCGGATGGTCGTGCCGGCCTCCGCCACCACGTGAGCCGCCTGCTAGTCCTCGGCGACCCTGTCGTCTCGCTCGGCGGCCAGGCGCTCATCGCGGACGGCGGGATCGTGGTGGAGGACACCACGATCGTTGCGGTCGGCCCGCGTGAGCAGGTCATGGGGATGGGACCGTTCGACCGGCAGATAGGCTCGGCCGGTCACTTCGTCATGCCCGGCTTCGTGAACTGCCACTACCATTCTGAGCTGGCCATCGGGCCGGGGTTGTACCAGCACATCTTCGAGAAAGCGAACGTCCACATTCAGGGCTCGACCGGGCCGATCTCCGCGGAAGACCTCTACGACGGAATCATGTGGGGACTGATCACCGCGATCAAGGGCGGTCAGACCGGCGTCGTGGACATGTATTACGGTCGGCCGAGTCTGCCCGACTTCGGCTGTGAGGCCGCCTTGCAGGCTTACGCGGACGTTGGCATTCGGACGGCGTTCGGCCTGGTCAGCCGGGATCAGAACAAGTACGCGCACGAGGCCGACGCGCAGTTCCTGGCCCGGTTGCCCGCTGAGCTGGCCGGGGAAGTGCGCAACTCCCCGATGGGGTACGCGTGGCCGGTAGATGAGGTGATGGCCAGCTACCGGCGCCTTGCCGCTCGGTGGCATGGGTACGACGGGCGGATCCACCTAGTTACCGCGCCGGACTGGACGCCCGCTTGCTCCGACGAGCTCTACCGTCGGTGCCGGCGGGAAGCTGACGAATTCGGCTCGCTGATGATCACCCATGCCCTGGAGACACGCGCCGAGATGGCGTTCAACCTGCACGCTTACGGCAAGCCAGCCGTTCGGCGACTGGCCGACCTGGGCGTCCTGACACCGGCCACGGTGCTGGAGCACTTCGTCTGGGTCACCGACGAGGAGCTGCGCATCTTCGCTGACTCCGGCGCGGTAGCGTCGAACAACCCCGGCTCCAATCTGAGACTGTCCACCGGGATCTGCCGGCTTCGCGACATCATGGAGGCCGGCGGCCGGGTGGCCTTCGGCACGGACGGGATCTCTTTCTCCGACCGGGACGACATGTTCACGGAGCTGGTTGTCAAGAAGGAGCGGATCATGTTCCCGCCCGGCAGGTACACGAACGAGCCGTTCCTGGATGTAGTGATCGACCGAACAGACTCCCTGGATATCGACACGGTGCTCGTGCATGGCCGGGTTCTGATGGAGAACGGCCGGGTTACGACAGTCGACGAGGACCAGGTGAAGCGGCGATTCGCTGCAGCCGTGGCCGAGCGCGTCTACCGGCCGTCCGCGCAGCAGCAGCGGTATGCCGAGCTGGGCGCCCTGGTTGAGCCATACCTGACGGGGTTTTACCGGCCGTGGTATGAACTGCCGGTCGAGCCGGCGCACGTCTATAACGCGACGCATGTCCCCGCCGACCCGGGTGGGCCTGGAGCTTCGTAGGCTTACGCCGCGTCAGCTGCTTTCGATGCCGAGTACGGCGGCGACGTTGCCGCCCATGATCCCGCGCAGCTTATGGTCCGGGATCGGCGGCAGCTGGAGCGCGTCAGCTTCGGAGTTCACGGACATCAACTTGTCGGCGAGCTTGACCGGGTCGTACAGGAATCCGGGATAGTCGGTGCCGAAGAATATCTTCTCCAGCGGCACGAACGCGGGTTCGCACCGATGCAGGAACAGGAAAAGGTCGCGCCGAGTCATGGTGGCGATCAGGTAGGAGAGCTCGGCGTAGAAGTTCGGGTGCTTGGTGAGCAGGAACAGCGCCTCGTCCGTCCACGGCAGGCCACAATGCGCGATGATCACGCGCAGGTCCCGGAACTCCCGCCCGATGTCGTCGAGCATGGCCGGTCTGCCCAGCTCCAGTCGCGCATCGATTCTCGTTGAGCCGGCCTGGTGGATCATGACGGGAATGCCCAGCTCGGCCGCTTTCGAATAGACGGGAAAGCCGAGTTCCCGGTCATTTGCCGCCCAGTGCTGGTACATCGGGTAGAGCTTCACGCCCGCCAGGCCCAGATCGGTGACCGCCCGCTCGAGTTCGTCAACTGCGGCCTGCGGGCCTCGGAAGGCCGGATTCACTGACGCGAACCCGATCAAATGCTCAGGATCAGCTGCGACGCACGCGGCGACGTAGTCGTTGCACCGCTCGGGGTCCGGTGGGCCCGGCACACCCAGTTCGCCGCTGGTGTCCACGGTCCCGATCAGGTGACCATCCAGGTACTGCGGCGAGACAGCTAGCACGATGATCTTGTCGAAGCCGGGATGGTCGCGGACCGACTCTCGCGGGCCGATCAGCGGCCATCCGCTGCGCGAGAAACCGCTTGCGGTCCACTCCTCCTCGGTCGGCATCCGGTGCGACGGCAAGGCGCCCGCGCTGCGGTAGATGCACAGCGATCCCTCGCGACCGTAGTCGACGGTGAAGTTCGGGTCGGCCGCCAGGCTCAGGATATGGCTATGCGCATCGATGATCATCGCGCTCCCATCGCAGCACGATTGCACATCATATTAGCCACCTCAGATCCGGCAGGCAGCCAGCGCTCTTTCTGTTTCCGCCCGGCCCGCCGCGACCCGATGGCTTCTACCGTGGCCGGCGCGAGCCGCAGTACCGCAACCAATCACTCTGGCGATCCTGGCCGGCCCGAAGTTAGTCTGCTGGCATGGCTGACTCCCTGTGGATCATCGGTGTGGCGATGACGAAGTTCATGCGGTACAAGGACAAGGACCTGATCGACCTGGGCAGCGAGGCCGCCATGGCGGCGCTCGCGGACGCCGGGCTGACGATCTTCGACGCGGACATCCTCGCGGCCGGCTGCCTGTACGACACCAACGGCATCGGGCAGCGGATCCAGAAGCAGATCGGCCAGACCGGGATACCGGTCTATAACGTGACGAACGCCTGCGCGACCGGCGCGACCGCGTTCCGGGTGGCCGCCATGGCCATCAAGGCGGGCGAGGCCAGCGTCGGACTCGCCGTCGGGCTGGAGCAGATGGGCAAGCTGGGCCTGCTCGGCGCATCGCCCGGCAAGAAGGACAAGCCGTATGAGCCCGCCGGACGGTACGGCGCGGTCGGGCCGGTCGAGGGCATCCTCGGCACCAGCCTGATGCCGGGCACCTTCGCGCAGTCCGGCATGGAGTACGCCTATGAGCATGACGGCGTGGGCTTCGAGCAGTTCGCCAAGGTGGCGGAGAAGAACCACGCGCACTCGACGCTCAACCCGCTGGCTCAGTACCAGAAGGCGTACTCGCTGGACGAGGTCATGAACGCGGAGATGATCGCCTACCCGAACACGCTGCTGATGTGCTGCCCGACCGGTGACGGTGCCGCCGCGGCGGTGCTGTGCAGCGGGGAACGTCTTGCCAGCATGCCGGCCGAGGTTCGCCGGCGCGCGGTGAAGGTGTCGGCGTCGGTGCTGACCAGCGATCCCTACGTCGACGGCGGCTCGGTCCAGTTCGACGTGAACACGCTGACCCGGCAGGCCGCCGACAGGGCCTACGAGCTGGCCGGGGTCGGGCCGCAGGACCTGGACCTGGTCGAGCTGCACGACTGCTTCGCCACCGCCGAGCTGCGGCATTACGACAACCTCCGGCTGTGCCCGGAGGGCGGCGCGGGTGAATGGATCGACAAGCGCGGTCCCTGGCGCGACGGCCAGATCCCGGTCAACGTGTCCGGCGGGCTGCTGTCCAAGGGCCACCCGCTCGGCGCCACCGGCATCGCCAATATCTACGAGGTCTCCACCCACTTGCGCGGCGAGGCCGGCGACCGGCAGATCGAGGGCGCGAAGGTCGGCCTGACCCACGTCATAGGGCTGGGCAGCGCCTGTGCGGTGCACATCCTGGAGAAGGCGGCTGCATGACCGCCCAGCTGACCGAGTTGCCTGGCCAAGTGCCCGTTACCGCTGGCGCCTACGACCTGGCCGCACTTGGCTACGTCGAGCAGGAGTTCCGCCTCGACGGGACCGCCGAGTCGTACCGGCTAACGGCCGAGCGCGGACCCGATGGCCAGTGGCCGGTCCAGGCCGACGAGCCTGCTCCGTTCGTGACCAGGCTGCTGCTGCGTCGGCCTGTAAATGCCGCCGACTTCAGCGGCACGGTTGTGGTCGAGTGGCTCAACGTGTCCGGCGGCCTGGACGCGGCGCCGGACTGGATGCTGGCGCACACCTACCTTCTCCGCCATGGCCACGCCTGGGTTGGCGTGTCCGCCCAGCGCGCCGGGATCGAGGGCGGCGGCATGGTCGAGGGCATGCACCTGAAGGTAACGAGCCCGGAGCGGTACGCGGCGCTCTCGCATCCCGGCGACCGGTGGGCTTTCGACATCTTCAGCCAGGCAGGACGCGCGGTGCTGGCCCGGCCGGGCCTGCTGCCGCGGGACGGAAACGGGCCGCCGGTGCGAATGCTGGCGTGCGGGCACTCGCAGTCCGGGTCGTTCCTGACTACCTACGTCAATGCGGTGGATCCAGTCGCCGGGGTCTACGACGGATTCCTCGTGCACGGCAGGCCAGGCGTGGCCGCGTCCCTGGACACCG
>WNFI01170531.1_pt1 | contig 14210 bp, 11 predicted proteins | sample 5400471 | NCBI WGS metagenome assembly WNFI01 (sample SAMN13153348, study PRJNA577476) | soil metagenome | isolation source: 100 cm saprolite on Douglas fir-dominated hillslope | place: USA:California | collected 2013-09-17 | reverse complement strand
TGGTATCTCATCCCGGCCCTGCTCTGCGGCAATGCCGTGGTGTGGAAGCCCGCTGATTACTCCCCGGCCTGCGGCGCGGCGCTGTTCGAACTGCTCGAGCATGGCGGCGGGCTGCCCGACGGCGTCCTGAATCTGGTGCTGGCGGACGGCGAGACGACCTTCGCCGGGCTGGAACGGTCGCTAGATGCGGGATACGTCGACAAGGTCGGCTTCACCGGCTCCAGCGCGGTCGGCTCCCGGATCGGCGAACTCACCGGCAGGCATCTGCAGTCGGCTTGCCTTGAGCTCGGCGGCAAGAACCCGATGGTGGTGACGCCGAGCGCAGACCTCGATCTCGCCGTGGAGGCGGCGCTATTCTCCGGATTCGGCACGGCGGGTCAGCGATGCACATCACTGGGCACGGTGATCGTGCACGAGAGCGTCCACCAGGAATTCATCACGCGGTTCGACAAGGCGACACGGCAGGCGGCCATCGGCGACCCGTTCGGCGATGTTGTCTACGGCCCGATGCTGGATCAGAAGTTCGCCACGCGATTCGAGGACTACCTCAGCTGGATCCAGCCGCATCACGTTGTTCTCGGATCCACCGCAACCGGCCGGATTACCGCGGCCAGCCCGCGGGAGGGCTTCAGCGGCGATCCGGACGCCGGGATCTTCTGCCACCCGACCATCGTCGACGGCGTACGCGCGGACGATGCGATCTTCCTCAACGAGACGTTCGGCCCGCTCGTGGGTGTCACGACCTACCGAGATCTGGACGAGGCAATCCAGACGGCCAACGCCCCCGGCTACGGCTTGTCATCGTCGATCTACACCAGCCAGCCATCCGACGCGTTCGCGTTCCGCCGGGGAATCTCGGCTGGGATGGTGAGCGTCAACAACTCCACCTCCGGCGCGGAAGCGCACTTGCCGTTCGGCGGCAACGGCAAGTCTGGCAACGGATCGCGGCAGTCGGGCATGTGGGTGCTCGACCAGTTCACCCGGTGGCAGTCGATGAACTGGGACTATTCCGGCCGCCTGCAAAAGGCGCAGATGGACGTCACCGAACTGTCTCCCGACGAAACATTCCGGCTAGCCGACTGAGTCGTACCGCGGCGTCGGACGTTCGGCCTGAACCAGTTCGCAGTAGGAGTCAGGGCTAGCCAAGAAGCGCGGAACGTTCGCTGCCTAGCCGCCTATCGTGCCTCCAGCACCGCTAGATCGCGGACCGCGAACCGGTAGTGCTCGATCTCCTCGTCCATCACCACGGCGATGCACTCGGCCACGGCGCGGTCTTCCTCCGGGTAGCCGGGAGCGGGTGAGCGCTGGCACAGCCGTCCCAGGGCGTCGTCGGTCAGGCCGGCCACGATACGCCGCATCACGGCCTGCCGGTCTGCACGGGCGGCCAGGATCTCGGCGTAGCCGGGCCGCGCGGTCAGGTCGATGCCGAGCGCGGCAGCGCCGGCGGGCGGGTACCAGCTCTGCGGCAGGCCGAGCGGGTGGTAGGGCATCGGCAATTCCAGCACCGTGCGGCTCGCCCAGGCGTCGGTGATGAACACCAGATGGCGCAGCGTCTGCGCGAACGACCACTCGTCGTTCACCTGCTCGGTCAGCGCCGCCGCGGGCAGCCGCCCGGCCCGCCCGGCTGCGTCCGCCCAGAGTCGTTCGATGGTGTCCCACATCGCGCGGAAGTCGTCGGCGTCCGCCGCCTCCCGGAACTGCACCCGATCCGGGTGCCGCCGGTCCAGTTCGGCGCTGACGAAACTGGCCACGTCGACGCCGTTGACGGTGACGTTGCTGAGGTAGCCGGAGATGCTCACGTCGACAAGCCAGCCGTCCCGGATCGTGACGCCGGTCAGGTCACAGTCGGTGAACCGGGCGCCGCGCAGGTCCGCGACGTCGAACCGGGCTGCTCGGAACTCGGTGCTGCCGCCGCCGTCGCCTGCACTGAACCGGTGCGGTCCGAACTGCGCGTCCGGCGCGCCATCCTGCCACTCCGGCAGCGGGGCTATCTGATCATTGGCTGCTGTCATGGCCCGCAGTGTAGTTCCGATCCCGGACAATCTGGTTCCGGTAATCCGAGACAATACGCTGCCGCAGTGTCGCCGCGTGCCGGGCCGGGCGCTGACCGATCCACACCAGAGATGGCTTAGGTTCTACACCGCGGGGTCCCAGTCGCGCAGCGCGCGGTCCAGGGTCAGGCTCCGATGACGCAGTCCCCATGCGCCTGAGCCGAGGCCCAATTCCCTGGCAGTGGCGGGGTGCGGGACGGCCAGCACCGGGCATCGGGCGTGCGAAAGGCAGTAGCGGCTCACCTTGCCGCGCCACGTCCGCGGCAGCACGCGGCGTCGGCCAGCACCCACGACCAGCAAGTCACCGGCGGAGTCTGCGGCCTCGACGAGCGCAGGACCCGGCTCGCCACGGATGACGGTTAACTTGATGTCCAGGTCCGGAGGCACGCCACCGCATGCGGCTCCGAGCGCGTCCTCTAGCCGCTCCCGCGCAGCGGCCGCCCACACCCGGCGCAGCGCGACGGACGAGCAGCGCCGTTCGGCAAGATCGCCCCCGGGAGGAATCCAGGCGATTCGACCACGCGCGCGGCGTCCGAGACGACACCGAACATCAGCAGCTCCGGTGCGCGAGAACCGATATCGACCTTGCACGGTCCGCCCGGGCCCTACGAGGGTGCCAGAGCGGAATCCCTGCGCGACTGTAAAGCAATCGAGACAGAGCATCAAATTCTTGACAGCATTGCTGTATGCCACCGTGTCGTCTGGCGTTGGCCTTGCTGTGGCTCTGGGCCGACAGTTGCCATCAGACATCTAGTCTGTGGCTTTCAGATTTATCTAGGCAGTGAAGCATGGCTAATGAGGCCGCGGGCACAGGTGTCGCCGAGCTTGACCGCAACCGACCCACGAGACCGCGCTGTCAGCGATGTACTCGGGGCACGATGCTGTCAGGCATCGTCGCAACTTCAGGCCACCTATCGCTATCGGTCGATCAACCGATTTCGCCCAGGGCGAGGCGTGCCTATATCCACCAGATTTAGGCCGATGCCACACTTGCGGAGCTTTAACACTGGTTCCCCTCGTACCGTCTGATCCCGCTCGCCGGACCCAGCCCGTCTGGCAGTACCAGACCGCCCGGCTTTGTCAGCGCTCCTTCCCGCCCTCACTGGCGTCTCCCAGATCGGCCTGCGCTCAGCTCTAGCCAGGCTGCTGCGACAGCCCGGCGAGGATGTCTTGCACCTCCTTCGATTCCCAGCGCCTCACGGCGCACCAGCGCCTCGTGGCGCACTCGAAGACGAACAAGATCCGGATCTCGCTGCGTCCTGCTCATCCTGGCCGCAGCTCCTACGGGCTCAGCGCGTCAGGCAGTCCGAGCCAGCAGATTCATTAGCTCGGCGGCGGTCGCAGTGGCTGCGGACAGCACCGGGATTCCGAATTCTTCGGCGGCCAGGTCGATGACGGCCAGCGATGGCATTTGGACGCAGGCGGACAGCACGAGCGCATCGGCATCAGCGAGCTCCAGGCGACGTGCCTGGTCGATGACCAAGCCCTGATCCAGCTGGCCCACCATCACGTTATCGGCCACTTCCAGGCTCACCGAGCTCACCACCGAGATGCCGTACGCGGCGAGATAGTCGATCACCAGCTGGGTTAGCGCCCAGACATACGGCGCGACGATTGCTATTCGCACCGCACCGGTCCGCCGCAAGGCTCGGACCAGCGCGCCCGCGCTGCTCGTCACGGGGACCGGGCATCCGGCCGCGGCCAGGGTGGCGGCAAGGCGCGACTCGGCGGCCTCGTGCGCGCCTGGCCCTTCGGCCATGACGGCGATGAGACATGCATATGCGACCGCGTCGACGCGGGCGTCCGCTATCTCCCGCGCGCACCGCTCGCTCTCACCGGCCATGCGGCGCAGCGACTCCTCGTCGACCTGATGCAAGACCGCCCGGCTGGAGTGGAAGGTGAATCTTCCGCCATCGGGGGGAACGTGTCGCGCCAGCAACTGCGGCAGTTCGGTCTCCATCGTCACGTTGGAACTGGGGACAATGAGACCGATCCGCCGCAGGCTTGTCATCTGACCTCCGTCCTGTTGAGCCCAGTGCGGCTGTCGCCGCGTCGGACTGCCTCATCGAGCGCCGCCATTGCCTCAGCGAGCAGCGGCTCGGCTAGTCGCCGGGCCTCAGCGAGGCGGATCCGGTTTGCCATGTACAGGTGTTTCGCGCGGGCCTGGCCGGTGTCGCACTCCCCCTCGAGAACCCAAGTGATGACCGTGTCCTGCAGGGTCTCCAGGAACGACAGCGAGTCGCCTGCCTGCACGAGGTCGGCGCCTTCCAGCCCGCCGAATTCATGTAGCGTCACCAGCCGGTCTACCTCGCTGACCGAGACACCGTCCGCCGCATCGCCCTGCTCCTGCAGCCAGTGCACCACGTACGCCGCGGAGCGGGAGGCGTGCGCGTAGAGGTAGTGCGGGTCATCCCAGCGGCCCTGCCTCTTGTTGAATACCGGGCCGCCCGGGATCATCCGCTCGATGTCGTGAGTGACAGCCGCCAGTCGCATTTCCAGCGAAGCCGAGCTATCGAGATAGACCAGCCAATCCCTGGCCCGTTCCAGATGCCAGGCTTGGCTGTAGGGCGTGATCCAGGCAACCGCGCGGGACTCAATCTCGGTGTCGAGCGGCACATGCGGCGCCTGGCCAACCAGGCCGACGACGCTTGGCTGTCCTTTCCTGTCGCCGGGCAGTGCTGTCACCTCGGACCGCCCTCGAGCGTCGAAATGAAAGCCTCGATCTCTGCCACCGTCTGGTCCAAGTTGTCCCACGGGACCATGTGGCCACACCCGGGCACCGCAACGACCGTCGCGCGCTCGTTCACCCGCGCTAGGTCTGCGGCGTCGGCCGGGGTCACCACCGGGCTCTTGTCGCCGAACAGGAGCAGCGCTGGCGGTTCGACGTCCCGCCAAACCGGTTCGAAGGCCTCCAGGTGGAACCATGCGTAGCTCTCGGTAATGGCAGCTTCGTCGCATGATGCCAGCCAGCGCGCCCGGCTGGATATCTGCTCGTCGCTCCATGTCGGATAGTGCTCACGGGCCTGAGGTTCTCCACGGCCGCAACGGGCCCCCTGGATGCCGCCAAGGAAGACGTCTAGCCCGGTCGGATACGGCCGACGGCCGGGTCCTGAGAGCGGCGGGTCGATCGCCACCACGCCCGCCGAGCCGCCCGGAAACCGGGCCCTGGCGCACGCCACGACGCGCGCGCCAAGCGAGTGGCCAAGCAGCACAGGCTGGTCAATGCCTGCGTGCTCGATCAGCGCCAGGACATCACCGGCGTAATCCGATGCCCGATGCGCCCCGAAGCCGGCCCGCTCTGATAGCCCGCGGCCGCGCATGTCCAGTACGAGCACATCCCCGGCCACAGCTGCCAGTCGGCTGGCGGCGAAGGCGAATGCGCCAGCGGGGGTGGTGATGCCGGGCACGACCACCACCGTTGCTGCAGGTCCGCGTCGGCCAGCGCAACCGCCGGGGCCGGCTGTCCGGACGCGAATGCCGCGGTAAGCACGATGTAGGAGATGCCCCCGCCGAGCGCCGCCATCAGCCAGGACAGGTCAACGCCCTGCACTGAACTCTCCAGGAACCCGGTGAATAGGCTTGTCGTCGAGAACATCAGCCCGAGCCCGACTCCGATGGCCCAGGAGACAAACGCGACGGGATTGAGGCCGCCGATGAACCAGTACCGGCCGCGCTCGCCGGGCATGGCGAAGGTGTGCAGCTCGACGGGCGAGTAGCGGCCTCTCTTCTGCAGGAAGTCGATGCCGACGATCACCATCCACGGCGTCGCGGTGACGATCATGATCGTGACGAACGCCTCCAGGTTTGCCAGGAAGTTCGTCGCAACTACCAGCAGGTAGGTCAGCCCGAACACGATCACGGACAGCCCGATCGCCGTCTGCCAGCGCTTGACCCGGTAGAAGAACGGCCATGACCCGATGTCCAGGGCCGCGTTGTACAGCGACATCCCGGCACTCGCGATGTTGGACGCGAGGCCCAGCACGATCAGGGCGGGCAGCAGGAACCAGGTCGGGGCCGCGGCGGTGAAGCCGGGCACGAAGTTAAACGCGTTGTTCACGAAAGCCGTGGCTGCGAACGCCGCAGCCACCATCGCCACCCAGCAGCCGAGGAAGATCCCGGCGAACCCGTAGGCACTGACCACGCGGGATGACGCATTTGAGGGAATGTACCGTCCGTAGTCGCCCACGAACGGGCCCCAGGAGATAGGCAGCGACGCCGCGGTGGTCGCGGTGAGGAACCAGGTCGGCCAGAAGCTGCCGAGCAGGTAGTGCCCGCCTTGTGTCACGTGGAACTTGCCAGCGAACGCGATGAAAACGGCGATGCCCACCACGATCGACGCAATTGTGATGACCCGGTCGCTGCGTTCCAGTGTGCGGTGGCCGAGCACCGCGGACAGGCAGGTCACGATCAGGATTGCCACCATGGCGACCGACAGCGCGGTGAGGCTGGTCGAGGTGCCGAACCAGCGGTTAAAGGTGTAGATGATCGCTTCGCCAGAGGTGTAGACCAAGATGATGAAGAATCCGACAGCGATGAACCAGGTAATGCCCGAGCCGAGCAGCCGGCCGCGCACGCCGAAGGCTGCGCCGCTGGATACCTGCACGTTCGTCCCGGTCTTCGGGCTGACCGGTGTCACTGCGACGAACACGAGCGAGCCCACGACCGAGCCGACGGTGATCGCCGCGAACGCGGCCCACCAGCCGAGGCCGAACGCTATCGCCAGCGCACCGAAGAGCATGTTCCCGTAGCCGAACTGCGGGCCGAAGAATACGGTTAGCAGTTCGAGCGGCCTAGATTTCCGCTCGACGTCGGGGATCATGTCGATGCCCCTGGTCTCGATGCTGCCGAAGTCGTCTTTTGCTTTCCCGGCCCCAATGGCTGCGCCGGCTTCCAGGCTCTTCACATCGCCCTCCCGCGAACAGGACGTTCCCGTAGAACGACCGTCCCTCCTGGCCGATACCACGGGTATCCATCGTGGGTCCCGACCAGAGCGCTTTCTCGTTAAGCCCCCAGCCGATGTGCGAGATCGCGTAGCCGTCCGGGTCGCGGAACTGGTCCATATAGTCGCGCATCAGGTCAGCGTCCAGCTCGCCAGACAGGTCGACGATCTTGCCGCTCTCGATGCGCAGCGTGATCGGCGTCCGGGTGTAGGACTTGAACGGGTAAATGATCGTTCCCGGCGCCAGGACCATCGTGCCGTCCACTCCGTCGTCGTAAGCGCCGGTGAAGATGAAGCCCGACGGCCAGTGGTCCCACCGGCCGGGCTCGTCGGTATAGCCGTATTCGGTAATCACCGGATACTTGCCGAGCCGGTAGGTCAGCTTCGTGCCATTGTCATGCTCGATCCGCAGGCTTTCAGCGGACTCGAGCAGGCGGCCCGCGAACTCCACCCGCTCGCGCAGCTGCACCGTTGGCAGCAATCGGGTAAGGACGTCGGCCGGCTCCACCGCCAACAGGATGCGGGTGCCGGACGCCTGGATCTCCAGCTGCTCCTTGGAGAAGAGCATGAACACCAGGTCAATCACGAGCTCGGCCTCTTTCAGGGCCGCCATGGCCGCCGGGTGGCCGGTTAGCGGAGTCTGGCCGACTTCCCATCCCCCGCTGCCCGTTCCCCGGTTGGCTGGTACGCGGACGTGATACGGCAGCGCCCCAAGCTCCTTGGCCGCCTGCATGAAGGCAGCAGCGTGACCCAGTAGCTCACCGGGCGCATCCGAGCTGAGGATGGCGACCGGCTCGCCCTCGTGGACGCCGCAGAGCCGAAGCTCCTCGCGGCATACGTTGACGAAGTCGTATTCCATGTCAATTCCCTTCTGTCAGGGCGGTCTCCATCGAGACCAGGGCGTGCAAGAAGGTCGAGTCGTCGAAGCCGACGCCGACCGCCTGGATGCCGACTGGCAGCCGGTCCGACCGCTGCCAGGCCGGAATGTTCGCCGCGGGAAGTCCGAGCAGCGTCCAAGGCCTGCACATGATCGGGTCGCCGGTGTAATCCAGGCCCTCCGGGGCCACGCCCAGCGCACTGGGCGCAAGGATCAAGTCACACTCCGACGCGATGGCGCCCAGCGCGCCGGTCGCGGTTTCGGCAGCCGCGAGCGCCGACAGGTAAACCCGCGCCGGGCAGCTGTCGCCCTGCTCGACCACCGCACGCGCGCTGTCCGAGATCATCGCCACCCGGGCGCCGAGGGCCTGGTGCATGTTCCTGGCCACTTCGACGGCCATCACGACCTCGTGCTGCTGTGGCAGCTGCCGCCAGCCCGGCGGCATCGTCATTTCCCGGACGTCCCATCCGGCGGCCGCGAGTCGATCGGCGACGCTGCTCAGCGCTTCGCGGACATCGGCGTCGGGCATCGCCCACTCTTCGCCCGCCAGCACCGACACGCGCGGCGCGGATCCGGCCGGCGCTGGCCGCGGCGCCACGCGGGAAGCCGCCGGCCCGCCTGACCGTCCCCTCAGTGCCCCGAACACGAGCGCGAGATCCGCCGCCGATCGGGCGAAGATGCCAAGCGTGTCGAGTCGCTCGGCCAGACACCACACGCCCCTGGTTGACGTCCAGCCCCTGGCGGGCTTGAGCCCGTATACGCCGCAGTACGCGGCCGGCCGGATGACCGACCCCGCCGTCTGCGTGCCCAGGGCGACCGGCACCAGTCCCGCGGCAACGGCCGCCGCCGAGCCGCTTGACGAGCCTCCAGGTGTCCGGTTCAGGTCTGCGGGGTTCCGGGTACGGGTGGGGTGGAACATCGCGAACTCGGTCGACTCCGTTTTCCCGAGCACGAGCGCGCCCGCCCGCCGCAGGGCTGAGACCACGTCCGCGTCCGCGCCCGGTTGATGGCCGCGGAACAGCGGTGATCCGTACTCGGTCGGCAGGTCCGCGGTGTCGATCACGTCCTTGACCCCGACCACCAGGCCACGCAGCGACCCGCCCTGGCTCCGGTCCAGTTCAGCCGCCTGCCGCAGGACGGCCTGCTCGTCGATGACCTTGAAGGACAGGACCGCCCGGTCGCGCGCGCGCACCTGTTCCAGGGCGGCGGTGGCGACGTCGGTGACTGAGCGCTGCCCGGCGGCTAGCGCCGCGACTTCGTCGGTGCCGGTCATCGCAGTCGCGGGAGCCAGCAGCGCACGCCCGGTCACTGGCGGGCCCCAGGGCCTCGGCTCCAGGCTGGCTGGCGAGCGCCCCGATGGCCCATTCGACGTCGAGCCCTCGGCCGAGCCGTTCCTCCAGCTCAAGGGCCATCGTGAACAGGGCCGCGACCTCCTCATCGGCAATGGACCAGCGGTTCTGCCTGGCCGCGTCGACCGCTCGCCGCTCGGCGCCATCGCCAGCGTGGCGCAGCCGGTGCTCAGCGGCCTTGGAGCCGAGCCGGCGGCCGCTGATCTGGCGCGTGACCTTGTTCACTTCGAACAGGTCCGGCGTGACTTCACCGCCGACGACCGCTTCGCCGAGCCCGTAACTCGACTCGATAACCACGACCGAGCGGTCGCCTGTGCGCGGATGCTGGGTGAACATCACCCCGGCCGCTCGGGCGTCAACGAGTTCCTGCACGATGAGGGCGACGCCCGGCGCGGACGAGCCAGCGCCGATTTCGCTGGTATAGGACCCGACATGCGGCGCGGATGCCGCGATCCAGCAGTCCTCGACCTTCTCGAGCACCTGCGCGATCCCGCGCGCGCCGAGGAAGGTCATGAACTGCCCGGCACAGCTTGCCTCACGTGAGTCCTCTACGGTCGCGCTCGACCTGACTGCCACCGGCAAGTCCGGACCGTCACCGGACAGTACCGAATAGGACAGCTCGATCGAGCGCCTGAGCTTGTCATCCAGGCCAGCCCGCTGCCGACTCGTCCTGGCCGGTGGGCCAGGCGATTGGCGACGCAGGTAATCGCGGAACGCGGTGGTGCCGATCACGAACGAGGGCGGGACACGCTGCCCGGCCTGGTGCAAGGCGCCGAGGCCGACTGCCTTGCCGCCTACCTCAGCGAGATGCTCTGGCCGGCAGGTGGCCGTGTCCACGACAATGTCCATCTGGCTGGCGCGCCCGGTTGGGAGCCTCACGGCGCGACGTCGGCCTTCGCCGCCGCAGAGGGCGGGAGGACGTCGCCCGGCTCGCCGTCGGCCCGGGCGAGGATAGTCACTGTGCCGGCGTCGCCGTCCACCCGCACCCGGTCTCCGGTGCGCACGAACTGCGTGCCGATTCCGGTGGCGACCACCGCCGGAAGCCGGTATTCGCGGGACACGATCGCCGCGTGCGACATGATGCCGCCGCCGTCCGATACGGCCGCTGCGATTCGGGCGAACACGATCGACCAGCTCGGAGCGGTCAGTGGGCAGACGAGGATCTCGCCATCCTTGAGCTCCTCCAGTTCCTCGATGCCCCGGACCACGCGGGCGACTCCCTCCGCGACGCCCGGCGAGGCAGCCAGCCCGGTCAGCTCCCGGCCAGAGCCGTCCCGGCCTTCCGCAGCCAGCCAGCGCGCGATCGTGTCTGAGTTGATGCCGAACAGGGTGACGGTGATGGGCTCGGTCACGATCTCTGGTGGTACGCCGAGAGCGGGCGGGGGCCGCCAAGCTGCCAGCGCGGCGTAGATCTCGCGCCGGCGGGCGACAATCTGGCGCCAGGTGATCTCACCCCTTGTCGGCACGCCCAGTGCCCAGCGGGCCTGGGTCTCGTAGAGCAGGCTGTAGACTTCGTAACGGTGCAAGTAGAAGATGTCGTCGTCGCGCTCGAGCATCCCGCCCGCAACGATGGCCGCGCCGAGCTCCCGCACTTTGTTGAAGAAGATCGAATGGTGCCAGTGCTCGACGTAGAAGTTGTGATTCTCGACGAACGGGAAAACCTGGTGCGATAGCGCCAGCAAGTTGTCGAATGCCACGGCTTCCTGGTCCTCAAGCAAGCCCCGGTAGCCGCTTGCCAGCTGCTCCCGCTCCTTGTGCAGCTGCTCGAGCGGCCGGGAGAGATCTTCGCCCCGCTGGACGCGGCTCACGTAGTCGCGCAGCGCGGAGAACGGCGGACGCGGGTCGTCGATCCAGGCCCGGTTCGCGTGGCAGTAACCAGCGCCGGTCGAGTAGTAGAACCACGGGTCCTTCACTTGCTCGAGTTCCTCCAGCCACTGCCGGCCCTCTGCCGTGAGCCCAAGCTGGCTGATCACCTCGGCTGGCTCGCCGGGAGCTTTGAGAACGTCGCCGACACCGAGTTCGACCGCGCGGCCGGCCAGCCTGCGCAGTTCGGCGTCGGGTCGATACAAGATCACTTCGATTCCGGCGACCATCCTCGCGACGAGGTCGTCGGTGATCGCGGGGAAGTGACTCCGGCAGAACTCCAGGAACGTCAGATACGCGCCATAGGCAAGGTTCAGCATCTCAAAGTGGTAGTAGGCCATCTCGTGCATGTTCTCGAGCAGCCTGCTGTACTTCGTCAGCATGTCGAATGCCGTTGTAGTGCCCCGCGCGGTGAAGACAGACTCATCTGGCTCTCGCTCGGCCAGCGGCTCGAAGCTGATTACCTTCAGCCGCTCGATGCAGTCAGTCGCCTTCCCGACCCACTTGGCGTAGATCTCGTCCCAGTTCTCGAAGTAGTAACGAGCGCGCTGCTGGAACACCGGCTCGCGACTGGCGATCTCCTCAGGATCCTCGATCACGTTCGGGCTCAGGTAGAGGTAGCCATTTACGAGGCGCTGCTCGATCCCGAGCGCGGTTGGCAGATTCCAGACCCTGGTCGTGTACTGGTTCAGCGATACGAGCCAGCTCTCCGGCATCATCAGGTCGAACGGGTAGACCGGCTCCGGATTGTGCATCTGGTCGAAGAACCAGAGCTTCTGCTCGTCCCGCTCGCGTGTCTCACTGCCGAAGAGCAAGTACGCCGGGTACATGGACTCCCAGCCCTCCGCCCCCGCCGGCGTGCTCACGTCGTACGGATTGCCAAACGCTGCTCCACCTGCCGCCATGACTCCGCCGCCCTCCGGTAGACCGCAGGCGCGTTTGACCCGGCCGAAACCCGGCCGGATCAGCGGGACCCTGGAACGACGCTCCGAACCGGGCCCCAAACGGGCCGTTGCCCAATGGTGACCATGGCGAGGTCATTTGGAAAGACATTCGTTCCCGATGCCGGAACGAACGTTCCGTCTTGCGGAACAGGTGATGGTCCGGGTGGCTAACGCGGACCCGATGCGGCCCGGCCAGTCGTTTTGCCTGATCACCGATAGCCCGATCCGCTCCACCACTGCGCCTCCAGGCTGGTCAGTTTGCTCGCCGCCGTGATCACCCTGCTGGCCATCCGCGCGGCGTGCTCGCCCGTCACCCTGGTGACCGGGCCAGCTACTGAGATGGCCGCGCGGGCAACCAGATCGCGGTCTAGCACCGGAGCGGCCACCGATGCCAGCCCTGGCTCGTCTTCCTCGATGCTGTAGGCGTAGCCGCGCTTGCGGGTCTCGGCGAGGCACCGAAGGAATTGCTCCTTCGTGCGGATCGTCCTCGGCGTGCGCCGCTCGAAGCCATGTGCGATCGCTGCCTCGGCAACTGCGGGATTGAACGCGGCAACGGCCTTGCCGGAACTGGTCAGGTGGATAGGGCGCACCCGGGCCACGCGCGCGGAGAACCTGAGCCCCTGATGGCTCTCCAGGCGCTCGACGTAGAACATCTGCCCGCCTTCGGGTACCGCCAGGTGAACCGTCTCGCCGGTCTGGGCGCGCAGCGACTCCAGCAGCGGGAGTGCGAGGCCGCGGAGCTGGCTGCGGCTGGCGACTACCTCGCCGAGTTCGTGCAGCCTGATCCCCAGGCGGTAGCACCTGGTCTCCGGCACCTGCTGCACGAACCCCCTCGCGCTCAGCGTCGTCAGGATGCGGTGCGCTGTGCTCTTGGCGATGCCGAGCCTCCGGCCCAGATCTGAAACCCCGAGTTCCGGCTCGATCGCCAGGCAGTCGAGCAGATCGAGAGCGGTCGCCAGGGACCGGATGCCGTTCGGGCTAATCTCGCCGCGGTTCTGGTCGTTCCGCTGGGGCATCGGCTCCGCCTCTCACGTCGTGCTGCTGCGCTCGGCAGTGCTGCTACCGATCACTAGCCGGTGCTCAGGCGATGCCGCAGGCGCTGCACCGCGAGCTGGCCAGCCCAGCTGATGTGGTCGCGCATGAGATTGCTCGCTTCGACAGCGTGATGATGCCGGAGCGCCCCGGCGATGGCACGATGCTGGCTTTGCGCCTGGGCCAGGTCAAAGCTGGTGTACGGAATGCTGGACCGGTAGCCGATCGGGATCGCCGAGACCTGCCTGATCATCGCGTACAGGCGCGGGCTCTCAGACGCCTCGGCGATGCCGTAGTGGAAGTAGGTGTCCTCGGCCAGCTGCTCGGCGGCCGATGCGCCGTCCAGCTCGGTGAGCCGGCCGCAGCTCTTGTCGAGCAGGTCGGCGAGGTCCGGAGGGAGCCTGTGCGCCGCCAGCCGCACAGCTTCCGCCTCAAGCAAGCCGCGCAGCTGGTAAATCTCGGCGACGTCGCCGGCGGTCAGCTGCAGCACCTTTGCCCCACGGTTCGGGGTGAGTTCGATCAGCCCGCTGTTGCTCAGCAGGATCAGCGCCTCGCGGATCGGGGTCCGGCTGACGCCATAGAGCGATGCCAGCGACCCTTCCCGCAGCCAGCTGCCCGGGCGCAGCTCGCCGGCCAGGATTGCCTGGCTGAGCCGCCGCGCGACGATCTCGGCGGTGCGCTCGCCGCGCACGGCCGGGCCTGGAGTCTGAGGGTAGGCCACGTGCCGCCTCCCGGTCAGTGAGGTTGCGATTGATTGGCATGGGCTCTGCACAACGCACTTGAGGAGCCGCAGGATTGTATGCCAGTATACAAATGTGGTATGCGTGTATGCAATCGCCAAGAGTTCAATTGCGAGCGCGCGATGAAAGCCGCACCGTTCGGCTACCACCGGGTGTCCTCCGTCGGCCAGGCCGTCGAGTACCTGGCTGCGTATGAGGGAACGGCACGGGTCCTTGCTGGTGGCCAGAGCCTTGCCCCGATGCTCAACATGCGGCTGCTGAGGCCGGACGCGCTGATCGACATTAACGGCATCGATGAGCTGGCTGACGTTCGTGAGACCGGTGACACCACAGTGCTCGGGGCACTGGTGCGGCACGCTACGGTCGAGTTCTCCCCCCTGATTGCCGACCGGCTCGCCATGATGGCCAGAGTCGT
>WNFI01086515.1_pt1 | contig 14210 bp, 26 predicted proteins | sample 5400471 | NCBI WGS metagenome assembly WNFI01 (sample SAMN13153348, study PRJNA577476) | soil metagenome | isolation source: 100 cm saprolite on Douglas fir-dominated hillslope | place: USA:California | collected 2013-09-17 | reverse complement strand
CACACTGCGTCGGGGGTGATTGAGGATTCGCCTTCGCAGCTGGACTCGGGTGCGTCTGACTGGCTATCCATGTATTCATCATGGGGTCACAGGTCGCCGGCGGTGTATGGGGTGGGGTGGAAGAGGTGTGGACATGGTCTGATCTTTTTCTTTTTTACCATAAAATTGTACTTGCTTAATTGAGATGACCAATAATGTTGTATGTACGAAGCCAACAAACATATGTAGTGAATCAGACTACGCCCTCCAATGTTGACTCATCTTCGTCTCTGCATACATCACCCATCGTATTATGCTTCTTCAGCATCTCATCTCGGAATCGGGAGGTGCAGGGATGGAACCCAGGTGGTGCTATGATATTTGGAATTTAATGGAGGTATCGGCGCCTGCCGGGGCTGTCTGCCCGCTACCACGTCGTCGCCTGAACTCGCTATGCGCACAAGACGGCCACAAGCCATTGCATTGAAGGAACGTCATCGATTGAATAAATGAACCATCGAGGCGTAGTGGCATGATATCCAAGTATCATCATCATGTTGAAGTATGTATGTGCTAGTCGGCATGATGCATGATCTGCTATCACATCATAGCTGCGTTCGGACGTACGCGCGTGGGTTCTCATTTCTCACCATCGTGCCACAGGCGACAATGTCAAAGTTAAGTCCATATAGAACACGATGCTGAAAACCAGAAACAAAAAACCACCATCTGGGGGCAATATTCATGTTCACGTCCATTTCGTTTTGCGCCTCCTGTGAGGTGTGCCAGACCACCGAAAGACGTGCGTACGAAGAGGCAACACGGGTTGCTTCATCAACCACCAATCCCAGACTGATCACAGTCTGGAATCTCGATGGACTTCGTTGATCCATTTCCAAGCGTAATACTCGGGGACGCTGTGGTCCCCTGCGGAAGATTGATCCAGTACTACTCTCGGGCATTACATGCTCTAGCTCCATCCACTAGAACTTGGTTACCAAGGAATCATCTCAGACTTTTCATCACGAAAACCGGTCATGCTCCACAGCACGGGTGCTCCGGAGCACCGCACTTTAGCAGACAGCGCTAGATCGTCATATGACTTGCTATTTTATTCTATGACGTAACAGGTTGAAGTTACAATTGGGGTAAACTTCCAGGTTGGTACACGCAGGGCACGTCCTATTGTTTTGGGACGTTTAGGCACTTAAAATATATTTGTTGGACTGAGAGATGAAAAGACGGAAGATACCAGGCTTTATAAACAACTGCCCCACAGACCCATTACATGCCTTCAAGTTGAATAATGGGGATAGATGGGCCAGTTTCAGGGAGAACAATCTCCTGTGTATGTCGCTTGTGCCGGAAAGTGTAGGAGATGCGAATTCGGGCACCCGGAGGGAACACTAAGATCCTGCATTCACCCCATTTGCCGCCTGGACCATAGGTTATGATATCAGTGCCCTCTGCAGCCCAATGAATGCACTCGCTTGCGGAAGCACCTGGGCGAGCGATATAAAGGTTCCAGGAGGGCACTCGACGGTCGGGATATGTAGGGTGGTAAAAGACTTTGATGTTATCGAATTCAACAGTCTTGCATAAAATGCCTTCCTTGGGGCATTGAAACTGTGATGACCAATGGTGGTTAGAATCAAATGTGAAATAGTGCTCAAACAACGCACACCTATCTGATGGGTATCGGGATTATGGAGAGTTCGTTTCACATACTCCAAGTATTTAATGGCACCCGCCCATCCCCCGGTGGCATGGAGAGAATCATCTGCAAGCGCGACTGCTTTTCCACTTCAGGTATGATAGGGTTGGGGGGAAGGAGCATGGCATCAGCATACAGGTTCCAAAGCATATCATCCTGCTTGGGATATGAGGCATATTCTGGTGATGTTGCAACATTACTCACCACTGTAGAGGCGGAGGCAGCAGAGGAGAAGTGGGAAGTCATAACGGTTGAGAACAAGTTGAGATCACATTCGATTTGAACAAACACTTGTCATCAATCCGACCTCGTGTTACGGTTCTGCTGTAACACCGTCGAACCTGCGGACACATGCCTTCACCTTCTGGATCAGAATCTCTCCAAGATGTCCCTGAGGGCCACGTTCGCCTCGTCCTCGTCCTCGAGCCCCAGTTCTACCTTGAAATACCTCTGGCGGATATCGATTCCCTTTGCCTGAAACCCCGGAAGTATCTAAACTTCCTCGGCTGGTGCATCCTTGGTCTGGAAGGCGAGTTGGCTGCTGATGGTACCGATGGCCCCCGACTGGAGGATCTCGATGGTCGATTGAAGGATCCGGGTCTTTACTACTATATTACATCGCAGGGGGTGGGTGCAAGTGTGCTATCTTTGTCCTGAACTTCAAAGAAACGCCAATAATCTGCTCCTCGTCAATTAAAGATCTTAACCACGCAATAGATCTTCAAGTGATCAAGGAGCGATCGGGGATACCATCGGAGACTACGCGCACCCGCGAAAACTTCCGCGACAGGTTTCTTGAACGCGATGGGTTTTGCGTGTTCACAGGAGCGACGCCGACCGAAAGTGCCGGGGTCCATATCATTCCCCATAGGAGGGGTTCAGAGGTATGGCAGGGAATATCGTGTTTCCAGATCTTTGAACGTCTATACACCTCTTGGTCACAGTGGTTTCGGGGGATTATACACAATCGTCCAAATTACGAGGAGAATGTGGAAGATCTCACTGAAATAAATGACATCCGTAATGGCTTGTGTATGTACGCATCTGCACATAGTTTGTTCGATCAACGCGAGGCCGTAATACTCAAGGTCCGTTACGTCTGCCATCGCTTGGATAACACGTCTCACCCTTTCCACGTTGGTGGTCAGACTCCAAACCGCTGGCTTAACATGAAGGATGTTCCTCCCCGCGCAGATCGACCTCTCGAGCTGGATGCATCAGTCACGTACCCCAAAGATGCGCGGTATACATTGCATTGGCTAGAACCCAGAAATACCTACAGATTGTCAAGATTGGTCGCCCCGAACAATATCGACGCTGCTTTCAGGAAACGTACTCGAAAACCAAAACCATCGGCCTTATTATTGCACTACAACTATGGCGTTGCTGCTGCGAAGCGGTGGGGACACGGGGCGGAACTTTTTGAGACACACGACAACCCCGCTCGCCCCAAAGTACTTGAATCGGCTTCGATGGGACCCTCGAAAACGTCGCATGACAGATCTATTGCAATTCAAAAACTCGAATCAGTCCAGAACACGAATGAAGCTGGTACTACGGATGCCGCCGATGGGGATCAGCCCGGGGAGTCGACAGAACGGACACGATGGGATACGGACGACCTTGTACTCTTTTTCTGGGGAAACTCGCCTGCCGCAATGGAGCGTCATCGCAAGAAGCAAGAGGAGAAACTCCAGGATCTGGAGCGGTGGAGGCAGGGACTACAGTTGGCCTAAGCCAAGACTTGAAGTTTCTCCCACCCACACAATTTTTATGCTGAAGTCTCGGATAGTGGCTAGAGCGGACGCTTCGCGTAGCTGGACCAAAGCATCCACCGAACTTCGGTTTAATCGGCGCTTTTCTTTTTGAGGCAGAGCTATTAGGAGTTTCTGCAACCATTTTTGTAACAACTCGAATTTAAACTATTTCCGTAGTGCATTGGATCTTCTCTTTACGTTTTGAGATAGGGTTCCAAGGTAGTGCGCACTTGATGCAAAATGACATGACCCCATTGAAATTGTGCGTCGAGTGGAACAGTGTGGCTATTTGGGGAACGTATTTCTAAATACAATTTCAGACCCTTGCCTTCCCTGGTTGCAGCGACATTTGCCACATCCACGATCACAACCAATTCATAATGATGTAGCATACGGATATGCGTCGGGATCTGCATGAGACAACACCGAACAGCAAGGTCCCTTTGAGAACTGAATGATTCCGGCCCACACCGTTCATACTGTGCAAAGCGGGACGGCCTTGCGGCACCTGCGCTGGCTATTGGCCGGAACGATTGAAGACCATCATCGCATCTGGACCGAAACTAAGATAACCCGATATTCGAAAGCGATAGTAATGGAAAGGCGACCCACAGACGTTGATCAACATGGTGATCACAAGGAGCACCATTGAAGTGATCTTCATGAAGGGTCCCATGAGACATGTATCGGTCGTGTTCTGTGCGTTTTCACCAAGATGCTCTCCATCGTTTATCATTCTCCGACATTCTTCTTTGGCATTGTGTAAATAGTAGGCGAGTTGGACGATGCGGTAAATGCTAATAATGATGAAGAAAGTTGAGCGAGTTACAATGACAGCACACGTAGTGACGTAAGGGGCTCACCCGAATCCTAGAAGGGCAAATAGGGAAGCCCAAAGGATCCCAGAATAGAGAGATGTCGAGGTTCTCTTACGGGCAACAACGCCGATGAGTCCCAACAACGTCAATATCACTATCGTGGTCTCCTGCAAAAGCCAGGAGAGACAGAGGGAGAGTAATACAATTAAAAATACACCGAATCGGGCAGGCTATGGTGGATCTATGCTCCTGAATTTCTTGTTGAATGATGCCACAACACAAGACACTTACAACGCAACAACAGCAATACTTTGTCATTTATGTGGTCTTGGTGGACACTCTGGATTCGATGGATAGAATCGTGCTGATGTGCAGTTATACGTAAATAATACACGGGAAAAGACCGTGCATCGCCTCGCAAAACAGCCTCAACAAGGATTCCCCTCATCCACCTTAGTGAACCTTCTATTACTGAGAGGCCTTCATGGAAGACACCCAAGTCCTCTTGAAGGAGAGGTTGAAAGGGATAGAAGACCAGAATGTTCGGGATGCTGTAGCACATGCTGAACAACATGCAGAACATTCTGGTCTTCTATCCCTTTCAACCTCTTCTTCAAGAGGACTTGGGCGTCTTCCCTACTAGCTTGTCAATGAGGCATAATAAGTCATGAGAAATTCCCCGCCCAAAGTCGCAACCACCTAAAAGCTTGTATATAGTGGAGTTGGCCGTTTTATTGTATTCCACAGAACCCAATGTTCAGAGTCAGGTCAGTGTACCCAAGAAATACGTGATATCTTTCCGTTCTGTCTAGCGGTGTGCCTGTCCAATAACGTACTTTATTTCAAGAAAATAGGTAGAGAATCGAGGAAATGGGTTGTAGGAAGCTTCCACCCTTCCAACACCCTTCAATTCACTATTATAAAAATGGACATCTATATGTTAAACAAGTGTTCCCAGAGTTAGTGCGCAAATATCAGATATATAGTGCTTTGTTGGATACAGGACGATAGATATCATCAAATCGATGTATTAATATGCATGTAGGTCGAGAGGCAAGTCCCAGTTAACCTAGATTCTTCTAGCACGAAATTGACTCATGACCGACAACAAACAGCGGAGAAGCTGCCGAGTCATGCACATCGGTGACTGATAGACTCATGTCGGATACTTTAAGGATCGTGCGTCACGGAAAAAAAGGTGAGAAGTTACGCAAGCGGAGTAAAGAATTGAGAGATTCGTAGCAGGATCCGAAGCAAACAGTAGTGAGGTTCTCCGTAAGCCCCCACCTCTTAGTGAGGAATGCCTACACCTAGCAGGCGAGGGGTAACGTACCCTCTTGACTGATCCGTGAATCCATTTAGAAAGAAGATTTTCAAGTTTCTAGCGGCAGTTACCGCGAATCCGTTACACCAGTTTCGGTTGAGCCATTCGTTACTTCCACACACCTTCTGGCACTCTGTGACCCTTCGGCATATGGCATGTGCACTTAGAATAGAGGGGAGAGCTGACTCTGATGTTGGTCTTTTCCCTGTTCAGCCTGACAGTCAAAGCAAAGACGTGATCGACTCAAGGTCTGCGCCGACACTTATGGAAGTTGATGACACAATCACCGTTCGTGACCGTATGTACTCTCTACGAGTCTGTGAGGTCATTCATGTGACGCTTACAATGTGGAAACCCAGATGAAGCGTTCGCGACGAAGAATATGCCTGAGTTAGGGCATGAAGTGGAGGACTTCGCTCACTATACTTGGAAGCTGACAAAATGGAAGACCCTAGAGAAAAGACTGACAAGTCCAGAGTTTGAATGCGGTGGTCATCGGTGGTTAGTAATTCAAGTTTCCAAGCCTTGCGCAGCATCGTCGATCTAACTCCCGTTGGCGCCTTGCAGGCGAATATTGCTATTCCCGGCTGGAAACTCTAACGCACCCCCGAATGAGTCAGTATCGATATATCTAGATTATGCGGATCCGAAATCTTCGAACGACTGGCATGCCTGCGCTCAGTTCGCGCTCGTCATGTCTAATATTTATGATCCTAGCGTCTATGTTGTTAGTCGTGAGTCGAAGTCGAGCCTCTGCTAAGAGTGCCAAGCGCGATGCTTAATTTGTCTTATGCTCAGATGCACACCACCGATTTGTGCCTGAGGAGTGCGATTGGGGTTTCACACGGTTCCACGATTTACGAAAGCTCTACATCAGCCAGGATGGGCAAAAACGACCTATCATCGAGGAGGAGAGTGCTGAAGTCACCGTTTTTGTCCGTGTACTGAAAGACCCAACTGGTGTTCTATGGCATAACTTCGCCAAGTCAGTTATCATCCTCATGGGTGGATAATTTAGACGTTGAGGATACCCTGTTTAGTTACGATTCGAAGAAGGAGACCGGCTATGTCGGTCTGAAGAACCAAGGCGCCACTTGTTACATGAACTCCCTACTTCAATCCCTTTACTGCACTCACTACTTCCGAAAGGTAAGCGTAAATTCCTGACAAGTTTCGGAGATTCTCATCCACCTTACACTTAGGCAGTGTACCAGATACCGACGGAACCTGATGTGCCCCATGAAAGTGTGGCATTAGCTTTGCAGCGTGTCTTTTATCATTTACAGACATCTGATCTCCCCGTCGGTGTGTCCATCGGTTCCTTCATCTGCACCACGAATTGCACCTCTTAGTGATCAAATAGGCACGACCGAACTAACGAGGTCCTTCGGGTGGAAGTCCTTGGATTCGTTTATGCAACATGATGTTCAGGAATTCAATCGCGTCCTCCAGGATAAATTGGAAGTCAAGATGAAAGGCACAGATGCCGAAGGCGCCATCAACAAACTCTTCGTCGGTAAAATGAAGAGTTATATCAAGTGTGTTAATGTGGAGTTCGAATCTGCACGGACGGAGGAGTTCTATGGTGCGTTACCTATCCGAGATGTACCATCGCGTCTTCCAATGCCCTACGATCCTGGCAGACATTCAACTTAACGTGAAGGGAATGAAGAACCTTCAGGAGTCATTCCGGGATTACATTGCCGTGGAAACATTAGAGGGCGACAACAAGTATCAAGCAGAAGGTCTCGGACTACAGGATGCCAAGAAAGGCGTTATCTTCCAGTCGTTCCCTCCCGTGCTGCACCTCCAACTCAAGCGGTTCGAATATGATATTCTACGCGATGCAATGGTTAAGGTGAGACCCGTGAAATAGACCTTGTGTTCTTACGAACTAAACTGTGCAAAGATCAATGATCGCCATGAGTTCCCCTTTGAGATCGATCTGAGTGAATTTCTTGACGAGAGTGCCGATCGCTCTGAATCGCACATCTACAAACTTCACGGTGTCCTTGTGCACTCTGGCGATTTGCACGGCGGTCATTACTTCGCTTTGATCAAGCCTGATCAGCACGCGAGATGGTTGAAATTCGACGATGACCGAGTCACCCCTGTTACCGATAAAGAAGTTCTGGAGGAAAACTACGGCGGTGAAGCATTGAATGGAGTATTGCCCCAAGTTCAGCAGCGGAATCAAGCCCGTAATGCCGTCAAACGTTTTACGAATGCATACATGTTAGTGTACATTCGTGAATCTGCCATGGACTCGATTTTGGCCCCCTGCACTGAGGCTGACACGCCACCCCATCTGAGTACGTTTTTTGCCTCCATCCTAGTTGCACCGTTTAATCTTGCGGTTCCAGAGCATAGGCTCGAGGAAGAGCGTATGGTGCAAGAAGCCAAGAAGCGGGAACGGGACGAGCAGCACCTGTTCCTTACGGCCAAAGTCATTACCGACGAAACATTCCGACGCCACCAGGGCTTTGATCTCGCATCATTTGATGACCGCGTATGGCCACCGTCTGAGCTTCCAACATTTCGGGTCTTAAAAACGGAATCTTACCTTCAATTCAAGACTCGAGTTGCGCAGCACTTCAGCTATCAGGACAGCCAGATACGGCTTTGGGTCCTGGTTAATCGTCAGAACAAGACTGTGCGACCAGATACCCCTATCCCAGAAAATGAACATGGACTAAGTGAGTGACGGTATCTGTCTCTAGGGTATCAGAGTGTTTGACCCAGACTTTAGATATTGAGCTTGTTCGCAACAATATGGCGGCACGACAGTCGGACTTGAAACTGTACCTTGACGTCATTGACGATCCTTATAGCGGGAACAAGGTATACTGGTCGAACCTCTATGAAATATGAACTTAATTCATCCTAACAGACCGTGGACAGCAACACAGTTATGATCTTCCTTAAGAACTTTAGTGTCAACGATCAGACGCTGAAAGGGATCGGGAAGGTTTACGTCCAACGAAACAGCAAAGTCGGCGATTTGGTGCCAATCATCAACGAAATGATGGGCTGGATGAGTACCACTCCGATAAGGCTGTATGAGGCGAGTACCTCCGATCCAGGTTATCCCGGTCAAGGGTAGCTCACGATAGCTATAGGAAATAAAACCTGGAATGATAGAGCTAATGAAGTCCAAGATGACGTTTGCCCAGAGCGAAATCCAGGACGGTGACATATTGTGTTTCCAGGTAGAATTACCGGATAAGGAGTGAGTGCCTTGGTTCGACACTCCTGGTATACATTAACTGGGCTTGCCAGATCTTTTGACCTGGAATCGCAGGGTTTATACTCCAGTCCAGTCCAATATTACGATTTCCTCCAGAATAGAGTCCTCGTTCACTTCAAACCCAAGTACGATGAATCAGACAAGGAAGAATTCAACCTCGTCCTGAGTAGGAAAACGAACTATGACACAGTATGGTCCTAGTCGAAATCAGCAAATTAGTAGTCTAACCTCTTTGGTTAGATGGCGGCTAAGGTAGCAGAACACCTTAAGCATGACCCAATCAAACTCCGATTTACCTCGTCGAACCTCAATGGGACGCCAAAATCGATTTTGAAGCGTTCGTTGAATCAAATAATTTCCGACATCATGGGGCCTGTCAACCACAACTCTGCGCCATCCGCCGTGATTTTCTACGAACGTCTGGACGTCAGTATCGTCGAGCTTGAAACGAAACGAAGTCTTAAGATCATATGGACCGGTATACATAATAAAGAAGAGGTAACACAAATGCCGGATTAATTACAGTCGACTGATTTTCCCTTTGAAGGCTACTTTTCCGTTCCTTTTGCCAAAGACGAGTATGGTTCATGATCTTGCCGATCATATTAATCGCCAGGTCACCCTAACTCCTGAGGGCTCAAATAAGATTCGTGTGTTCGAGATTTCGAAAGACGGACGGCGGCAGAAAGAATTTACTGGCGCGGAAATGCTGAATAGCCTCAGCGATTCGGAGATGTATGCGGAGGCAAGTGGCTTTATTGACTCGATGACAGTTCATCCTAAACTTCACCCGACAATGTAGGAAATTCCGTTGGATGAGCTGGAGGCTAGAGACTCCGATAAAATCATTGACGTGTTCCACTTTACGAAGGAACCCTCAAGAACTCACGGCGTTCCGTTCCGCTTCGTTGTTCGACCGGTACGTTATGCAATTCTCTATATCTGGATTCCGCTGATGCAATCGATAATAGGGTGAGAAATTTTTAGAAACGAAGAAAAGGCTTCAAGCGCGTATGGGTGTTTCAGATAGTGCCGCAGTCAAGTACAAGTTTGCTCTGGTGCAAACGTCTCAATTTAAGCAGCCGACGTTTATCGCCGACGGTGGGTATTGATGCTACGAATCTTTCAGACATCCTGATCTTTATTTCCCAAACAGAGGACGTTGTATATGATCACAAGTGGCTTCCCGATGACGCTCTTGGTTTAGATCACATTGATAAGACCGGGAGAGCTGGCCGGGCTGGCGGCAACGAGCGCGCCATTGTCATTAAGGGGTAGGCTAACGTGGACGTTTTAAGATCACTAGCACATTCGGACGCTTAAAGCTGAATGTCCCTCCACCATACTATACAGCACCATTCGTCTTTCTGTGCCTCGAATGCTCGTAGTTCCCTGTTCACGTTGTATAACAGCTTTCTCACCATTCTCATATTTGCTTTCTGATTCCGTCTTATGCAAATAAGTCATCGATTCGTCATGGTAGGGATATGAGGTAATGGAACCACAATCAAGATAACAGCCTACTTCCGCTTGTTCTTCTTCTTTTTGGATGAGTTCTGTTTTTTCAATGAATTCAATGCTAACCATTAACTTACGGACACAAATTATCCATACCTTAACCGGAGAGGGAATGGCGGACGACGATGATTCTGGCAGTAAAGGCGAGGAAGTCCTGGCGGGTGACGACTGGTTTGAGGTCCGCAAAGGAGATGATTCTGGCTGGCCAGGTTTTGCAGTTTTCCTGGCTGACAATCTTCCACTGTCTTGACGTCGATTTCCAGGTGAGGAAGAGTCATGTTCAGCAACACTGGTGACAATAGCAGGTGCTTTCGACGTGCCATTAGGCACTCTCGTATGTTTACCAAGAATTGAATCTACGCGAGCGGATTACGACGCCAGGATATGAAGTAGATTAAACGATTGCTTACCCATTTCGGCCCTTTTTTTGGGTATGTTCACAAATATCTCACGATACTTTTCATTCTGTAAGATCTCACTGGCACTCTGGAATATGATGCTCCCCCATCCCTCCACGTACGAGTTTGCTTCGGTTATGACCTCGTATATTTCCGCCTCCAGCTCTTTCTCTGCGCCTAAGAAGCTATTCCAAAGGTCGTCTCCGATCGAGCCCTTCACTAGCAAGTTGTTAAGGGCTGCTTTATCCTCTCGGACACGGAATGCGCGTGACACGTTTGCCACCGCCCGACGAAGTAATGTTAGAGTGCAAGCTGATGCTTTCCCCTCTCTCCACATACCTGCCTGTCGTCGTCGATATATCTTAGAAAAGAGGCCAAGACCGCCAACGACGACAGCGATGAATGCAAAGGGGACGTAAACCGGAATCATCCTCCACGAAGCCAAACTATGTGTTGTAGTAAGAGGTGCCAGCACAAGGTGGCAGTGCAATGGAATTCAAATCCAGGCAAATCCCAAGCCTGAGCGTGACTGAGCTATTGCGTCTCACAATAAACCCAAAACGCCTGAATTCATTTTTGTGGACGTTTATGCCGCTTCTTACTCCCGGTCGTGTTCTGAGGAGCTTTGCTCTAAATATTCATCGCCCAATTCGATTTGCTTCATCGTTGGTATGGTTCCTGTAATGCCTAAGTGTACGCGACCCACTTATACAATCCCTAGTCCTTGAAAGAAACCCTCAGCGAAATCATTCCAACTAGACGAGAGCGACTGGCCCGGATTGTAGGCGACGCAATGTCCATATTTGGCAGGCTGAGTTGATGGTGTTTCATTTCAGCGTACAGATTATGGCCAAACAGTACTAGGAGACATTCAAGTCGGTACTATTTTGTTTGTCCTCAATTGCACAATGGTAATTTTCGGACCCTCAGGTTGAAAATGTTATCGGAGGAATGCGAGGACTCAAAACTATTCTGTGGGAAGGCTCACTTCTCGACCCTAACGAGGCAAGCCTATCCTAGCCACTCTGATGCGCCCCCTTGCGAACATGCTCTCAGGGCATCCGCTTTCATGGCCTTTCCATCCCTGAAGTCCAAAAGGTCCTCCCAACAGCCCAAGACGGTAAGGAAATTATAGCTGAGGGCATGCTTTGGTTGCTTTTAACTGGCAAAGGTAAAGACACGAAGATGTGTTAAGCGACCTTCGTTTAATGAGCCATTCAATAGTGCCCACCAAACAGCAAACTCGTGAACTGTCGTGTCAACTAGCCGAAAACGGGACTCTGCCCAAGTATATCCAGGACGTCGTGGATGCGTAAGAGCTTGGCCCGACCTGATTATCTCTTATTCTCAAGAACTTTCAAGGTTCCCTCGATCACTTCATCCAATGACTCAACTTGGAATGGGGGTTGCTGCACTCAACCATGACTCCAAATTTGTGCAGGCATACGACAAGGGAGTCCCAAAGTCCGAGTATTGGATATATGCCTTGGAAGACTCTTTGAACCTGTTGGCGAAGCTGCCGGCTCTTGCGGCCAGAATCTATAGAAACGTGCATCGTCCAGACCTTGAGCTACCAGCTGTGGACATGAATCAGGATCTTGTGGGTGCGTAAAGGCATCAACTTGGTCTTAATTCCCCCTTACTTTCAATTTCACAGGTAACTACGCAACCCTTCTAGGGTATGGAGATAATGAGGGGATGAAGGAGTATCTGAGACTTTATATTGCACTTCACGGGGACCATGAAGGTGCCGAACCAACCCATTGAGGGGGCCTGTTCTTCTGACTATCGTCCCCCACGAAAGGCGGCAACGTCTCCGCGCACACGTCTCGTAAGCTCTGCATTTTTAACATACACACTCATTGGAGAAGGCTCATTTTCCGGCTCTGAAGACTTGGTAGCATCTGCCCTCAGTGATCCCTATATTTCGTACGCTGCCGCTCTATTCGGTCTCGCCGGACCCCTTCATGGGTGAGTATCTAAACTCGTGGCTCCTCGATGAATGATTGGTCTGATAATTCCCCATAGCCTGGCAAATCAGGAAGTCTTGAGATGGATACTATCAATGAGGGATGCCGTTGGAGAAAACGCCTCCCATGACCAGATCAAGGACTACCTTTGGACCACTCTCAAGGGTGGCAGGGTTATTCCAGGGTGCGGAGGGGTTTAAGGGCATTATTGCAATACTCATCGAGCCATTACATTAGTTACGGTCACGGTGTATTACGTGATCCTGATCCGCGTTTCATAGCTCTTCAATCCTTCTGTGATGTTCGCCCAGAGCTTCGAAATAGTTCCATCATCCAGCTGGTCAAGAGGACAAGCGAGGTCGCCCCTGAAGTTCTGAGACAGCATGGCAAGGTATGTTGGAGCCTTGGTTTCTAAAAGATTTAAGGAGTAATATGAGACTCCCATCACAGACGAAGAATCCCAATCCTAATGTAGATGCCACGTCAGGTGAGCCATCAATCACCAAAGCTTTGGGTTACTCTCAATGTTTCGTCACTGCGACAAAGGATGCTTGCTCTACCACTACGGCCTCACCGAGTCCAACTACTACACTGTGATCTTTGGCGTCTCCAGAGGTTTGTTCACCAATTTACTCATTGGAATCTAATAGTCACCATCCATTACAGCATTAGGCTGCCTCTCACAGATCGTATGGGCTCGAGGTAAGTAATTGAGAGAATAGCAGATAGCATTGCTGAACCAACGGCTGTAGCTCTTGGACTTCCTATCGAGCGACCCAAATGTGAGTAAATAATATTCACATTCAATGGGTGATATATTGATCCACCAAAACAGCTATTACGATGGAAGCGATCGAGAAATTCGCTAATGAGGCGTGAAAGCCTTACGGCCAAGAAGTTTTACGTTGGGATGGAGTCAGATGAGTAGTACAATGCACGAATGAATTATTAATGCTTCAAGGAATTTATACTGCAGACGAGCGATGACAGTAATTTCTAGCTGCATACTCACAAAATGGTTCGGATTAAGATCGTTACACCGCGGTCGTGTGATTCCGCGGCGATCATTGGAGTTGACCGAATATATTGTGTTTACTGCTATAAGGGGATCTTTGTTTTCTCTGCATTGATTGATTACCCGCCATGTCTTGTATCCTTGTACACTTTGCTAGGAGCATAACATCTAGGGCTGCAGGAGGATCGGATGAGATGAGAAGTATGGACATCATCCGTATCCTAGTACGGATGACCAATCCCGGGATCCATGAGCATTCACAAGGCATGCTTCTGCATCACGGGTCTGAAAATAGGAACCCCTCCTAGATCGATCAGGTTTGGCAATGGCCGAAATGGCACCCCTTGAGAGCAGGTGAAGGTTCTGAGGGTTCTGTGCCATGTTGTGCTCTTCTGTTGAGAGTATTCGCGAGCAAGGTTGACAAACATTCCATGCGCCGCGCATCCCGCTTCCAATCCGCTGGCGGAACT
>WNFI01019044.1_pt1 | contig 14212 bp, 14 predicted proteins | sample 5400471 | NCBI WGS metagenome assembly WNFI01 (sample SAMN13153348, study PRJNA577476) | soil metagenome | isolation source: 100 cm saprolite on Douglas fir-dominated hillslope | place: USA:California | collected 2013-09-17 | reverse complement strand
AGTCTGACATGCAGAACATCATCTTGCGCGCGCTTGGTTCGGAGGAAGCCGTGGAACCGGACATAGAAGATCTGGTCGCTGTTCCTGGAGACGTGCTCCTGATGACCTCAGACGGTCTCACCCGGCACGTCGCCGACGAGGAGATTCTGCAAATGGTCACTGCATCCGCCGATCTCAACCAGGCTTGTAACGGGCTTGTCCAGGCAGCAAAAGACCGCGGTGGAGACGATAACATCACCTGCCTGCTGGTCAGGATCGTAGAACGATCGTGGTATCAGAACATCTTCAGCAAGTTGTTTTTCGGAGGCCCACAGTGGCAAAACTCTATTTGAAGTTTGAACAGTCCGTCCTGCAGGAAATCAATCTTGCGCAAGCGACCGCGACCATCGGCCGCTTGCCGGATAATACGGTGCGCATCGATAACCTCGCCGTCTCCGGCCACCATGCCAAGATTTCCTGGGACCAGGACCACTACGTGATTGAGGACCTCGGTTCGCTGAACGGGACCTATGTCAACAACGAACGTGTGGGCATCGCCACGTTGAAGCATGGCGACCAGGTCACTATCGGCAAGCATGTGGTTGAGTTCAAGAATGAAGGACACGCAGGTTATGGCGCTGCGGCAAAAGTAGGTCCAGCAACGCCCAAAATGGAAGCCACCGTGGTGCTTGACACCAAACACGCGCAGGACATGATCGCCGACAAGGCCGGAACGCCCAACGCCGGCTCTGGACCTTTGGGGATTGCGCGGCCAGCCTGGATGGGGACCTCTGCTGCTACTCCGCAAAAAGAGCGCATCGGATTGCTGAATGTTTTGGAGGGCAGAACTGACCAGGACAAATATGTTTTGACGGGCAAAATGACGATGATCGGCAAGTCAAGCATGGCCTCCATCAGGCTGAAGGGCATGTTTGCGCCCACCACGGCCGCGCTCATCAGCAAGCGGGAAAACAAATACTTTATCTCTGCCTCTGAGGCAAAGATCAAGTTGAAAATCAACGGTGAAGAAGTCTCCGGCCAGCGCGAACTCAATCAAGGCGACGTGATTGAAGTCGGAAAAATGAAGGCGTCTTTCAGCTTTCAGGATTAAAACGCGCTCGCTGCCTTCGAGTTAATCCTGGCTTAGATGCTAGCCGGGTGAGTTCTTACCTCGACCCACATGCGATTTTCTTTGCTTCGCTTTCCTGCGGTACACTAGCGCGTCTATCTGTAGAGCAATTGGCAACCGCCAAGGGAGTACTCTGTGAAAATTTATATTCGAGCAGCGGTTATAGGTCTGGTTCTCTTATCATTTTCTTTTGTGCCTGCGGCAGCGCAAAAAACAGCGCCCGCACCGGCAGCCGACAAGGCGGTCACCGCCCTGCCTTACACCCCCAGCCTGGACGTTCCTTCCATGGACAAATCCGCAAACCCTTGCGTGGACTTTTATCAATACACATGCGGCGGCTGGATGAAGAACAACCCCATTCCCGGCGACCAGGCGAGTTGGAGCGTCTACGGCAAGCTAACCCAGGACAACCAGCGCTTCCTCTGGGGCATTCTGGATGATCTCGCGAAGAAAACCTCGGGGCGAACGCCTACGCAGCAGAAGATTGGCGACTTTTTTTCCGCATGCATGAATGAGACGGCAGTCGAGAAGCTTGGCGCCGCGCCGCTGAAGCCACAACTGGATGAGATCGCTGCGTTCAAGACCAAGCAGGATTTGGCCGCTCTGCTGGCGCGCGAACATCTGTCCAACGCAACCGACGGCTTGTTCTTTAACTTCGGTTCCGACCAGGACTTCGCGGACTCCAGCCAGATCATCGCCTTTGCCGTTGCCGGCGGGCTGGGCCTGCCTGACCGCGATTACTACACCAAGACGGAGGCCAAGTCCGAAGAAATCCGGCAGAAATATCTGGCCCACATCCAGAAGATGATGCAATTGCTGGGCGATACGCCGGACGTCGCGAAGAACGAAGCGCAGACCATTATGGCAATTGAGACGGCCCTGGCCAAAGCGTCTCTCACCCGCGTGGAGCAACGCGATCCCCACAATCTTTTTCACAAGATGGACCGCAAACAGCTTCAAGCGCTCACGCCCGGCTTTGACTGGAACACATACCTTAAGACCGCAGGCATTGACCAGGTCGACACTTTCAACGTGACCGAGCCGGAATTTTACAAAGCGCTCAATCACGAGCTGCAGGAAAATAGCCTGGATGACATTAAGGCCTATCTCCGCTGGCACGTAGCCAGCGCCAATGCTCCGTATCTTTCGTCGAAGTTCGTGAAAGAGAATTTTGATTTTTATAGCCACACCCTGCGCGGGGTGGAGCAGGAGCCTCCGCGATGGAAGCGTTGTGTGCGGCTGGTGGACCGCGGGCTGGGAGAAGCGTTGGGCCAGGAGTTCGTGAACCGCACAAATGGCGCGACTACAGCTCGGTGGAAGTGAGTCGTGACAATTTTCTGGGCAACGTGCATCGGGCGGTCATGTTTGAAGCTAAGCGGCAGTTGGCCAAGATCGGCAAGCCGCTTGATCGCGGCGAGTGGGGTATGACGCCGCCCACCGTCAACGCCTACTACAACGCGCAGATGAATGACATCAACTTCCCTGCCGGAGTTCTGCAACCGCCGCTCTATGACATCAAGCTGGACGACGCCCCGAACTACGGAAATACCGGCGGCACCATCGGCCACGAGCTGACCCACGGGTTTGATGACGAAGGTCGTCAGTTTGACGCCAAAGGCAATTTGCGCGACTGGTGGACCAAGGAAGACTCCGAACAGTTTGAAAAACGCGCGCAATGCATTGTGGACCAGTATGCCCAGTACGTGGTTGTAGATGACATCAAGATCAACAGCAAACTGACCGAAGGTGAAGATGTTGCTGATCTGGGCGGCCTGGTCTTGGCCTACATCGCGTGGAAGGCGGCCACCAAGGACCAGAAGCTCGAGAACCGCGAGGGCTTCACCCCCGACCAGCGTTTCTTTGTCGGCTATGCGCAGTGGGCCTGCGAAAACGAGCGCCCAGAGAACCAACGCGTCAACGCCATCACCGATCCCCATTCGCCGGGCAAATATCGGGTAAACGGCTTGATGGTGAACATGCCGGAGTTCCAGAAAGCGTTCGGCTGCAAGGCCGGCCAGCCCATGGTGCGGGAGAACCGCTGCCGCGTGTGGTAACAAAAAGCGTGGTAGCTCAACCGCAAGCCCGGCCCGGCCACATACTTCTGGAGATCTGCCTCGACTCAGTCGACTCTGCAATTGCTGCGGAACGCGGAGGGGCCGATCGCGTGGAGTTGTGCGCCGGCCTGCCCGAAGGCGGCGCCACTCCCAGCGCCGGCATGATTGCGGCGGTACGTAAGAAGATATCCATTGGCTTACAGGTCATGATTCGGCCGCGCGGCGGCGACTTCTGCTACACGCCCGACGAATTCGGCATCATGCAGCGGGACATCATGATTGCGAAACAATTGGGAGCAAACGGCGTGGTGCTGGGCATGCTTGACGCTGACGGCAATGTGGATAAAGAACGGATGCGCCAACTGATCGAGATGGCGCGGCCGCTCAAGGTCACTTGCCATCGTGCGATTGACATGTCCTGTGACCTCCTTCGTGCGGCACATGATGTGATCGACACCGGAGCACACCGCATTCTGACCTCAGGCGGCGAAAAGAGCGCGATTGCGGGGCTCCATGCCATCGCGCAATTGGTGCAGGCGGTCCAAGGCCGCATTCCCATCATGGCCTGCGGAGGGATTTCCAGCAGCAATGTTCAAAGGATCGTCGAGCAGACCAACGTGCGTGAAATTCACGTGGGACTTGGCGACGTTGTGCCCAGCCCAATGCGTTTTAGAAACCAGAGAATCGCCATGGGAGCTCTGGCTGACAGCGAATACCAACGAAGTGTCGTGTCTGAGAGTAGCGTAAGAGATTTGCGAACTGCGCTGGACAGAATCTTCTAAACGCCCCCGGGAGTTCCCCTCCTTCCCGCCCTATGACAATTGTCACCTGCAAAAGATGACATTCCCCACTTACCGGCCCACTGTACTCGTTCGATACTAATCTCGTAGCTCAACAGAGGAGCAACTTCAAATGCACCCGAGAACTATCGTAACCTTTTTTTCATCGACCCTAAAAATTTCTGCGTCCTTTCTGCTCAGCAGCATAGTCCTGTTCGCCCAGACACCCGCACCGAATAACTCTGAGTTCGTCATCCGCAATGTGCGCATCTTTGATGGCTCGCAGGTGATCGCCAAAGGCCAAGTCTGGGTGCAAAACGGCAAGATTAAGGCCGTGGGAACGGACGTGAAGGCGTCGGCCAGTATTCGCAGCATCAACGGCGAAGGGCAAACACTCTTGCCCGGCTTGATTGATGCCCACACACACGCGTTTGGCAACGCCTTGAAAGACGCGCTCATCTTTGGCGTGACCACCGAACTGGACATGTTCACCGACCATACCTATGCCGCTCAGACCAAGAAAGACCAAGCCGAAGGCAAAGATCTTGACTTGGCTGACCTGCGCAGCGCGGGCACATTGGTCACCGCGCCGCACGGCCACGGCACCGAGTACGGCATTCCCATACCGACGATCTCTTCGCCAGACCAGGCGCAGGCTTTTGTCGACGCGCGCATTGCCGAAGGCTCCGACTACATCAAAATTATTTATGACGATGGCAAGACCTACGGGATCACCATCCCCACCGTCAGTAAGGAAACCATGGCTGCGGTGATCGCGGCGGCGCACCAGCGGGGCAAGCTCGCCGTCGTGCACATTGGCTCGCTCCAGGATGCGCGGGCCGCCATACAGGCCGGCGCTGACGGTCTGGCGCACCTGTTTGTTGATGCTCCACCCGATGCGGAGTTTGCCGCGCTCGTCTCCCAGCATCATGCCTTTGTGGTTCCTACTCTTTCCGTGCTGGCTTCCATCAGCGGCGCGCCCTCCGGCAAACCGTTGGCCAATGATTCCCAGTTACAGCCATTCCTCGGACCTGGCACTCTCAAAAATTTGAATGGTTCATTTCCCAACAGCCACGGGGCCTTCGCGAACGCGCAGGAAACAGTCCGCCAGCTTAGGGCGCGCCGCGTTCCTGTCCTTGCCGGAACCGATGCTTCTAATCCAGGCACCGCGCACGGGGCCAGCATGCATGGCGAACTCGCGCTGCTGGTCGGCTCTGGTCTAACGCCGCTGGAAGCTCTTGCCGCGGCAACCTCCGTTCCCGCGCACGCATTCCATCTTGACGACCGCGGGCACATCGCTCCCGGCAAACGCGCAGACCTCTTGCTGGTAAAAGGTGATCTGTGGCCGTCACCCTTGGTCCAAAAAGTTTCGGCTTCGGCTGGAGCGTCTCCACGGACAGCATTCGCGGCGGCCAATCCACGGCACAGATGAAAATCATCGCCGGCGGAGCAGAGGGCAGCAAAGGCGCTCTCCAGATTGACGGAGCCATCGTGGAAAACGCCGTCGCTTGGAGCGGCGCCATATTCTTTCCCGGTCCTGCGCCCATGACGCCGGTAAATCTTTCCAGCAAGAAAGCCATAACTTTTTGGACCAAGGGTGACGGCCACAGCTATCGCGTCATGGTCTATTCCCAAAGCAACGGTTACATCCCGCAGATGCAGAGCTTCACCGCGGGGCCCGAGTGGACGAAGGTGACTATGCCTCTCTCCGCTTTCACCACCGACGGCCATGACGTGATGGGAATTTTCTTCGGCTCATGGTCCACAACCGGCCCCTTCAGTTTGGCAATCGACAACGTACGGATCGAGTAGTGCAAACGCGCTGAGCTAAGACATTAAGGAGAACCAAAATGCAAAGCAAAGAATCAACCGTCGCATCGCTGGCCGGAGTCACCAAGAAATACGGCGAGATCACCGCACTCCGCGACGTCAGCCTGAACGTGCGCGCCGGTGAATTGCTGGCCGTGCTGGGGCCGAACGGCGCAGGCAAGACCACTGCTGTACGGCTGCTGCTGGGTCTGACGAAGCCCGGTTCCGGCCGGGCCACCGTATTCGGCCATGACCCGCGCAACGCATCGGCACGCGGACGTATCGGCGCCATGCTTCAGGTGGCCAAGGTCCCAGAGACCTTGAGGGTCAAAGAACACATCAACCTGTTCCGCAGTTATTACTCCAACCCGCTTTCGTTGCAGTCATGTCTGGAGGCCGCCGGGTTGGAAGGAATGGAAAACCGGCTGTTCGGCGCGCTCTCCGGCGGGCAGAAGCAGCGCGTGTTATTTGCGCTGGCCATCTGCGGCAATCCCGACCTGCTGTTCCTGGACGAACCCACCGTCGGGCTCGACATCAGCACACGTCATTTGATCTGGCAACAGATCCGCCGTCTGATCCAGCAAGGCCGAACCGTGGTCCTGACCACGCATTACCTTGAAGAAGTGGACGCTCTGGCGGACCGCGTCATTGTGCTGAACCACGGCGTGATCGTGGCTGAAGGAACTTCCGCGGAGATCAAGTCTCGCACGGCGCAACGGAAGATCCGCTGCTCCACGCGCTTGCGCCCCAGTGAGATCGAGTCGATCCCGGAGGTCAGCAGCGTCTCCGAACAGGAAAGCAGGATGGAGATCCGTACATCGCAAGTAGAACCAGTGTTGCGAGAACTATTTATCCGTGACCCTGGCCTATCCGGACTGGAGGTCTCCAACAGCACTCTGGAAGAGGCGTTCCTGAAGATTGTTGAAACCGGCAACCATGAAGCCACACAGGAGGTAACAGCATGAGCAGCTACGCAGCAGAGATTCCTCGCTTTTCCGCCAGCAGGGCATGGTTCGTTTACTTCACGGAAGCGAAGTATGAGCTTCTCAAGACCTTGCGCCAGCCGGCCTATGTGATTCCCACGCTGACTTTCCCTCTGCTTTTCTACGTGATGTTCGGCATCGCGTTTGGTGGCAGGCAGGCCATTGGCCCGGTGAATCTGGCCACGTATCTTCTTGCCAGCTATTCGACTGTCGGCGTGATGGGAGCATCGCTGTTCGGCTTTGGCGCGGGTGTTGCCATGGAACGCGGCTATGGCTGGCTGCAAGTGAAGCGTGCCAGCCCCATGCCGCCGCTGGCTTACCTGGTGGCCAAGACCGTCATGAGCTTTATCTTCAGCGCGATCATCGTGACCTCGCTGTTTATTTTAGGGACGTTGTTTGGTGGCGTACATCTACCCATCATCGCGTTCCTCAAACTCATGGGAATTATGATTGCTGGCGCGATTCCCTTCTGCGCCCTGGGGCTGGTGATTGGCTGTTATGCCGCGCCGAATGCTGCGCCGGCCGTGGTCAACGTCCTGTTCCTGCCGATGTCATTCTGTTCAGGCCTGTGGCTGCCTTTGCAGTTGTTGCCCAAGTTTCTGCAACATGCTGCGCCGTTCCTGCCTCCGTACCATCTGGGCCAGCTTGCCTTAAAGCAGGTTGGTTTTGGCGACTCCAGTGGCTCCTTGCCCCATGTGGCGGCCCTGGCGGGATTTACCGTGGTATTTCTTTTGCTTGCGCTGCGCGGCTTTAGTCGCGATGATGTGAAAGTAAATGCCTGAAAGTGAACGATTGAAAGTAAACGCCTGAGATTGACATGCGACTGCTGCCAAAAAACAAAGACATCGGCTGGACGCCGTACGCCTGGCTCATCTATCTGTGCAATGTTCCGCTCTTTGGCTTCGCGAGCCGCCAGACATCCACCAGGTTCTGGGCATGGACGATTGCCGGCATGGTCCTCTTCCTTGGGCTGTATTTCTGGGGATATTGGATCCGAGGCAAAAAATTGCTTTGGATTGTGGCGGCAATCGCCCTGCTCGGCGTGATCTCGTCCCCCACGAATCCGGGCGCATCGGTTTATTTTGTCTACGCCGCGGCCTTTATCGCCTCCACTGGAGATACTGGCTTCGCCGTACGCATGTTGCCCCTGGTGCTGGTCGTCATCGGGCTGGAAACGGTGGTCTTCCATCTGCCGCCATACTTTTGGATTCCGGCAACCGTATTTTCCACCCTGATCGGCTCAATTAACATCCATTTCAGGCAACGCGATCGGGACAACAAGAAGCTGCTGATGGCGCAGGAAGAAGTGGAGCATCTGGCTAAAGTCGCCGAGCGTGAGCGCATTGCTCGCGACCTGCATGACGTGCTCGGACACACGCTCTCCGTGATCGTGCTGAAATCCGAGTTGGCGTCTAAGCTGGCGGAGCGAGACCCGGCGCGCGCCGTGCAGGAGATCAAGGACGTGGAGCGCATCTCCCGCGACGCTCTTGCGCAGGTAAGAAGCACAGTCCGGGGCTATCACTCGCTCAGTCTGAAGGCGGAAGTAGAGCACGCTACCACCACCTTGATGGCAGCCGGTGTAAAAGTGGAATGCAGCTTCGCGCCTGCCAACATTCCTGCATCTCATGAAGGTGTCCTGGCTCTGGCGCTGCGGGAAGCCGTCACCAACGTGATCCGGCACGCCAAGGCGAGCCACTGCGGCCTGCGCTTACGTCCCGTCGACGGCGGATGCGAACTCGAGATCAAAGATGACGGATGTGGCCGCATGTCCCCGGAAGGGATAGGATTGACCGGAATGCGTCACCGCGTGGAAGCGCTGGGCGGAAAGTTGGAAAGAGGCGTCAACTCCGGCACCCGATTGGTGATAACGTTGCCGATGAGAAACGGTCAGTAGGAGATCGCCGGAATTGCCACAATCGGGCAATTGCCAAAAATTGAACGGCGGAAACAACGTGGGATGCGCTGGCATGGCGCCGTTCAATTTCGGCGATTTCTGGCAATTTTGGCAATTTTGGCAATTTCTTTTATGAATATCCGCGTCGTCATTGCAGAAGATCAAAGCATGGTGCTGGGTGCGTTGGCCGCGCTGCTTGAAATCGAGCATGACATCAGCGTTGTGGGCCAGGCCCATAACGGCAAAGAGGCCATGCAACTCACGCTGCGGCACAAGCCCGACCTACTGCTCACCGACATTGAAATGCCGGAAATGAGCGGCCTGGAAGTTGCTTCCGAATTGAAGCGCCAGGGCGCTTCGTCGCGCGTGATCATTCTCACCACCTTCGCCCGCTCCGGCTATCTGCGCCGCGCCATGGAGGCCGGCGCCTCAGGCTATCTGCTCAAGGATTCTCCCGCAGCCGCGCTGGCTGATGCGATCCGCCGCGTACACTCCGGACTTCGCGTGATCGATCCCGAACTGGCCGCCGAAGCCTGGACCGAAGCCGACCCGCTGAGCGACCGCGAGCGTCAAGTCCTGCGCCAGGCCGCCGATGGGGCCACCAGCATCGAGATCGCAACCAGCCTTCATCTCTCCGAAGGCACCGTGCGCAACTATCTTTCTGAAGCGATGAGCAAGCTCGGCGCCAGCAATAGAGTTGAAGCCGCGCGCATCGCCCGGATTAAGGGCTGGCTATAAAGGTTTCGCTGGACGCTTTCGCGCGAATGAATATCGGGTCGCCCGTCGAGGGAGAAACGACTCCGTTTCGATCTTCGACTGAGTTACTCCGGCACAAAGTAAAACGCCACCGCCACGATCGCGTAGACAGCCAGAAGCTGCACGCCCTCAAACCAGTTGGTTTCACCGTCAGAAGAGATCATGTCCACAATCACCACAGAAAGCACAATGGCGGCGATTTCAAATCCGTTGAAGACCAGGTTCATGGGCTGGCCCATTGCTACGGAAAGAAAAACCAGGACAGGAGCGACAAAAAGGGCGATCTGAGTGCTCGCACCGGTTGCAATGGACATGGCCACGTCCATCTTGTTGCGCCGCGCCATCAGGATGGCGGTGGAATTTTCTGCCGCGTTCCCCACCAGCGCCACAACAATCACACCGACAAAAAGTTCGGTCATTCCCAGAGCCTTGGTCACCGGCCCAATCTGGTCCACCAGCATCTCACTCAGCACCGCAATGATGGCCGTTGCGCACAAGAGTGACAGGATCGCCCGGCCCTTGCTGATTTCCGGAGGATCGTGGTCCTGTTTGTCGGCTTGGAAACGCGCCCGGTGTGTGCGAAAGACAAATAGAAGATTAAAAAGATACAAGAGAATCAGGACCCCGCTAGTCCATAAGCTGAGATGCTGTAATCGCTCGCTATGGGCCTGTAGGTTGCCATGCGCAGTCAGGTTAAAAACCGCCGGCATGACCAGCGCGGCCACAGCAATCATCAGCATGGTACTGTTCATGGCCGTGGTGGCCTTGGAGAAACGTTGGAAGTCGCGTCTGGCGCCTCCTACCACCATGCCCAATCCCAGCACAAGAAGCAGGTTGCCGATGATGCTGCCGGAAAGAGACGCTTTGACCACATTGATGTGCCCGGCCCGCAAAGCAAAGATCGCGATGATTAGTTCGGTGGCGTTTCCCAGGGTTGCGCCGAGCATGCCACCGACGACCGGTCCCGAATAGGCAGCCAGCACGCCGGTGGATTCACCCAGCACACAGGCCAGCGGAACAATGGCCAGGGCCGACGCGATGAAGACCAGGAGAGGGGATGAGTGAGTCAGATCAAGAATGATCGCCGCGGGAACTAAAAGCAGCAAAAGATTCAGCCATCCGTGCCCGGTCTTGAGCGGGAACTTGGTCCACAGCGCGGCCGGGCTGGATTTTGCCATCCATAGGATTGTAAAAGAAGGAGTGCAAAAGAAGCGGACAACAAAAGCGGAACGCAATCGCCTGCATTTTCAAGTATTGGCTAGCTGCCTGCCAGCGCAGGGAGCAAAACCATCAATGCGACGATCCAGAGAACTACCCAAATCATGAAGTGCTTGGGTTCTGTTGCTTCGTAAGAGTCGTTTGTGTTGCAAGAGCTATTTGTCATTGTCGTCCCCCTTTATCAGTTGCGTGACAGGAATAAATGCACCTTCAAGACCAAGCGCGCATACAACTGATTTAAAAGGAGATAACTGAGGGACTCGGGTGCGGATTGTGTCAGATGACACCCAGAGCGTGTGTCAGCACAAACACTATGCAGGAAAGTAAGAGGTGAGGGTTTCAGACCACTGGATCAGACCTCTCATCCAGAACTTCTCGCAATTTGGCTGAGAGTATTTTGATGCTGAACGGTTTTTGCACCAGGATGGTCCCAGGTTTGAGAATTCCACCGGGGGCCAATGAGCCCTCCGGATATCCGGAAATAAAGACCACCTTCATGTCTGGCCGGGAGGCTAGAAGGGTTTCCGCCAATTCAGGACCAGGCATTTCGTCCATGATCACATCGGTAACGAGCAGATCAATTTTGCTGGGATGTTTTGCCGCTAACAAAAGCGCCTCCTTGCCGCTGGCCGCAGAGAGTACTTGATATCCAAGCTGCCGGAGAAGGTCGACTACTACTATGCGGAGAGACTCCTCATCATCCACCAGAAGAATAGTCTCTGTGCCGCGGTAATAGGTCAAAACGTGATCTTCTCGGTTTCGTCCAGCAGTGCCGGAGTTTTCTTGAGGTTAATCGACTGGAAATATTGAACCCTTGCCTGCATGCTTTCAATGACAAAAAAAGGCAAGGAACGGCTGCGTATGCAGATTCTTAAAATCCCATTTTAGGAACGGCCGAATCTCTCCGGCGTGTTGGAAGCAAAAAACTTTGCTAGCGTTGCCTTATGGTCCCATCCCATGCCTGTATGGTTCGTCGCGTTCTCAATCGTCATCTGACAAAATGCGTTAGTACTTGTAGAAGCCGCGTCCGCTCTTTCTGCCCCACCAGCCGGCGTCCACCATTTTGATCAGCAGCGGGCAGGGCCGGTATTTAGGATCTCCCAGCCCGGCCTGCAACACGCGCATGATGTCCAGACAGACGTCCAGGCCAATAAAGTCGGCCAGCGCCAGCGGTCCCAGCAGATGCGACATGCCCAGTTTGAACACATCATCCACGGCTTCCGCGGTGGCCACGCCTTCCATCACGGTGTAAATAGCTTCATTGATCAGCGGCATCAGTACGCGGTTGGATACAAATCCGGGAGCGTCATTCACTTCGACCGGCGTCTTCTCCAGCTTCACTGCCAGTTCTTTGGTCGCGGCATACGTTTCGTCTGAGGTGGCGATCCCGCGGATCACCTCCACCAGTTTCATGAGCGGCACGGGATTGAAAAAATGCATGCCGATCACTTTGTCCGGACGCCGGGTCTGCGCCGCGATCTTGGTAATCGAAATTGACGACGTGTTGGAAGACAGCACCACTTGATTTTGTTTTTCGCTACCTCACGCTCCAGGTTCTTGCCGATCGCTTGCACGCCGCGCTCCAGCGCCAATTGCTGCGTCTCCACCAAAACAACGTTGTAGCCTGACTTGGCGAACACATGGGCGATTCCGTTGCCCATGGTCCCCGCGCCGATCACACCCACCGTCTTGATTGTCACCTTTGTGTCCATGCTTAGCTCTCCCAAAACCGATGAGTGTAGCAGATGGCAGGAGCCTTCATTGTCATGCCAGAGTGATTTTATAGGCCGCCAGCAAGATTTTTTCTGTAGTGATGTTCACTTGATTGTGGCATGATTCGCAAATAGATCCTGCGTTGCTCTGGGCCGATGTACGGAGACAATCATCGTGCGGAGATAACATCATGAACATACGCATTCTTACCGTTCTACTTATTCTCACCGGTGCGTTGCTTGCGCAAGATGTGCGCCTGGGTGAAGTCTCGGGTGAAATCCTGGACATGGAAGGCAAACCGATAGCCGGAGCGCAAATCGTTTATTTCAATCTGGACAATAACAAGACGTACCACTTCGTTACCGGACAGGATGGCAAGTTTCATGCTATCGGGATAATGCTGGGCGCGTACAAAATTGAAATCACCGGGCCCACCGGCAAACATATCTATTCCGGCAAGAAAGGCGTCTACGCCTCTGGCACGGATTGCCATACCGGCGGCTCAGGGTGTGGTTCAACCGTCACCAACGTCATCAGTATTGATTTGTCGTTAATTCCCACCAAGGCCTCGCTGGCGCCTTTCAAAGGGCCGAAAGCGGCGGAGATCCAGGGGGCTGCGTGGCGCAAGATCGACGGCACGAACATCGGAGATCTAACGCCAGAGCAGAAGGCGCAACTTCGGGAGGAAAATGCCGCTATCGCCAAGTACAACGCGCTTATGCCCGCTGCTCAATCCGCCATCGATGCCCAGGACTGGCCGCAGGCCTTAAAGCTGTTCCAACAATTGATTGAAATCGCTCCCTACAAGTGGCAGTTGTATCACAATCTTGGGACCATTCAGAAAAGAATGGGGCAGCACCGAGAGGCCGTGGCTTCCTTGGACAAGGCACAGCAGTTTTACGAGTACAACGATGAGGGCTGGAAAGATCAAGCCAAAATCAGGCCCGTGACTGCATCGATCCTGATAACCCACGGTGAAGCCTATCTTGCTTTAGGCAACATGGATACGGCCATTGATCGATTTCGCCAGGCTGCGGAAATCGACCCCAAGCCGGCCATGGCTTACATTCACCTTTGTCAATCCCAGTACAACAACGGCGATGCTGCCGCAGCCATTGAAGCTTGCCAGAAAGCCATTCAAGCCGAGCCGGGCCATCCGGAGTTCTACCAGATCCTGGCCGGCATCCAGAGCAATTCGGAAAAATATGAAGAAGCAATCCAGACTTACGAGCATGGAATGCGCGCGGCGCAATTAGAAGGTTGCCTCACCAGGACGAATCGTACCAGTCATTCCAGCCAGCCCAATCATTCGAACATCAATTCTGACGCCACCGCAAGGAATTTTGAAACGAAAAAGTGCTGGAAGGCCGGGCAACTGCAATTCGCAGAAGGAAACGCCTACTTCGCTCTGCGAAAATTCAAGCAAGCCGCAGACCTGTTCCGGCAAGCGGCTGTCCTGCATCCCGTTCCTTCACTGGCTTACTTCAATCTCTGCGCCTCACTCTACAACATGAATGATTTGCCGAGCGCCTCTGCCGCGTGCGATCAAGCCCTTGCCACCGACCCTAAGATGGCGAACGCCTATTACGTCAAAGCCGCCGTGGACTACGGCATGGACGCGCAGCGCGGCAAGTTCCGGGCCTCGTCAGGGACTACGAACGCACTTAAGAAATATCTTGAACTCGAACCCAATGGTCCTCACGCGGATGAGGCAAGGGCCATGCTCAAGGAACTGGCCGCGAATAATTGAATGCCATTAACTGGAAAATCCGGGCAGCAAAAACTTGACTCTCTGAAAAGCAACTCTAAGAATTGCCGCCTTCTCTCTTCGCAACGCCAGTGCGGTACTTGCCGGTCAGAGCATACCAGCGGACCTTGAAGGTATCTTTGCCCATATG
>WNFI01128385.1_pt1 | contig 14215 bp, 12 predicted proteins | sample 5400471 | NCBI WGS metagenome assembly WNFI01 (sample SAMN13153348, study PRJNA577476) | soil metagenome | isolation source: 100 cm saprolite on Douglas fir-dominated hillslope | place: USA:California | collected 2013-09-17 | reverse complement strand
GTTTTCCTGGGGAACCGCCTACAACGGTCACTTTGATCAAACCGGGACGGTGGTCGGTGCCGTAGCGATTCGCGGCAAGGAATATCCGATCGATTGCGTATCTACGATGGATCACAGTTGGGGGCCGCGCCCCGAGCGGGGGAAGCCCACGATGAGTTGGCTACATGCGCATTTTTCGAAGGATCTAGCGATGCACGCGATCTTCGGTTTCGATCCTGCTAAAAACGGTCACGAGCTCTGGCTGGCGCACGGTTACGTTCTGGACCGAGGCCAAGTCTACGGACTTAAGGCTGGAGCGGGACGCGTCACTCGAAAGCAAGAACGATATGCAGACGCGCTGCAGCTTGACCTCACCGATAGTCGCGGACGGAATTGGAGGCTCAACGGCAAAGGAATGACCACGTTTCCATGGCAATGCTGGCCAAACATGGTGTCATTTAATTGCCTGGGTGAATGGGAGTGTGAAGGGCGGAAGGGGTTCGGCGAGATCCAGGACTTCTTCGAGCTGCCGGTATTGAACGCACTCAACAGCGAACCGGCTACCTTGGTCAAGTCGCTCGCGACTTGATACTGCGATGGCGCTCACAGCAATTCTCTTTGATCTGGATGGCACGGTCGTGCAGACGCGGGAGGCTTCTTGGGACCTGTTTGCCGAAACCAACCGGAAATTCGAGCTCGGTATCGACACGCGTGAACAGTTCTTCGAGCTCTTTGAGTCGAATATCTTCCGATCCCTCGCGCGCGTGTGCCCGGACGCCGAACGAGCAGAAGCCGCCAAGCAGCATTTCATGCAGCTCTTGAGAACACAGTACCACCCACGCCTGATTCCGGGGATGGCCAACGTTGTGCGAATGCTCGCCCACCAAGTCACCCTCGCGGTGATCTCAAGCAATACGATTGAGGCAATACGACGGGTGCTCGAGTCGGACGGTATCGCGACCTGCTTCGCGCACGTCTTCAGCGGCGATGTGGAACCGAGCAAGGGTCAGGCTATTAGACGGTTCTTGAGTGATCCGGCGTACGCGGTTCGTCGCTCGTCGCCGGCGTACAACGAGGCGGACGCGGCGGACGGAACTCTGAATTCGCACGATGTTGTTCTGGTGACAGACACGGTCGGTGATGTCAGGGAAGCACGGGAGTGCGGGATCCGCGCGGTTGGGGTGGCGTGGGGAATGCACAGCGAGAGTCAGCTGAGAGAGGCCGGTGCGGAGCGCGTCGCACTCTGGCCACAGGAGCTTCTCGTGTGGCTGCTCCCGGAGCGAAGTCTGACAGAAATCGTCCGAGACGATGGCGCTCGAGGTAAGCGTTTGAACCTCGAAGATTAAGGTGTCCTAAATTTATGAAGGCGGGGGAGGAAGAACCGATGAAAGTCATTGCAGAAGGGTTCAATAGTTTCGAAACCGACAAGAGGCCCGTTGGCACAATAAAGTTCTTGCCGGATCCAAAGTCTGTGATCGCGTTGATCCAAAGCGGCAAACTGAAAGAGCACATCGTCCTTGCCCAAGGGGGTACCACCACGTTTCTCGCACCGGTATTGAGCATGGGGACAATCGGTGTCATCACGCTCTCCGGCGCTCCCGAGTCGCATCTTGGCATCCTTTCGCGCGAATTTCAGATTCCCTGCGTCATGACCGCCTATCTGAAAGACAGCGAGTCGCGTTACCTAACCGGCGGAGACAACAAGGCCCACTTTGATGCAATGATCAAAGCACTGGACGGCAAACGAGTGCAGTTGAGTTGCGCGGGTGCGGAAATCGGCCAAGTCCTCTTGGCAGGCTGAAAAGAAGAATCCAAGGAGAACGATAAATGAACTATCAGAAGCGGTACGAAGCTGGCGATGAGGGACTGCGATTTCAGGACCTGACTTATGTGGGTAATTTCAAGGGTCAACCGCCGGTTCCGGACGGAATCCTGGGCGATCGCATGATGAAAGCCAGAGCGAAGAGCAAGGTGCTGGAGAAAGTGAGCAAAGCGGATGTGCTTAAAGATCAATTCACAATTCCAGAGTTGAACGATCTGAACAATTACCTGGCATGGAACATCTGGGACGTGCTGGTGATGCGCGCGACCGAGGGTGCGTCCGGTATGATTCCGCGGCAAGAGTACGAGATCCTGGCATTTCTGCACCAGTTTTATCGATGGCCGGAGATTCTGCGCATGACGACGGATGAGGTAGGCGCGGAAGGCGTGTTGAAGATCGGCGCGTCCGCTCGCGCTGAGATCGGCACCAAAGTTAACTGCGTACACGATTGGTGTATCGGGGCGGTGGGTTTCGGGATGGGTCGCTGTGGTCTGCTGGCGCTCGAGGTGATCCAGCCCAACGACTACATTGAGGAGAGTAATGAAATCCTCAAATTCATGCAGCGCGTGCTGTATGGCAAGCGGCAAGATGGCTGGATCCTCAACTCCCAGGACTGCTATCGCTGCCAAATACACGAAAAGAGCCTCCTCGAACGCCTCACCTCCCAGCTCGATCGGATGGACGCGGGCAGCGAAAATCATGAGATGCTGATTAAGTTCAATGCGGCCGCGGAGTTGCTCGCGTTCCTCGATCACTATGATTGTCGGCTGGGCTTGGGAGATACCGGCCCATATCCGCTCCCCAATGGCAATTTATTAGTCATTCGCGATCTGTTTACGAATGAAGAGGCGTTCGAGTGGAGCGATGTGTGCGACCACGAGAACGTCCCGCATTGCTACACCATATTGCTCGAGATTGATCCGAGACAGATGGGATTGGACGAAATCCGCGTCAATGACATCTCGACGACCTTCACGCGTCCGAAGAACTATATTCCGGCGATCAAAGCGGCGGCAGTCTTCGCCCGTGAGAAATGGAACACCCCGATGGGGGAAGTCTACAAGGTGCCGGTTAAAGATCTGGGCAAACGACTCGAGGGTATTCAACAGGCGACCTTCAAGTTGTACTCGAAGCTCTCTCGTCAATCGCGCCGTACCTTGATCACGAACGGCCACTACGTCTACTTCATCGACATGATCCTGCCGCATCTACGTCTTGCGGGCACCTACGAGAAGGCCTGTACGGACTATCACTTTTGGGAAATCGATCAGCGGGTGGCGAATTATTATTACGACATCACCAAGCGAGGATTTGCGCAAACCACCGTCCCGCAGAAGATTTTCTCGGGGGAGGGGTATCTGCCCTTCGGCGAGAACGCCGATCGACGACGCTCGAAGTACTTCTGGGGCTAATCAATGGCAAGGGCAGAAGACATCTACGACAGTCGTTCCGGCTCGCGAGGCGTAATGGCGATGCTCAACGATGAGGCATTCCTTGTCTTGAATACGGTTTACCTCAAGAAGATGGCAAGTCGTCGCGATATTGCGGACATTGCTGGGCTGCCAGTCTCTGAAGTGGAACAGCAGACCAACAGGTTTGTCGACGCTGAGGCCTTGATGGAGACACCGTCGGGAATGATGCTGCTAACGCCGGGCACCGAGGCGGTACTCGATTATTACCGAACTACCTATGAGCCGATTCGGCAGTCGGAGTTTGCGGCGCGCTGGTACGAACGCTTCGAAACAGTGAACACGCGTTTTATCGCGTTGGTGAGCGAGTGGCAGAAAACAGAGTCGGACAAAGTGAAGGAGCGTGTCTTTCAGCAAGTGGATAAGCTATGCAAGCTATTGGGTGAGCTCTTAGGTCAAATTCCCCGCTACGGACAGTACATCACGCGTTTTGAGCGTGGCATGAGCCTGGTTGACCAGGGGCAGAAGCAATACCTGTGCAAGCCGACGTTGGATTCCATCCACAACGTATGGTTCGAGTTTCACGAGGACATCCTCGCCGTACTCGGCCGCCCGCGCGACACCACCTGAGCATTCGACCAATGTTGGCCGCCGTGCAATTAGTCTTCGATGTATCCCAAATAGACCCGAGTGATACCACTCGGTTTGGTGGGAAAGCCACTGGCCTCGGGCGGATGGTCGCCGCAGGGTTGCCGATTCCGCCCGCGTTTGTACTGAGTACGGATGCCTACCATGCATATCGTCGAAGCCACGAGCGACTGTCGCGTGATCTTATGTCCGAGGTCAGACGCTCGATGCACCGCCTCGAGCAGGCAGCTGGGAAGACGTTCGGGGGCGCAACCCTGCCGCTGCTCGTGTCGGTTCGGTCGGGCGCTAAGGTCAGCATGCCGGGCATGATGGATACGGTGTTGAATTTGGGCTTGCAGTCACGCTCGGCGTTGGCCCTATCACAGATGGCGGGGAGCGCGCATTTTGCCCTCGATACGTGGCTGCGCTTCTGGAAAATGTTCGTCGAGATCGTCTTGATGGGCGACTCGGAACACCTGCTCGACGGCGTCGCACAGGAGCGATCCGCCGCCGAGTCAGACCCCTCGCTGGGAACCTTTGACGTGCTGGAGGCGGCGATTGTCTCGGCCTTGAAGGCGCAGGGAATCGATGCCAGCACGGAGCCTTATGAGCAACTCGAGCAAGCCATCATGGCGGTGTTCGAATCCTGGGGTAGCCGGCGAGCCAAATCGTATCGCGAGCATCAGAGCATATCGCACGATCTCGGTACGGCGGTCACCATTCAAGCGATGGTGTTCGGAAACCTCGACGCGCAATCCGGTTCCGGCGTTGCTTTCACTCGAAATCCGAACACCGGTGTCCACCAGCTTTATGGGGAATACCTCGTTGGGCGTCAGGGTGAAGACTTAGTTTCCGGGGCCACCTCGCCCGTGGATCTCGCAGACCCGAAGTCGATGAGCGTCCCGCTCCGGGAGCAACTGGTGTCCCACGGCCAAATATTGGAGCGCATCTACCGTGATGCCGTGGATATTGAATTCACGGTAGAAAAATCAAAGCTGTATTTGTTGCAGGTGCGGCCGGCTAAGCGCACCGCGCCGGCGGCGGTCAAAATTGCCGTGGATATGGTTGTCGAGGGATTCCTACCAGCCAAGGAGGCGCTAAAGCTCGTCTCTGCGGAGCAGGTGAAGCGTTTACTGCGACCGGCTTTCGATCCTGACGCACTGGCGGCCGCGGAGGAACTGACCTCAGGCGTAGGCTCGTCCCCCGGCCACGCATTTGGCGTTGCAGTGCTTGATTCCGATCGGGCAGCGGATCTCGCCGCGACAGGAGAACGAGTTCTTCTGCTTCGTCCGACGACAAGTCCGCAAGATATCCGCGGCATGTTATCAGGGCAAGGCATCGTGACCGCGAAGGGCGGCGCGCTGAGTCATGCAGCCGTGGTCTCGCGAGCGTTAGACAAACCTTGCGTGGTGGGTTGCGAGGACATCACGGTGGATTTAGGTGCGCGGCAGTTCGCCATTCACGGCCGTACATACCCCGAAGGCACACCGCTCTCGATCGATGGGACATCGGGCAAGGTCTATGCCGGGGTACTACCACTCATGGAACCGGCCATTGATGAAGGCTCTCTTGGAAAACTTCTGTCATGGGCCGATGAGATCACAGAGGCCAGCTTCTGGATCACCTCGCATTCGGCCTCTGAAGCGCGAAACGCCGCACGCCAGGGCCCTGAGGGTTTAGGGGTTGTGGCGCTGACGAATTTACTCGTTTCCGCCGGAACCGTTGACGATCTCGTTGCGACCATCAACGACTTGAGTCACGGGCGGCAAGGTGCCGAGGTCCAAGACCGGCTCTCGCGTCTCGCCTACGAGGCGTGCCGCGGCCTGATGCTCGAGAGCCCCGGTGCAAAAATCGACATTCGCCTGCCCAATGTCAGTTCGCCTCGGGCGCAGCGCCTCATCGATACCTGGACGGGCCTTGCGCCGAGACTGTTTCTGCCGTTGGGAATGCCCATTTTCTGCAAGTCCCTCGTCCACGGCATCGCCGGCGCGGCGAGGGACATGGGACATCAAGGCGTTACCGTGCTGATCGGCGGCATCACCGATCCGGCAGAGTTCAGGCAATTCCGCGAGATCGTGGCCGAATTCGATCAATTGTCCGCTGGGGCCGTCATCCAGAACGCCGCAGGCCTTTTGGCGGCGCCGTCCATGCTCGATGCGCCGTGCGCGCTGTGGATGGATCTGCGAGAACTCACCCGCACATTCCACGGCTTTCCGGACGGCCTGTCCTTCGCCGACGATGTCTTTGATAGCTACGCTGCCGACGGATATGTCGCAGTCAATCCAAAGATCGACATCGCACCGTTTCTGCTTGATGGGCTCGCCCGCGTTGCGCACGCGGCGAGAGCAACGCAAGGCGTCCGGCTTGGCATCGACTGTGGATCAGGGGTCGCACTCGCGATCGTCGAAAAACTCTACGCCGCCGGGTATCGCGCCTTTTCGGTTTTCGCGAATCACTATCCAGTCATGCGTCTGACGCTGGCGCAGAGCCGGCCATGAATGCGTACCGAGGGATCGCGGATGCTTCGCGTTCAACGAGGTTCTGCACCACTCGATGGCATTGGTCTGTCGGATTGATCAGGAGGCCCGATATGAATACATCTTGAAACTGAATCGCGGAATGAACCGGCAGGGGGGTGAATTGGGCTCGGGGACAGCGAAGTGCCCCGGATGGTAGGCGGCGTTGCCTTCGATCATCCGAGAGGACCTGTACCTCAAACCACTCTTCGCCAAAAACGAAAACACGTCACCGCGTGTATGAGGATCGTTTGGCCTTCAAATCTAGCACGGCGAGGCGGGGCACAACAGGGGCGCGGCGATGGAAGATCACTGGTTGGATTGGGGGGGAGGAGAAATGAATAATTTAAAACGATGCACTGTTGACAAGCGCAGTCGCTCGCAGTTGATGCGGCAAGGCGTGATTGTTGCTCAGGCCGCAAGTCTACTGGTTTTTTGTTGCCTGCACTCATCGTCGAGCCTCGCATTAGACAATGATGCGGACGATTATAGCGCCGGTGCACTTCCGGCAGGGACGAATCTCGCTTTACTCTATTACCAACACGTCGACCGCAACGCGGGCTACAGCGATGGTCACCGCGTGTCTGATGGCGGGCTCGAGTCTGACGTCGGCGTTTTGCGCGGCGTACGCTTCGTCAAATGGGGTCCGTTCATTGCCGACCCGCAATTCTTGCTTCCTTTTGGACGACTCGATACGAGTCGAGATCTTGGTGGTCTCGGTCGCGCACAAGGACTCGGCGATCTCATCGCGACGGCGACCATTTGGCTCTATAACCATCCGGAGACGGGCTATTACTTCGGCGTGACGCCGGCGCTCTACATCCCGATCGGCAGCTACGACAAGAATAAACCGCTCAATCTCGGCAACAATCGTTGGCAGTATCTGCTGCAAGCCGGCTATGTGATGCCGATCATCCCAAAAAAAGTCAGCTTGGAGCTCGTCGGCGACGTCACCTTCTTCGGTAACAACAATGAGTATGGCCCGCTCAGACAAACGCTGTCTCAGGATCCGCTGATCGAGATGCAGGCATGGCTGAGTTATAGCGTCTCGCCCACCGTTGACCTCCGAGTCGGCAGTACGTTCTATTCAGGTGGCACCACCAAAGTCGACGGCCTCAACAACAACGATCGTCAAAGAACGGTAAACGGAAAAGTCGGCTTCGGCTGGGCGTTCGCACCCTCGTGGCAGATTCTGGGCATCTTCGGCAAGGACATCGATGACCATAACGGCTTGAAGGAGACCACGCGCCTGAATTTTCGGCTGCTGAAGGCATTTTAGAACTGATCAACGACGCGCCCTCGCTGCAATTGGGGGTTTGTCGTTCATTGATAAAGACGTATCGACGATGGTAGGTCTGAGTAACTTTGGAGAATGACATGAGAATTGAAGCGGCAATCGTGCATAAGAAGGGCGGCCCTTTCTCGATCGAGACGGTAGAGCTTGACGAGCCAAGAGCGAACGAAGTGCTGGTTCGAAACCTTGCAACGGGTATTTGTCACACAGACTTAGTGATCCGCGACCAATTCGTTCCTCTCGCACTCCCGGCGCTACTCGGGCACGAAGGGTCCGGCATTGTCGAGAAAGTCGGCGACCAAGTACGCAAGGTGGAGGTGGGCGATCGGGTAGTGATGACATTCCACTCGTGCGGCGTCTGCCCGAGCTGCGCGGAGGGCGCCCCAGCGTACTGCGTTCATTTGATGGCCAATAACTTCAGTGGCAAGCGTCCAGATGGCTCCCCCTCAGTGCACCTGCACGGTCAAAGCATCAGCGCGAACTTCTTTCAGCAGTCCTCATTCGCGACGCATTCGCTGGTCACTGAGCGAAACGTCGTCAGAGTCGACGGGGAATTATCGAACGAGACGCTCGCACTCCTCGGGCCCTTAGGCTGTGGCATCCAGACCGGAGCGGGCGCCGTTCTCAATAGCCTAAGACCAAAGGCAGGGACCGCCCTGGTCGTCTTCGGCGCCGGATCGGTCGGAATCTCCGCGGTGATGGCAGCGAAGTTGGCGGGCTGCTCGACCGTCATTGCCGTGGATCTAAATCCGTCGCGATTGGAATTGGCCCGCCAATTGGGAGCCACCGACATCGTAAATGCAAGGGATACGGATACCGTGGATTTCGTGCGCTCGCGAACGGGGGGTGGTGCCGACTATTCATTGGAGACCACGGCGTCGGCAAAGGTACTGCGTCAAGCGGTGGAGTGTCTGCACGTACGGGGCATTTGCGGCTCCATCGGTTTGCCACCCGCGGGCACCGAAGTCACGCTCGACATGCTGTCTATCCTGTTCGGCCGAACATTGAAGGGCATCATCGAGGGCGACAGCGTCCCGGACGTCTTCATCACCCGCTTAGTCGCGCTGTTTAAGCAGGGGCGATTCCCGATCGACAAGTTGATGACGCATTTCCAATTCGGCGACATCAATGCGGCAGTGCGAGCGACCGAGGACGGGCACGCCCTCAAGGCGATCCTGCACCTGCCGCAATGAGCGCCGAACGCCAGCGGATTGTCTATCGCTTATGAACTGGAATATTGGCAACTTGCTCCCGGCTGCAGCGGCCCGCTTCGGGACGAAGACCGCCCTCGTCTTTGAAGATCGCGCGTTCACCTTTCGCGAACTCGACCGATTATCGAGTCGGTTCGCCGGCGCGCTGCAATCGCTCGGCGTCGAGGCGGGCGACCGCGTCTCGCTCTATTCGCCCAATTGCTGGGAATGGATTGTCTGTTACTACGGCGTTCTCAAAGTGGCGGCGGTGATTAATCCCATCAACGTCATGCTGACCCCTGAGGAGGTGGCATACGTCACTCACGATTGCGGTGCCAAGGCGATCGTGTCCTCCGGTGACAAGGGACCTGAGCTGGTTGTCTGCTGTGCCAACACCAGCATCCAGCACATTGTGCTGTTTGGCGGCACCGAGTATGCCGGAACACGTCGCTTTGAGGACCTGATTGCCAACGCCGCCGATGGGTTCAACGCCGTACAGGTGGATCCGGATGCCCTCGCAACCATAGGGTACACCTCCGGCACCACCGGTCATCCCAAGGGCGCGATGTTGAGTCACCGCAATGTGCTCGCATCGACCGCGATGACCGCTACCATGCACCGCCGAACCGACTCCGATACGGTGGTAACGGCCCTGCCGTGCTCCCACGTCTACGGAAATGTCGTGATGAACGCGGCCATGTGGTTTGGCATGACGTTGGTGTTGATACGTAAGTTCAGCGAGTACGAGGTATTTCGGGCAATTGAGCAACATCGAGCGACGATGTTCGAGGGTGTCCCGACCATGTACATGTATTTGCTCGCGTACCCCCAACGTGGGGACTATGACGTGAGATCGCTGCGCCTCTGCACGGTGGGAGGACAGACCATGCCCGTCGACACGATGCACGCGGTCGAGGCTCACTTTGGCTGCCCCCTCATCGAACTCTGGGGGATGACGGAACTCGCCGGACCGGCAACCACGCATGCGTTTTATGCGGAGAATCGTCAGGGCTCCATTGGCGTTGCATTGCCGGGGGTCGACTGTCGCATCGCCAATGTTCACGATTCATCAAAGACGCTGTCCGAGGATGAGATCGGGGAACTTTTGGTACGCGGTCCTCTGGTGATGCAAGGGTATTACGGCAACGAGGGCGAGACACAGGCGGCGATAACACCCGGCGGATGGCTGCGCACGGGCGATTTGGCGCGCATGGACCGAGATGGATACATCTACGTGGTCGATCGCAAAAAAGACATGATCATCACGGGTGGATTTAACGTCTATCCGGCGGAGCTTGAACGCGTCCTTGCATCGCACCCCGCAGTGTCGCAGGTCGCCGTGGGTCCTCAACCCGATGCATTGAAGGGCGAGGTGGCAAAGGCGTACATCGTACGAACACCCGGGGCGAGGGTTTCCGAAGAGGAGATCGTGGCCTTCTGCCGCGAACATCTCGCTGCCTACAAGATACCCCGGGCGATACAGTTCGTCGAAGGGCTACCCACGACGAGCACGGGGAAGGTGATGCGTCGGTCGCTGCGCAGCTTGGATGAATGAGGCTGATCAATCAGGTCAAACGATGATGGACTGGAGAGAATCTTATGATTGACTTCGATCGCGACTATCAAATGATTATCGATGGTGAGCTCGTCGGTACGCCCGACACATTGGAGGTAACCAACCCTGCCAGCAAGGAATCGATTGCGCGAGTGCCCAATGCGACTAAGGAGTTGCTCGAATCGGCCGTGGGCGCCGCCCGTGCCGCCTTTCCGGCGTGGAGTCGGCGGCCGCTCGTCGAGCGGCAGCACATGCTGACCCAAATAGCCGAGGCGATGGAGCGTCACGCCGAGCAGTTCATGGCCTTGCTCACCCGTGAGCAAGGGAAGCCGCGCGCAGGGGCTGAATGGGAAGTGCTTGGCTCCGCCACCTGGTTTCGAGAGATTGCCAAGCAATCCTTGGACGATGAGATCCTGGAGGACACGGACCAGCGTCGTGTCATCACGCGCTTCTCGCCGCTCGGGGTGGTCGGCGCGATCACGCCTTGGAACTTTCCGATTTTGCTCGCTGTGTGGAAGATTGCGCCCGCGCTGTTGACAGGCAACACCATTGTGGTCAAGCCCTCGCCGTTCACGCCGCTATGCACGTTGAAGCTCGGCGAGCTGTGCAATTCAATTCTGCCTCCTGGAGTCATGAACGTGGTGACCGGCGGTGATGATCTGGGCAAATGGATGACGGCCCACCCGGATATCGACAAGATCGCCTTTACGGGACATACCGAAACTGGAAAACACGTCATGCGCTCGGCCGCCGCGACCTTAAAGCGGGTCACGCTTGAATTGGGCGGGAACGACCCCGCCATTGTTCTGCCGGATGTAAATCCGCAGGCAATCGCACCGTTGCTTTTCTGGGCGGCATTTCAGAACAACGGTCAATTCTGTAATGCCACCAAGCGAATCTATGTGCACGAGAAGATCTATGACGAGGTACTGAAGGCGTTGGTGGATTTCTCTCGAACGATCAAAGTCGGCAATGGTGCCGAGGCCGATACCCACCTCGGACCGATTCAGAATCTGCCGCAATATCAAAAGGTGCTCGAATATATCGATGATTGCAAGCAGCACCGATATCGATTCGCGGTGGGTGGGGAGGTAGAGAAAAACCCGAAGGGCTGGTTCATCCCCGTCACCTTAGTGGATAACCCGCCTGATGAGTCTCGCATCGTTGCCGAGGAACCGTTTGGCCCTATCGTGCCACTTCTCAAGTGGAGGGACGAACAGGACGTTATCGACAGGGCCAACAAGTCGCGTTACGGCCTCGGGGCTTCCGTATGGGGTAAAGACTTGGTAGCTGTTGAGCGAATCGGTGCGCAATTGCAATCCGGCACGGTCTGGATCAATGAAATTCACCAGTATTCGCCCCACCAAGCATTCGGTGGGCATAAGGAATCGGGTATCGGATGCGAAAACTCGCTCCACGGGCTGATGGAGTACACCAATTGGAAGACGATCACGATGAACAAGCGCGTTGGTTTCGGCGCCAAGCGATGACGAGTGTGCGTTTGCCATGAGGTACATCTACCTCGTTCGTCATGGGCAGGCCTCGTTGGGCGCGCTCGACTACGATCGGCTCTCCGATATTGGGCTTCGACAGGCTTCCCTGCTAGGCGCTTGGCTCCATGCCAACGGCGTGCCGCTTGCCCGGGCGATCTGCGGTCAACCGCGCCGTCATATCGAGACGGCGAAAGCCATCCTAGCGGGGTGGCCTGCGGGGTCGAGCTCGGTGTGTCAACTCACCGTTGATTCGGCGTTTGACGAATTTGATCCGCACGCCGTATTGGTCGCATATGACGCTATCTTCGCCGCACAAGCGCCGGGATCATTCGGACCTATAGGAGATATGACGGCCGAGGACTTCAGGGCGCTCTTCACACGCGCCTTCAACCGTTGGGTGGGCGGCAGCTATGACAGCGACTACCCGGTACCGTGGCAAGAATTTAAGAAGCGCTGCCTCAATGCCTTTGAGGAGATAACGAATCGGGTCGGCGAGGGCGCAGAAGCATTAGTTGTTAGCTCGGCCGGTCCGATAGCCGCCATTTGCCAGCACTATCTGCAGACGTCGAATGATCGAGTCGACGAGCTTCGCGGTCAACTGTTCAACACGTCGGTGACCCGCTTTGCCGGACAGCCCGGTGCCCTGGCGCTGATGAAGTTTAATGAAATTCCGCATCTGGCAACGGCCGCGAATCCGGATTTGACGACCTTGTTGTGACCGTCGGGTCTGCGGGGACAAATTGAGGATGGAGGGAGACGATTTCGCGACGCCCTCCAACCGTGGTCCGGCGTCATTGGCTGAGGTGCCGATTGAAGAGCCGCACGATCAGCTCATAGGCGGAGCGCGACTCGGGCAACTCGGGGTCGACAAAAAACGCGTGCCACATGCCTTCATAGACGTGAAGCTCCGCGTCCACGCCTGCCTGCACGAGCAATGCGTGATTTCGCACGACCGAACTCATCGTGAAATCTCGCGTTCCCGTAGTCAACAGTGTCGACGGAAATCCGGCCAGGACGGTGGCCGACACGCCGGGGAAGACCGTATGCACGCCGGTAACCACGTTCTTTTCGACTGATGGTAATCAGGCCAAGCTTCGCGGCGCAGCGATGGGCTGCGAGTCTGGAGTTGTCGATGTCCGAACCGATGTTGGAGAAGCTGAACGAGGCGGAACGAACCTGCGTGGACCACCTTCGGCAGGCGCAAGTGCTGGGGGTGAGCTTAGCCGAGTATTGCCGCAGCTTCGATTTGGATTTAGCCAAGTGGTATCGGGTCAAGCAAGCATTGGCACGCAAGGGGATGACCGTAACGGCCACGTCCGTCGCGGTCGCTGAGGTGTCCAACGTCGACCCCGCTGCCGAAGAGAAGGCGGCGCCGTTTGCACGGGTGCAGATCGCAGCGGTGCCCGCAGCGCCGGTGTATCAGTGGCCGGGCATCCGCGGTACCGTCAACTTCGGGCACATCAAACGGCACTACTATCAAAGCCACGAAACGATAAATCCGACACGGATTGTACCCATCGGACCTTTGAACGATTTCGAGCAAGCTCACGGACGCGACGGTAACGCGGTTTAAGTGGAGGCTCGCGCGTCTAGGCTGCAATCACGCACACCAAGCGCTCTCGACTCTGGGAATCCGATCCGCGTACTCGAAAATCGCGGCCGGGACGCGGCGACGTGCAAGCTTGCGAAGATCCTCGATGCTGTTGATGACGGAAGACATGACCTGCGCCGCATGATTTTGCTAGAGCTTACACAGTGCGCCCCGGCGCTGCACGAGGAGTCGGTGCGCCGCAGAGGATGTACCGAAACCCGGCGTACTTGGCCTCTTTTACGCACTAAGGCGGCGGGAATACGCCAGCATGCGACGAAAATGACGCCGCCCAGATGCTACATTGCCCGTAAATACGATCTAACAGTGCCATGTGCTGTCACGAGCGGCTTGGCTGTTGACGGCCCATCGAGCTGCCTTGGAGGGGACATTTGACTGGGCTTGCAAAACAGCGTCTACAACAGATCAGACGTAAGGATTTGGTTCCCAAGGGGCGGTTTGGACAGAAACTGCTGACATGTTCAGTGCACCATTGCCGGCGCCGCGTTTTTTCAAACGCGTGCCAGGCGCTCAAGGCCACTTTCGATCCCCGCGGGATCCTCAACCCTGGCAAAGTCTTTGATTGACGCGCGCGCGCCAAGGGTGCCAGCTGTCGTCGCTGATCGTTACGAGGCGACCGACTGCGGCGTTTTCCTGAGCGGAGTGAAAGCGCTGGTCCGCCTGCCTCTGGAACAGATGCGGCGCGATAAAACGGCCGGCCTCAACTCCCGTGCCTTCATCA
>WNFI01018964.1_pt1 | contig 14217 bp, 15 predicted proteins | sample 5400471 | NCBI WGS metagenome assembly WNFI01 (sample SAMN13153348, study PRJNA577476) | soil metagenome | isolation source: 100 cm saprolite on Douglas fir-dominated hillslope | place: USA:California | collected 2013-09-17 | reverse complement strand
ACGAACTTCGGCCTGGCCAATTGCCAGCAATTTACGGCTGCCGTGTTCGGGGCAAACATACCGACATGTACGCGGCTGGTGCGTGCCCTGTTTAGTACCTTGCTTCAGCGAGGAGATCTAACCGACACATTGCAAGCTATGTATGGATTCTTCTCGGGACCATTTGGGGGAATAATCGCACAGAATGTCGGATTGGCCGGGCAGTTCTCCGTGAACTCCTACATCAGCAACGCCGGTTCATCAAACTATGACGCTATGCTCGTCAGTTTGACGAAGCGATACTCCAGCGGTTTGCAATTTCAGTTCAATTACACTTTCGGCCATTCCATCGACAATGTCTCCACTGTCGCCAATACCGTTATTGGCGGTCTCGTATGTGACGTTCGGGATCTTCGGGTCTGCCGCGGCAACTCCGACTTCGACGTTACCCACTTGATATCCGCCGATGGAGTGTACGATCTGCCTTTTGGCAAAGGTAAGCGATTTGCTTCCCGTCCTCCTGTCATAGCGATACGAATGGTTCGATTCAAATGTTTTCGGACCCGACAGCAGCTCTGGGCGCATTCTCTTTCACGAATGGCGGCCAAGTGGGCAGCCGGAACAACCTCAGAGGGCCCGGCTTCTGGAACTTTGACACTAGGTTCTCGAAGACATTCGTTTTGCCACGGACGGAATCACACAAACTGACGTTTCAATGGGATTCCTTCAATGCATTCAATCATACAAACTTTGCTGATCCAGCGGCCGACATCAATAGCCCGGCCACATTTGGACAGATCACTGCCCAAGCCAATGCCAACCGCGTGATGCAGTTTGCGTTACGTTATGATTTCTAGCCTGAAGCGGTTTCGTAGCTAGCGAAAAAGGGAGGCTGATTCTCAGCCTCCCTTTTTTCGTGCTTGTAATTTCGTCAATTTGGTTCAAGGCGTGCGTCCAAAATTATCGATCCGCGGTGCGGACCTACTCACAAGCGCCTCTAACTTCCGGAATCAGAGTGTGGGTCAAAAGTCACTGAAACTTCCAGTGCCGTTTCCGAGCTGCCGGATGAGAACTTCCATTGCATCACCGATTTCTGCGCGCTTTCCGCCAGAATGGGGTTGCCGCCAACCACTTCCGCGTCTCTCACCGTACCATCGGGTTTAATGAAGACTTTCAATTTTACGACTCCGCCGATGCCTTTACTTTTCAGGATGTACGGATACCCCACCGGTGCCTTCTTGAGCAGTTTGCGAATGTTATTGTCTTGCGCAATTCCCGGGGCTGCGCTGAAGAGCACAATCGCGCACAGGCAAAACGTTCCGAGGGAGTTCCTAAATGGATGCGAGCTGGCCATGTTTTTCCCTTGCGAACTCGGATGGTGCGAGGCTTGGAGTGGTAACACCCCCGGATCGCACAACTATATCTATACATACGCTGCAAGTGCTGGCCCAAAGTGGCGGCACACTGGCACTTATTTTCCATGCCAGCAACGGCTCCTCGTGTCGTTTTAATGCATTGATTCCAAGCAGCTTACTGGTAGCTCTTAAGCCGGCCTGCTTTCCACCTCCTGAGTTCAGTTCCCGGCTCAGCCGGCCTTCTCAGCACTTGGTTACAGATTGAGAATTAATCCCCCCTTGTGTCAGCATGCGGTTGAGACGCAGACCTGCAGGTCTCGCAATATTCAGCTTCGAGAAGCGACGAGGGCAGACTACTGGTCACCGCTTCTCTGCTGACCATCGCTCTGCACAGAATTGCCGCCAGAGCGCAGAGGATTCGCCCGTCCAGGAAGTGAGTCCAAGACCGGCAACCACGCGCGCCTACTTGCAGCAATGGGTACTAGACCGGACTGATGACGAACACGGTGCAAAAACGGGAAGGAACTATCCGCGCTTCCTTGACTTGGCGCTGTGCCGACTCAATAATGGTAAAGCATGAGCGTACGCGCCGGAGGCGCTGAAGACATGTTCCTTGACGTTAAGGAATTAGCCGTCCGCAAACTGCGCATCCGGAAGACTTATGCCCCGGGCAGCATCGATTTTCATTCAGCGGAGATCAAGCAGATTGAACCGCTAGAAGTGACCGCCACGGCAGAGTTGCTGGAATCGCAGATTCGCATCGAGGGTAACCTCGAAACGAAGATCGAACTGGTGTGCGCGCGCTGCCTGGAACCGGTCGTCGAAGACGTCAGCCGCACCTTCGACTTGTTTTACGCGCCGCTTCCCAAGGACGCCAAGCCGAAAGAAGACCAGCTGAAGGACGACGACACGGAAATTGGATTTTACGTTGGAGAAGGACTCTTCCTGGCCGACGTAATCAAGGAGCAGGTGCTCCTGGCATTGCCCTTAAAAGTCATTTGCCAGAGCGACTGCCGGGGGCTGTGCCCGAATTGCGGCGCGAACCTGAACCATGAAGAGTGCCGCTGTGAGACCCACGCGACGGACCCCCGGATGGCCCCTCTCGCGCGCCTCAAGCAGGACTGGCTCAAGAAACAATAGTTTTCCAAGGGCTCACAAGCCCGATATAATCCGCCCATCGAGGCGGCAACGAGGTGTATTGCTATGCCTAACCCAAAACGACGGCATTCGAAGCGCAGGACCAGCACACGGAGGGCGAACGACTTCTTGACTAAGCCCTCCCTGGCCAAGTGCCCGAATTGCCACGAAATGAAGCAGCCGCACCAGGTCTGCCCGCATTGCGGCCATTACAAGGGCAAAGCGGCTCAAGAAGCGGCTTCGTAAGGATTTCAAGTTTCTCTCGCTTAGCCTGCGGACAAACATCCCATGATCACCATCGCCGTTGACGCCATGGGCGGAGACCACGCGCCCCGCCCCGAGGTCGAAGGCAGCGTTCTGGCTGCACGGGAATTCGGTGTGCGGATTTTGCTCGTCGGCCAGCCGCAAGTCGTCCGCGCGGAGTTGGCAAGGCAGGCCGCGCCCAATCTGCCGATCGAGATTGTGGCCGCCAGCGACGTGATCACCATGCAGGATCACCCGGCTCAGGCTTTTCGCCGGAAGAAGGACAGCTCGGTCCACGTGGCCGCGCGTCTGGTGCGCGAAGCCAAGGCCGACGGCATGGTCAGCGCGGGAAACACCGGCGCGGTCATGACCGTCGCGAAGTTTTTGCTCGGAACGCTGGAATCGGTGGATCGCGTCGCGCTGGCAGCTCCTTTTCCCAACGCCAAGGGCGGCGTCTCCGTGCTCTTGGACGTGGGCGCGAATGTGGATTCGAAGCCGGAGCATCTAGTGCAGTTTGCAGTGATGGGCGAAGTCTATTACCGCGCGACGTTTGGCAGCAAGCGTCCGCGCGTGGGCTTGCTCTCTGTCGGTGAAGAAGAGATCAAGGGCAATGAACTGACGCGCGAGGTTTATACGCGGCTGAAGAAGAGTCCGGTACACTTCGTGGGAAATGTGGAAGGCGGGGATCTTTTTTCGGGCAGCGTGGATGTCATCGTCAGCGACGGCTTTGTCGGCAACATCGCGCTGAAGATTTGCGAAGGCCTGGCGTTTCAAATTTTTGGGTTGTTGCGGAAGTCGATCAATAGTTCTTTCCTTTCGCAGGTGGGGGGAGTGCTTTCGAAGGGAGCTTTCAAGACGCTGAGGAAGACGATTGATTATACCGAGTACGGCGGCGCGCCGCTATTGGGCGTCCGCGGCGTTTGCGTGATCGGTCATGGGCGTTCGAACGCCAACGCCGTGAAAAACGCCATTCGCGTGGCTGCGGGACTTGCCCGCGCGCGCATGAACGAGAAAATTGAACAGGAGCTCTCCTCCGCCGCGGTCCTCGCGTGACGGTGCGAGACAAGGAATAACGATGGGCAAAGTTGCATTCGTCTTTCCGGGGCAAGCTTCGCAATACCCGGGCATGGGCAAGGAACTGGCGGATAAATATCCGGCAGCCAAGGCTGTCTTTGATGAAGCCGACAAAGCGCTTGGATTCTCGATCTCAAAGATATGCTTCGAAGGCACCGAAGAAGAGCTCAAGCTGACGGCCAACACTCAGCCAGCGATCCTGACCTGCTCTGTTGCTGTGTTTCGCGTGCTCGCCGAGCGCGGCTTGACGCCGGACTTCGTAGCGGGCCACAGCCTTGGTGAGTATTCCGCACTGGTCGCGGCAGGTTCGCTGAAGTTTGCCGACGCCGTGCAGCTCGTTCGTAAGCGCGGCACGTACATGCAGGATGCCGTTCCTGCTGGCGTGGGCGCGATGGCCGCCATCATGGGATTGTCGCACGCGGTCGTCGCGGACGCCTGCAAACGCGCCGCGGAAGGCGAAATTTGCTCGGCAGCTAATTTGAATTCTCCTGACCAGACGGTCATCTCCGGCCATGCAGGCGCGGTGAAACGCGCTGTGGAGATCGCCTCGCAGCTCGGCGCCAAGCGCGCCGTAATCCTGGCAGTATCCGCCCCGTTCCATTCCGCCCTGATGACTCCCATGCAGGAACGCTTTGAAAAAGATCTGCGCCGGCCCCGGCCGCGTCTTGACGGGTTTGCTCCGCCAGATCGAACGCAGCGTAGCAACTCTGAACGTCGAAGACGAAAAGAGTCTAGCCGCCACCGTCGAAAAAATCGCCGGAGCCCGCTCCGACGCGGCATAGGACCAGTGATAAACGTTAAGTTCTAAGATTTAAGTTTTAAGTGAGGAGAAGAGCAAGGACTTGGCCCCAACCAGTTCTTCCTCTCTTTATTTACAAAGAACTAAAACTTATAACTGAAAACTCTGAAAGAGGTCAGCAATCGGAATGTTCAGCTTGAAAGACAAAGTAGCTCTGGTGACCGGAGCCTCTCAAGGCATCGGCCGCGACACCGCCCTAGCCCTTTCCGAGGCAGGCGCGAAGGTCGCTGTAGCTGCGCGAAATGAAGAAAAGCTCGCGGCATTGGTGAGGGAGATTGTCGCGTTGGAAGGTGGCCAGGCGCTCGCTGTGAAGATGGACGTGGCGGACCCTGAACAGGTAAAAGCTGGCTTCAAGCAAGTCCTCGAAAAATTCGGCCGACTCGACATTCTCGTGAACAACGCCGCCATCACCCGGGACGGCCTCGCCCTGCGCATGAAGCAGGACGACTGGGACGCCGTGATTCGCACTAACCTGACGGGCGCCCACCTGTGCATTCAGCAAGCCATGCACACGATGTTGCGGGCGCGCGCTGGCCGCATCATCAACATTTCTTCCGTCGTCGCGCAGACCGGCAACGCCGGCCAGGCCAACTACGTCGCCTCCAAAGCCGGCCTCATTGGATTGACCAAAGCCATCGCCATGGAAATCGCCTCGCGCAACATCACCGTGAACGCCGTCGCGCCCGGCTTCATCAAGACGCCCATGACCGATGTTTTGCCCGATAAGGTGAAAGAAGAGTTGAATACGCGGATACCGTTGGGCCGCATGGGCACCGCTCGCGACGTGGCAGCCGCCATCGTCTTTTTAGCCAGCGACGAAGCCAGCTACATCACCGGCCACGTCCTGGACGTGAACGGCGGCATGTATTTGGCGTAGGAGTGGTTATGGGAGAAATCAAAAAATTCAGAGACTTACCAGATTGGGAAGAACCCCGAAAGAACTTGGCCGAAGAACTGGGTATGGATGAGAAACAGATTGCAGCCCTCGGGGAAGTCGAAGGCGATTCTCTAGATCTGGTCGAGACGACTATGGCGCTGGAAGAGGCCTTCGGTTCGACGCTTCCAAAGCGGCGCAAAAGTTGACCTTGGACGGCAGGCTAAATAGAATGGGCAGGTTGCTCTGAAGGGCCCAAAAGAACGATTTTGGCGCGGCTGTACTCCGCGCGCGTAGTGCAGGCATATAAGCCTGAGACCAGCAGACCGAAGTCTACAGACAGTGCGACTAAACATCGCGGAGGAACGGGAATGGCCAGCGTAGAAGAACGCGTGAAGCAGATTATCGTCGAGCAGCTCGGCGTGGATGAGGCGGAAGTCACGCCTACGGCGTCGTTCGTGGACGATCTGGGAGCGGATTCGCTCGACCAGGTGGAATTGGTCATGGCGTTTGAAGAAGCCTTCGGCATCGAAGTGCCCGACGAGGACGCCGAAAAAATGACCACCGTCAAGGACGCCGTCGAATACATCGACAAACACGCCAAAGGTAAGTAAAGCCACGGAACTCACACCTCAACAGGGAGCATCAAGGACTTGACTCGCCGGGTAGTCGTTACGGGCGTTGGATTGGTCTGCGCGCTGGGCATCGGCACGGAGGAAAGCTGGAAGAACCTCGTCGCCGGGCAGAGCGGCGTCGGGCCGATTACGCATTTCGATACCACGCACTTCGATTGCAAGATCGCCGGAGAGATCAAGAACTTCGATCCCTTCCAGTGGATTGAGAAAAAAGAGCTCAAGAAAATGGGCCGCTTCATCCAGGTGGCCCTGGCCGGCGCAGACTTTGCTGTAACCATGTCCGGCTGGAAACCGGAAGACTCTGACTTGGATGAAGTGGGCGTCTACATTTCTTCCGGCATCGGCGGGTTTGATATCATCGAGCGCGAGCACATCAAGCTGATGCAAGGCGGGCCTGGCCGCATCTCCCCCTTCTTTATCCCTTCCGCGATCGTCAATCTTGCTTCCGGCCACGTCTCCATTCGCTACGGCGCGCGCGGGCCGAATTCCGCCACTGCCACGGCCTGCTCCGCTTCAGCGCATGCCATTGGCGATTCCTTCAAAATCATCGAACGCGGTGCCGCGGAGATGATGATCTGCGGCGGTACCGAAGCGACGATAACTCCGATGGGCGTGGGCGGATTCGCCTCCATGAAAGCTCTTTCGACGCGCAATGACGATCCGGCTCGCGCCAGCCGCCCGTGGGATGCCGGCCGCGATGGATTTGTCGTTGGCGAGGGCGCGGGAATTCTGATTCTTGAGTCGCTCGAACACGCGCAGAAGCGCAATGCACCTATCCTCGCCGAGGTTGTCGGCTATGGCATGTCCGGCGACGCGTATCACATCACCCAGCCCGCTGAAAACGGCGACGGCGCTTTCCGCGTGATGCGCGCGGCGATCAAAGATGCCAAGCTCTCCGCGGACGACATCGGCTACGTCAACGCGCATGGCACTTCCACGCCCATCGGCGATGTGCTCGAAACGATTGCATTGAAGCGCGTCTTTGGCGAACGCGCGAAAAAAGTGCCGATCAGCTCGACGAAGTCCATGACCGGACATTTGCTCGGCGGCGCCGGCGGACTGGAAGCAGGCATCAGCGTGTTGGCATTGCGCGACCAGATTCTGCCGCCTACCATCAATCTGGAAACTCCCGATCCCGCATGCGATCTGGATTACGTCCCGAATCTTGCGCGCAAAGCATCGGTCGAGTACGCGCTCTCGAATTCGTTTGGTTTCGGCGGCACCAACGCCGCGCTGATTTTCAAGCGGTGGTCTGGCAAGTAGCATCCCCTTCCGTATGTGCCGCAAACAGGGTTTAGTTTCAGCAGAAGGAAAGATCTCGTGAAAATCATCGTGTGCGTCAAACAGGTTCCCGCGAAAGACGCGCCCCTCGCGATTGCCGGAAACTGGATCAAGGAATCCGACATCGGTTTCGAAATGAACGAACCCGACAGCTACGCGCTGGAAGAGGCCCTGCGCTTGAAGGAAAAGCACGGCGGCGAAGTGATCGCACTTTCCATGGGCCCGGAGCGCGTCAAGCAGACCATCAAGGAAGCGCTGGCGAAAGGCGCCGACCGCGGCATTCACATTTTGGACGACAACTTTGCGCAACTCGATCCGCTGGGTTCGGCGAAGTGCCTGGCGGCGGCGGTTCAGAAAGAAAAAGCTGATTTGGTTTTGACCGGCTTGCAGAGCGACGATCACGGATTCGGGCAAACCGGCGTGCTACTGGCCGCGCTTCTGGATTTGCCGAACGCGACCATCATTATGGCCATCGAAGTCGTCGATGGAAAAATGAAACTCAAGCGCGAACTGGAAGCCGGCTGGTTTCAGCATCTCGAGTGCCCTCTGCCCGCCGTGCTCTCGATTCAGTCCGGCATCAACAAAGTCCGCTACGCGACGCTGAAAGGCATCATGGCCGCGAAGAAAAAAGAAATCGCGGCAGCCACGCGCGAGTCGCTAGGCGTTTCGGTCGAGGCCACGCAAAAGATCGAAAAGATCTACGTCCCAACAAAAACCAAGAAAACCGAATTCCTGACCGGCACGCCAAAGGAAGTTGCCACGAAACTTGTCGAGAAATTGAAGTTCGAAGCGCGGGTGATCTAGCCATGAAGATTCTTGTCATCACCGAACTGCGGCAAGGGAAGTGGAACAACGCAAGTTTCGAGGCCCTCGCGGCGGCCCAGCAAATCGCTAAGGACACGTCGAGCGCCGTAAGCGCACTAGTGATTGGAAAGGGTGTTGCGCCGTTCGCGGGCGAATTGGCCGCCAAACACGTCGCCGAAGTCCTGACCGTCGAGCACGACTTGCTCGAGACCTACACGCCGGATGGTTACTGCCGGGCGTTGAAGCAAGTCGTCGAAAGCGCCAAGCCCGATCTGGTGTTGTTCCCCCACACCTACCAAGTGCGCGACTTCGCCCCAAAGCTAGCCGCCATGCTTGGCAAAGGCATGATCGGCGACTGCATCGGCTACCGCAACGAAGCCAGCAAGCTCGTTTTCGTCCGCCAAATGTTTCAAGGCAAGACCGCGGCTGACGTAACTTTTTCCGGAGCTGCCCCCTGGTTCGCCTCCTTTCAATCCGGAGCGTTCCGCGCCGATTTGCTCGCCGCGCATCCTTCAGGCAAAGCCCCCATCAGCGCAGTTACCGTGTCTCTGAGCGCGGACCAAATTCGCACCAAGCCCCTCGAACTCTTCAAAGAAGCAAAATCCGCGGTGGATTTGACGCAAGCCCCGCTCATCGTGGCCATTGGCCGCGGCATCAAAGCCCCCGAAAATATTCCCCAAGCTGAAGCTCTCGCCAAAGCCCTCGGCGGCGAGATCGCCGCGTCCCGCCCCATTTGCGATGAAGGCTGGCTCCCCATGGAACGCCAAATAGGCAGCTCCGGCCAAACCGTCGCGCCAAAACTTTATCTCGCGCTGGGCATCAGCGGCGCGATTCAACACGTGGTAGGCATGAAAGGCGCGCGCACTATCGTCGCCGTCAACAAGGATTCGAACGCCCCTATTTTTGAAATCGCCGACTACGGCGTGGTTGGCGACATCTTCGAAATCATGCCCGCCCTCACCGAAGCCCTGGAAAAAGCGAAAAATGCCTGAAAGGGCGTTCGAAACTTCCGGCATCCTGCCCAATCCAATCATTGCTTCACGCACTCTTCGCTAATATACTCTCCTTGAATTTTCCATTCCGTAGTGCCTCCGGCGTCCCGCCCGGAAGGAGACGCCCATGGAACTCACGATTTGGTCGGGGAATCTTCGGTCGCAGGTCCTCGACGCCTGCAACAGCAAGGGATGCCCGACGCGGCACTTCGAATTGCCCGACATCAAAGTCAACGCCTTCCTCAACGATACGCAAGGCGCCCTCCAGAAAGCCCTCACGCAGGACCCGCTTCTGAAAAACCAGATGATGGAGGCGGGCGCCGGCGTGATGCGGGATCTGGCGCAATTAATGGCGTATTGGGTGGGAATGGCGGAGACCGAGATCACAAAAATCGCCGAAAACCCCTCGCTCTCCGACGCCGCGAAAAAAACGCAGATTGATGGCATCCTCGGCAAGCTGCCCAACAATCTTGCTCAGACCAAGCAGCAGATTCTGCCAAAGGTGCAGGCGGCGGCCATGAAGGTTTGGGACAATCTGTGCCGCACCCGCTCGGAATACAGAAAATATTTGATTCAAGCCGGTTTGCACATTGTTGCCGGCACCGCGAAGATCATCACCACCACCGTTGCGACCGTCGGGACTGCCGGCGGCACGCTGGTTCTGGGCATCATCGGCATCGTGTCCGGCGTAGCCGGCATCGGCAAAGAGTTGTACAACCTGAGCAAGGACGCGGAAAAGGTTGAAAGTGAGGTTTTCAAATCAGTAGTTGCCACCTTAAAGAAAAAACCGAAGGCCGGCAATTGGGGGAAAATCATCGTTTCTGCGGAAACGATCGTGCGCAAACTGGCGCCCACGGATTTGGTTGTCGATACGCCGCTAAAATGCAAAGACCTGAATGAAAGGTACGAGCACAAATTGCAGGGCCTGGACACCAAATCGCATGATGTGGCGATAAATTTGAACAAGGCTCTGGAAAAATCTGACGAACTCCAGAAAGTCATCGATCAGGAAGCGCGCAAACGCCTGTCAGCGATGGCCGCAGCTTCTCCCGCTGCGGGCCCCGGAGGCCGAAGAGGTGCCATGTCTGCCGACATCCCTGTCAATTCGCAGGCGGAGCAGCAGGCCAAAGCGCTGGAAAATTTGCAAGGCGTGATCAACAGCCGCATCCTCGAAGTGCAGAGCTTGTCGCAAAGGGTGAATACCGGCAAGAAGTTGCATGACACTTACGAAGGATTCATCGAGGACATGATCCGCGAGCGGGTTCCGCCGCACATGCCGGCGATTGCCGAAGGGATCGGCTTCGTCGCGGAAGTTTTCTCCACCAAATGGGAAGACGCCCTGAAAGACGCCTCCATCAAACTGGCCACCACCTTTGGCCCCGAGGTTGTCAACCAGGCCTACGAAAAGTTCCAGGAGTTTCGCCAGGCTTGATGTTGCATTCAGACTAACGATCCATCAAGCCCCGCACGGGCATCCCGACATTAGGTCTTGTCTGCCCGGAGTCGAGGGATCTCGCTTCGTTTGCTAGAATGAAGAGAACATGACCGTACAGCGCGAACAACTCGAAGCGGATGTATTGATTGTGGGCGCGGGCCCGGCAGGCCTCTCCTGCGCGCTGCATCTCGCGAATCTCATTAAAAAGCACAACGCGAGCGGCGCCAAGCCCGAGCTTTCCGCTGAAAATATTTATGTGCTTGAAAAGGGCCGCGAAATCGGGGCGCATCAGCTTTCGGGCGCGATCATGAACCCCAAAGCGCTCGCCGAACTGGTGCCGGACTTCGAGAAGACCGCACCCCTGGATACTCCTGTGACCGATGACGCGGCATTGCTTTTCACCAAAGGCTCATCGTTCCGGTTTCCGATCACCCCGCCGCCGTTCAAGAACAAAGGCAACTACGTCATTTCGCTGAGCAAAGTGACCAAATGGCTCGGCGGCCTGGTGGAAGCCGCAGGTGTCAATCTCTTTAAGGAATTTGGCGGCGCCGAACTCATTTATGAAGGCGATGGCATCGCCGGCGTCATCACCGAAGACAAGGGACTCGACAAAAACGGCAAGCCGAAAGACAACTACACCCCTGGCTACGAATTACGCGCGAAAGTCACTGTCCTCGCCGAAGGCACCCGCGGCTCGCTCACTGGATCTACGGCCTATCGAACAACCGCGTGTCGATTGGTCTCGTCCTCGCGCTCGAATACGCCAATCCGCAATTCGATCCTCACGAAGCGTTTCAAAAGTGGAAGACGCACCCCTTGCTCAAAAATTTGCTCGATGGTGGAAAGCTCGTTCGGTACGGCGCGAAGTCGCTCCCTTACGGTGGTTGGTACGCAATGCCACGAAATTATCTGGATGGCGGACTGATCATCGGCGATTCCGGAAGTTTTCTGGATTCGCAGCGACTGAAAGGCATTCACCTGGCCATGAAGAGTGGCATGCTCGCCGCAGAGACAATTTTCGAAGCCCTGAAAGCCCGCGACTCTTCTGCAAAAACGCTTAGCTCGTTTCCAAAGAAAATCGAGCAAAGCTACATCAAGAAAGAGCTCTGGCAGGTGCGCAATTTTCACCAATCGTTCCAGCATGGGATGCTCGGCGGATTCTTTCACACTGCATTCCAGCAGATCACCGGCGGCCGCGGCTTAATCGATCCGATGCGCGCGCATGCCGGCCACGAAGCCTACAAGAAAATTAACGGGCGTCGGGCCCCGGAAAGATTCAAAGGCGATGGCAAGTTGACGTTCGACCGTCTCACGGACGTGTATCACTCCGGAACGCGCCACGAAGAAGATCAGCCCTGTCATCTCCACGTTGCGGACACCAACATCTGCGCAACAAAGTGCCTCGAGGAATACGGAAATCCCTGCCAGTATTTTTGTCCCGCAGCCGTCTACGAAATGGCGAAGGAAACAAATGGCAGCCTGAAGCTGAAAATCAGCGCCGCGAACTGCGTTCATTGCAAAACGTGCGATATTGCCGACCCCTACCAGATTATCGACTGGGTTGTTCCCGAAGGCGGCGGCGGCCCCAACTATGAAGGCATGTAGCGAACACTTTCTCGCCCCTCACAGGCACAGAACAAAAGGTCAAGAGCTGGACCAGAGTTTACGCACAAAATTGCGCACGCGATCGACGAACGAAGCGCTGGCGGCAGGCGCTGCTGGCTTCGGAGCCTTCGCGCCCGCGGCCGGCACGGTGGCAGGCGTTGGCTTGGCGGCAGCAACCGCTTCGCCTTCCACCCGGCCCTGAAAGATCAGTGTCGGGCGCACGCGGACGCGGCGCACCAGGATGATCAACCGGGGAGGGCAGGTGCTCTCGCGGATTGCAGTTCACAGGCACAGTGCCCTGTGCTGGTGCGCAGGCCGTCAAGCTGGCCGTTCAGCAGGAGGACATCGCCGGCCTGCGGGATCAAGACGCTTTGTCCGGTCAATTGCTGCTCGATGCGCACCGCGCCGCGATTTGCCCGCAAGCACATGGCCCCCGCGCCATCGAAACCGATGAGCACGTCCCGCGGACCTTCGCCGATCGAGACGGTTTGCGCCTGCAGCTGAGGAGTATAAATGTTCACGGGGAACTGCTGCTCGATTTGCAGATGGACCGTGCCCGTGTCTAGAGCGACGGTCAGCGAGCCCCCGGACTTAAGCACGGACAGATGCGCGGGCCCGCAGATACTGATCTGGCCACCTTCCACGAGGTCGATGCGTGCGGTGCCGGTTTTGACGCGCACATCGCTCCCGCTGCGCAACAGAGTTTTGGCTTGGCCATGGACGAATTCGACGCTCATCGGGCCGGTGACGCTGATGGATTCACCATCGATGGTTCCCACGGAGTCCGGAGGTGGTTGCTCGGGGCGTGCAGCGGCTGCCACTATCAGCGCTGCGCATAGAATGGCCAAGCAGGCCACTGGGCACGCGGCGAGGCGCCGGCTCGCATTCGATTTAGGAAAGACTGTCACCCGTGAAGCTCCCAGCCGCAGGGATAGAAACTCTCGCCTATACTATACGTCGAGTGATTTGCAGCCACCTAGAAAGATGATGACGACACCAGACGCCGCCACAGAGGTCGCCAAGAAATCCGGGCAAGAGCCCGTCAACGTGCATTACGACACGCGGCTGCCGGATTTGCCGTGGTCGCGGCGCGTGCAGATCCCCATCATCGCTGCCGCCGTATTCAGCGCCATTCGAATATTAGGTCCGACGCTGCGTTACGAAGTCCTGGGTTGGCAGCACGCCGAGAGAGTCTACGCAGCCAAAAAGCAGTGCATCTGGGCGTTCTGGCACCGCGTGATTATCCCCATTGTGTGGTGGTATCGAAATCACGGCGTGGTAGTGATGAACACCACGGCATTCGACGGTCAGTGGACACGCAAGGTGATTGAGTGGCTGGGCTTTTGCACCGCCCAGGGGAGTTCGTCGCGCGGCGGCCTTCGGGGACTTGCGGTGATGGCACGCCGCTTGGAAGAAGGCCTCGATTGCGGGTTTACGATTGACGGACCGCGCGGGCCGCGCTACATCGCCAAGCCCGGCCCGGTCATGCTGGCGCGCAAATCGGGATGCCCGATCATGGTTTTTCACCTCGGCGTGGAACGCGGAAAAACATTCGAGAAAACGTGGGACCACTTTTTGCTGCCGAAGCCATTTTCACGATGCATGATCCTATTTGCACCCCCGATTTATGTTCCCAATGATGCCAGTGTGGAGGTGATGGAAGCCAAGCACGCCGAAATGCAGCGCGAATTGGAACGCGTGCGCGATATCGCCGAAAGCTGGTTTTCTCTGAAGCCCGCCGAACGCGAAAAACACCGCGCTGAGTTCTCAGTGTGACGTCTCTGCAGCTCGCAACGACTGCAACTTCGCATATTCCGATTTTGCTTCGCGCAGAATGGGGATGTCTGGATCGGCGTCTTTCCACAGCATCAGAAAATCCTGATACGCGGCGCGGCTCTTTGCGGTGTCCCCAAGCATCGCGTAGGCACGCCCCAGTTGGAGATGCGCCAGCGCACCGATGGGTTCATTCAGAACAATGCCGCGATGGTCGAGGATTTTCTGAAA